>ENA-OPKX01000076-OPKX01000076.1-human-gut-metagenome-genome-assembly--contig:-NODE-76-length-33241-cov-3.755379_pt1 | contig 33241 bp, 28 predicted proteins | sample MGYA00241791_ERZ501709 | MGnify/ENA primary metagenome ERZ501709 (study PRJEB25962, sample SAMEA2042091) | human gut metagenome | biome: human gut; feature: human-associated habitat; material: faeces...
TTTTCAATATCTACCGCCATTCCCATCAGTGTATTGATGAGAGAAACAGAATCTGCACCCTCCGCCTCACAAGCTCTTGCGATATCAGCAATATTGGTAACATTAGGAGAGAGCTTTACGATGAGGGTCTTGTGATAAACCTGGCGCACAGCCTTCACCACGCTGGAAGCCCCCTCGCAAGTCACTCCGAAAGCCATTCCCCCATCCTTCACATTAGGACAAGAGATGTTGAGTTCAATAGCAGGAATCTTATCCAGTTCATTGATACGAGCAGCACAGGCAGCATAACTCTCAGGAGAATGCCCCGAAACATTGACAATCATATTTGTGTCAATGTCCTTAATCTGCGGATAGATGTTTTTGCAGAAATAATCCACACCTTTGTTCTGCAGTCCCACACAATTGAGCATGCCCTGTGGAGTTTCAGCCATACGAGGATAATCATTACCCTCACGCGATTCCAAAGTAGTACCTTTCACGATAATACCACCGATTTCTTCCAATGGTACGAAATCGGCAAATTCCAGACCATATCCGAATGTGCCGGAAGCTGTCATTACCGGGTTCTTCAACTTCAGATTATGTATATTTACATTTAATGATGCCATAACAATAATAATATATTACATTTGCGTTCTGATTTTCTTCAAACGCTCGGTTGATTTAATTTACAAATTCCAAAGAAGTTTCTTAGTATTGAAAACCGGTCCTTCCTTGCAGACGCAAAGATTTCCCTTGGTAGTTTTCTCCACACAGCAGAGACAAGCGCCCAGACCGCAGGCCATCATGTTCTCCAGTGAAACCTCGCACTCCACGTTGGCCTTCTGCGCATACTTAGCCACGCTCACCATCATCGGCTTAGGACCACAGGAAGAAATCATATCGAAGCTCTCATGCTGCAAAACAGAATGGTTGGTTACAAATCCCTGTTCGCCAGCACTGCCATCCTCGGTAGTAATACATACTCTTCCGATTTTAGCAAATTCATCAAGTTCGAGCAGATCCGTTGCCTTTCTTGCACCGAGGAGGAAGATAGGTTCAGCCCCCATATCCTTGATGCATTTTCCGAAATAGAGCAAAGGAGCCACACCAACACCACCACCCACAAGAAGGAATTTCTGTCCGGCTTCTGCAGGCATGGAAAATCCATTGCCCAAAGGAAGCACACAGTTGAGATAATCGCCAGCCTGGAGATTACCCAACTGACGAGTACCATTACCAATCATGGCAACGAGCAACCAAAGTTCATTTCTGTCACGATCTACAAAATTGATGGAGATAGGTCGGCGCAACATGGTATTAGGTTCATGCTCCACCTTGACTTCTACAAATTGTCCAGGACACATTTCAGGAAGTGGCTTATCATCGGTAAGCTTAATCAAAACATGCTTGTCACTCAATGATTCCACTGAAACTACTTTAAGATCTATAATGTACTTTTTCATCACTACGATTTAATATGTTTCTTGTTCGACTACTTTTGGCTGCATTCAGCCTATATGATTTACTTACTGCCCAGCATGATTTTCCATCGTCCCGGATGAGCTTACCGGGCAAAAATCAGAAGCATGATGCAAAGGTAATGCAATTTTTCGACAATACAAAAGAAAATACACATATTTTATTTTTATAGAGGAAAAAGATGCAGAATCACACCCTGAGGAATGATTCCGCATCTTTTTTAAAAGAACGAAATATTCAATTCTGAAGAATGATGAAGGACATCATGAATGCCTCTTCACGGAAATACAAGCCATCGTCAAGACGTCATTCTGACCATCATATGATATTTCATTCAGCCCCCATCAGGGTGCAATTCTGACAATGATTAAACGTCATTTCTGATCTTAGCCAGATTTTAATCATACCATTGTCGGCGTCTATACAACCGATATAGAGACTATGATTTCGACATTATTTTGCCTTCAATGCAAAACGACATTGCGACTACTTTTTGGGAACAAATGTCTCCCAGGTCTGATCATCATAGAAGATACGAATTTCGGTAATTCTTCGCTGATGCTTGTCAATATATTTCACGTTCTCGTGAGGCTGATTTTTTGGTGTATGATTTACACCGAGCATATTAGGCTGATCAAAAAGCGAGCCTTGATGCATCTGTGAAGAGGCTGCTGAAGACTCATTGGCAGATGAAGCACGAGAAGAAGCTTCAGCGGCAGACTGAGATGCATCGTCACCAAAGTCAAAAGCCAGTCCACCGATGGCAGGAGAAGAATCTGGCGAACTTGAAGATGGAGTAGAGGAAGCATCATTCTGATTCTCATTTTCTATATACATAGGAGGAGTTCCATAGAGCAACCATTCGAGTCTTACCTGAGGAAACTTTTTGTGAATGGCGTCTATGTGATTGAGCGTCGGTTTTGTACGATCATTAAAAATACTGCTCAGCGAAGCCTCACCAATTCCTGTAAGCTGAGAGAAACTCTTCTGGGTGAGATGCTGATCTTCCATGATAAGTCTGATTCTATCTTTCATATCTTTAACTTGTAGAAATTTACATTTATTAAGTTTTCTAAAGACCCACCAGAAGCCCCCCTAAAAGCCATCTGTGGAATATGCAATTTCGGAACAATGGGTCTCATAGGGCTAAAAAAGCCCTCTATTCTTAGACTTTACAAAGATAAAACTTTTTTTTGGAATAAAAGAAAAATCTAAAGATTATTTGCATTTTTAAACTTTAGATTTCAATATTTACATTTATAAAAGTAATCTATAAAAGTCGGTTTTATGGTTTATATTTATAAATCTACATTTGTAATCCTATCCATTTTACAAAGAATTAGTTTAATAAATCTATATAATCTACTGGGTTATCCATGCTTAGAACATAATAATATCGTAGTTTTATGCGGTTTATGCAAAGTTTAAGATTCAAGCAATGAATTTCACCCTTTTTATTTCTAACTAAAAAAGTTAAAATGCTGGTTTTCAGTTACTTACAAACACAATAACACATACGTATATTTATACACTTTAGAATATTAAACACTCTATTTATATTTATATTTATAAATATGAATAAATAAAAATCACATTAAGTTTTAAAGATTTATGATTTTAAATTTTAAATTCCGTTTCGGTTTACATATTTAAATAGCTAAACTTTTAAATCATAAACCTTACTAAATGTTAACGCTAAATTTTAGAAAATCTAAAATGCTCTATTTTTCTGTTTTTCTCGTTCTCACAGACGAGTCCGAATCTACCTCTTAAATCCGAGAGTTTTGAACCATCTAAAATTAAGAAAAGATACATAACATACTGATTTTCTGCTATTTACACAAGAAATACCCCTTCAAGATAAAGTAAGAATCTAGCTCAGAAAAGTGCAAAAATAAGTAAAATATAGGCAAAAATCCTCCTTTGAAGCCATTTTCAAGCCTATAAAATCCCCCATAAACAGACTAAAACTTCCAAAATTTACATTTTCAAGCCCTCTCTCTCGACAATTGGGAAAGAGACAGCCTCAATGGTCTTGAGATAAACAAGTAAAAACCCCTCATCCCACCCTACCAGGATCTGGGTGAAAAGAAACAAAAAAGAGGTGATTCCTTATCGGATCACCTCTTCAATATGCTGTCAGAAAACGAGAGAAAAACAATCCCCCACCCTTCATAAACAGAAAACTCAGCTCAGAAAACATGGTTCAGGAGCAGACTTATTTCTCAGAAAGACCTCCTCAAAAATGAAGAATTTGAGAGCTTCCACATCATTAGTGAAGAATGAAGAAAATCAATTCTTTCATGAGTTCACCAGCCGAAGTATTCGGATTGCTGATACCTTTGCTCTTTGCATCCACCTCTCTAAATTTATCGATAATCTGCATTACCTTCACTCCATTATAGTTTCTCATTCCTGTGATATAATCACGCACAGCCCAAGTTGACTTCAAATCCAGGAATAATGAAAGCGCTTTTTCATCCTGTTTATTGGGTGCATAATAAGCCAGCATCAGATTTTGGAAATAAGAAAAGAGCATCGGGAGTAAAGCAAAGAGCGAACTGCTCTTCGGATTGCTGTCAAAATAGTTGATAATTTGATTTGCTTTGAAAACATCACGGTTTACAATCGCATTTCTCAATTCGAAGGCATTAAAATCCTTGCTCACACCAATCACCTTTTCCACCTGTTCCGGAGTCACTCTCCTATCATTCTCAGGAAGAGAAATCAGAAGCTTGTCGAGTTCAGAAGTCAGTCGATGCAAATCAGCACCGATGTGATCAGCCACCATCTGGGTGGCCTTCGGGTCAATGGTTGCCTTCTGCTGTTTCATATAAGTTTCTATAAAACCAGGCAATTGATAGTCTTTGAGTTTTTTTCCTTCAAAGACCACACCAATCTGTTCGGCGCGCGGAACCAACTTTTTTCTTCGATCAATACTTCCGTTTTTGTAGCTCATCACAAAGATGGTTGATTTTACAGGATTTTCGAAGTACTTCTCGATTGCATCAAAATTCTTCAAATTTTGAGCTTCTTTCAAAATCACCACCCGATGCTCAGCCATCATAGGATACCCTTTGCACTGATCAACAACTTGCGAAGCAGTCGTGTCCGCTCCAAAAAGAATCACTTGATTGAAGTCTTTTTCTTCCGGCTGAAGCACATTTTCTGTGATATAATCACACAGTTTATCTATATAAAAAGACTCATCTCCCATCAGGATATAGACGGGAAAATAGGTTTGAGCCTTGAGATCTTTCATGATCGACTCGTAACTATTTGCTTGTTTTTTTTCTGCCATTCCAATATTTTTTGTATCTTTGCAATGCCTTTTCCGCAGATTGCGGAGCAAAGCATAAGCTATTATTAATTGCATACAAAGGTACAAAATAATTTTGAAACTATATATAATAAGGTATAGGAAATCTTTCCTTTATATATAATAAGGTATATATATAATAAGGTATAAGGAGCATTTCCTCAAAAAGAAAGATAGACATGACAAGACTGAATCTTCCCCCATTTGAAATCAAGTTGCGCGGCACCAAAGCGCAACCTCAGATATTCGATATTCTGAGAAAAAAATATATTGCGCTCACTCCAGAAGAATGGGTGCGGCAGCATTTCGTCCACTTCCTGGTGGAACACAAGGGTTACCCTGCAGCACTCATGGCAAATGAAATCCAACTGAAAGTGGGTGAAAAAACACTTCGGGCAGACAGTGTACTCTACTCCAGAGACCTGAAACCAAGAATGATTATAGAATACAAAGCTCCTCATATTCCCATCACACAAAAAGTATTCGACCAGATTTCCATATATAATATGCTCCTACATGTTGATTACTTAGTGGTAAGTAATGGACTGCAACACTATATTTGCAAAATGGATTATAACGATAAAAAATATTTATTCTTAGAGGATATTCCGGATTACAAAGAATTATTGACAGAATAAAGAGAGAGAAGGGAGAAAAAATCCCAGAACTTTATAGAAAATCGTTCCGTAATCCTCCCCTTTTAACCCCTTCATTTTTTGAGAATTTCCGGGCAACTGGCCAGCTGATTTGAAATTCGAGAAATATGAGCGGGTTATTTTTTTATAAAAAGTTCGATTTATTTTTGTACTCTCCACAAATTACATTATCTTTGCAGAGTTTATTTGGATTAAAACATTATCTCAGACTAAAGGGATTGAAATATCATCTCAAACTAAAAGGGATTGAAATATTATCTCAGACTAACGAGATTGAAACGTAATCTTTATTAATATGGTAAATCAAAACATGAAAATAGCTGTGGCAGGAACGGGCTATGTTGGACTTAGCCTTGCCACTTTGCTCAGCCAGCACCATCAGGTAACAGCCGTGGATGTGGTGGCTGAGAAAGTCGAACTGATTAACAACCGAAAGCCGCCAATTCAAGACGAATATATAGAAAGGTATTTGGCAGAAAAACCACTCCAGCTAAAGGCTACGACCAATGGAGCAGAAGCCTATAAAGACGCAGACTTCGTCATCATTGCAACTCCTACAAATTACGACCCTGTCAAAAATTACTTCGACACGACCCATGTTGAGGAAGTCATCGAGCTGGTGATGCAGGTGAATCCAAACGCCATCATGGTGATCAAAAGCACGATTCCTGTGGGCTATACTGAGAATGTCAGACAGAAATACGGTTGTGACAATATCATTTTTGCACCGGAATTTCTCCGTGAGAGCAAGGCTCTCTACGACAATCTCTACCCCAGTAGAATCATCGTAGGCCGTCCGGAAGGCGATGAGCGCCTCGATAAAGCTGCCCATATTTTTGCTGAGCTGTTGCAGGAAGGAGCCATCAAGGAGAATATTGACACCCTGTTTATGGGACTGACCGAGGCTGAGGCCGTAAAGCTCTTTGCCAACACCTACCTCGCCTTGCGTGTAAGCTATTTCAACGAACTGGACACTTATGCTGAAATGAAAGGACTCGACTCCAAAGCCATTATCGATGGTGTAGGACTCGACCCTCGCATCGGAACTTTCTATAATAATCCTTCATTCGGATACGGAGGTTATTGCCTCCCGAAAGACACCAAGCAGTTGCTCGCCAACTATGCTGACGTTCCGGAGAACCTGATTCAGGCCATCGTGGAAAGTAACAGAACCCGAAAGGATTTCATTGCCGACCGTGTGCTCAACAAGGCTGGTTATTATGACTATGCCTACCAAAATAATTATTGTGCAGAGGAAGAGAAAGCCTGCACCATCGGAGTCTATCGCCTGACGATGAAGAGCAATAGCGACAATTTCCGCCAGAGCAGCATTCAGGGTGTGATGAAACGCATCAAGGCAAAGGGCGCACAGGTCATCATCTACGAACCTACGCTCAAGGACGGATCCACATTCTTTGGCAGTTTGGTAGTCAATGATCTCGAAAAGTTTAAGAAGTTGAGCCAGGCCATCATTGCCAACCGCTACGACAAATGCCTGGACGATGTAGAGGACAAAGTTTACACTCGAGACATTTTCAGAAGAGATTAAAATCCTTTGAAAAGCTCAAGGAAAAAACTCCTGAAAGCAGGAAATCGCCTTTGAAAGTCTCAAGGGAAAAAAACTCCTGAAAGCAGGAAATCGCCTTTGAAAGTCTCAAGGAAAAAACCTCCTGAAAGCAGGGATCGCCTTTGAAAGTCTCAAGGAAAAAAACTCCTGAAAGCAGAAATTGCCTTTAAAAAGACTCAAGGAAGAATCTCCAGAAAAGCAGGGAATCGCCTTTGAAAGACTCAAGGAAAAACCTCCTGAAAAGCAGGGAATCTTCTAAAAAATAACGAAAGATAAAATAATAAAGAAATAACAAATAATAAACTAAATAAGAAAAATGGCAAAATTAGTAATTAATTCCTATGAGGAATTTGCATCTCACCTCGGACAGAAGTTGGGTGAATCAGAATGGTTGCAGGTAGATCAGGATCGTATCAACAAGTTTGCAGACGCAACACTCGATCCACAGTGGATTCACGTTGACGTAGAGCGTGCCAAGGTAGAGAGCCCTTACCACAGCACAATCGCTCACGGCTATCTTACCCTGTCATTGCTCCCTTACATGTGGCAGCAGATTATCGAAGTGAACAACCTGAAAATGATGGTAAACTACGGTATGGACGAGATGCGTTTCGGTCAGCCAGTCATCACAGGTTCCCGTGTTCGCCTCGTAGCTACCTTGCATGAGATAGCCAATCTCCGCGGCATTTGCAAGACCAGCATCAAGTTTGACATTGAGATAGAAGGCCAGCGCAAGCCAGCACTTTCTGGTATTGCAACCTTCCTCTACTACTTCCAGTAATCACTCCCCAAAGAGAAGAATATGGCAGCAGGAAAATGGATTGGCGGTTTTCTCGGCTTCATGACAGGCGGTCCGCTCGGAGCTCTTGCAGGCTTTGCCCTTGGAGCCCTTTTCGATAAAGGTCTTGACAGTGTAAACGAGGACAGCGGCAACCAGCAGGCATACGCCCACTCCAACAGGAGCTATGAGGGTCAGCGCAACAGTTTTATGTTTTCGCTGCTCGTACTTACCTCCTACATCATCAAGGCCGACGGCCGGGTGATGCATTCAGAAATGGAGTTGGTGCGCCGTTTTCTGAGTCAGAATTTCGGAGAACAGGCTAAGCAGCAGGGTGAAGAAATCCTGCTCAAGCTTTTCGAGCAGCAGAAGCGTCTGGGCATGGCTGAATATCGTACGGTGATACAGGACAGTTGTCATCAGATACGTGCCAACATGGCTTATGAGCAGCGCCTTCAGTTGCTCAATTTCCTGGTCATGATAGCGCAGGCCGATGCTGTAGTAAGTCCAGAAGAGATTGTAGCCCTCAAGGAAGTGGCCATTCACATGGGACTCTCCGTAGAAGATGTCATTCAGATGCTCAATCTACGCAGCGGTTCCTCAGCCACCAACAGTCTCGACGATGCTTACAAGGTGTTAGGAATCGCCCCTTCAGCCACCAATGATGAAGTGAAAGCAGCTTATCGCAAGATGGCACTCAAACATCATCCAGACAAGGTTGCTGCCCTGGGCGAAGATGTGCGCAAGGCTGCCGAGAAGAAATTCCAGGAAATCAACGACGCTAAGGAGAAAATCTTCAAAGCAAGGGGATTATAAAGAACTTCATCAGTTTTCTTCATCGGATTACGAAGAGTTAACGGAACTTTCTTGCTCCACGGATTATGCACGGAATTTAAACGGTTGGGCCTTGCAGCCATTAGTCTAACACCATAACATTCCGGCTTTAGAGGGATATCGCTAAGCCCGTCAGGTCGGGTTTCCGCTTAAAATCCGTGCTAAAGAGGAGGCAGTTAAGAAGCCGTGTCTCATCCGATGAATAAAAAAATATAGGATAAGTGAAAAGCTCGTCAGAATAATCTGGCGAGCTTTTTATTTATCTTTTCCGCAGTTTTTCCAAAGGATCTAATCTGCATTTTCCAAAGGAACTATTCTGCAGACGTTTTCTGCAGGGATTTATTCTGCATCCTCAGACTTCTTCTTGCGAATAGTGCGCTTGCGCTTTGGTTTCTCCTCTGCTACAGGATTGTCGATTTTAACACCAGCCAATTCTGGGTCGATGAGGATACGGCCGCAGTACTCACAAGGAATAATTTTCTTATGCATCTTGATGTCCAACTGGCGCTGAGGTGGAATCTTGTTGAAGCAACCGCCACAAGCATCGCGCTGTACATATACAATACCCAAACCGTTGCGGGCACCCTTGCGGATACGCTTGAAGCTGGCAAGCAGACGTGGCTCGATTTTCTTCTCCAGTTCAGCAGCTTTTTCCTTCAGGTTCTCCTCTTCCTCACGAGTTTCCTCCATGATTCCGTCGAGCTCAGCACGCTTCTCAACCAAACCTCTTTCGCGGTCCTGCTTCTGTGCCAAAGCATAATCCAGGTCAGCCTGCTTTTCGCGGATTTTCTGCTCACCCTCACGGATTTTCTTGTTGCAAAGCTGGATTTCCAACTCCTGGAACTCGATTTCCTTGCTCAAAGTATCATACTCACGGTTGTTGCTAACAGTTTCCAACTGAGCCTGATAGCGCTCTACACTTGCCTGAGCGTCCATGATCTCAGCATGCTTCTGAGACAAAGCTCTGTCAAACTGGTCGATTTCGCGATCAATGTTCTCGATACGAGTTGCAAGACCGGCGATTTCATCTTCCAAGTCCTGAACTTCCAGAGGAAGCTCACCACGCAACGCACGTTTCTCATCGATAGAAGACAAGGTGGTCTGAAGCTGATAGAGAGTCTTCAACTTCTCTTCCACTGTCAAATCTGTAGGATCTTTCTTTGCCATATTATTAATATTTAAAAAATTATTTTTATTCTTCTTTATTTTCTTACAAAATTTCCCTTCTGCCCTCAAATGGACAAAGAGGAAGGGAAAACTATCCCCCAATTAGCCCCCCCTGAAAGAGGAAGGGAAAATCCCCCAATTAGAACCCCTGAAAAATTTCTAATTTCTCATTTCATCCCCCTTACAGGTAAATGATCGGATTGGTATTGATTTCCGAGATTTCACACTTCACTCCAGGGCATTTTTCCGTGATGATGCTGCGGAAGATTTCGCTCGTAAACTGTTCGCTCTGATAGTGGCCGATGACGCAGATTTGGATTTCCTGCTCATGGCCGAAGAACTCATGATAGTGCATTTCGCCCGTAATGAAAGCATCAGCACCAGCCGCGATGGCAGCATCCAACAGGAAAGAGCCCGCACCACCACAGAGCGCCACCTTTCTGATAGGCCTGCGCAGCAACTGGTTGCACTGCACGCATTCCGCCTGAAAACGCTCCCTGAGCATCAGCACCAGGTCGTCGGCAGCTATTCCGTCAGCATGCAGCGCGTCAGTCTCGTCAGTTATCTCGCCAATCACTCCTTCTCCGCCTTTCACACCGTCAATCTCTTTCTCGCCTCCGAAGAAACGAAGGTTGCGGAGTCCGAGTTTCTCAGCTATTTTGAAGTTGACACCACCCTTTGCCGCATCCATATTCGTATGCATGGAAACGATGGCAATATCGTTCTTGATAGCCTTTCTCACGGTGCGCTGCACATAGTTTTCGTCTGAAATTCTCGCCAGTTTGCGGAAGATCAGCGGATGATGGCTCACGATGAGGTTACAGCCCTTTCGGATGGCCTCATCTACGACGTCCTCAGTCACGTCAAGACACAACAATGCCCCTGACACTTCTACCGCCTCTGTCAATCCAACTTGCAGGCCGGCATTATCGTATCCTTCCTGCAAGGGCAGAGGCGCGTAATGTTCAAGGGCATCAACTACCTGATATATTTTCACGCTCTTAAAATATTTTATTTTCATGCACTTTCATCGTCTTTTCATGTCCTATCAGACATCCCGATTAGAGTGCAAAACTATGCTTTAGAGTGCAAAGTTACGCATTTATTCGCAAAAATATCACGAATGCTCCTTTTGTTTAATATAATTTAATACTTTCCGATAAAATTATCCGAATACTCTTCGCCCAATTCACATTTTTTCCTTATTTTTGCAACCAAATTGTTTTTAAAAAATCAGAACGCTTATGTATCACTCAACTTTACCTTTCGAATTCGTACTTCCTGCCGAATGGGAACGTCAGAGCGGCATTATGCTCACTTGGCCTCACGCTGAAACAGACTGGAAACCCTATCTGCGACAGATAACAGATACTTATCTGGAACTGGCTGATATCATTACCCGATATGAGCACCTCCTTGTGGCTACTCCTATCTTGGAGAGCACCAGATCGATGCTTGCCAAAAGACTGTCGGCCGACCAAATGAACCGTGTCCACCTCTTTGAAATCGATAGCAATGATACATGGGCACGAGATCATGGTCCAATCACCCTGGTGTGCAAGTCGCAGAACTCAGGCTACATGATGCCTTTCACCCTCCTCGACTTCAAGTTTAATGGATGGGGAGAAAAGTTCCGTTGGGAGAAAGACAATGCCATCACGCAAAACCTGTATTATCAGGGAGCTTTCCAGAACAGTGCGGTCAACAACCATCAGGGATTTGTGCTTGAAGGCGGCAGCATCGAGAGCGACGGCAAGGGCACCATCTTCACCACCTCCCAGTGCCTTCTGGCGCCTCATCGCAACCAGCCGTTCAATCGTGAGCAGTTGGAAAAGCTTCTGAAGAATTTCTTTCAGGCGCAGCACATCGTCTGGCTCGACCATGGCAATCTGATTGGCGATGACACCGACGGCCATATAGACACCATCGTGAGAGTGGCTCCCCACGACACCTTATTATATGTAGGGTGCGATGACCCAGAGGATGAACAGTATGAGGATTTCCAGGCACTCGAAGCCCAACTCAAGAAACTCTTCACCTTCGAAGGCTATCCTTACCGACTGCTGAAATTGCCAATGCCGGACGCAATCTATGATGATGGCGACCGTCTGCCAGCTACCTACGCCAATTTCCTCATCCTGAATGGAGCCGTAATTTACCCTACCTACAACCAGCCTGAGAAAGACGAGGAAGCCAAAAAGCAGATTCAGCTCGCCTTCCCAGACAGAGAAATCATCGGTGTAGATTCGCTCACCATCGTCCGCCAGCATGGAAGTATCCATTGCCTCACCATGCAGTTGCCGGAAGGAGTTATCAGAATGCAGGCACCAGCCCAATTCTAAAATGGTTTACAACGACTTTCATCTATTAAGATGTATTTTGTTAAAGACCAAGAAATTTAGCTGGATTATAGGCTTTTAGAAAGAGGAAAATCCTGGAAAGGAGAAGAAAGGATTTTTGGAAGAAAAAGAGAAGAAAGAATTTTCAGAAAAATCTCGAAAGAAGAAAAAGAAGAAAGAATTTTCGGAAAAGAAAAGAGAAGAAATAAGAAAAAGAAGAAAGAGAAAAATGAAACTCGGATTTTTACAGTTACATATTACGGCAGATGTTGCCGATAACAAGAGACGCCTGGCAGAAGGCATTATCGACCTTGCCCACCGCGGCGCAGAACTCATCGTATTGCAGGAATTGCACAATACGCTTTATTTCTGTCAAGTAGAAGATGTGGATAATTTCGACCTGGCAGAAACGATTCCTGGTCCCTCCACCGATTTCTACGGCAAGTTGGCCAAAGACCTCGGCGTAGTCATCGTCACTTCCCTTTTCGAGCGACGTGCACCAGGACTTTACCACAATACGGCAGTAGTGATTGAGAAGGATGGAACCATCGCCGGCAAATACCGCAAGATGCACATTCCAGACGATCCTGCCTACTATGAGAAGTTCTACTTCACCCCTGGCGACCTCGGTTTCCAGCCTATCCAAACTTCCGTGGGCAAGCTCGGTGTGCTCGTTTGCTGGGATCAGTGGTATCCCGAAGCAGCCCGTCTGATGGCTCTCCAGAGAGCAGAAATCCTCATCTATCCTACAGCCATCGGCTACGCCAAGTATGATACGGAGGATGAACAACAGCGCCAGCGTGAAGCATGGACCACTGTGATGAGGGGTCACGCAGTTGCCAACGGCTTGCCAGTAGTAGCCGTCAATCGTATTGGTTATGAACCAGACCCAAGCGAGCAGACAGGAGGAATCCAGTTCTGGGGCAGCAGTTTCATTGCCGGTCCTCAGGGCGAGCTTCTTTACCGTGCCAGCGACAATGAAGAAGAAAGCATCGTGGCAGAAATCGACATCAAGCACAGCGAGGATGTGCGCCGCTGGTGGCCATTCCTCCGCGACCGTCGCATCGAGAACTACGGAGATATCACCAGGCGATTCATTGATTAAACCGTTTTTTGCCGGAAATTCCGATATTCTATCGGGATTCCGGCATACATATATATAAGGTATAGTTTTTCAGGATAAATGGAGAATTTGGAAGTGATGGTGGTACTTTTCATCATCGTAATTTTAGGTTACGTCGCCTGCAAGTTAGGATATATGGGCGACAAGTTTGACAAGAAGTTATCCAGCATGGTGGTAGATATCACCTGCCCTCTGCTGGTGCTCTCGTCTGTAATGGGCGATGAGCTGCCCGACCGCACGCTCATCCTTCCCCTCCTGGGCGTAGGTTTCCTTACCTACATCCTTTTGCTTGTATTCGGTTTCGGGGTTCCCCGTCTCATCACACGCAATCATGATGATCAGGGCATGATTGGCTTTGCCCTGATGTTTGCCAACGTAGGATTCATCGGCTACCCTATCGTGTCGAGCATTTTCGGTCCGAAGGCCATTTTCTATGCAGCCCTGCTCAACATGCCGAACACATTCTTTATCTTTACAGCAGGCGTCATGCTCATCAAGGGCGAGTACAGCATTAAGCAGTTCAATCCTAAGGTACTATTTTCTCCGGCCCTTCTTGCTGCCTTCATGGCTGCTCTCCTGGTAGCCTTCGGGGTTCATACTCCTGATATCATTGCACGTCCAGTAACGATGGTGGGCAATGTTACGGTTCCGGCGGCTCTGATGATTATCGGCAGCAGCATGGCCAAACTGCCAGTCAAGGAGATTATCGGTTCACCCAAGGTCTATGTAGCCTCTCTGCTGCGCCTGGTCGTAGTGCCTCTGAGCATCTATTTTCTGTTCAGAGTATGTGGGGTAAGTGATCAGGTCAACAACATCAATACGGTGGTCATTGCGATGCCTGTAGCTTCTTTCGGCACGATGTTCTGCCTGAAATACGGCCGCACCCCATCGCTCATCACCGAAATGACGTTCATCACTACGGTGGGCAGTATCATCACCATCCCGCTCATCACCCTCCTCTTTTCGAAATAAAAGAATCCCCTGATGTAACAGAAAGCACCAGGGGATTTTTATTTACGCAATGACACCTTATTTTACACATTAAACGAAAAAACACCTTCATTTTTTCGTTATTCCCCGATTTTTGCTTTATCTTTGCAACTATAATCCTTTACCAATCATATAAACAGAAATGAAGATTAACAGCATAACGAAGAAAAGTCTGCTCCTCATCTCACTAGCGATGGTCAGCACTACTTACCAGACACAAGCTGCACCGATTGAACATATCGGCGACAGATACATCATGCATCTGCCGGAAATGGAACTCACCGGCGAAGAATCACTCCTCGACGTACTTATGATGTGCCCAGAAGTCATCTCGCTCGACGGCAACAACATCATCGGCGGAGATCCCTTCGCCAACCTCTACGGCAAGTTCGTCATCCGTATTGACAACCAGGAATACGGACTCGATTACGCCACCTTCCTCCACCATTTCAAGGCTCGGGAGATAGAAACCATCAAGGTGTGCCAAAACGCTGAAGTGATGAAGGGATGCAGCAGTCTGAAGAAGGTCATCGACATCACACTGCGCAAGAAGGAGAACGGAACCACCGGCAGATGGGGACTCTTCGGTGATACCTACGGTGGCGCAAAAGGCATCGTCAGCGTCATCAGCCAGCAGGATAAACTCCGTGTACTCAGTCATGTAGAAGGCAACTTCCAGCGCACCTCCAGCAGCGATAAGGACGCCTACCAGGGCATCTCAGGCACCACCGTGAACCACTACTTCCACGAGGGTGCCAAGCTCAATCTGCTCTGGACGCCTACCGCGAAGGATGTGCTCGAAATAGATGCGATGCAGACCTACACCCGCAACCATTTCACCCACACCCCGGCCGATTACGTGCGCGCCTATCATCTGCAGGCCGACTATACCCGTACGCTCGCCGACAACGGCTCCAGCATCCTCTTTACCCTCGGTGCCGAGCATATCAGCGACAACGGCCGTACGCTGGAAGAAACCCAGACTGCGCCCTACCAGAACCACTCCACCTACCCCTTCATGGTGGTAGAATACGCCACTCCGGTCATCACCTCCAATCTCTGGATTACGGCAGGATTTGAGGGAGGACTTTCCATCGAGAAGAACTGCGTTGCCGGCTACATCAACCATTCCAATTACCAGGATTTCTATGCCCAGCTGGATTACAACATCGGCAAGTGGGGATTCATGGCAGGCGACCGCTTCCGCATCATCAACTTCCGTCCTAAGCAGATAGCGCCCGAAGAGCACTGGAAGCATACCACCCGCAACCATATCTACTCGGCAAGTGCCTATTACACCTTCACGCCGGGACATACCCTGCAGGCCACCTACTGCCGCCGCATCTTCAATCCTGAGTTCGGCGATTTCGTAACCGCAGGCGATATGGAGGGTGCCTGGCAGCCGGTTTATACTGCGGATATCGGCAACAGCATGGCCAACGTGGTAGAACTCAAGCATACCTACAGCCGCCCAGCCTTCGTGCTCAGCACCTCGGTAAAGAACATCCACCAGCACCTGCTCAACTCCATCCACGACAATACGCTCGGCATCGGAACCACCGCCTTCTGGCATAAGGGCATCATGCGCCTCACTGCCGGTATCAACTACTTCTGGCAGCGTAGCGAGACCCCTTCTGAGGAAACTCAGCAGCGCGATGCAGATTACAACCATTTTGCCGTATTCAAGCTGGCACCGCAGTTCACGTTAGCCGATGGCTGGCGCCTCACTTCCAACATCATCTGGTGCACGCGCCGCAGCAGCAATGCCTATACCCCGGCTAATCTCTATGCCGAAGTGGGAGTATACAAGAACCTGGGTAAGCACTGGACGCTTGAAGGCCGCTTCCACGACATGGCAAGCCAGCACTTCGGCAACCGCGCCGCCACCATCGGCTGCACCTATTATTTTTAACCCTCTTTTCTCACCTATCGCCAACGGCTTTATTTACGAGAAACAGAGAGGATACTGACTTCCATAGAGAGAAGACTCAGAGAGAGAGGACTTTCAAGAAAGATTTTTCAAGGAAAGAAGAAAGAAAAGAGAGAGAGGACTTTCAAGGAAGATTTTCTATGAGAGAAGATTTCAAGAAAGGACCATTTCCAAAGTATTCAACCCCAAAAACAGAAATAAACAATGAAGAAGTATTACTCCCTCATTTGTGCCCTTCTCCTTGCTCAAGGAGCAATGGCCATAGATTACGACCAGCTCAAGAAGAGCAGTAAAATCAACGCAGCCAGCAAGATAGAACTGTCTAAGCTGCAGACCCAGGAAGAAAAGACCGTTGTCCAGAGCAAGGCAACAGGCAGCCGCCTGAAAGCCCTGCAGAAGCAGATGGACAACCGTACCGTTCGTGCCATTGTCAGAATGACTCCGGGCAGCGACGCCTCTACCCTTGCCGCAGAAGGAATTACCATCACGTCGGTGGTCAATCATTTCGCCATCGCCACCATCCGCCTCTCCCAACTGGAGCAACTGGCAGAGCGTAGCGATGTGGAAAGCATCAGCTTCGGAAAGCGCAGAAAGCGTCTCCTGCTCAACAAGGCCCACAAATCTACAGGCGTAGATAAGATTCACCTCGGCACCGGACTCACCCAGCCCTACACCGGAAAAGGAGTAGCCATCGGAGTGTTCGACGATGGTTTCGACCCCAACCACATCATGTTTCAAGATGCAGAAGGCAAAAGCCGTTTCAAGATGATCTGCCAGAGCAAAGAGGAGAATAAACCCCTCACCTATCTCACCACCCCTGCCGAGATTGCAGCCTTCCAGACAGATGATCAGAACGAAAGCCACGCTACTCATGTGAGCGGAATTGCAGCAGGAAATTGTCAGAACAGTACCTTCCAGTTGCAGGGAGTGGCTCCGGAAGCTGACCTTCTGATGGGTCCGATTCCTTACTATGATAGTGATTATGAGATGTTTGACAAGATGGTAAGCTGGTGCCGTGAGAATGGCAACAAGCGCCTGGTGCTCAACATGTCCTACGGAGCCAACGCCGGAAGCCACGACACGACCGACCCAGAAGTAGCCTTGATGGACGAAATGATCAAGAAGTACGACATCGTAGCCTGCATTGCCGCAGGAAACGAGGCTGACCTGGATATCGTGCAGCGCCACACCTTCACGGGTGGCTCTGATGAAACGATGAAGGCTGCATTCTATTCTGATCTTGACGGAGACGGCGAAATGGACATAACTGAGATCTATGACTACATCACGGTAACCCATCCTGAGAAACAGATAGAAATCGACGTCGTAGTCCTTAATACAAATACTGGATCTGCCAAGAATACCTGGAAATTCGTAAACTCCACTCATTCTACCGGAAGGGAATTTTCATATTCAAACACGAACTTCCATGGCACGGTTTCCGTCCAGTCAGAAGACATCGGCAATGGGATGAAGGGCTATTTTCTCTCCATTACCGACATCAGTCTCTTAGGCAAGAACTGCTCCCTCGGCTATGTGATCAGAGGAAAGGAAGGACAAACCGTTACCAGCTATCTGGAGAGCACATCCGTCTTTGATACAGAAGTACCAGGATGCGACAGCCACATCACCCACGACGGAACCATCAACAGCATTGCCTGCGGCACCGAACCGATTATTGTAGGCGCCTACAATACCGCCAATTCCTACAAGGGTGCCGATGGAACCAATTACACCTTCCAGGATGCTTTCTTCGGCTACAAGTACGGCAACAAGGTGGGCGACATTACGTTCTTCTCCAGCTACGGCAAGTTGGCAGATGGCAGAGAACTCCCCCACGTCTGTGCCCCAGGACTCTGCATCGAATCCAGCTTCAACCACTATGCTGCTAATTACGAAGAAGACGTGATGCAGGAAGTCGCAGTAGGCGGAACCAAGTATGAATTTGGACAGATGAGCGGAACCTCCATGGCCACACCTTACATGACGGGCATTTGCGCCCTCTGGCTAGAGGCCGACCCTACGCTCACCCACACCCAGATAAGGGATATTGCGCAGCAGACAGCCGTTTCAGATGCTTACTGCAATACCAATAATTACTACACGAAGCAGAACGATGGCAATCAGGCTGGAAGCGGAAAAGTGGATGCTTACGCCGGACTGAAATACATTCTCGACCAGAAGTCCTCCGTCCTCTCGCCCATAGCAGACAACAAGCGCTTCATGATCCGCTCGCTCAGCAACAACACCTTCGAAGCCTACACAGCAGGAGCTGTTGCCATGTCGGCAGCCCTCTACACCATGGATGGCCGCCTCGTAGCCTCAGCCAGTCAATCTGGCAACACCATCCAGGTTTCAGCCCAGAACCAGCACAAGGGAATCTATATCCTCCGCATTTCCGACGGAAAACAATCTCATGTTCAGAAGGTTGTAGTGAAGTAGAAAGAGAGGAGAGGACTTTCAAGGAAGATTTTTCAAGAAAGAGAAGAGAAAGAGAGGACTTTCAGGGAAGATGTTTCAAGAAAGAAAAGAGAAGCGAAAGAAAAAAAAGAAAATAGAAAAAAAACAAATCCCAATCCTTTGGAATAAATTCCGTGGATTGGGATTTTTATTATGCAGAAGAAATTATAGTTAATTTCAGTAAGTTTTCTAAAGACAACTTGAGAATTTCCTAATGAACATTAGAAAAACTTGTCAATATCAATGGAGACACCTATCTGGAAGGTCACACCATCCGTAATCGGACTGTTCAGATAATAATACTTAGGCTTATAACCGAAGAGATTATCCAGCGCCGCATTCACCTTCACCGCCTTGCCGATGCGCTGCACCAGCGAGAGCTTCCAGAGGGTGTAGGCAGGATATTCCACGGAAATCGTGCCCTTGCTCACATCATAATAGTCCTTGTATTCCACATTCTCCACGCCCGAAAGCACACGCCCCTGCAAACCGATGTTCAGCCCATAGTTGCTGCTTATCTGGCAATCGTAGTCCATGCGCACGTTCAGCGCATGCTCACGGGCAGGAATATACTGGTTGTTGATGGAATTCCCGTCCTTGTCCTTTGCCAGCTGCTCCTTCGTATAAGCATAAGTGATGCGAGCACCCAGACCATTGTTCCATTTCGCCTGTGCCCCTACTTCACCACCACACACGCTGTAGTCGTCCAGATTAGAATAAGGCAGATAAGGCAGCTTGTCCTCCGTCGTCTTGAAATAAGGAGCCGCCGTAGAAAGCTTGTTCTTCACCTTATTATAATATATAGAGGCCGTATAGTTGTAGTGGCCCTTCGTATATTCAGCCGAGAGATTGAAGTTGTGGCTCACCTCCGATTTCAGATGCTCGTTGCCCTCCACGATCCAGATGCCCGACATATCGAAGTTGTAGTACTTCTCCTTCAGCGTAGGCGCCCTGAATCCCATACCATAGCCGGCACGGATGGCAAGATTGTGCAATGGCTTGTAACAAACGTTCAGCTTCGGCGTGAGATGAGAATCCTTGCCGTCGGAGAAGTAGTCGTAGCGCAGCGCACCCACCAGCTCCCACTGGTCATTGAGACGCCAGTCGTACTGGGCAAAGAGATCCCAACTGTCCTGCTTTCTGGTCTCCCCTTCCAGATTGGTGTTGAAGAGATAGTCGTGCAGCAGATCGGAACCCACGGTCAGCACGTCGCCACCCCCGAAAGTATGATTGTAGAGCAGGCGGAAGGAATTCTGCACATTACTGTAGTCACGGATGTCCAGACGGGTGATGCGCTGATAGTCCGACTTGTCATACTGGTCGAACGCATAACTTGCCTGCAGGTCATCAGCATCCGAAATCTGCCAGTTCATGCGCAGACCGCCCGAGAAGTCACGGTAGCGCTCAGGCTGGTCGGCCGACCTTACCGTTTCGCGGAAGAAATATCCCGCACGCCCCGTCAGACTGAAGTTGCTGGCAGGACTCCACGTCAGCTGCTCCTTCAGGTTGACCGTCTTGTCCCCATATACGGTAGAGATGATGCGGGTCACGGGATTCGCCGCACTGTGCACATCGTAATTGTCCATGCGGTTGAAGTGGGCAGAAAGCATCTTGTTCCAGTGTTTGGAGTTCAGTCCCAACGTAGCCCCATATCGCTGCTCGTTGTGCTTAGCATATCGGGCGTTCACGTTGAGCGTCCAGGGCTGTCGGTTGCACTTGGTGATGATGTTGATCACGCCGCCCGTAGCATTGCTGCCGTAGAGCGCCGAAGCCGCACCCGTCACGATCTCGATGCGCTCCACATTGTCCATGTTCAGACGGGTGAAATCCACATCGTCCATCGTCTCTCCCGCCAGTCTCTCGCCGTCCACGAGAAAGAGCACACCCTGTCCTCCGAAACCGGAGAAGTTGAGATGAGTCTGCTGGTTCATCGCATACGAGAATTCCACGCCCGGCAATTCCTGTTGCAGCAAGTCCTGCACATTGGTAGCATCCAGTCGGGCAAGTTCGCGTGCATTGATTACACGCGTCTGAATCGGCGTGTCCTTCAGGAATTTAGGCGTACGAGTGCCCGTCACCACCACCTCGTTGAGGTCAAACTGTCGACATACGGAGTCCACGTAAGCATCATCCGAGTCCATCGCAGCCGCAGCCGGCGCAGCCCCAGCCAAGAGCATGGAGAATAAAATATATTTCTTCATTGTTATTTCTAAAAATCAGGATTGCATCGGAAACCCTTTGCATTTACTAATAAGGATACTTGTAGTTGATGGTGAGAAAACACTTCTTTCCCTCCTGCGATAGATAGTTTTCCAGCTGCAGAGCAGCATAAGTACCGTCCTTGAGGCGCAGGATAAACACATGATTGTTCAGACTGAAGGCAGGCGGCATAGGTGGAATTTTTATGCTGAGCCATGATGAAAGCACCTTGTTCACGCTGATGCCCTGCGAAGGCACGTAGCCCATCAGCATCAGGTCCTGACTGTTCCACACCAGGTTCTCGCTCCATTCATCCTTCTGGAAGTTCATGTTTCTGAAAGCCTCGCTGCTCTCCGGCAGCTCGTCCATCGAAGTATAGGAAGTCTCCAGCACCGCCCCGCCGTTGGTTCTCACATTGTTGCGGTGTACGGCCAAGGTCCATTCCTCAGGTTCCTCCTGCCCCTCAGTAGGCGTATAATAAGAGAAGGTGTTCTTCTTGATTCCCTCTCCGAAGACATCAAACCAGTACATATATTGTCCCGCCTTTCTGCCCTGTGTAGCTGCCTCATGTCCCGCCTCCGACTCGTCCTTCTCGCCGGTGGCAGTCATCGGAATCGGGTAAGCCACAAATTCCGTCTGCGCTTTCATCAGCGCCTCCTCATCCCCCGCCTCAGTGAGTCGCTGCAGCAGATTCAGGTCCACATAATACCAGTCAGTCCAACTGGTAGCATCTATCAGAAGCTGACCTTTCGCCGGCACTATCTCCTTCGGCTGGTCGTAGATATCATCAAAAATACCGTTGCAGGAAGTGAGCATTAGGATTCCCACTCCAGCAACGGTCATTTTGAGATGATTCATGATCGTATGAAATATCATCTGCTAAACAAGTTTATCAAAATTATTTTTTTAGGAATTTCTTACCGTTGATGATGACCACACCCTTGTAGTTGTCACCTACCATCTGGCCCTGCAGGTTGTACATTTTGCCATCGCCCTTAGCCGTCTCGCCCTTCACAGCACCGATGCCGTTGGTCACCGCCTTGAAGTTGGTTGAGATATAGAAAGGCATAGAACCCATCTGGAATCTGTTGATGATGTCAGTCACCTTGCTGCCTTCATACTTCACGAGGATATTATTGTCCTTCTCGGCGTTGAAGCTATAATCATTGTCCATATTTATGCTTCCGCCCTTGCAGACAACGTGGAATTTCAGACCGTCGTTTTTGTAGTCACGATAGAAACCACCCTTCGCCTCATCGTAGGTCAGTCCCTTGATAGTGTAAGAGCCGAGAGTCATGTTGCCCATCACAGTATTGTCAAGCGTATAGGTAGGCACGGTCACGTCCATCTTCTGCGTCTCGCCATCCATATACTTGCGCACCTGATAAGTAACGCCCGCATTCTCATAGTTCATCATTCCGCCAATGCTCACGGTTATAGGACTGCTCACCTCCTTGATGTAGTAAGACTTGATGCTGTAGGTGAGCGGAAAAGGCATCTTGCCATATTGGAACACCACCCTCAGCGTGAGCGAGTTGTCTGCCATATTATAAGTACCGGTAAGCGAAGAACCGATGATGGATTTCTCCTCATTATTCACAGTCACCTTGGCGCTGAAAGTCTGGTCGGCCATCGTAATGACATGATTTTCGCCCATAGTAAACGTCACATTCTCGATAGTGAACGAAGGGATGGTAGCCATACCTTCCATAGCAGGGAGCGTGATGTTGCCAGCCGACATGCTGACCATTTCAAATTTCACCGTATCGCTCTCGCAAGGAGTATTCTGGCCCATCACAGCCATTTCAGAAGCACCGGAAAACTTCAGAGCACCATGCATCTGAGCCGACATAGAGGAAGCCAACATAGTGGCAAAAATAAGCGTAAAGAATTTCTTCATTTTATACAATCTTTCGTTTAAATTACTAATCTATTACCTTTTATTGAGTTGTTCCCTTGATGGGGAAGAATAGAGGAATCAGCAGCCCGTCACAGGTCTCCAGTTCCTTTTCGGGGTGCAAAGATACAAGGTTTCTCCGGAATGTGCAATACCTAAAAATATGTATTCCGCCTAATCCCCATTTGTAGGTATTAGACGGAATATCTCTAAAATTCTAATCCACGATTTCAGCAGTTTGGTCTTTGCCGCTGTAGAACCAGAAGCCGGCTATCAGACCGATGAAAACCACCAGGATTCCCACCATCTCCACAACGTGATTTCCCGGGTCCACCCATATCTCCTTGAAGAAGCCGTTGCGTGCAGCAATCTCCACAGCCGACCAGAGCACGATCACATTGGCAAGCGCCATTCTCAGGTTTCTGCCCCAGTTCTTGATGTGCAGTTCCTTCTTGAATATCATGCCCGAACCTATCAGGCAGAGAATGCCCACAGCGTAGGTAATAGGGTGAGTAGAACCGAGGAAGACAGGGTCGTAGCAGAACATGAGCAGCAGATACAAACCCCACATCATGATGTTCCATTCCATGAAGGTGACGATGGCAGGATGATGAGCCATCGGACGCAGTTCCACACGTTCTTTCACGCCATAGTGGTTTTGAATCCAACGGATGAAATCGCAGCCCGTTTTGGTGCAGAACACGTACATCACGATAAACATCATCCACATACCGAAAGAGGCAGGCATAATGAGGTATTCAGGTCGGGAACCGCGAATTTCCTTGAGTTCCGCACGTCCGAATTCCTCGATGGGAGTGCCGTTGAGCGTATAAGTATGCTGAACCCCCACACCATTCACATATTCCGTAGCCGTCTGCACGATACCGTTGCCCACCAGGTCGCAGTGTACGCCGTATCTCTGAGCGTAGTAGGCAAAAAGGAATTCCACCCATCCAGTCCAGAAGAGCAGCGCACCCGTCATTCCATAGCAAGTCTGTTTCGTATCCCCTTTCACGAACACGCCGCAGATAGTGATGATGAGTCCCACGAATCCCATAGCGAACGCCGAGTAGTGCAGGGTGGTAGGTTCGAGCGTATGTTCCATGATGATCATGAGCGCATGTCCGAGCGGCATCAGGAGCAGGATGATGAGGATAGAACCGATGGTCTTTCCCCAATACAAATTCTTCATTTCCATTCTTAAAAGTCTAAAATAGTAAAATGTTATAAATTAATGAATCACTGATATAAAATTGAGTTGCAAAGGTACTACTATTTAGACAGATTCGCAATACTTACAAATAATGATTTTGGGAAAAGGGAGGGGTCATCAGAAATAATGACCACAACCGGAAATCACCTGTCACAAATAAATATTCGGCTGCAAATACACTTTTTCGAGGATAAAAACAAGAGAATAATACACTTTTTCGAGGATAAGAAGAAAAAATCATCATCCGAAAACCTTAATGACACTTAATGACACCCACCCTTAATGACACCTGAAATGATTATTGCAGACTACAATAATCGTGCAATAAATCATAAAAAAGAAGATTTAGCTTGGAAGTTTAAGTTTTTTAGCTTATCTTTGCGGTAGAAACAAATAATGACGATTATGAAGTCAAGGGAATACTATATTTCACAGATTTTATCTCACGCCGAGGAACTAAGAAAGAACTTCGGTGTGAAGTCCTTGCGCCTTTTTGGTTCTGTATCCAGAAACGAACAGAAAGAAGGCAGTGATGTTGATATCTGTGTAGATATGGAACCGAAAATGTTCCTTGTAGTTAGACTGAAACGTTTTTTAGAAAACTTATTGGAGTGTTCCGTTGATATTGTAAGAATGCACAAACATATAAACCCTTATCTTCTTAAGGAAATAGAACATGATGGAATATACATCATCAAATAGAATAATGATTACTATCAGCCATAGAATATTTCATAGCGAAATATAGTGGAAGGTGAAAACCAGCGATTCCCTCTGCTTGTATTTCATATATAATATATAAGGTATTAGGGACTGAAAGAACATCTGAAAACCTTAATGACACCTGAAGAGATTATTGCAGACTATTCCCGACGTTTCGGTTCCGGCTCCGCCGCCATAGCCGAGTCTTCCTCTGGCAGTTCATAAAGCCTGATGCTGCGGTCTTGTAGGAAAATATGGTTGAGAGTGAAGGCAAGCGATTCCAGGGTTTGTTCCCTGACGGCAGGTTTCAGTTCGCATTCCCATACCACGATCGTGTGCCAGCCCATTTCAGCCAGTTTGTGCATTACCTCAAGATCCCGCTGCTGATTGCGCAGAATCTTATCCTGCCAGAACTTGGTGTTAGATTTCGGCACAACGTAGTATTTGCAGCCTTCATGTCCGTGCCAGAAGCATCCGTTCACGAAGATGCAGGTGCGGTATTTGCGCAGCACGATATCTGGTTTTCCTGGCAAGCGTGGATGATTGAGCCGATACCTGAATCCCCTATTCCACAGAAACTTTCTGACAAGGACTTCCGGCTTGGTGTCCTTGCCTTTAATTGCCGCCATGTTGTTGTGGCGTTGTTCTATGGTTATTTTATCTGGCATACGCTTTATTTATTAAGACATTTTTTTCTAATCTAACCACACCATTAGATACAAAATTAATCTTTTCTCATGAAAACACAAAAGAAAAAGCCCAAAAACTTGCAGAAAAGAGAAATATTTCTTATTTTTGCAACAGATTTAAAACATAAAAAGATGGGAATATATAAGTATCAAGCAGAAATAGACGCATTGATACAGCAAGGACTAAAGATGCCCAAAGTTGTAAAGCCAAACGATTTGAAAGGATTCAGATTCGTTTTCAGTATAGATATGTCCAAAAGCTACTTCCCCAACTACATCATGAAACCTCAACGTGCAATTATGAATGGCCAAAGAAAAGTTGAAGTTGGTGGATATGCACTATCTTGCTTTACAGAAAAGGACAAAGCCATCAAGTTCTATCACTTACTTGCAAAAAATATGAGAAACATATACAAAGCTATAGGTGATCGTATTTCTTCAGGAATTGTAACTAACAAAGATGGCAATATCACTACACCAGCAAGCAACGGACATTATAACTTGTTTGAATTCCCATCATGTGATTTATCCAAAACATTTAAACTAGAGGAGGGAAAATTATGAAAACAATAAAAGGTATTTGCATAAAGAAGCGCAACTTCGACAAATTCAAAAAAGTGGCCGATCTTATATATTTCGATGGACCATTGTTGTCACACTACGTTACCAACAAAGGTGACAACTTCCTCTTCTATTGGATAGACCAAGATGATACAAACAATCGTTGGATGTTCATCAGAACCGATTACGACAATATACAAAAGTACACGAATAAAAAGCAAACATTGCGTAACGTATTAAGTTCGCCATTAGACGACATTGTATATACTGTCGATATTGATGAAGAAGGCAATCATCACAACTTCCAGGCCCACTCCATAGAAGATCTTCCAGAGGATTATCTCCCTACCGAAGATTCTTATTATGAATTTGAGCCAGAAGATGTGAACAAAGAGAACTTATCCATAGCAGAAATGAGCGGCAAGAAACTCGACTGGTTCCGCAAGGTCTGTGCAGCGGTACTTTAGATACCTTGCCCCCACATGCCCTGAAGGAGCAGAAGCTCCTAACCCAGGGTAACACCCTGGGTATAAGCACAATCAGCCTTACGCCATGTAGGGGCAAAAGCTTCGAAGTGACATGAATTGAGACAGAAACATATCCTACCTTATCTTACGTTAAGCAAATCCCGCAATGAAACGATAGTTTTCGTATCGCACTCAGCAACCTCCTTGAAACCAAACTCGAAGCTCTGATAATCTGTTAGCGACAGGGCTAAGATCAGTTTACCATCCTTTATTTTAAGTCTGGAATTTGCCACCCGATAATATCCTTCAGATGCATTTTCTACTATAAACATAAAATAGTCGATAGAATCTATCTTGAACATACCGTTATTGATGTCCAGAGGGATTTCTACAGAAAGCCTGTTATGCTCATAATCGTCGTAAGAATCTCTATCGACAACTAATACAAACACATTTTCGGCTCTATATACCAATTCCTTTTGAGGGATAGCATCCTTTACATACTCATAAACTCTTTCTTCAGGCAAGACATCATGCGGGTCAGTACCCAAACTGCACTCCTTTACTATAAAACTTTTCCTAAGTTCAGCAAGCAGAGCCTCATTGTCTTTTTCTTCTTTTTTGTCGAGAGCAAGCGAGAAGATGTTTTCTTCGCTAAATGGCGTATATACTTTACCGAGCACTTGCCTGAAATGTGTTTCCACATATTCCTTCACGTTTACAGTAGGGAGCGGGCGCATTGCGTAGAAATCAAAATCCTGCTGGAGCCAGTTGCGAATCTCTGTACAGAATTTAGACCTGATATTCTCCTTCCAATGATACTGCTCATCCTTATTATTCCTCGCATAGAGCGAGAGGACAAACAGGAAATTTACATCGTAATGAAACAACAGCAAGGTGTCTCGGTCAAACAACCTGTTTTGGAACTGCTTCGACATATACCTATTATTCTTTCTGTCAGTTTCCTTAATACCATCAATAGAATAACGATATTTTTCGTCCATAGTTGCCGAAATGAAGAAATTAGGAATAATATTGTATCCTTCAGTTTCATCATCACGAAGTTTAATACCCGATGGTGGCACTTTACCATCATTGAAAATATCCAGATTCCACTGTATAACATTTCTCGCATAGGTGTATTGTTTATAGACGGACTCTTTGCCAAGTTCATTGCTCATCTTATAATATTTACTGTCACCTATATAATAGGTATTACTTGATTCGCCTTCTATCAGGCTCTTTGCCGTAAAGAGATGGTCAACAATCTTACCATCTTCCTGCTTCTTGTCCATGCCGTCTGGCAATGGACTGTCACCCACCAAAGCGTCAATAATAGCCTCAAATACAATATGGAAGCTCTTGACCAGCAAATACTCTTTCTGACTGGTATTAACATATATCTGGCGAGATTTGTCGAAGAAAGCATAGCAGAGTTTCCAAAGCTGCAAAGCTTTATCTGAGAAATACTTATATTTGATTTGGTTCAAGCGTATAATTCCATATCCATTTCTGTACTTTTCAAAACGCTTACCCTTTATCAGGTCAAAATTGCAGTTTATCTCTTTAGGAAATCCGTATGTATCGCCTATATAATTGAGAATCGAGAAGAAGACAACAAGCAGTTCTTCATCAAAGTTAATCTTACGTTTCTTGTTAACTGGACTTAAATAGATAGCATTCCCATCTTGTATAATAGCAGAAGTAGTACTGATGGTACGGGTCCAGTTAATCTTATTCAAACCAGAATGAAGGTTCTTCAACACGAAGAAGAAGAAACTCTTATTATCCTTATTAAACTGGATCAGCGAAAGAAGAATATCAAGAAATGTGTTGCTCTTTCGTTTGCTACTACCACCCACCTGATTGATCATCTTCTGATATACGATGGTAGAGTCGTTGCTCTTGTCGTTCTTATACACCACAATAGCTCTGTATATCCATACAGCAAAGCCATATAGAAAATCACGCTCCTCTTTTGTCATTTTTTCCTGACCTTCAGGGTTGATAATCTCGCATGGCAGGTACTTGCCAAAAGCAAGTTCCTTGCCATCCACATCACGCAACAACACTTTAGGAAGAATAAATACACAGTCGCCTAATAGGGCATTATAATAATACCCTACATAATGGATTGACACTTTGCCCTCAATGTTCTCCATTGCATCTATGCCGTACAAGGCATCATGCACCTCAGACACATTGTATTGATATTCTTCTATCAGGATTCTCATTTTTCTACTTTTTGAAAGTTTATTTGCAGATAAAAGGTTTATTCGTATTGTACTTTCAGCTGCAAGTTTAAGCGGTCGTTCAACAACATTAACATGCGATACATAGTAATCTGGTTGATACCTTTAACAACATAATAATTGCCCTCTTGAATATAATTATAGGTAGAATCATTCAATATCGCCTCATGTTTACTCTTTGTCACCAGAGGCGTATGATGGCGATGATATTTCATTTCTGCCGCAATATTCTCTACCTTTTCTATTCCGATTTTTGAAAGCACCTTATGATAGGTTTCAAACTTATTAGCCTCGTTTATGACAGTTCCGTCAGGGAATGTAACTGCAAACACCTTTGGAGATCTTGGGAGTGTTTTGTCCCCTTCGGTTTCAAATCCATCTTCAATGTTGTCTTCATCATTCTCAGAGACAGGCTCTAATTCCAAATTTTTGAGAAACAATTCAACTTTTTCCTCATTCACTTTGACTTTTCCATTATCTACAGAATAGAATTTGTCAAACGAAAGTTTTTCACCATTTTCATCTCTGAAAGCACTGCCCTCAAATTCAGAATCTTTGAAAACATCATTCCAAAGATAGAAGATTACTTTGCTGACAAACTTGCTGGAACTTATAATACCATCATCAGCCTTGCAGAAAAAATATCCGAGTTTCTTGTCTTCCGAATAAGTTGCATCATAGACCCTATCATTGATGGCTTGAAGAAAGTTCCACCAATCGTACTTGGCTCCATTTACTTCAATAGTCCAGTTCTTTTCAGCATTGCTTATTGGCACATAATACCAATCCCAACGGCGTTTGAAAGCAGAATCTATAGGAAAAAGGCTTTGATCGCTGGTGTTCATAGTTGCCCAAATATAAAGGTTATTTGGCAATAATAAAACTTCGCCCTCCAATACTTGAGCTACAATATCCTTTCCTTTAAAGAGATCATTAATACTTACTCTATTCTTGATTTCCAACCCTGCAAATTCTTTTTTAAGTTGTTTCTTCATGTCAGAATCAGCCTTGATTGGATATTCAGAGAATCCCTTATCGCCACGATCGAGTAACTGGAAGAGATCACCGAATATCTGAGCGCAGTTACCTCGGTTAATCTCTTCAATAACCAAGAATTCGTCCACAGGCTCTTCACCCTCTTGCACGGTACAATATTTCTTCCACGCCTCAACATAAGCCTGCATGAAAGCCTGGCTCACAAACTCGTAGACGATTTTATCTTCCGTCATTTCCTTGCCATCCTTGCCTTTAACCGGAACTGCTTCAGTTCCGATAACTGTCATTACCGGCACTGACTTGGTGGTAGGCTTGTATGCGCCTACAAAAGTAGAGTAATCCGAATCGGGATGGAACGTTGTACGAATTACATCCTTGCCAGTTGTCTGTTCATTTATTGCATGACTTTTACCAGTACCAGGAGCACCATAGAAGATTTGCTGGAGAGTTTTCTTGTCACTAAGGTCAAAACGTTTTTGAGGAACAGAAAAAGACTTCCATTCCGTCGATTCAAGAAGCAAGTTAAGGCAATCTTGATTTGCCAGCCCCTTAGCAATAGAACCAATCAAGCTACTAGAAGCATTAATTGTATTTGCAATATTAAGAACAGGAGAATCAGTAAAATCATTTGAACGCTTTATGTTTTTACCACCACCCCAAGATTCATAATTCCATAAAAAATTTACCAGAAGCTCTTTATCTGCGCCATCATAGGATTCGAGAAATTGCTCTGCCTTTTCCTTGCAAGCATCTTTAGTTTTCTGGTCCTCTGGAATACTACTATTATCTTTGCTAGGATGACAAGCCTCATACATGTCGGACGTAAAGCCCAAAGCGTCTAACTTGTCCTTATACTTAATCAATTCTACATAATACTGGCAACAGCATGCAGCAATATAAACCCATTGATTAGGGATTACCAATAAAGATTTTTTTGAACTCACCTGCAATGTATACAGGTTGTAGTGTTCAATCTTATAATCACCAAAAGCATTAAATTTTGCCTTAAACTCATTAGGCAAAACACAGTCATCTATATTTGAATGAGCAATGAGCTCACTCAAACTTGTTTTCAGTATACCTAAATCTAACAATTCGTCCATACTATGACTTATTTAATAATTGATTGACTATTTCTTGTGCTAACCTTTTTATCACAGGCACAGCTACACTATTCCCAAATTGATGATAAGCTTCTTTCTTTGAAACTACTATTCGGAATTCTGGATTAGAAGAATTATAATTCTGATTATCAGCACATTCAGAATATTTCCATCCATTTCCTATAATCCTATACCCCTGTAATCTTCCTGCTTCTACAGGTGATAGCGTACGAGGATTTTTATCTGCCTGATCTATTAATATTTCACTGCCATCTTTCCAATATCTTGCTGAAATCGTACTACAGTATTCACTATCACCAAAGAATTTACGATAACCGAAACCTTTGCCATTTGCCATATTGCGTTCCTTACGTCTCTGGTGACCTTCCCACATTCTATCAGAAATAGTAAAGTCTGTCACAGCATCATCAGGTTCGAATATATCAGAAACCCTAGTAGGCATAGTTCCTTCCTTTAATTTTGATTTGTCATATATAGTATTACCATTTGCGTCAATACCATAAGGGAACTTAAACATTTCTACATTGATTGCTTTTTTATACCATGCAATGATGAATAATCTTTCCCTGTTCTGAGGAACACCGAAATATTTAGCATTAAGTACTGTATATGAAACACCATAGCCTAACTCTTCCAAGGTTGCAAGAATTACCTTTAAAGTATTACCTTTATCATGACTCTTCAAACCTCTTACATTTTCTAAAAACAAGACCTTTGGAGGACAACCATGCTCTATTTTGTATTTTACAATATTTGCTATATTGAAAAACAAGGTTCCTCTGGTGTCTTCGAAACCTCTTTTGAGTCCGGCTACGGAAAACGGCTGACAAGGAAATCCACCACAACAAACATCAAAATCAGGAATATCTGCAGGATTTGCCTTTGTTATATCTTCATTAAAATATTTATAATTTCCCAATGAATCTTTTTTAAAAAGATTTGGCTCTATATCTTTATAATTTGCCTCATAGGATATACGCGCATATTTATCCCATTCACTTGCAAAAACGCAATGAGCTCCCACACTATGCATAGCCGTATGAAAACCACCGATTCTGCGAGGCAGGGACATCAAGAGGTATGGATATAACTGGGATGGATTGTATCTAATTGCAACTTTTCCTTCTCGCCATTATGATATAGAGAAGTATCCTGCCGTTAAAAATTATCTTTTAGGATTCGGTATTGAACGTCTAGAGCAAACGGGGAAGTCTCACATCGTAAATGGAGAGAAAATAAAAGCGAGAAAGAAGACCAATAATAAGTGGTTTGAAACCCAAGATAGCATCAGTTATTGGGAGGATTTTTCTAAGCCAAAAATTTTATGGAAACGAGTTGGCTCAATACTTAGATTCTGCTACAATGACAATGAGGCTTTAGGATTAGACAGTACATGTTTTGCAATAGGAAATAACATAGAATTCGTTTGCTGTGTTTTAAATACTCCAATGGGACACTATTTACTAAAAGATGCCCCTAAAACAGGTACAGGTGATCTGCTAATAAGTGTGCAAGCTGTTGAGCCTTTAAAGATGCCTTCAGTGTCGCATGAACTTAACAAGGAATTTAAAAGGTTATTAGAAATTATGAGTACAAATAGCTCTAATGACATAGAAAACGAGATAAGCCAAAAGATATTTAATCTTTATGGCTTATCTTGTGAGGAGCAGAGATATATTGATGAGAATTTCACTTAATCTCAATATATCCAATAGATATTCGTTCTTCTTTAGAAAGCCCATATAGTTCAAAAAGCCGTTCGTCTATAAGAATGGCTTTTTCTTTTTTATAATCATTTTGAATATCAGTGACCAACGATTTGAATATTTCATTTTCTTTATCACTAACTTTCAGAACAGGGATTTTATCAAAGAATATCTTTCTAAGTTCTCGTGTACCACCTTGCAGTTCTGGAAATTTATCAAGAAAGCAAAATTTGAAAATTGAAGAATTCAAAAATGCTGTCAAATATGCTATATGCTTTCCTGTAATCATAAATGATTTGTCATTTTGCAGAAAGTTCTTTTCATCAAAATAGAAAGGAATATATTTGGTCATATTTGGATACATGATTTTTGGCTTAGAAAAATCCTCCTAATGATTAACTATAAAGCAAATTTCTTCTTCATCTAATCCATATTGTTTGCAGACCATGTCATCTATTTTTCCGTCTATTGTCGTATCAAGGTTTGAACATATCTGATTTACCAATTGTTCTATCCCTATATTTATTGGTGCAATAGGAATTTGCTCGATAGTATATTTTAGCCATCTATTTGTTCCAACTCCAGATGTTGTACCTATACAATGCTTGAAATACCATGTAATTAATTTGGAGTTCAACAACCCCAAAATATGAAGAACATGTTCTCCTGTTAAGAAGAAAACTGTATTCACGGACATAACGTTTTGGGCATAAGAAAACTTTGGCTCATCAGACAATTCGATCCATACAATTTGTTGTTTAGAAAAATCCTCCCAATAACTGATGCTATCTTGGGTTTCAAACCACTTATT
>ENA-OPKX01000082-OPKX01000082.1-human-gut-metagenome-genome-assembly--contig:-NODE-82-length-32072-cov-4.201830_pt1 | contig 32072 bp, 30 predicted proteins | sample MGYA00241791_ERZ501709 | MGnify/ENA primary metagenome ERZ501709 (study PRJEB25962, sample SAMEA2042091) | human gut metagenome | biome: human gut; feature: human-associated habitat; material: faeces...
CATATTTCAAGGCTTTTCTATTCAAAGTTTTCAATAGGGGTGCTGAGTAGTTACTTCAGAATTATTATATGTTTAAGATTACTAATTATAAATTTATAAGCATGCCTGGATTGACAAGCGTGCTCCACATTTTGGTGAAAAGTTAGACTCAACTTCAATTAGCGAGTTGTTATCTAATGGAGGTATAATGGTTAGAAATACCTATGATTTTGATTGTGATAAAGAAACTTTATTTTGGTATGTGATCAAAGATAAATTTGGAGGTATGGAAGAACTTTCTTCTAAAAAACGTAATCAAGTGAAGAAAAGTTTATTGTAGGCTACAGATAGTATATAAATGGTGGATGAGATTGGTTGTAAATTTATTGTATCCTTTTCGAAAGATAATTCCTTTCTTATCAGTAAAATCAGTGTTGAGGATGGAGTTTTTTATAGGAATATACGATGTTGATATGTGCGATCTTTTCATATATGTTCTTCTGAGGAATATTTCTTATGATAAATTTTGTTGTGTCGAAGAAAAAGTGTAATTTTGCAGAAAAATGTGAGCAATATGAAATATCCAATAGGAATCCAGACATTTGACAAAATAATCGATGGTGGTTATGTCTATGTTGATAAGACTGATTTGATATACCAACTAATACAGGGAAACATATATTTTCTGGGTCGCCCTCGGCGATTCGGAAAAAGTCTTCTTGTGTCAACCTTGGAACAATATTTCCGTGGAAACAAGGAGCTATTCAAGGGACTTGCTATTGACAAGCTGGAGACAGAATGGAAGCAATATCCTGTGTTTCACATCGATTTCAGTACGGGCAACTATCTGAATGATGGAGTTTTAGAAGATGTACTGTCGGATAATCTCACCGAATGGGAAGCTCAATATGAAGTTGCCAAGACCAGTAATGACTTGGGGTTGCGTTTTCAAAAAGTGCTTCGAGCTGCTCATGAGAAAACGGGACTTGGTGCAGTTGTGCTCATTGATGAATACGATAAGCCGATTTTGGATGTAATAGAACTTGACTATCAGGTCGAACATCTTGGTAAGATGATTAGTTTGGAGGAAAAGCATCGCAATATCATGAAGTCTTTCTATACCACTTTTAAGGGGGCTGACGCAGACCTTCGCTTTGTGTTCCTCACTGGTGTTACGAAATTCTCGCAGATCAGCATGTTCAGTGGATTTAACCAACCTGCTGACATCAGCTTAAGCAGAAATTACGAGGCTCTCTGTGGTATTACCAAGGATGAACTGGAGAAATATTTTGCCGAGCCTATAGCGGAAATTGCCCAGATATATCATTGCACGGAAGAAGAGATGCTGCAAAAGTTGAAAATGAAATATGACGGCTATCACTTCAGTGAGAAAATGGTGGATGTTTTCAATCCTTTCAGCTTGCTCAATGCTTTTTACAACATGAAGTTAGGTGGGTATTGGTTTAAAAGCGGCACGCCTACTTATCTTGTGCGTCTGTTGAATCATTTTGATGAGAATCTGGATGAATTGGTAGGAAAATATTATGGGGTGCCACAGTTTGATGACTATAAGGCGGATATAGAGATGCCTTTGCCGATGATTTACCAAAGTGGCTATCTCACCATCAAGGATTATGACCAGGACACGGAGTCGTTCTTGCTCGATATCCCGAACAATGAAGTGAGAGAAGGACTTCTTACAATCTTGGCAAATGCTTATCTCCAAACAAAGGAGGATTCTGCAAGTTGGCTCATTACTTCTGTACATCAGTTGAAGCAAGGCAAGCTACAGGAATTCATGGATTCGCTCACAGCTTTCCTCGCCAGCATTCCGTACAGTGTGCGTCGCAGGAATGATGAGCGAGAGTATGAGCGATACTTCGATTATACTTTCTATTTGCTCCTCCGTATGCTGAGTTGCTATATGCTCTTTCGTGAGAAGGAGACGAGCAAGGGTAGGGCGGATTGTGTCTATGAGGCCCCTAACGATGTCTATATCTTCGAGTTCAAGCTGGACGGATCGGCAGAAGGAGCCTTGCTGCAGATAGAGGACAAGGGTTATGCTAAAGAATATGCAATTGACTCACGCCATATCCATCAGATAGGTGTCAACTTCTCGTCGAAGACTGGTACGATAGAGGAATGGAAGGAAAAGTAAATCTGAAACTATAGTAAAGAGAGTCATACATTTGTCTAATGTCAATTTCTTACTAGTTTCAGAAGTGTGGCGATTATGCGAGTTGCAATGAAAGGTATGTTATAAGAAGGTGTAAGCATCTTTGTATACTTCTTAAGCAACTTGCATACAATGTTGCATTTTTTTAATATAGGCTGCTTTACTCTGCTTGCTGACCCGGCTCTTAGTCTTCTGTAATATATAGCACTGCTGTCTGACAGTACAATGCTTTTGACTTTTTTGCTGATTTTTGCCATGAAAACAGAGTCTTCTCCTATTTTTAAGTTTGTGTCAAATCTAACGTCTTGTATAATTCTTCTACTTATAATTTTACAACAGGAAGAACTCATAAATTTCCTTCCTTTAAATACTGATAGTGGTGAATTCTTGTTTATTAGCTTTTTGTATGCTGATGCGATGTAGTCATTTTCAGTTTTGTTGCTATTGTTATAAAATGCTTTGACATTACTTGCCACAATGTTATTTGGAGTCGCTTTACTGTATAAGTTCTCTAAATAAGATGGTGAGATTTTGTCATCATCATCAATGAAACATACGTATTCTCCTTGTGTTCTTGACAATCCTAAATTCCTGGCATTTGACACACCAGGAGTTTCTGTGGGTATGACAACAGAGTTAAAGTCATACATTTTTGTTAAACTGTAAATGTATTCAATATAGGGTTTAATAACTCCGTTAAGCACAATGATTACTTCAAAGCATTTCTTGTCCATAGTTTGGTTGTTTATGCTTTCAAGGCAGTCTTTAAGATATGAACCTGGTTTGTATGTTGGAATGATGATGCTGATATTCATGTTTTACTAATATTTTTAGCTTCCTTCAATTTATGGAAATGAAGGAAGCCAATGTCTAATGTTAATCGTTTGAAATACTTGATATTTTTTCAATAATTCTTTTGCAAGCTTGCCCATCTCCATACGGGTTGGCAGCTTTGCTCATCTTCTCATATTCGCTGGAGTCAGACAGTAAGCATGAAACGCTGTCCATGATTGCCTGATAATTAGTACCGACTAGTTTTACCGTTCCTGCTTCAACCGCCTCGGGACGTTCTGTTGTGTCTCGCATTACTAGTACAGGCTTTCCTAATCCTGGTGCCTCTTCTTGGATGCCGCCACTATCGGTCAATACGATATTGGCTTTTTCCATTAGGAAAACGAACATGAGATATTCCAGAGGTTCTATAAAGAAAATATTGCCAAGATTACTTAAGTCTTCACCAAATACATCGTGGATTGGCTTACGTACATTTGGGTTGAGATGCATAGGGTAGACAAAATCAACATCTGGATGTTGGGCAGCCAAATCCTTGATAGCATTGCAAATGTTGAGGAAACCTTCTCCAAAGTTTTCTCTTCTGTGACCTGTAATTAAAACTAAGCGTTTGCCATCTTGAAGACGTTTCGTATCATAGCCCTTTTTCTGTAAATCTCTAGTCAGACGAACATTAAGTTCTTGGTTATTTTTGATTTTTGCAGTAACCCAATGTAGGGCATCTATAACAGTATTTCCTGTAACAGAAATCTTGCTATCTGCAATATTCTCTTTCAGGAGGTTCTTACGGCTCAGTTGAGTAGGGGAGAAATTATAGGTAGCAATGCGCCCTGTAATTTGTCTGTTCATCTCCTCTGGCCATGGACTATATATATCATAAGTTCTCAATCCTGCTTCTACGTGAGCAACTGGGATTTGCTGATAAAATCCTGCAAGTGCAGCAGCGGTACTGGTTGTCGTATCTCCATGCACAAAAAGTATGTCAGGACGACAGACTTTGAAGACATCGCGCATGCCAAGAAGTACTCTAGACGTAATGTCATAGAGATCTTGTCCTTGCTTCATAATGTTGAGATCATAGTCGGGCTTGATGTCGAACAGGTGAAGAACTTGGTCCAACATTTCTCTGTGCTGGCCTGTAACGCAGACTATAGTTTCAAAATCTTTTTTCTTTTCTTGGAATGCTTTAACCAATGGAGCCATCTTAATAGCTTCGGGGCGGGTTCCAAATACTAGCATTATCTTTTTCATGTTCATATCTTTTATAATTAAACGTAGTTCTATTCAAAATATTATGTCTATACAATTATCTTTTTTGCTGGGAGAAATAATCTCCATTTATTATCATATTTGAAATGTGCCTTTTGGCTGGAGTTATTTTGTTGGTGTAATCATCTCGTAGCAAACTGTGTCCCATTCCTCTCCATTTAGTTTTCAACTCAAACATGTCGAGTAATGTTGGGTATAAGTCAATCTGGTTGATTCGTCCTTGATAAAACTTATCCTTTGCTATATGAGAATTTAGTATTATTATAGGTAAATTCTCAGAACATCCCATTTGGTTTGAAGCTTTTGGCACTTCGTGGTCAGAGCATATCATAATGATTGTATTGTTATATTGCTTTGATTTCTTAAGATAATTAATATATTTTCCTATTTGGGCATCTGTATAGTAACATTTATCCAAGTAGTAACGGAATGCCGTAGAATATGACTTAGGGTATTTGAATGGTGATTTATAGCCCTGTTTTTTCAAAAAATCTTCATCATATCCTCCGTGCATGCTAAGAGTTAATATTATATTCAAGTATGGTTCTTTTAGAGAATGTGTAACTTGTTCCATTTTTTTAAAAAGCTCTTCATCTTGACAAAAGAAATCATTTGCTTTGTTGCCAAACTCAATGACATTGTCTATGCCATATTTCTTGTTTGCTTCTTCTTGATGCCAGAAATTCTTTCCAGTAGGTAATGTGATATAAGTATTATATTCTTTTTGTTCACGTAATAATTTTGGGAAAGCAATTACTTCATTTTTTATGATGCTTGTAACTGCAATCTCATTTTTTAATGGTAATAAACCTGTAAAATATGAAATTTGGGCATCACTAGACACACCAGAACCTCTGTTTGATGTTACTGAAAGATTTGCATAACTGTTTTTCTCTCTCATCAATGAATTTATGTTTGGCGTAATTTCTATGCCATTTATTTTTGTTTTAGAGGCTGCGGCCATATATGATTCTACCATGATAAAGATAATATTTGGTTTCCCTTTAACAATGCATGAATCTGATAACTTTGAGAGCTTTTTATTAGAGTCTTCTATATATGATTTTATGCTCTGTAACTCAGAAGCACTTAGTTTTTGTTTATGCGACTTCCATCTTAAGTTACAATAAATCTGAGTTCTAACAATGCCTTTGTGAACAATGGCATATTCTTGGTTATACTTGTATTTATGGTGAAGATCTTCACCATAGTTAGTTGAGAACCAAATTTTCATATCTTCAATGGAATGCCAGTTGATAACTCGGCTTCCAATATAGCATGTATAGCAAAAAGCATAAATTAAAAATATTACAAAAATATTTTTATAAGAATGCTTGTCCTTTAGTTTTCGTAATCCACAAATAAATAATATTGTAGTTAAGAGGAGTAGTATATCGCTCCATCGAAACGCTTGTGGTAGATAGGTAATCCACCATGTACCTTGAAAATTAGCAGATTCGCCCAATACGTCAAAATTAAAGTATTGGTTAAAAAAACGTGAGTATCCAATATTGGCAAGTACAAAGATGTTTATAAAACAGTATGAAAGGATAAATGCCAACTTACGTCTTCCTATAGTTACTGAATAAAAAAATAGTAAAATGATTGTGACATCCATTCCCCAATAGTAGAGTGCCATTCCACATGCAAATGGAGTGTAATTAGTAACATATACCTCATAATGCATATAAGCCTCATTGATAAACATAATGAGGTATAGTGCAAGCATAATTAAATACTGCTTGTTAGATTCTTTGTTTTTCAAAGACATAATAATATGTTTAACTAAATTATTCATTATTTTTTTTGTTTGTTGTTTTATAAGGACTATTGTTGTAATTATATGCACTCCTATAAGAATATGAAGGAAATTCTCCTTTGAGCGCATAAGGCAAATAATTGGTATATGGAATGTATCGATATGTAGAAAAAATTCGGCTATTCCCAATTATTGCTAATACTAATATATATGATATATATATTTTTTTTGTTCTTTCTGTAAAAAAAATGGTTAAATAACTAATTCCTGCAACAAAGAATATCATATAGTAAAGTTGAAATCTCATAAAAACTTCAATAGTTGTTGCTAATCTATATAGAAGCAAAAAGATGATAGCACCATTCCATATTAATTTTCCATTTTTTGTCTTGTAAATTTGGTTTTTGTAGAAACACAATAGAACAAAGAATGTAAAAAATATAATGAAACCTAATGATATGACTCTGCCAGCTCCCTCTTCATTCGAGGATTCGATGTAGGAGTTTATCTTACCTGCAACGTAAGGGATCGAACCAAAGATATTGCTAATAACAACAGACAATAATGCCCTGTTTGCAAATACAACATTGATAATTATGTAAAGGATAACTACCATTTTTGTACTCAATTCTTTATGCATAAAAAAATATGCAGGTATCATAATACATGCTGACGTGTGAAAAGTCATAGCTATTATGACTAAAGAAAAATATTGTATAGGCTTTCTTTCCTGCAGGTACTTAAATGCGTATAAAACAATACTTACTGCTATTAAGTTACGCATAGGGTTGTCTATAAATAAATAAAAACCGTAACATGGTATAAAATACATCAATCCGATGTATCTATATTGTTCACAATATGTTATCAACTTGTTTATGATAGAAATATAACATAATACTTTAGTGAATATAAAAAATACAAAGAAATCGATATTGAAAAACCTGAAAGGAAGCATATAGATATAATATCCGGGTTCTTGAAAATAGTTGTAAAATAGGTTGTTGAAGTTTATGTGGGTATAAATTTCTTCATAGACTCTCCAGTCTGTTCCTGTCATATAACCGAAGCAGAGAAAAAGACATAGTAATACTACATATGTTTTAAACCAAGCAGGTTTATTTGCCTGCTTGATGAAAACAAATGCGTATGCCGTACAGAAGGATAAAAAGTATAATGCCATGTTTAAATAATTTCGTCATATTGATGGAATATCGTTTTTGGCGAATACGAGTCTTCCAAAGAGTATGTTTTTAATTTTCCATTTTTAAAGTCCTTGTACACTTGTTCAAGTGTTGTAAGAATATTCTTCTCGTCTTTAACAGACGAGAAATAACTGATATGTCCTTGCATATACAAGTCGTTCAAAACTCCTACTGGAGGGCTTACGGTGAATATAGGCTTCCCTAACTGCATACTATCGCTTACTTTAGTTGGAAGGAATATTCCCTCTTTGCAAGGTGCTTCTATTATGAGTTGTATGTCGTAAGTCTCCAATATTTGTTGACTTTCTTCATATTTTACTGGTGGAAAGACTTTTATGTACTTTTCCAAGTGTGTTGTCTTGATATAGTCATTTACACTATTTGGAGTCTGTCCGATAAAAGCTATTTCTATTTTTGCATCAGATCTGTTTTTGATGAATTCTGTAAATGCTTTTAGAAATGTTGTAGCGTCTCTTGGTGGAAGAATATTCCCCAAATGCACGATTCTAAGATTCTCATGTGGTGTATCTTGATGCTCTCTTGGAATTACGACATGTGGAATTATTCTTGCTTTTTTATCAGGAATTCTTATGTAAGTTTTCATATAATCTCTAATTCTTGAATTAGGGAAAATGTGAATGTCTGCTTTTTCCATCTGACCAAGAAGAGGCTTTTCTAGTATGAACAATTTCGCATTGATTCCATTGCCGTATGGTTGTGGGTATTTCTCAGAGGGATATGGATCATTCCATGTCGCAATCCATTTTAAGCCATTTCTTTTCTTTAAATAATGGCCTAGCAATTCACTTGGGCTGTTTTTGGTAATAATAGCATCATATTGATTTTCTTTGCATAACTTTTTTGCAACTTTAAGAGCACAATATGCCCAATGAGCACCTTTGAATACTGTTCCAAAAATGAAAAGACAACACAAATGTTGCCAAATTACCTTGAGGCTCATCTTGTTGTCAACTTCTATTATGCTAACAGAATTTAGGCTTAATCCTAATTCTGCTAAATTCGTTTCTGGGTAATGGGTATATTTCATTTTTTTAGAAATTAAGTCTATTTTGTACCCATTTTCAGAAAGTACCTTGAGTAGTTTAACATTGCAAATAGCCTCTGCTCCTGTTACAGGTATGGAGGCTGGAGCTATCATAAGAATATGCTTATTTTTCATTGCTTTCTATTGATTTATTATTTTGATAGGACTTCTTTTTGTTAATAGTAGGACTTGCCATCCAAGAGCAATCGTTGTGATAGCTAGTAAAATACTTGTAGCCCAAATGATTCCTGGTGCTCCTGCAATTTTAGATAGGCTCAGAGCTAGTGGAAAAAATATGAGCAATTGTATGATTGCTGTATATAGCTGTAATCTAATTTTACCAATACCATTGATAATAGATGCGTATATATTGTTGAGATTGAACATGATGATATACACTGCTACACTAATGCACATACTTATTGGTATGCTAATCTCTTTGCCCAACCAAATGTTATATACCAAATTGGAACAAGCCAATAGAAGAAGGACTAATGCACTTAACCCTCCCCAAATAAGCATTAGTTTTTTTATTGCAAGTTTTATCCAATTCATGTCTTGCTTTGCATAAGCATTTGTGATGGCACCCCAATAGGGATTGATGACAATAGTGAATATTATCATAGCTATTGAGAAGTAGCGATATGAAATGCTGTAGTAAGTTACAGAGGTTGGTGTAAAGTAATGTGCAATAAGTAAACTTGTTGTTGAATATAATATCAAATTTATGATTTGTATTATGAAGAAGTTGCCACTTAAACCTACAAGTTCTTTGATGTTTTTTTTGCTAACATATTTGATGCTAGGACTTAGAAATTTAATCTTCTTCGTGAAAACGATGAAGACAGCTATGCCATAAATCAGTATAGGCATGGCGACAAATGTATATACAATGAGTGCAAGATTTCCTTTTGGCATTATTTGCGTATATACATAAATAAATGCAAATGAAAGAAAATTTGCAAAGAAGTTTAGAAACTCATTGATGGATGAATATTGTAAAGCATGAAATATGGCTACAATAAGTTTTAACACGAAACTAAGTCCTGTTAATACAATGACCCCAAGCATAATCTCGTTTAATTGTGGCGAAATATTGTATGAAATATTAAATATTTTATTCCAGTCGATAAAGCCTGAGATTATGATGTATATTACTACAAGTACAAGCATAGCACTACCAAGGACATAGAAAGCAGTGCTTATATATCCTCTTGCTAAATGACCATTGTTTTGTGCAATAGCTTCAGCTAGTTTTGTTCTTAATCCGCTTCCTATTCCGATATCAAAATAGTAAATCCAAACAAGGATAGAACTAATAGTCATCCAAATTCCATAGTTGTATTTGTCTATGTAATGGAGTGTCAAAGGTACTAAGAGCAAAGATATGATTATAGATAATCCCTTAAAGGCTATTGAGAAAATTACATTTTTCCTGATAGCCTTTTCTCTTGTTGTATCTATGGTCGACCTTTTACTCATTTTACTTAGTTGCTTTAAATGATTCTTTTATGTCTTTTCTAAATATCCAAATGGTGGCTCCTATAAATCCAAGAACGCCATAAACAATGATAATTAATAATTTTTTAGGAGAGTCTGCCTTGTATGGAACGAGGCTAGGCTGCAATACAACAAAGTCAGGAGTCCTTTCTTGAACTTTTGCTTCTGCTACATTTACTCTATCCATTAACTGGGTATAGGCGTTGTATTTTAACTGCATTTGGTTCTCCAAATAATCTCTTTTCTCTTGTAGAGAGGGCAAATTTATGTCAAAATTGGCATCAGAAAAAGTAGCGTATTCTCTTTGGGCCTTTATATATTCTTTGTTAGCTTCAGAACGTAATTTTACATAGTAACCCAAATCATTGCGTGCCTTTTTTGTTCTGTAATCTGTAATATATTGTTGTAGCATCTTTTGCCCCTTGTCTGCAACAACTGCACAGACGCTTGGGTCTTGTGCTTTTACAGTTAAGGTAATTAATCCATTCTCTTTGTCTATATCACAAGAAATTCGACCTTGTATGTTCTCTATATTCTTCCATTCTTCTTTAGTAAGAGAATATTTGTTTAATTCAGAAACAAAGTGGTCTTTATTGATTTCTTTTTTCTTATCTTGGAGCATTTTTGACAAAAACGCAGACGGATAATTCCACCAAGCCATTTTTTCTGTTTTTAAATAGTCTTTGAATGTGATGGCTTTTGGTGAATCCTTTGGTTGAACTTCTATTTTCTCCAGTTCTTTGATGAAGGTTGTCGATGATATGATGGAGGGATAAATCTGTAAATACAATGCTCCATCTACATCTCCCATCTTGTTTAAGTCAATTCCTGCCATGCTTGCCAAGGAAGATAAACCGCCTCCGATAGAGTTGTTGTTACCCATTTCTGGTGCTAACACAACACTAGAGCTATAAACTTTAGGAATGCTGAAGGCAACAATAATACCTAGAATCCCTGATGATATACAAACTATTGAGTATAGTTTTATATGTTTACACATCTCTTTGATAATTTCAATCAAATCGATTTGTTTGACTACTTCATCTTTTTGTTCCATCTTGTTTTCTTCTTTATATTCCATGTTATTATTGTTTGCTTTTTTATATATAATGCAAAATTAATAAATTTATTTTGTTTGAGCAAAGATATTTTTCATTTTATCCCTCTTTTTGAGGAAAAATGCAATGAATGGAAGAAAAACAAGATGAAGTGATGAATAGAGGATGATTTTATGTTTGATTTAAAAACGAGCGGAAGAAATCAAAATCTTCCGCTCGTTTTGCTAATGTTTATATCTCTCCAATCTCTGCTGTCTTACCTTGTTGGAATATTAGATATATTCCGTGTAGTTGTGTTCCTACAGATAGACTTTGTATATTCGAGTCTGTAATGTATTTTTTCAATTGCTCCTGGGCTTGTTCCTTGATTATCTTTACTTCTTCAACTGTTGCTTTAGAATTAAGATACTTCAACTCTATAATGTAGCTATGGCGCAATGTTGGGTATTTCTTGGTGTCTGCTAAAAGAAAGAAGTCGCAATAGCCATGATTTGCCTCTATCTCAGGATGCGCTATGAAGAGCTTTGATAGGTGAAGGTAGGCATTGAAATAACCTTGTATGTTACGCTCTCCTTGAATGCTATCTCTGATGCTACTGTCTTTCCAATATGAACTGGAAAGATATTTAAATAAAGGTTGCCATTCTCCTTCTTGTGCCGCTTTACGGTACATAGCAGATAAGTCATTGAGATCCAAACCGTGTAGTGACTGGTATTGTTCTACCAGAAAGTCGTAATACAACTTGCGAATGGTATTGTTGTGGATTCGCTGTGATTAGAATCTTGGCTTCCCTTTCTTGAATATCTCTACATTTATGCGATAGCCATATCCGGAAGGCTCGTCGCGTTCGGTGTTGGCTAATGATTTTTGGAGATATTCAATAGCTTGTTCTATTACGTCTCTTCTTGTAGCACCGTGAAGACCGCAAGAAGCAACCGGTTGGTCGTTGCCCATCAGCTCCATCTGTGCTTGTACTAATGTATGTAAATCCATAATCTTGTCTTTATTTTATAATATAATTGGTATACATATGCTGTTATTTTGTGAAATGTGTGCCATCTTCTCTTTCAAGACGTTCCTTTCCCTTCTCTGTAAGCAAGTATTTCTGCTTTGGATGATGAGGTGAGTTTGGATAGAGAGGGGTAATATATCCTTTCTTGATGGCAGGAATAAGATAATTTACCATAAAGTTCTCTCTGTCTTTAAGTTTAAGAAATGCCATTATTTCTTTAATAGAAAATGTATGGATGCCTATAACGTGTAAGAGTTCTTTGCTTCCCTCTGAGCTTGCCGGGTACTTGTCGGGTACTTGTCGGGTACTTGTCGGGTACTTGTCGGGTTGCGGTATCATTTACAGTCTCATTTGTCTTTTGGCATCCTCTGGGCATGATAACAAGTACACCGCCCATGGTTGCCTCCAATTTAGGGGCAGAAAGCCCAGCATTCTTGAAGCCTGCTTGGATTATGCCGATGCCTCGTCCCCATGATTCGATGAAGCCTGCCTTGTAGAAGGCATTAGCTATGTTGAGATTGCGGGGTTTGGAGGTGTGTTTATGGAGTAAAGTTTCGACTGTGTAGTTTTCTGGGAGGTTGCCATCGTTCCAAAGCCAAATGTGGTCATTGAATACTTTCATCTGTATTTGTACTCCTGTATAGTCTTTATGGATAATGGCGTTATATATGGCTTCACGCAATGCTTTTTCTGGAATTTCTAAAGGCTCTATGCGCTGCATTCCTTCATAATGGATGGGAGAGATGAGGTACTTTGATTTTAAAGTTTCCATCACTCGGTCTGCCATCTGTATGATATTGCCTTCTACGATGTCTTGAAATATTAAATCAGTGTCATCTTGAATAAAGCGACCTAAGCGGAAATCGGCACATGTGAAGAATCTTGCTGGTTCTTTGCCGAAAAGCAAAATGGCAGCATTTTTCAATTTTCCATCTTCTATAAGATGGAGGTTATCCAGTACTTCCTCTGGAGTGTCATTTAGTGATTCTACAGGCATACGCTCTGCATCTACAGCTTTGCGTAAGAAGTATTTGATAGCTTTTGGATCTATGTCATCAATTTTTGCACGTTCATTGATGATGTCGTCCCATGAACGTCCCATTTTCTTGAGTATGAAATGTTGGAGTGCGGCACCTTTGAGTTCTTGCTTGGTGGATCCAGAACGGTAGTGGTATATGCCTTTATAGGCGATGGGTATATTGCTTGGCTCTATACAGATCTCGATGTAGTCGAAATTGTCTTGGTGGTGAAGGTTGACATCAGCTACTATTCCTAATGTCGTGACAATCTTGTTGGGAATGTCTTCCATGAGTTGTTTGCTGTGCTTGATGCCGACAACTTTCCTTTCGTCATTGATTCCAATGAAGATCTTTCCTCCGTGCGCATTGGCAAAGCCGCATATCCATTTGAGGTATTCGTCTTTCCAACTTTCCTTGTATTCTATGTCTTGACTTTCCTCTTGAAACATGTTGATCTGTTTGTTATTTCTGTAAATTTATATTCTTTCTGAGTTACCCAACTTGTGAAGTGTTAAATGTTCATTGGGAATGAAATTATGGCACTTTTCGCCCGATTTGGGCTTGGGTAACATGTATATAATGCAAAAGTTTATTTCCCTTCTATTTCTTCTTCATTCCCTTCTTCGCTTTTCTTCTTAATCTTACCCTTGATCTGGTCGAAGCCTTCGCCATATACGCCAATCACGGCACTCTGGCTGACGAAGGCGTGAGGGTCTATCTCTTCGATGAGGCGGAAGATGGTTTGTGACTGGCGCTGCTTGGCCAGTACGAAGAGCATCTTTACTTGCTGACCGGAATAGAAACCGGAGGCATCTACTACGGTTACTCCACGGTCGGCATCTGTATTGATGCGCTTGCCTATTTCCTGATATTTCTTGGAAATGATGAAGAACTGTACGCTTCGGCGACGACTGTTGACCACCTGGTCTATACAGAAAGCCTGGACATAGAGTACTACATATCCATAGAGTACTTTCTCCCAGTCGTGGACTACAAAGTAGCTGGAGGAAATGATGAAAATATCACATATCATGATGACTCTGCCCAGAGAGATGTCGCGATACTTATTGACGATGGCTGCTACGATATCTGTTCCTCCCGTAGAACCGCCCGCAGAAAAACCGAGTCCGATACCACATCCGCAGAATACTGCTCCTAAGAATGCTGCCCAAAGCGGTTGGCTCTGGAGAAGATGCAGATTCTCTGTATGGTGTGAAAAATAGGAGGTGAGAAGGGTTACCACGATTACGGCATAGATGGTTTTCATGCAAAACTTCTTGCCGAGAATGATCCAAGCTGCTACGATAAGACAGGAATTGACTATAAAATAAGGTATCTGTACTGGACATCCTGTGGCCCAATAGATAATAGAGGAGATACCAGGTAAGCCGCTGGCTGTTACGTTGGTAGGAAGGAGAAATACATTCCAGCCGATGGCATAGGAAATCATGCCGATGGCGATGAATACATAGTCTTGAATCTCTCGAAACAAGGGTCGCTTTGTTATGTTTGCAGTCATGTCTTATTTTATTTTTTATTTATTCTTGTTCGTTTTTCTTGTTTATTTAATTGATCTCTTTTATAAGATGATAATTGTGGCTGCAAAAGTACATAAAAAAACTCAGATAAAATAAATTATCTGAGTTTTTCTTGCATAAGAATGCGAATTGATGCCGTTTTACCAGAACTTCTTCTGTTCTTCTGACCATTCGAAACCCTGGGTTGCCATTTTAGCTTCCAGATCGGCACGGTTTACATGGAAATGATAGCAAATCTCATCCAATGTATCAAACTCATGGTCGCGAAGCAGGAAGTTGATTGCGCTTACCAGCATCGGCACATCATTCATAGGTAATTTATCCATAAAGCAATCTTTTTTTGTTAAAATATAGTGTTGATAATCTTATTTCTTTTCTCTCTTGAGTTCTTCTGCCAGGAATTTTGGAGTGAATCCTTTCTTGCTCTTGGCTACTTCCTCTGGGGTTCCTGCACACAGCAACTGACCGCCTCCTCGTCCGCCTTCTGGTCCCATGTCGATGATATAGTCTGCCAACTTGATAACGTCGAGATTGTGTTCGATGATAAGTACTGTGTTGCCTTTATCTACCAACTTCTCCAATACATCCATCAGGATGCGGATGTCTTCGAAGTGGAGTCCGGTAGTAGGCTCGTCCAGAATATAGAGGGTCTTGCCGGTATCACGCTTGGAAAGCTCGGTGGCAAGTTTTACTCGTTGGCTTTCACCGCCGGAGAGGGTAGTGGAACTTTGTCCTAACTTGATATATCCGAGTCCGACACTTTGCAAAGCCTTGACTTTCTGGAGTATCTGCGGTACGTTCTCGAAGAATTCTACAGCCTGATTGATGGTCATATCAAGCACATCTGCGATACTCTTTCCCTTGTATCTTACCTCTAAGGTCTCACGGTTGTATCGCTTGCCGTGGCAAACTTCGCATGGTACATATACATTCGGCAGGAAGTTCATCTCAATGGTCTTATATCCATTTCCCTTACAAGCCTGACAGCGGCCTTCACTAACGTTGAAAGAGAAGCGACCTGATTTATAACCGCGTATCTTGGCTTCCGGCAAGCCTACAAAGAGTGAACGGATATCGCTGAATACTCCTGTATAAGTAGCAGGGTTGCTGCGAGGAGTACGACCGATAGGACTCTGATCAACATTTACTACTTTGTCGATGTTGTCTATTCCCTCAATACTGTCGTATGGCATCGGCTTCTTGAGCGAACGGTAGAAATGATGGGAGAGTATCGGTTGAAGCGTCTCATTGACGAGTGTTGATTTGCCCGATCCGCTGACACCTGTTACCACAATGAGTTTGCCGAGTGGGAACTCGATATCTACATTCTTCAGGTTATTGCCCTTTGCGCCACGGATGATAATGCTCTTGCCATTACCTTCACGCCGCTTCTCGGGTACTTTGATTTCCATCTCGCCATTCAGATATTGTGCGGTGATGGTCTGGGTCTTCAGCATTTCAGCTGGTGTTCCCTGAAATACAACTTCGCCTCCCTTGCGTCCTGCCTTCGGACCGATATCCACTATCCAGTCTGCTGCAAGCATCATGTCGCGGTCATGTTCTACTACGATGACGGTATTGCCGATGTCGCGAAGTTCTTTCAGACTGTTGATGAGGCGTTCGTTGTCACGCTGATGCAATCCGATGCTCGGCTCGTCGAGGATATAGAGTACATTGACCAACTGACTGCCAATCTGTGTGGCAAGTCGGATGCGCTGGCTTTCACCACCGGAAAGGGATGCAGACTGACGGTTCAGAGAGAGATAATTCAAACCGACATCAAGGAGGAAGGTTACGCGGGAACGTAATTCCTTTACGATTTCATGAGCTACTTTGGCTTTCATCTTCGGCAGATGTTCCTCTACGTGTTCGAGCCAATCGAGCAATTCATCAATATCGAGGGAGGCTACTTCTGAGATATTCTTATCCCAGATGCGATAGGAGAGAGACTCTTGTTTCAGACGCATACCGTGACATTTCGGACAGTCGATGGTGGTGATAAACTGGTCTGCCCATTTCTTGCCGGCAGTAGAGTCGTCATTCTCTATTACTTTATGAAGATAATCGATTACACCATCGTAGGCGCAGATATAGTCGGAAGAGGTTCCTGCCTTTTCCTTCGGTATCTTCACGTTCTCAAGTGTGCCGTACATTACCTCTTGCATGGTGTCGTCATCAAGGTCCTTGATAGGGGTCTTAATGGTGGCATTATGTTTCTCTAACAATGATTGTAACTGCCAGAATATCATCTGGTTCTTGTATTTTCCTAAAGGCACGATTCCACCTGCGTAGATGCTGAGGTTGTCGTCTGGTATTACCTTCTTGAGGTCTATTTGATTAACCTTTCCTAAACCTTTACAGTGTGGACATGCTCCTTCGGGGGAGTTGAAGGAAAACATGTTTGGAGCTGGATCCCGGTAGGCCATTCCGGTAACAGGGTCCATCAGTCTCTTGGAGAAAATCTTGGATTCTCCCTTCTCCTTATCGATGACCATAACCATGCCGTCTCCTTGTTTCATGGCAGTGGTGATACTCTTGCGGATGCGCTCTTCGTCATCATCGCGAACTGCAAGTTTGTCGATGAGAACCTCGATGTTGTGGTTCTTGTATCTGTCCACTTTCATTCCACTTTCGAGTTCCATGATTTCCCCATCTACCCTCACATGTAGGTATCCCTTGCGTCGCATACTCTCGAAGAGTTCGCGGTAATGACCCTTGCGCTGACGAACGAGTGGGGCAAGGAGGAAGATGCGACGGCCTTTGTAATCATTGAGAATCATGTCGATGACCTGCTCCTCGGTATATTTTACCATCTCCTCGCCAGTATGATAGCTGTAAGCAGTACCGGCGCGTGCATAGAGCAGACGCAGGTAATCGTAAATCTCGGTGGTTGTGCCTACGGTGGAACGGGGATTTTTGTTGGTAGTCTTCTGTTCGATACTGATGACAGGACTGAGACCTGTAATCTTATCTACATCAGGACGTTCCATGCCACCCAGAAAATTGCGGGCGTATGCAGAGAAAGTTTCGATATAGCGTCGCTGGCCTTCGGCAAAGATGGTGTCGAAGGCTAAAGATGACTTGCCGGAACCTGAAAGTCCTGTAATTACTGTCAGTGAGTTGCGGGGAATCTCTACGTCCACATTCTTCAGGTTGTGAACTCTGGCTCCCCACACGTTTATCTTTTCTTCTTCTGAATTCATTGAAGTTAATTGATTCTTGTTGAAATGCTATTTTTGTATTGAAATGCTTCTTGAAAAGCTTTTCTCTTCTTGAAATACTTCTTTTTTATGGAAATATGACTTGTTTTTGTGGAAATACGACTTGAATGATTTCCTTTCTTTCTAATCCTGTTGCTCTCGGGTTTATTCCGTGGCAGTAGAACCTGATTCGATGTAACCCCTCAACAGGTTGACATCCTTTTTGATGTTGTAGGTCTTGCCATCGGCTCCTTTTGCCTTGACCAGGCAGAAATAGACTCCATCTTTCACTGGCTTACCCTTATAGGTGCCATCCCAACCGTCTGCAGGGTCGTTCCATTCATGAAGCTTCTGTCCCCATCGATTGAAGATATATGCATGAAATTCGGTCAGACTCTGGTATCCGTCTTTCGCCTTGTAGATGTCATTGATACCATCACCGTTTGGGGAGAAGGCATTAGGCATCTGCAAGAAACTTTCAGAGATGGTAAGAGTGAGAGGAGAATCCTCATTGTTCTGTTCGATAACCTGTCCGTCTTTCGTGAATTTGGCATAGAGGATGATGCGGTGCAGACCAGACTGATTAAACTCAAGATCTGTATTTTCTTCATACCTTATTATATATGGCTCTGTATCATTGTCGTGATAGATGCGCCACTCATAGTATTCAGTCCATCCGGTAATGCCAGTAGGATTCGCCTTGAAAGCAGCCTTGATAGGTGCCGAACCGGAATAGGATGCGTCTTCACTGGTCTCACCATCACTTGTGGTATAGGTGACTGATGGGGCAATAGATGGAGCATCGTCTGCGAAACTGGTTGTTGCCATGGCTAAAAACACCATCAATAATAATATGAAATTCGTCTTTATTTTCATGTCTTTATGTAAATTTCTGCAAAGATAGCGCAATTTTCTGAATTAGAGTATGGTTGAATGAGAGTTTTTTTGTATTTTTGCAAATGAAATTATAAAATTAAGCAAAAGAAATCATAATTTTGTGGATTAATAACATAAATCAACGAAAAAGATGAAACAAAAAATGAGATACATCTTGTTGGGCATAGGATTGATTATTTTCAATGCCTCAGCGTTCTGTCAGACTACTAAATGGCGTGACATTTATACGGTGAAGAAAAAAGATACGATTTTCGGTATCGCCAATAAGTATGGATTGAGTCTGCCTGAACTGATGGAAGCTAACCCAGAAATGAAGAAGGAAGGATATATGCTCCAGAAGGGTGCTACCATCTTTATTCCTTTCGAGAAGAATAATACCGCTACAGGTGGAACTGCTCAGGCAGGTCGGACCCATGCAGCTCAGAAACAGGTGGCTCCTCAGAAGAAAGCCAATACGGTGAATGTGGGTGTGATGCTTCCTCTTCATGATGTAGATGGTGACGGCAAGCGTATGGTGGAGTTCTATCGTGGCATTCTGATGGCTTGCGAAAAGTTGAAGCAGCAGGGTATCTCTACGAATATTCATGCCTGGAATGTGCCTATTGATGCGGATATTCGTACTACACTGGTACAGGAAGGTGCCAATCAGTGTGATCTTATCTTTGGTCCGCTTTATACCAAGCAGGTGGCACCATTGGCTGATTTCTGCAAGACCTATGGCATCAAGATGGTGATTCCTTTTTCTATCAATGGTGACCAGGTGGATCGCTGCAAGGAAATCTTCCAGGTATATCAGTCTCCGGAATCGCTCAATGATGCAAGCATCAAGGCTTTCCTGAACCGTTTTAAGAATGTACATCCTATCTTTGTGGATTGCAATGACACTACTTCCCGTAAGGGTAACTTTACTTTTGGTCTCCGCAAGGAACTGGAGAAGAGAAAGATTACTTATAGTGTGACCAATGTAAATTCTTCATTGGAATATTTTGCCAAGGCGTTTGTTCCTTCCAAGCAAAATGTAGTGATACTCAATACCGGACGTTCGCCACAGCTGACTCAGGTTTTGAATAAGTTGGATGAGTTTACCGCCAAGTATCCTGGTGCTGACATCTCCCTCTATGGTTATACCGAGTGGTTGATGTATGCCAAGTACAATCTCGACCGCTTCTATAAATATGATACTTATATCCCTTCCACATTCTATTATAATGCAAATTCTGCTAAGACAATAGATTTGGAGAGTAAATACAATATCTGGTTCCATCAACCTATGCAGGTAGCGATGCCCCGATTTGCCATCACTGGTTATGATCAGGCGATGTTCTTCATTCAGGGTGTCAATAAGTATGGCAAGGATTTCACAGGGCAGATGACGCAGGTAAACTATACTCCTGTGCAGACTCCTCTGCATTTTGTCAAGACTTCAAAGGGTGGTTACCGTAACCAGATATTACAGTTGATTCATTATACATTCAATCGCCAGATAGAGGCGGTAACCTATTAAAAAGTGACATATTAAAGATAAGTAAATGAAAGCAATTAAGATATTGGTGATGTTTCTGATGCTGGGCGGTATGACAGCACAGGCTCAGATAGGTGAACATCGCAATGACTTCTCTATAGGTGTAAATGGTGGCTACTTGATGAGCAGCGTGGGCTTTACTCCCAGTATTCCTCAAAGCCAACATGGAGGACTGACCGGTGGTTTCTCTTTCAGATATGTTTGCGAGAAATATTTCAAGAGTATCTGCTCAGTCTATGGAGAGGTGAATTTCGCACAGGCAGGATGGAAAGAGAAAATCCTGGATATCGAAAATGCTCCGGTCATCATTTCCAGTACGGGTGAGCCGATGGCATACGAGCGTACCATCAGTTATGTTCAGATTCCTATCTTTGCACATTTAGCATGGGGTAGAGAAACACGTGGACTGAATATCTTCGTTAATGCTGGTCCTCAGTTCGGTTACTATCTCAGTGAATCTACGAAGACCAACTTCGATCCGAAACGCCTGCCAGCTACAGACAATGACCGTGTAAACAGAATCATTGCACAGGATACGATGGCAGTGGAGAATAAGTTTGACTATGGTATAGCTTTAGGCATTGGAGCGGAATACAGTATCCCGAAAGTAGGGCATTTCTTAGCTGAGGCTCGTTATTACTATGGATTGGGCAATATCTATGGATCTTCCAAGAGGGATTTCTTCGCAAAAAGTAATTTCGGTCAGATTGTGTTCAAAGTATCATATCTTTTTGATATCGTAAAAACCAAGGATGTAAAGAGAAAATAATAAATATATAGATTAATGACAACTACAGAAAAATTTCAACAGAAATTGAGCGACTCTAAGTCTGCTCGCTGGACAGCCTTACTGATTGTGGCTATCACCATGATGTTTGGCTACTTTTTTACAGACGTAATGTCACCATTGGAGCCGCTTTTGACAGCAGCCAAAGAGGATGGCGGCTTAGGACTCGGATGGACATCAGATGAATATGGATTCTTTTCTGGTTCATATGGATTCTTCAATGTGTTTCTTCTACTCCTGTTCTTCGGTGGTATCATCTTGGATAAGTTTGGTATCCGTTTTACGGGTGTGATTGCCACATTATTGATGTTTGCTGGTGCGTTGGTAAAATGGTATGCGGTTAGCAATCAGTTTACGGGTACTATCGCTGTGCCTTTCTTTGGTGAATATCAGACCCAAGTGGTACTTGCTTCTACTGGTTTTGCTATTTTCGGTGTAGGTAGTGAGATTTGTGGAGTTACCGTAACCAAGATACTTGCCAAGTGGTTTACTGGTCACGAAATGGCTTTGGCGATGGGTGTGCAGGTTGCTTTGGCTCGTCTGGGTACAGCTGCTGCCTTGAGTGCTTCTCTTCCGTTTGCCAAGATGATGGGTAGCGTTTCTGCTTCTGTAGGCTTAGGTCTTGCCCTGCTTTGTGCTGGTATCATGGTTTATCTTGTTTATTGCGTGATGGATAAGAAGGAAGATGCATCTGTTGCTGCTGTTGAAACGGAACCGGAAGAGGGATTCAAGTTCTCTGATTTGGCAGGTTTGGTGAAGACTACAGGTTTCTGGTATGTCGCAGTGCTCTGCCTCATGTTCTATGCTGGTGTGTTCCCGTTCCTGAAGTTTGCTACCAAGTTGATGATTTTCAAATATGGAGTAAGTGAAGATGTAGCTGGTTTTATTCCAGCTATGCTGCCTTACGGTACTATTATCCTGACTCCACTTTTCGGTAGTATATATGATAAATATGGTAAGGGTGCAACCTTGATGCTTATCGGTAGCTGTCTTTTGACCTTGGTGCATATCGTATTTGCTTTGCCAATGGATTCATACGTGGTGGCTATCATCATGATGCTTATTTTAGGTGTAGCTTTCGGATTGGTTCCGTCAGCCATGTGGCCATCCGTACCTAAGATTATCCCAATGAAATTCTTAGGTTCTGCTTATGCTCTTATCTTCTATATTCAGAATATCGGCTTGGCTCTTGTTCCAGTTTGGATTGGTAAGGTTAATCAGGCTAACACGGCGGCTAATGGCGTGATAGACTATACGGAGACAATGACTATCTTTGCCTGTTTCGGTGTAGTGGCTATCTTGATTTCCATTCTTCTTATGATGGAAGATAAGCGCAAGGGATATGGCTTGCAGAAGCCTAATATCAAGAAATAATATTTCTCTGATATGGTCTGCTGATTTTCTGATGTCTTTTTCAGAAATCATATTTGAATGATATTGAGTGCTAAATAATTATAAACCCGGATGTTCTCTCATCCTATTGGTGGGATGAGGAACATCTATAAAAAAGAAAGGACTAACCATGAACACGACACCTGAAGCTCTTATAAAAGAGTATGCTGACCCGATAGAGCAGCAAGAGATTGACAAGTTCGTCTGTGCAGAAATGGGAAGACAGATTCACCGGTATATTAAAGGTATGTCGGGTACTAAAACTGCCATGCTCAAGTTTGAGGAACGATTGGCAAGTTTGAACTTGCCAGAGAAAGAAAAGGCGATAGCCAAGTATATTGACTTGAATAGAAAGGCGCTGGATGGCCTTGATTTGAAGATGATACTGGTTCGCTCTGTAGCTAACTATTGTGATACATTCCAATATATGTTGGAATTTGTCAATGACAAGCGCAAGATGATTTTCTATTATCTTCGCCTCAAAGAGAAGTATATCCAGTATCATGAGGTATTTGAGCAGGATGGTAAGTTTGGTATGAAGAATCATACGGGTGAGATTATGCTTTCGCCTCAGTATGACTTCCTCCGTACTTGCTATATTTACAATGACGACTTGAGCATAATGCCTGTAATCGCAGAAAAGAATGGCAAGATGGGGTTGGTTTATCCTGATGGTAATGATACCATTGTTGCAGACTTCCTCTATGATGAGATTTGTTTACGCGATGAATATCCTTATTTTGAAGCAGTCAAGGATGGTATGTCTGGACTGATAGATAAGGATGGAAATTTCATCCAGCATTAATTTTCATCCAGCATTAAGGCAAGACTTGATGAAGTAAAAGGAACCCTTTTTAGTTAATAGAGAAATATAAAAAAGCTTGGCAAATAAATTTTGCCAAGCTTTTTTTATCCTAAGTATTTCATGAGAATTTTTATCTTTCCACTGTCGCGAAGCTTCAGAATACTTTTTTCGCGAATCTGGCGTACACGTTCACGGGTGAGATTGAACTCGCTTCCGATTTCTTCCAAGCCTTTCTCATGGCATCCGATGCCATAGCAATAGCAGAGAATATCACGCTCACGAGGTTTGAGAACAGCGTCAAGTACGCGCTTCAACTCACTGCTCATTGACTCGAAATCCACCTGTTTGTCTGTACGTGTGTCATCACCTGATGCCATCACGTCAACCATCGCATTGTCATCATCCTCGCCACCGAATGGAGCATCGATACTCATGTGGTGATTGTCAGCCTTGATGGTCTGGTCAATCTTAGTTTCCTCCATGTTGGTTATCTTACTCAATTCTGAAACGGATGGCTTGCGCTGATGCTCTTGCTCAAACTTACTAATCTCAGCCTGGATTTTACTCAAAGCACCTACCTGGTTGAGTGGCAGACGAACAATACGGCTCTGCTCTGCAATGGCCTGAAGGATGCTCTGGCGAATCCACCAAACTGCGTATGAGATAAACTTAAAACCGCGAGTCTCATCAAATTTCTCAGCAGCCTTTACAAGTCCGATATTTCCCTCATCAATCAAGTCGGTGAGCGAAAGACCCTGATGCTGGTACTGTTTTGCTACAGAAACCACGAAGCGGAGGTTGGCTTTCACCAATTTATCTTTAGCACGCTCACCCTCGCGACCGCCTTTGCGGATCTTCTGTGCGAGTTCGATCTCCTCATCAATAGAGACCATAGGTTCACGACCAATCTCCACCAAGTACTTATCAAGTGCTTCACTGGAACGGTTGGTTATACTCTTGCTAATCTTAAGTTGTCTCATAAATATTTATCTTTTTACCTGTATTTAATTGTCTATTAAATTATCTGTTTTATTATCGCTGAAACCGATATTACTTGTTTCGGGGTGCAAAATTACAAAAAAAACTGCAACTTCTTTGTCATATAAACCGAAAAAGTTTGATTTTATTGTGTATCTTTTGGGATATTTTTATTTTTTATCTCATTGATTATAAGTAAAAGAATTGGAAATATGCCTAAATTATTACATGATTTTACAACAAAAGTGAGGTAAAATTGATGAAAATAGTGCATATTGTTTGTATATTCAAAGATTTTCCGTATCTTTGCAAACTGAAAAACAAGTGAAAAAATAAATAAATTATTATGTTTGAGAATCAACCTAAAGGTCTTTATGCTTTAGCATTGGCCAACACTGGTGAGCGTTTTGGTTATTATACCATGCTTGCCATCTTTACATTGTTCATGCAGGCTAAGTTTGGATGGACAGAGTCTCATGCAGGACAGGTGTATGCCATCTTCCTTGCTGTTGTTTATTTCGCACCATTATTTGGTGGTATGATAGCCGATAAGATAGGTTACGGAAAGTGTGTAACCATAGGCTTTGCTACCATGTTTTTGGGTTATTTAGGATTGGCAATTCCTACAGAGGCTAACGCTGCTGGTGAGTATGCCATGTATGCAGGTTTGGCTTGTGTGTCTTTGGGTACTGGCCTTTTTAAGGGTAATTTGCAGGTGCTTGTAGGTAATCTTTATGATGATCCGAAGTATGCTTCTAGACGTATTGATGCCTTTAGTTTGTTCTATATGGCCATTAATATCGGTGCTATGTTTGCCCCTTCTATGGCTAAGTGGATTACCAATGTTTATCTTGGTAAGTATGGTATGGTGTATGATGCTTCCAATTTAGATCCTAATTACTTGAAAGTTTTGTATGGTGCTTATGGCTTGTGTTTTGGTGTTGCATGTGTATCTTTGATTATTTCTGCAGTTATATACTTTGTTTGTCGCGCTTGGTTTAAGCATGCTGATGTAACAGCTAAGCAGGCTGAAGAGCAGAATGATGCTAATGTTGAGGTTCTTACTCCTAAACAGGAAAAAGATCGTGTAATCGCTTTGTTACTAGTTTTCGCTGTGGTTATCTTCTTCTGGATGGCTTTCCATCAGAATGGTTCTGCTTTGACTTTCTTTGCAAAAAAATATACTAATCTTACCATTTCCGGTGGTATGCGTGTATGGTTCAATATTTTCAGTCTTGCTCTGATTGCTCTTTCTGTTTATACAGGATTTGGTGCTTTCCAGTCTAAGAGTTCTAAGAACCGTATAATCTGTGGTATTTCTACTGTCGTTTTGTTATCCATTGCTGCTGCATTGTTCTTGAGTATGGATAATCCGACTATGGGTCAGCCTTCAGATTTCCAACAGTTCAATCCATTCTTCGTGGTATCGCTCACTCCGTTCAGCATGCTGTTCTTCGGTACTCTTACCAAGAAAGGTAAGGAGATTAGTGCTCCTACTCGCATAGCTTGGGGTATGTTGGTTGCTGCTCTTGGTTTCGGTGTCATTACTTTAGCTTCTACTGGTTTGATTTCACCTATGGATTTGGGAGATAATACCCAGAGTATTTTGTCTCCAGGTTGGTTGATTTCTACCTATTTTACTCTGACTCTGGCTGAGTTGTTGCTTTCTCCTATGGGCATTGCCTTTGTTTCTAAAGTTGCGCCTCCAAAGTATAAGGGTTTGATGATGGGTGGTTGGTTTGTTTCTACAGCAATAGGTAACTATTTGAGTTCTATCCCATCTATGTTGTGGAACAAGATTCCTTTGATGTATAACTGGGGTATCTTGATAGCTTTGTGCTTGGTAAGTGCTGTTGTTATGTTTGCACTTCTCAAGAAGTTGAAGCAAATGACTGCATAATTAATATATGAAAACTCTCTCTCAGTGAGAGAGTTTTATAACTGCATAATAAGAATAAACGCTGCAGAATTTTTTGTTAGAATTCTGCAGCGTTTATTCTTATTATAGTCTTACGGTTTTATTCAAAAGATAATTGTCGAGGATGACCATAGCTGCCATTGCTTCGACAACAGGTACTGCACGAGGCAGGACACATGGATCATGACGACCACGGGCTTTCAGTAGGGTAGGATTGCCTTCCAAATCTACTGTATGCTGTTCTGTCAAGATAGTAGCTACGGGTTTGAATGCTATGCGGAAATAGATGTCCTGACCATTGCTGATACCACCTTGGATGCCTCCACTATGGTTGGTTGTCGTAGTAACATCCTGTCCGTCTGTAGGAGTAATGGCCTGATGAGTAGTACCTTCCTTGGCAGGAATAAATACATCGTTCTGTTCGCTACCACGAGTGGTGACTCCTTCAAATCCTTCTCCATACTCAAATCCCTTGACGGCATTGATACCCAACATGGCTGCACCCAACTGCGCATGCAATTTATCGAATTCCGGTTCACCCAGACCAACAGGACAACCCTTGATAACACATGCAATAACTCCTCCAATGGTATCACCTTCTGATTTTACTTTGGCGATGAGATCTTCCATCTGTTTAGCTTTTTCCTGATCAGGGCAACGTACGATATTGTCTTCGATAGTTGTAAGATCATACTTCCGGTAGTCTCTATCAAGGGCAATATTGCCAACCTGAGATGTGTATGCGGTGACGCTGATGCCGAGTTGACGCAGTGCCAATTTAGCAAGAGCTCCTCCTACACATCTGGCGATGGTGATACGGGCAGAAGAACGACCTCCGCCGCGATGGTCGCGGATGCCATATTTCTCATGATAAGTATAGTCTGCATGAGAAGGACGGAACAGACAACGCATGTTCTCGTAGTCCTGTGAATGCTGGTTGGTGTTCCTTACCTCGAATCCGATAGGTGTTCCTGTGGATTTACCCTCGAAAACTCCGCTGAGAAACTCCACTTTGTCAGCTTCGTTTCTGGAAGTTGTAATATGACTTTGTCCTGGTCGGCGACGATTCAGTTCACTCTGAATGAAATCCATATCAATTTCGATGCCAGCAGGGAAGCCGTCAATTACACCGCCTACTGCTATACCATGGCTTTCGCCAAAAGTGGTAAGCGTGAAGAGATTGCCAAAAGTATTTCTCATAAAATTATGGGTTTATTGTCATGAAAAAAATGGGGCATGAAAGCCCCATCTTCATATTGTATGATTATTTATTGCAGTCACAACCGCCCTCGCAGTTGCCACCTTCGCAATTTCCATCCTTGCAGTCGCCACCGCAGTTCTCGCAGCTACCCCCTGTGTGGCCGCAGCTACCGCCGCAACCCTGCTGACCTTCACCGCTCAGGAGCTTTGCCATGTGTGCAACCTCTTCTGCAGTAGCCTCGCGGTTTTCCAAAACCTCACCACAGAAGTTGAGCTTCTTGCCTGACAATGGGTGGTTGAGGTCGATCTTAACCTTGTCCTCTGAGATAGCTAATACAAGACCCAAGAAACGGTTACCATCCTCGTTCTGGAGAGGAATTACTGCACCAACCTGTACATGCTGAGCATCAAACTGACCGTTGATAGTGAAGATTTGCTTGTCGAGTTCGATGACACGCTCGTCGAAATGCTCACCATATGCCTGGTCTGGAGTCAATTCGAAGTCAAACTCAGCACCTTTCTCGAGGTTAACTACCTGCTCCTCGAATGAAGGGAGAGTAGCACCCATACCACTTACGAAGATGAAAGGACGCTCATCAGCAGTCTTCTCAAGCAACTCTTCGTTACCATCGTCACCTTTAGTTGTGTCATAGAGTGAGTATGACAAAACGATAAATTTGTTTTTTGTTTCTTCCATTTTATTTATTTTTTATTTTATTATAGTCACTTTTTACCATTTATTTTTTTGCTAACAATTTTGGATCTTTGATTTTTACTGTGGTTTCTTTATTGATAATTTCGAAGATTACCCCAGTATATGAAAAGTCCAAAAGGACAAAGAACCAAATGGTTTATTTCTTGGTTCTTTTTCTTTTCTGAACTCCTTTTACCATTTCCATGCGCTCCAGATAAATAGGGCGCCATTTGTCAATGATGTCTTGCAAGCTCTTGCTTTGTTGCGCGAGTTGTCCATATTCCTCAGAATCCAACAGATTTTCCTTCTTAAGTTCAAGCATGCGAGCTAAGAGATGTTTCTGGTGTTCTTCCGCAGCTTTGAGTTGGTTGCCTAACTTTTCCAGACTCTCCATGAAAGCAAGCGCTTTGTCTATATGATTTTGTTCTTCCATATATCTTATTCTACATGATTATATATAAAGGTGTTTGCACATTGACTGCAAAGGTACAATAAAAAATCGACAATCGGCAAAGAATGTGAAAGAAATTATTCCACTTTGCTATATTTTCCCTTTATATTCTTGATTACATACTCTTCTCCTTGAATATTGAAACCGCGTTCCTACCATGCCCATCAAGCGATCCCTCGGGGAACACGTGATGGGGAGCTGGTGAACAAGAGACGGGCAACCGTTGCTCACGCGATGGGCAACAAGTGCCCAAATCGATAGCTACAATCTGGGCAATATAAAAAGGCTTTATTTTATAAGATTCTGTATAGATATGCTGTTTTCTTACATATTTAAATAAAAAGTAAAATAAAAGCTACGATATGTTAGAAAAAAGAGAATGGTTCTTTGATTTAAATCAAAAAAGAAAGGTTTTTGGCAACTTTTTTAATAAATTGTTTGCGGGCACAGTAGAAAGTTCGTATCTTTGCATCGTCAAAAAGAAAAAGACAAAAAAATTAGGATAATGTAAAACGAGCTAATCCTTCGGGTAAGGAAATGCCAATCATTAACACAATTGGTAGGCTCACAAAGTAAAGAAAGGTAAAAAGATTATGAAAAAGTTAGTAGTTTTGGCAGTAGCATTGTTGAGTATGACAACTACTTTTGCAGCAGATGAGAACGCAAGTGCAACAGCAGCAACAGCTGCTTACAACATGAATATCAAGATGGGTCCTTTGGCTGATGCTTTGTCTCTTAACATTGATCAGGTTGAGGCTGTAGCAGATGTTCATAAGAACTTCACTGCAGAGATGATGAATGCTGCTATTGCTCCAGCTGAGGAGCGTGATGCAATGGTAGGTAAGGCTATTAATAAGGATTTGAAATACATGCATACTATTCTTTCTGAGAAGCAGTATCGCAAGTATTTGATGTTGCTCAATGCAACTCTCAAGAATCGTGGTCTCATCAAGTAATGATTCTTGAAACAAAAGAAGAAAATATTATAATAAGAGAGAGATAATTTTGAGAAACTGTGTGTCAGCTTTTTGGCACACAGTTTTTTTGTCTTCAAAATGATAGTTTCCAATCTAATTGTTTTCAAATTGATTATATTCAAACTTGATAGATCTCAATAGAAAACAAAAAAGGGAATCCTCACGGACTCCCTCTTGCATATTATACAAAAACATTATGAATTTTATTTAATTAGCGAACAAGATTCGATATTATTATCTAACTTAACTAATCCATCTAAAAGTTTCAAATCAGCTATAAGGTTCAATCATTCATCTGCATGAAACATTATCACTTATAGGTTAAGCCTCTGCTTTTAACGATTGCAAAGGTACGAAGTTTTTTCGATTGCTGCAATACCTAAAAATGGTGGTTTTATCCAAATACCTATTTATAATGATGGTTGAAAATTACTTTTTTCGTATCAGCGATGATCCTTGAATAGCTTGATAACCAGATAGTTGTATGATATAGATGCCCGTAGGCAATTCTGATATGTCACATAGATATTCCATTTCTCCTGATTGCATCTTTTCCACTTTCATTCTTATTCCAGATAAGTTATAGATAGAAACCCTAAAATCTTGAGTGGCTTTTTCTGTGAGATTGATGCATATCTTGTTCCTATCCATACCGATTTGAGCTTTTTGAGGTAGATAAGTACTGATATCTGATATTCCGTCCAGGTTCAAAGCAGCCAATAGTCCTCGGTAAACATCCAGTTTTCCGTAACCCCAGAGGTTGTTTGGTATATCTTGTTCTTTGTCTAAAGGAATGCTGGTCTTCTTGATAATATCCAAAACATCCTGACTGTTTAGACTCGGATTGGCTTCTAACCATAGGGCAATTGCTCCGCCCACAACCGGAGAAGCCATAGAGGTACCACTATTGGAATGCCAAAAATAATTTCTTCCCTGATAGGTATAACTGGAAATGCGGGTGTCCCTGTCCCAGTTGTCGGGATGACATATTTCATAGAATGAGTTATAGGATGAAATGACCGTACTGCCCGGTGCAATTACATCTGGTTTGATTCGTTCATCGAAGGTTGGTCCTATTGACGAATAGGCTCCAAGTGCTCCGATGGACAGTGTTTCAGACTGCTTATATTTTCCCTCTATATCCGTATAGCCGGTATGGTTGATGGTGGCACCTACGCAGATCACACTCGGGTAAGATGAAGGGGAATTGATGCTATGCGACTTCTCGCAGTCTGCAAGTGACGGATCTACAGAGCAGATATACATATTGCCCGAACCATGATATACTTGAACGTCTGCGTCTTTGCCCATTACCTGATAAGCTATATAGTTGGTTAAACCCACATTTTTTTCGTCTAAGGCTTTCACCATCCAGTCATAGCATATTTCTTCTTTCTGATAACTGGAAGGGTATGCCCCCATCATCATGACATACCTTTTTCCAACCACCTCTACTGTGTCAATAAGGGTAGAGTCGGCAGTAGCTAAAATCTTCTCGGTATTCACATCAAAGATATGAGGATGCGTTCTTTCTTCATAAATGGTGGTGCGCAAAGTAAATGGCTGAGATGATTTGGCGATGTGATAGACGTATGGTTTGGCACTATTCACAAAACAGCCTGCACTTTCTTTTTCCAATGGCTTATGCATATAGTAATACTGTTGACCATTGTTGCCGGCTGATGATACCAATACATGACCGGGAATGTGGGTCAGACTATCTAAAATCTCGCCATATAGCAAGTCTGTTCCATCAAAATCCTGTCCAGCTCCTTCGCTAAATGAGATGACGCATGGTTTACCTACCTGATCCGCATAATCGAAGATATACTTGAATCCTAAGGCATCCATGGCATAAGTAAATTTATAAGTTTGGGAAGAATCAATCAATGCAGCATTTTCGGATGTCGCATTTGCTACCAGACAAATATCGCTTTCGTATGCCATGCCGTGGTATTTGCCAGGAATATCTGAAGCCACTCCCTCACATCCGCTTCCTGCTGCTATTCCCAAGGTATGTGTACCATGTGAATTATCATATCCATCTCTCGAACATCCTAATGCAAGCAGATGTTCTTTTCCGATATATTCGCGGCCTACAGGCAATGTACTCTGTAAGGTGTCTGAAGATATCTGATCCCAAAAAGCCTTGATGCGATAATCTGTCATCTGTGGGTTGTAGAAATTCGGATTTGTAAAGTCGAAACCGATATCCATAATGCCCATTACTACGCCTTTTCCTGTATAGACCTGTGGCAAATTCCTACCTTCATATACGGGTAAAGCATTGGTCTGAATGATGACAGAATCTAAAGTACATTTAGGGTTCATGTTGGCTTCGATGCGTTGTATCTCTGGTAATGATGATAGACGGGATACAGAGTTCAGCGGAATCGTAGCGATGTATATATTACCATATCTGGCCCAAACCTTGCCACCATGCTGGCGTAGCACTTTTTTTCCATCTCCCGACACTTTGATAAAAGCAGTAGTCATGGGAGAGGGGATGCCTGTTATTGTTTTCTTTGCTTTGACATCATGTATTTTGGCAAGATTGACGGTTTGTTTTTCTTTCTCGCGTTCCTCCAAAACATAGTGTCGGAGCATAGGAGAAAGTTTGGATAGACATGCTCTTTGGGCAAAGGCTCCATGTCCGAAGAATATAGTCAAGGTCAAATATAGTAATAGCTTTTTCATACAAGTAAGATTGTGATTAAGAAGAAAAGGAATCCCCGTGAAAGAGGATTCCCTGTTTTTTTTGAGATTTTAGCTTTTAAAAAACTAAAGGATTTATTTCTTTAACCATTTATCAAGCCAGTTGAAGAATGTTCTCTGCCAAAGAACACCATTCTGTGGTTTCAATACCCAGTGATTCTCGTCAGGATAGATCAGAAGTTCA
>ENA-OPKX01000094-OPKX01000094.1-human-gut-metagenome-genome-assembly--contig:-NODE-94-length-29404-cov-4.801390_pt1 | contig 29404 bp, 17 predicted proteins | sample MGYA00241791_ERZ501709 | MGnify/ENA primary metagenome ERZ501709 (study PRJEB25962, sample SAMEA2042091) | human gut metagenome | biome: human gut; feature: human-associated habitat; material: faeces...
ATGTTGCCAAGGTAACTATGAAGGAGATGGGAATGGAATATTCTATGTCTTCATTTAAGTCACTGATGACCAACATTTATCTAGTGAAACGAATTTTTAAAGCAAGTGGGTACACCCCGAACCGAACTTTAATTAGTAAGATTTTCAAAGATCTCTCGTGCTTACAGCGTATAGCTGCTTAGCACATTATTGAATTATTAACGAACTATTGAACTATGAATAGTAAGAATTTATACTTTACAATCTTCTCTTTAATCCTTTTAGGATTTATCTCTTCTTGTGCAGAGAATAGTAATAAGTGTAGTCCTTCTTATGCAAGCAACATAGAACAACTTAATGAAAAGTTATATGATTCTTATGCAAATGTTGCAGTAAGGGAAAACAACACAACATCTGATGACATAATAACACCAGAATATTTTGGAGGCTCATATGTCAAGGCAAATAAACTTATTGTCATGGTCAAAAATGGAAGTCCAAAAGGAATAGAAGATATAAAGAAAAGACTAGGCACAGATTCAAATGTGACATTTGTATCTTGTACTTATTCTCTTCAAGAATTAAAAGAATTAAACGCTAAATTGAAAGTATCTTTTGCCAAGAAAGTTGCATTGCGAGACGAAATTGGGTGGGTTGCTGTTGGTATCAGACCTATTCAAAATAGAATTGTCGTATATTTGAATAATGCTTCTAATAAAAATATCTCTAAATTCAAGAATGAAATTTGCAATTCAGATAAAATAATTTTTGATCAGTTGGAAATAGAGCCAATTGAAATACAAAAAGATACAGCAAAAGACGAAAAAGTAGGAAGTCCCTCATAAAAGTGTATGGATAACTCGAAAAGTCCCTCATAAAAATGTGATAGATTTTGCTATTTCAATGTTTTTCAGTCTTTTGCAGCAAGAATACAATAATAATACCATGAGTATATTAAAGAGATGATGTCGCATCGTAACCTTTTTGATGGCTTTTCTGTCTAATAACTAGACAGCAGTGTCAAGTATTTAGACAGGTCATCTTATGGCCTTTTTTCTATATATTCTGATAATCAGTTGTTTATGTTTTTGGCATTGTCGTTGCCTTGCTATTTAGCAACAAATAAGAATAGTAACAACATAAAGAATAGTAAGAAAATGAAAAGACTTGCGTTAGTAGCATCCTTCTGTGGCATTACCATAACACAGATGATGGCACAGAACATCAACGGTGAACAGATTTCCGACACAACCCTATTTGATAAGTTCTCCAAAGAACTTGGCGAAGTGGTGGTGAAAGCTCATCTTCCTCAATATAAGAAGACCCACGAAGGACTGCTGACCAACGTGGCAGGAACCGTGCTTGGCAAGATGGGTACGGCAGAAGATGTATTGAAGCATGTGCCGAGTATCGTGAAGAAGAAAGATGGATATGAGGTGGTCGGCAAGGGTACACCTATTATATATATCAACGGCAGGAAGATGCAAGACATCAGTGAGTTGGATAACATCAAATCTTCCGACATCAAGAGTGTGGAAGTCATCCAGAATCCTGGAGCCGTCTACGATGCTTCGGTAAATGCGGTAATCAAAATCAAAACCATCAAGAAGAAAGGCGAAGGTTTCGGCTTTGATACTCGCTCTGTGTATTGGTACAATAAGCACGACAATACCATCCAACAGGTTAACATGAACTATCGCCATAATGGACTGAATCTCTTTGCCACTTATAAGTTCTCTGATGCAACATGGATGCAAAAGGCCTCCTACAATCAGACTGTACATGTAGATACGCTTTGGCAACAGCATAACAACAACGAAGTAATAGGTCGCATAGAATCGCATCGTCTTATCAGTGGTTTTAGCTATGATTTCAATGCCAATCATTCCATTGGTGCGAGATACACCTTGACCTCGCCAGGCAATTCTCGCTCAAAAGATTTTTTCGATAGTCAGGTGACAGCCGATGATAAGTTTTATGACTATATTAAAACCGATGGTCTGTCGGTCGACAAGGACAGCCCTAGCCATCAATTGAATGCCTACTACAACGGCACTTTGGGCAAGACCACTATTGACCTGAATACCGACCTCTATTTCAGTACAAACAGGGCTTATGCCTATAGCGATGAACAGAGCCAGGAGCACGATTCTCGTAACGTCAACTCCAAGAATCGTGTGAGCAACAAGATGGTAGCCACCAAAGTCGTAATTACCTCTCCTCTCTTAGGCGGTAATCTCTCCTATGGAGCAGAGTATATCAATACTCATCGTAACGATGACTACGAAGTGAATCGCACCGACCTCCTTGCCAACTCTTATAGCAAATTGGAGGAGCAGACGGCAAGTCCATTCATCCAATATGCGCACCTCACCCCGATAGGAAACATCACGGCAGGATTGCGATACGAGTATGTAAGATTCAAGTATTATGATGCAGGCATCTATCAGCCCGAGCAGAGTCGCTCCTTCCGCAACCTCTTTCCTACCATCAGCTATGGTGCGAAGATAGGTAAGGTAATGGCACAGTTGAGCTATTCGGTAAAGACCTCTCGTCCTTCATATAGTCAACTGAGCAACAATGTATCTTATATGAATCGATTTACTCGCCAGACTGGTAATCCTTATCTTGACAACGAAATCAATCACAGAGTGGAATTATCGGGTGTATGGAAGTTCATCCAGTTTATGGTCAACTACAAGGACTCTCGCAATGCCATCATCTATTGGGCAGAGCAAATTCCTGGGAACGAAGCTATTACCATGATAAGTCGTAAGAACGTGAAGAGCCTCAAGAGCATGACTGCCTACATCAGTGCCGCTCCAAAGATAGGCATTTGGGCGCCGCAAATCAACTTGGGCATGCAGAAACCCTGGTTCACCCTCCATACTGATGTGGCATCTTATCGCTTGAATCGTCCTATCTTCATGGGCAACTTCAACAATGCCTTCTCCTTGCCATGCGGCATCACTCTTAACGTGGATTATCGCTATCAGAGCAAGGGTAACACGATGAACGTATATCTTGCCAAAGAGCAGCATGTACTGGATGTCAGCATCAGTAAGTCATTCCTAAAGGATGCCCTTACCTTGGAAATAAAAGGCAACGACCTGCTTTATAAATGTTGGGATGCCGACCTGCTCTATAACCAGAAGATGGAACTCCTGCAAGTATCTAAGCGAGGTACGAGAGACCTGCAACTCACCCTTCGCTATAAGTTCAATACCACACGCAGCAAGTACAAGGGAACTGGTGCCGGTAATGCAGAGCTGAATCGACTGTAAATATCTTTTATTGCTTTTATTCGAAAGTAGTGACATTTAAGATGATATTTTTGAGGTAGGCTTGCACTTTTAGGCAGGAATGTTTGGAAATAAAAAATAAAAGGCGTATATTTGCTGCGTGATTACTATTTAAAATGAGGAGGTAAATATGGATAGATATCAAATTATACGTATAATCCATGATTATATGTCTAGGAAGCCTGTGTTGAAGGCATGGATCTTTGGGTCTTTTGCTCGTGGTGAAGAAAAGGCTCAGAGCGATATAGATATTCTCTTTGTCCCCGATTTTGAGCATGGATCGTTTACTTTGCTTACTCATGGAGGAATGTATGAGAATTTGAAGCAACTGCTAGGTCGTGAAGTTGACTTGGTAGTTGATGGCTCTTTGCGTCCGTATGCTCAGGAGAGTGTGGAACGAGATAAAATCTTGGTATATGAGAGAGCTAGTTAGGGATAAAGGAAGACTGGAAGATATTGTGGAGTATTCTTCCAACGTACTCAAAATCATTGATGGGATAAGCTTATCGTTATCCATCGAAAGGAAAGATAGTCTTGGAGCCTTAATAGCAACAAGGGCATTTGCTGATATTGTCGGCAAATGCCCTTGTTGGCTTATATTGCAAATTCTTTATTCCACTATTTCCGCATACTTCTTGAACAGCTCCGCTACGCATTCACTCTCCGTCATCTTGGTGGAGAAACCGTAGGCTGCCATCACGGCTCGGTCGTTCTGGCGATGAGCTTGCAAAAACTCCTTCGGCATGAGCATCGGGTGTCGCTTTTTAGTCTCATACATGTTGTGCGCATCCAAGCCATGTGTACATTACTTTTCAATATGCCAAAGTGATAAAGGCTGGCTGCTGGAATTATTTGTACGCGGTCTGTAACGATTGTCCCTGCCTTTATGAATCCCATTGGTACATATTTTCGTCTTTCGGAAGAAACACGTTTGCGTTTAATTCAATACTGTTATACGAGCTTCTACTCTCGTTTGGGTAAATTCTTGAGGAACTTATTTCCTATGAATACATGCGGAAAGTCAGTGCCCGTTTCTACGTCAGTAAAACTTGCCGTTAAATAGGTTTTCGGTAGCGTGCTTATGCTTGACATGTTTGACAGAAGGTATGCAACATTATCGTTTTTTACCTTAAAGGTATGTTCGAAGGTACTATTTTCTCCTTTTAAGTCGAAAGACAACATGGTCCCATTTTGAGATATATGGTATGTTCCTTTCATCATTGGTATGTCATTGTACTTAAACTGCATGTTATTATAGCTAAAAACGTAACATATGCTATCTTCACTTGCAACCAAAGCGAATAAGCTATGTGGAATTATATTGAGGTGGTTTTCTTTCTCTATTTCAAAGTTCAATGTAAGATATGGGAGAATCACATTTACCTCAATGCTACATGACTCGTTCGTGATTTTATCTCGTACGAAGATGTTTGTAGTGCCTATTTCCTTGCCGATAAGAGTGATTTTCTGTTTGTCATTCTGATCTGTAGAAATGTCCACCTTGTCGTTTCCTTCAACAACAATGTTTCCACTTCCGCCAGTTATTATGAGATTTGTCGTATCACCCAAGGATACCTCTGCGTAATTATCTATAGTCAGAGGCTGATACTCATACTCATTTTCTTTATTGCTATTACATGCAAAGAAGCATAACGCAACTAAGATAACACCTAATACACGATATATTTTCATAATCCCCTTATTTCCGCAACACTATAATTTCATATTTTTTATAAGCACCTGAGCAACAATAAGTTGCTCAGGATTTTGTCATGTCAGAAATTTCACTTATCTTAGTGTTGCAAAATAAATAACAAATAAAACTCTGAATGACATGGCAAAAATACAAATAAAATCTGAGAAACTCACTCTTTTTGGGGGAAAATTTTCGGGTCATGGAGCAATTTGACTCCACATAGTCTTCTGTAATTGACTCAACCCTCGAGAAGACGTGTACACGCAAGAAGGACGTTGCTGAAAGTCCCTCATAAAAATGTGATGTGTTTTGCTTTCTCGCTAATTTTCAGCATATTTGCAGCAAAAAACTACACTTTTCTTATGAGGAGAACAAAAAAGCAGCAAACCGCAAAGGGCTTGCTGCTCACGATAGGAGTGTTTCCTATTTCTTTTATGGGTTGTATATATGACTGAAGAGCTGTTGAATTCTTCACTCTTCACTCTTCGTTCTTCACTTTCTATACTTCCTTCAATACGGTTTCCAATCTTCCGATGAAGTCATCCACATTTTCCTTAGTCAATACCAATGGAGGGAGGATGCGGAGGATGTTGGTGCCGGCGCAACCTGTGAAGCAGTGCTGCTCGTGGATGAGCTTGCTGCGAACTTCCTTGTGAGGAATATCGAGTACGGCTCCTACCATTAAACCACGGCCACGAACCTCTGTGATATGGCTGTTGCGCTTCTGCAACTCCTTCAGCTGGGCAATGAGATATTCGCCAACCTCATGCGCATTCTCCACAAGGTTCTCCTTCTCGAATACATCGAGAACGGCGAGAGCGGCAGTACATGCCAGATGGTTGCCACCGAAGGTAGTACCCAGCTGACCATATACAGGAGTAAACTCTGGAGAAATCAATACGCCACCCATAGGGAAACCATTACCGATACCTTTGGCTACGGTGATAAGATCAGGCTTGATGCCCAACCACTGGTGTGCGAAGAACTTACCGCTTCTGCCATAACCGCACTGGATTTCATCGCAAATCAGGAAAGTGCCGTATTTCTTGCAGGCAGCCTGCAAGCCCTGAGCAAACTCAGGAGTAACCATGTTGCAACCACCTACGCCCTGAATAGCCTCAATGATACAAGCACATACATCGCCCTTGGCAAGTTCCTTCTCCCAAGCCTCCAAATCATTGATAGGAAGATAGGTTACGTGACCATTATCATTGATAGGAGCGATAATCTTTGGATTATTTGTTACCTCTACGGCAAGGGATGTTCTGCCGTGGAATGCCTTTTCTAAAGAGAGCACGCGAGTTCTGCCGTTGGTGAAAGAAGCCAGCTTCAAGGCGTTCTCGTTTGCCTCGGCACCCGAGTTGATGAGGAAGAACTGATAATCTTCATAACCGCTAGCCTTGCCCAGACGCTCAGCGAGTTTCACCTGCAACTTGTTGATGACAGAGTTGGAATAGAAACCCAGGTTGTTCAACTGATTGGTGAGCATCTCCACATAGTGAGGATGGCAATGACCGATGCTGATAACGGCATGACCGCCATAGAGGTCGAGATATTCCTGACCCTTGTCGTCCCATACCTTGCAGCCCTGCCCTTTTACAATATTAATATCGAAAAGAGGATATACGTCGTATAAATTCATAATTTAAGTGAAGAGTGAAGAACGAAGAGTGAAGAATTCTCTTGCTTTGAGATGGTCTTAGTCTTTGTTCTTCTATTGTTAAACTAATATTATTATGTAGTGAAGTATAGTGTAAGAGTAAAGCGTGACTCATCCAGAAAAGCATTTGGATTTTTCACTCTTCACTCTTCGTTCTTCACTTAGAAAGCCGAAGGCTTAAGCCTGAGGCCTGCAGTCTGGTCGAGGCCAAACATGATGTTCATGTTCTGAACAGCCTGACCTACGGCACCCTTCAGAAGATTGTCGATGCAGGAAGTAATCAGGAGCTTATCGCCATACTTATCCACATGAACCAGGCACTTGTTGGTATTCACCACCTGCTTCAGGTCGATAGCCTTATCCACATAGTGGGTGAACTTGGCATCCTTGTAGAACTCCTTGTAACCTGCTACGATTTCCTCGATTGGCTTGTCGGTCTTTACCACTTCTGTAGCGAAGATGCCACGGGCGAAGTCGCCACGGTAAGGGATGAAGTCGATGGCAGCATCGAGATAACCCTGTGTCTGCTTCAGACTCTCACGAATCTCTGGTACGTGCTGATGGTTGAATGCCTTGTAGATGCTCATGTTGTTGTTGCGCCATGAGAAATGGGTAGTGGCTCCTGGCTTCTGACCAGCGCCGGTGCTACCGGTAATGGCGTTAACAGAAACATCGCTGTTGATGAGGCCCATCTTAGCAGCAGGCAACAAACCAAGTTGAATGCAAGTTGCAAAACAACCTGGGTTTGCCACGTGCTGAGCTACGGCTATTTTTGATTCATTTATTTCTGGAAGACCATATACAAAATCGTGAGCGGCTGGGGTTGGCTGCTGGGTAGCAACCACAGTCTCTGGAGCAAGACGGAAGTCCTGTGCCAGGTCGATAATCTTCACGTTCTCCGGAACATTGTGCTCCTTCAGGAACGCCTCGCTCTTGCCATGACCGAAGCAGAAGAAGATAACATCCACCTGGTCGAAAGGCATCTCGGCGGTAAACTTCAAGTCGGTCTCGCCATACAATCCCTCGTGAACCTCAGCCACCAGGTTGCCGGCGTTACTCTCGCTGTTGGCAAATACAATCTCTGCCTCTGGATGGTTGATAAGGAGGCGAATCAGCTCACCTCCTGTATAACCAGCTGCTCCTAAAATACCTACTCTAATCATAATTTATCTTTCCTCGTTAGGGTGCATACCATAATAAACACGGAGTGGGGTAGAGCTTACCTTGATGAAGCCCTTTGCATCCTCGGCTGTCCAACCGTGCTGCATCTCGCCATACTCACCGAGCTTAGACTTGGTCAAATCGTCAGGTGAATCGATACCTACAGTCTGGAAACTGTATGGACGGAGCTTCAAGATGGCAGTACCGTTTACGTTGCGCTGAGAAGAAGTCAGCATAGCCTCGATATCCGGCATCACTGGTTCCAGGTACTGGCTCTCGTGGAGGAACATTCCGTACCAGTTGCCTACCTGGTCCTTCCAATACTGCTGCCACTTGCTCAATGTGCTCTTCTCCAACAGGCGGTGAGCCTCGATGATGAGCTTAGGAGCTGCAGCCTCGAAAGCTACACGACCCTTGATACCGATGATGGTGTCACCCACGTTGCAGTCGCGACCGATGGCGTAAGAAGCACCAATCTCTTCAATCTTCTGGATGGCAGCAATCTTATCATCAAACTTCTCGCCGTTGACAGCCACGATCTCACCCTTCTCGAAGGTAATCTTCAGTTCTGCCTCTTCTTCCTTGGCAGTAACGTGCTTCAGGTAAGCCTCCTCAGGAAGACCCTGGGTTGGGTCGAGAATCTCACCACCGCAGATACTGGTTCCCCAGATACCTACGTTATAAGAATACTTCAACTTGGTGAAGTCTGCATAGAAACCATGCTCGTTCAGATAGTCAACCTCCTCCTTACGAGAAAGCGCCTTGTCACGAGTCAATGTGATGATCTCTACACCAGGAGCCATAACCAGGAAGGTCATGTCGAAACGAATCTGGTCGTTACCGGCACCTGTACTTCCGTGAGCGATGGCATCAGCACCAATCTCCTTGGCATAACGAGCGATGGCGATAGCCTGGAAGATACGCTCAGAAGATACAGAGATAGGGTAGCAGTTGTTGCGGAGCACATTACCGAAAATCATGTATTTCAATGATTTCTCGTAATACTCGTGGGTAACATCGAGAGTGACGTATGCCTTGGCACCCAATTTATATGCGTTCTCCTCGTTGGTCTTCAACTGCTCGGCAGAGAAACCACCTGTGTTAGCGCATGCTGCATAAACATCCCAGCCATCCTGGGTCAACTTCATTACTGTGTATGATGTATCGAGACCGCCGCTAAAAGCGACTACAACTTTCTTATTTGCCATAATCTTATGATTAATGTGAAATGTTAAATGTGAAATATTAAATTGGCATTCTTGTCAATACCTTAATTATATATAAGGATTTAAATCTCTGCAGATGGACCGTCAATCTTGCGGATTCTCTCTATCACGTCCTGAGGAAGTTTGATAGGAAGATGCTCCTCTGGGTCGAAGAGCATGGCGGTGCAGATGCAGTATTTGCGGTTGGTACGATGGAGGACATCCACGTTGATGCAACCCTCGCAACCACGCCAGAATGACTCATCATCGGTCAGGTCGGCGAATGTGACAGGAAGATAGCCCAACTGAGTGTTCATTTTCATCACAGCCGAACCTGATGTCAAAGAGAATATTTTGGCATGAGGCCATCGCTGTCGGGCAAGCGTAAAGGTCAAGTTTTTGATACGCTTAGCCAATCCCAAACCACGGAAGTCTGGGTGAACGATCAAACCTGATGTGGTGACATAGTGCTTGTTGCCCCATGTTTCGATGTAGCTGAAACCTGCGAACTTCTCTCCTTGGAGAGCGATGACGGCTTTAGCTTCGCGCATCTTGGTGGCAACATACTCAGGTGAACGCTTTGCGATACCCGAACCACGTTTCTTTGCCGCTTCTGCGATAGTAGTCAGAATGGTGTCGATGTACTTGATGTGACTTTCATCAGCCACCATGACTTTAACTTCTTCCATTTCTCTTTCTTTTATTATAATGTTCTTGTTATCTTATATGAAAAAGCATGCATAATATGCATGAGATTCTATTTTATTCTCGTATGTCTTACTTCAGTTCTGGAATGGCATTTGCGAGTGATTTCAGGAGTGCTTCCTCAGAAGCATCTTCTTTCTTTACCAGGAAAATCGTGTCATCTCCAGCAATTGTACCCAAGATTTCAGGAATGTCATGATTGTCAATGTTATATGCAATACTGCTGGCATAACCCGGACGAGTCTTGATGACAATCATGTTTCCAGAAAAGTTGATGGATAGAAATCCAGGGGTCATCATCATTTCTTTGAGCGAACGAGGATTGGAAACTCGCTTGTACATGGTTTCATTAGGGAGTACATATACATATTTACCATTCATAGAGGCGGCTTTGGCAACTTTCAGTTGTTTCAAGTCGCGGCTTAAAGTGGCTTGCGTAAGCTTATAACCTTCTTTTGACAAGGCCTTCAAAACTTCTTCCTGTGAACTTAACTCTTGACTTGAGATAAGCATCTTCAGGGTTTCCATTCTACTATTCTTTACCTTCATATGATGTATTATTATTCGGATTTCGCTTGCAAAAATACAATAATATCACTAAACTACCAAATAAATTGCAATAAAATTGCACTAATATGTGATAAAATATTATATTACTGTTTTAAAAACGCATAAATATGCGCATAATCGTATTCTTTCTTGTAAAATGAAATAATATGCAGTAAATCTTGTAAGTATGCATCCGTTTATTCACTTCCGTATTCTTTTAGTAGCAATTTTCTGCTTTATAAGCTAATATTTCTAAATTTTGGGAAAATTGAATGCGAAAACCCGCTATTTATTGAAAGTTTTTGGTAACTTTGCCAAACATTATTCTAATAATCAAATTTTTAACAAAAGGTGATGAAACAAAACAATGTAAAGCCAGCAGATGGCAAACTTGGTATTATGGTTGTAGGTTGTGGTGCAGTTGCTACTACTTTTATAACCGGTGTGTTGATGACTCGCAAGGGCTTGACAAAGCCTGTTGGTTCTATGACTCAGTATGATAAGATTCGTGTGGGGCGTGGTGCCGACAAGCAGTATTTGCATTATCAGGACATCGTACCTCTCGCAAAATTGGATGATATCGTGTTTGGAACTTGGGATGTTTATCCTCAAAATGCCTATCAGGCAGCGATGTATGCAGAGGTATTGAAGGAAAAGGATATTAATCCGGTAAAAGATGAACTGGAGAAAATCGTTCCGATGAAGGCTGCGTTCGACAAGAATTATGCGAAGCGTCTGACTGGTGACAATGTGAAGGATTGCAAGACCCGTTGGGAGATGGTAGAAGCTCTCCGTCAAGATATCCGTGACTTCAAGGAGAAGAACGGTTGTGCCCGTATCGTTGTAATCTGGGCTGCTTCTACAGAAATCTATGTACCAGTAGATGAGAAGATTCATGGCACATTGGCTGCTTTGGAAGAGGCGATGAAGGCTGACGACCGTGAGCATGTTGCTCCATCTATGTGCTATGCTTATGCTGCCTTGACAGAGGGTGCTCCTTTTATCATGGGTGCTCCTAATACAACTGTGGATATTCCTGCTATGTGGGAATTGGCAGAGAAGACCAAGATGCCTATTGCCGGTAAGGATTTCAAAACTGGTCAGACTTTGGTAAAGAGTGGATTTGCTCCTATGATCGGTGCTCGTTGCCTTGGTTTGAGCGGATGGTTCTCAACTAATATTCTTGGCAACCGTGATGGACTTGTACTGGATGAGCCTGCAAACTTCCACACCAAGGAGGTAAGTAAGCTTTCTACTCTCGAAACCATCTTGAAGCCAGACGTACAGCCTGATCTCTATGGTCATGGTAACGATGAAGATACTCAGTATTATCACAAGGTACGTATCAACTACTATCCACCACGCAATGACAACAAGGAAGGCTGGGATAATATCGATATCTTCGGTTGGATGGGCTATCCTATGCAGATCAAGATTAACTTCCTTTGCCGTGACTCAATTCTTGCAGCACCATTGTTGCTCGACCTTACCCTGTTGAGTGACCTTGCTGCCCGTGCTGGCCGTTATGGTATCCAGCGTTTCTTGAGTTTCTTCCTCAAGGCTCCTATGCATGATTATACACAGGGTGAGGAGGCTGTCAACAATCTGTATCAGCAATATACCATGCTCAAGAATGCTATCCGCGAGATGGGTGGCTATGAAGCAGACGAAGAGATTGATTAAATTTTCTCTCTTATATATAATAAGGTGTACCAGGTGCTCAACGCTTAAAGAGTGTCTGGTACACTTTTTCTTATGCTCTATACTTGCTAAAGTGTTAAATTTTGAGGTCTTTTGATAAAATAATGTGCGAAAAATTTGCAACTTATTATTATTTTGTTTACATTTGCAACATAAATGAACCTAAATACAACATTCAACAAGACTAAACTTTCATGATAAAACGAATAACTTTATTTTGGATATTGCTGTTGGCAATGCCGTTTGTTGCTTTGGCCAAAGATTTTCTCGTAGTGGATTTTGGAGCTAAAGGCAATGGGGTGACAGATGATGCATCTGCCATCCAGAAAGCCATCGACGCTTGTTCGCAAGCAGGAGGAGGCAATGTCGTTTTTTCAGCTAATCATACATTCCTTTCAGGACCAGTCGAATTGAAGTCTAATGTCAATATAGTCCTGGAGACCCATTCCGTCTGGAAAGCGAATCCTGATGAAAGCATCTATCGGAAAAGTGCCTTTGGTAAGAATGAAGGTGAAGGTATGATGTGGATTTGGGCTAAGGATATAGAAAATCTGTCTTTCTCTGGACATGGTACGATTCATGGCAATGGTATTCAGTTTATGGGAGCAGAGTTGTTTGACAGTTATGAACTGAAACCTGTAACAACCTTCGATCCTCGTCCTCATGTCCTCACGCTGATAGGTGTGAATAATCTGTCTATCCGTGATATTACGATTTGTGAAGGTGCCTATTGGACAGTTCATCTGATAGGCTGTGATGGTGCTTTGATAGATGGAATTAATCTTCTGAATAATCTGAAAATTCGCAATGGTGATGGTATTGATATTGACCATAGCAAGAATGTACGTATTGCCAACTGCCATATTACGAGTGGTGATGATGCCATTTGTCTGAAAAACCGACGTGAGTTTGAGGAGTATGGTTCTTGTCATGACATCGTAGTGACCAATTGTGTGATGGAAAGTCGCAGTTGTACAGTCAAGATAGGCAGCGAGAATATGGATTCCATCTATCATGTGGTGATAGACAATTGTGTGATCAAGGGCAGTAACCGTGGTTTGGGTATCCAGAATCGTGATGAAGGTACTGTGACGGATGTGGTCTTCTCTAATATTATTTTAGATTGTCATCTTTGGAGTGATGTCTGGTGGGGAAAGGCGGAACCTATCTATGTGACTTCTTATCCTCGTGCCAATGGTAATCATAAGGATGCCAACTGGCGTTTCCCTAAAGGACAGACCGTAGGTAAGTGTGGAGAAGTGAGCCGCATTTACTTCAATAATATTTATGCAACTTCTGAAAACGGGTGCTTTATCGGAGGGGATACTAAGGATAAAGTTCGCGATATTTATCTCAACAATGTTCATTTGAATCTGAAGAAAGTGACTTCTTACGATGGTGGCGTCTATGATAAGCGTCCATGTCGTGGTGAGGGCTTTATATATAATAAGGTATATGGAGTCTATGTGGAACAAGCCACCAATGTGGAGGTAGATGACCTGAAAGTAATTGCAGATCCTAAGATCAACTATGGCGGAAAGACTTTCGGCATAGATGATTAATATTTCTATATGCGAAATGGTTTCTGTAGTTCTTTCATTGTAATGAAATCAGAACTAAACTCCGGTGTAATAAGGTACCATTACCTTTGCGCCGTATAATTATAACTAAAATCTAATAGGTTATGCAAATAGTAAAAAAGACTATTGGAAGTAACATGAGACGTGTCTTGTTCTCTTCCGCCCTTTTATTGGTGAGTTCGCTCACGTTTGCACAGAGTAATGTCAGTGGTACCGTGAAGGATGCCAATGGCGAGCCTCTTATCGGTGTTTCCGTTTTGGAGGTGGGTACGCAGAATGGTGCAGTTACCGACATGTATGGTAACTATAAGCTGAAAGTGAAGCCTGGAGCAAAGTTGAAAATTTCATATATCGGTTTCACACCACGGACTGTAAAGGCCGGTTCCAACAGTCAGATTGTTTTGCAAGAAGACAATACCGCTCTGAATGAAGTGGTAGTGGTTGGTTATGGTACGATGCGTCGTAAGGATGTAACTTCTTCTATCACAACAGTGAATGCTAAGGATTTGAACAAGGGTGTTTATACAGACCCTGCCCAGATGCTTCAGGGTAAGGTGCCAGGATTGGTAGTTAGTTCTACGGGCGACCCAAATGGCTCTCCAAGCATAACACTACGTGGTGCTTCTTCTCTCCGTACTGGTGAAGCAATGCAACCATATTATGTCATTGATGGTATTCCTGGTGTAGATATTTCCATGGTCGCTCCTGATGACATAGAGAGTATTGATGTGCTTCGTGATGCCTCTGCTACAGCTATATATGGTTCTAAAGCGGCCAATGGTGTGATTATGATTACCACCAAGAAAGGCAAGAATAACCAAGAGCGTGTCAACGTATCTTATTTTGGTTATGCTGCATTTGATGATGTCTTGAAAACATTGGATATGGCTTCTGCCGATGATATTCGTGGTTATGTGCAATCCAATGGATTGGACTATGCTTATGACAAGGGTTCTTCTACCGATTGGCAGAAGGAGGTTCTTCGTACAGGTTTCAGTCATAATCACAATCTCTCTATCAATGGTGGTAGCAAGAAGACAACCTATATGGCTTCCTTGAATTTCATGAATCGCAAGGGTATCGTAAGAGGTACCGATATGAATCGTGTCAACTTCCGTTCGATGGTTAGCTCTAAAGTGTTGAAAGACCACTTGGATCTTTCTGCTGGCTTGAATGCTATGTATGGCAAGCATAAGGGTGTACAGATGGGTGTTGATGGTGCTTCTGTTTTGGATGCTATGAATTATTTTAATCCTACCAATCCTGTTAGGAATGAGGATGGAACATGGAGTGTAGGTGATGGATCAGCCAATTACAACCCGATGTCTCTTATCAATGAAGATACTTCCGAGTTTATGTGGAAGCGTATTCAATTTATCGGCAAAGCTACTGCCTATATAGTAAAAGGCTTGACTTGGAATTTGAATTATCAGTATAGCAACAAGCAGCGTACTTATAGTGCATACGATTCACATCTGTCTCAACTTAATGGCGTAGCCGACTTGCAAGGTCGTGCAAACCGTAGCACATATTTTGGTGAAGACCAAACATTTGAAACTTATTTCAACTATGACACAACGATAGCTAAAAAACACAAGGTTGGTGTTATGTTGGGTTATTCATGGGGAGAGCGTGATAATAATGATGGCTTCGGTTTGACCGTACACAATTTCTTTGATGATGCTTTGAAGTGGAATCAGTTAAGTTATGCGGGGCAGATTGATGGTATGACAGCGGTGGAAAGTGGTACTAAGGAGAAAATCCGCAACATCTCTTTCTATGGTCGTATTTCTTATTCATATGACAGTCGTTATATGTTGCAGGCAACTCTACGTCGTGATGGCTCTTCTGTGTTTGGTAAGAATCATCGTTGGGGAACTTTCCCTTCTGTATCTGCTGCATGGAATATTACAGAGGAGAGTTTTATGGATGGTTTGAAGGATGCTTTGAATTTGTCAAACTTGAAGTTCCGTGTGGGATATGGTATTAGTGGTAATGCTCTTGGCTTTGGTGCCTACTCAGCAGTGGCAACATATGGTGCCAATGGTTCTATTACGACAATCAATGGCAAGGATTGGGCTACTCTTCAGGCAACAAAATTGGCTAATGAGGACTTGAAGTGGGAGAAGACCAGTATGCTCAATGTTGGTCTTGATTTTGCATTTTTCAATGGTCGCTTGAATGGTTCCATCGAATTTTATAATAAGGTGACGGATGATTTGATTTGGGACTATCCAGTTTCTTCCTTCATTTATCCATACGGAACGATAGCGGCAAATGTGGGTAAGATTACCAATAATGGAGTAGAATTTTCTATCAATGCCATTCCTATACAGAATAAAAACTTTACATGGCAGACAGCCCTCAATCTTTCTCATAACAAGAACAAGGTGAACCGCTTGACTAATGAGAAGTATAAAACGGGAACATTTACACAGGGTGATCCTCGTGTAGCAGGTGTTTCTGCTTATGGTTGGACACAGCAGATTATGGAAGGGCAGCCTCTGGGTACTTTCTATACCTATGAGTTTGCTGGTTATAATGCAGATGGTAAGGCCACTTACTATGAGCATGATGCAGAAACTGGTGAGCGTACAGGTACTACCACAACAGATCCAAAGTACAAGGATCGTACCATCACAGGTTGTGCACAACCAAAGTTGAATTTGGGTTGGAATAATACTTTTAGTTACAAGAATTGGAGTGCGTCTTTCTTCTTGACAGGTATGTTCGGTCAGAAGGCTTACAATGGTCTGCGTGCTCATTATACAGCTCCTGATTTCTTTGCCGGTGGTAAGAATGTACTCAAGGAATTTATTACAAATCGTCCTGCGACAGATGTTACGTCCAATGTGCCTTCTGATAGATTTATAGAGAATGCTTCATTCTTGCGTCTCCAGTCTTTGAGTTTGGGTTACACATTCCGCAATTTGGATGGTTGGGTCAATAGTCTCCAACTCTATGGTACGGTAAATAATGTGTTTACCATCACAAGCTATAAGGGATTGGATCCAGAGGTAAATATGGGTGGTATCGACCCAGGTGTGGATTATCGTTGGAGTACTTACCCACATACTCGTACATTTATGTTGGGTGCTAAGATTAACTTCTAGTTATGAATTTTTATAATGGAAAGATAATTATGAATACGAAAATAAAGACAATATTTGCAGCGAGCTTGGCAGTTTTTGCAGTGAGCTGTACAGATCTTGATGTTCCTGTGGATTCTCAATATACGGCTTATCCAGGCAATACAGAGGCAGTAGAGTCAAAAATGGCTGGTATTTATTACCAGATGCGTGATTGCTTTGGACGTCGCTACATGGAAGCTATGGCACTTTCTAGTGATGAGTTTACGGCTGAATCTTTCAGTGGTAACTGGGATGACCAACATGCTTATTCCAATACTTGTTTGCATACGTTTACCGATGAACAAGCAACCATCGACTGGATGAATGTCTTGGGTGAGGGTGTTGTCAAAGCTAACGAGGTAATCAATGGTACCAATGTCGATGCGAAGTATATTGCTGCAGCTCGTGCCATTCGTGCCTATTTTACTTTCATAGAGATGGATTGTTTTGGTGATGCTCCTATCGTTGATGAAGCTTATTGCAAAGAAAAGGGTGTGAATATTGCAAATCGCCAACCACGTGCAGAAGTCGCTAAATGGATAGAAAAGGAACTTTTGAATGTGGCAGACCAATTGCCAGAAGAAACAACTGGTGAAAATTATGGCAAGCCTAATAAGTATATGGCATACGGATTATTGGCTCGTTTGTATATCAATTGGCCTGTTTATACAGCTCCGTCTGTCGACCAGTATGAGGCAAGTGCTTATAGCAACGAAAAGTTGAATGATTGTGTGGCTGCCTGTGATAAGATTATCTCTTCAGGTAAGTTTGCCTTGGGACCAGTAGCTTATCGTTTTAAGTTCGGTCCAAATAATACAGAATTAGTAGAAAAAGGTCAGATCAAAGACTTTATCTATGCCATGCCTTATCATACCCTTAATGCACAAGGAATGCAGTATGGACGTTCGCATTCCTATAAGGATATCAAGTCTTTGAAACCGGCTTATTATGGTGTCAATATGTCTAATTCTGGTGGTGGTTACATGGCTGTTACTCCAGAGTGTGTAGCTCGTTTCAATTTGCCATACGATGAGCGCAATACGATGATTCTTAATGGAGTGGTTCATATCTATGATCCTGTCACCTTGTTGCCTACGGACCAAGTATGTAAGGACCGTAATGGCAATCCTCTTGTGCTTACTCAAAACATTACGTTAGTGACTCAAGACAAGGCACTTGATGTGGGTGATAATGTTAATGGATGGCGTCAAGGCGCTCGTTCCATTAAGTGGTTTGTAGATAATAATGACTTTAAGAATGGCCGCAATCAAAGCAATGATATTCCGTTGATACGTTATGCGGATATTCTGATGATAAAGGCTGAGTCGATTACACGTGGAGCGAAAGCTACGGGTGGCGATACTCCTCAGAGTCTTTTCAATCAGATTCGCTCTTACGTAAGTGCTCCTATCATCGACCATAATCCATCTTTAGATGAGATTTATGAGGAACGTGGTCGAGAATTCTTCGACGAGAATCTTCGTCGTATGGATATGATTCGTTTCGGACATTTCGAGGATGACTATGGCTTCCATCGCAGAGATTTCCATTATGTAGATAAAGAAGGACATGTAGGCGAGGTGCTTCCTAACTTTGATAAGACAAGGAGAATTTTCCCTCTTAGCAGACAACTGCAGCTTGATCGCAATCCAACTTGGAAACAGAATCCAGGATATTAATTATTTATACAAGTATGTTGTCATTTGGCAGCATACTTGTTTTGCCTTTAAAATCATAAATTATGAAACTGTTATATCTTATTTTACTATCTTTAGCGTTTTTCTCTTGTTCTGAAAATATTTCAGAATTGGCGAATGATAAAAACTCAGTTTTGTTGAATGAAAAAAATCAAACAAGAGCAACTGCTGATATTTGTAATCAGTCAACGACTAATCCAACGTTGTTGAATGATTGGGAAAATGTGCAAATGATATCCTTGAATACGAGTGGTAATCATAACGTGACAGTTCCTTGGGCTAATGGAACGGCTTCTTCTCTAAGTGAATCTTTCAGAAAAGATATCAAAAAAGGAGATGGTTGGGTTATGCTTTTTCATACTTTTAAGCAGAAAGGGCTAGATGAGAAACAAAATTATATGTGTTTTTATAATCAGTTTACTGGTTATTTAAAGGTGTTTTATTACTATGAAGGTGATAGGTTTAGTCAAGGTACTCAATGGTATATGAAAACTGCTGATGGAACTTGTACAAAATTCTTTAATTTAGCAGATTATTTAGCGTATTCAGATGATATTGCCGACATTAATGCAATAGTAGTTTCAAATCAAGTTGGTGATCCTGCAAAAGGATTACAAACTGGTTGGAATGGGTTTGAATTTGAGGTTCCTTATTGTACAGATTATAAAAATAAAGAATTTGTTATAGGGGCTTATGATAAGATGGTAACAAAGTATGACTTTTTGGGTGATGTTGATTTAAAGTCTGCAGGTACGATTACTCCAATGAGAAGTAATGGAGGATGGCAAACGACAATAGCAAATTTAGCTGGACGGGGAGCCAAGTCTTTAATTGATTCAAAATTAAGCAAAGCTCGAAAAACAACAGATAATAGTGCTGCAAAGAATGATGCGACAGGTAATTTTGGACAAAAAATGGCTGATGCTATTTCAAAAATTCCAGCAGGGAGCTATTCGCAATTAATTTCTGCAGGTTTGGGGTTGATTTTCGGAAGAACATCTGTCCAAAATGATTATGATTTGAGTGTTACAACTACAGGAAAAGTAGAGTTTAGTGGTGCGGGAATAACAGAGGCAACGTCAGGAATACCATCTGTGACATTTAATCTATATGCTTTGATGGATAGTACGGATGATAAAGTAAATAGTTCAAGTTCATTCGTTTATAATCTTGCAGATGGGCAAGAACATTATGTTGGTGTTTGGAATTTAAAAGTAGCACCTAAAGTTTTTTATCAACGAATATCAGGAATAACTCCTCCTTGGAATTGTCGCAAAAATGTTGATGGAACATACTCTATGGATAATGTTAAATTAAATGCGCCATATCATTGGACAGGACATGAACTAGTTCTTAATCCTGATTGAAAAAATATGCAAGCTATTATTCACGCTTTACAAAAGTTATGAGATGTGATTCTTTAGCTGGAACTCAATACAACCCCAAAATGATAGATATTGGTGATTATTTACATGCTTCATTGATGTATAGAGATAAAGGAAAGCGTTTTTATGATACTGATGGTTGGTTAGAAACTGGTTATACCATAACAGAGAAACAACTTAGAGAAAAAACAGACTTCCATTTTGATTGGGGAAATATTGATTGTGGAAGACAAGTGGGATTGGTTGAGTATGGTTGTACCTTTAATTATGAAGGAAAGAATATTAAGGTAGAGCAAACAAGACTTTATCCTGTGAGTTATGGCATTGACATGGGGGTGTTAGAGGATGTAGCTGAAGGGTATTATAATGAAGGAAGCGATATGATAGTGAATAGTCAAGAACCCTTTTTTGAATGCCAAAAAAGGAAAAATGGGATTCCGATAAAAGAATATGTTCCTGAATAAATAGTAGTAGCGAGTATATCTAATACTTGTTACTTGCTTAAAAAGTATATAATTTATGAGAAAGAATTTGTTCTTATTACTGGTGTGTGTAAGTTTGCAGATTGTTAAATCTCAGAACTCAAATAAAGGTAGTATTAATGTCTATCATAGAAATAATAAGGGAGCTTTAGAAATAGTCGTACATCGTGGTGCCAATGCTTTGGCTCCAGAGAATACAATTGCTTCGGCAGACTCTGCTTTGGCTCATGGAGCAAAGTGGATAGAGGTGGATGTGAGACCAAGTAAGGATCAGGTTCTCTTCAATCTGCATGACGATACGCTTGACCGTACGACCGATGGTAAGGGACGGCTGGTTGACATGTTGGCTAAGGATGTTTGCAAACTAGATGCTGGGGCTTGGTTTTCACATAAATATGTGGGTGCTCCCGTTCCGACTATTGCTGATATGCTGGATCATCTGCGAGGAAAAGCTAAAGTGTTCTTTGATGTGAAGCATGGTACTTCTGTTTCCCAACTTGTCAAGTTAGTTCGTGAGAAAGGTTTTGCCAAGAATAGTTTCTTTTGGTTTGGTGATGAAAATATGTTGAGAGAATTTATCCGTATTGCCCCTGATATGAAAGTCAAGGTCAATGCGGCTAATGTCGAACGGTTGAAATATTGGCAGTCATTCTGCAAGCCTGCATACGTAGAGATAGCGCCTCAAAATATTACTCGTCAGTTCATAGAGTATTGTCACCGACATGGTATTTTAGTGATGGCTGCTTGCCAAGAAGATGATACCTCCCAATTTCAGATGTGTATTGACAAAAATGCAGATTTAGTCAACTTGGATAGACCGGAGATATTTCAAAGAGTTCAAAAGCGGCTGGATTTGAAAACGATTCTTTTAAAAATTCCTGCCGATGGCAAGACATTGTGTACTTCCCAACTCCAGCAAGCTATTGATCGTATTGCTAAAAGAGGTTGGGGAACACTTGTCTTGACTCCTGGCACTTATCTTTCTGGTAGTATTTTCTTGAAATCTGGTGTTACCTTGAAACTGGAGAAAGGAGCGGTGCTGCTTGGTTCTCCTAATCCTTACCAGTATATGAAAGCGGATGTGAACGCTCATGGACAAGATGCTCGGCATGATAATGCGTCCATGGCTTTAGTGGTGGCGCAAAATGCCAAGGATGTCTGTATCATCAATGAAGGTGTGATAGACGGCAATGGGTTGGCTGTTGCCTTAAATGCGGATAGTCTGCATCATACTGGTGAATTGGTTGATGCGCATTATAATGTACGTCGTCAACGCCCAAGTGAGGTGGTGAGACCGAAACTCTTCTTTTTTACTCATTGTGATCATGTAAGGATAGAGGGTGGAGAATATCGCAGTAGCGCCAATTGGGGATTGTCATTCGATTTATGTTCGAATATGGTTCTAACAGGATTAAAAGTTCATAATCGTGCCTATTGGAACAATGATGGAATCGACATCACGGATTGTCAACATGTCAATATCAGCAACTGCAAGATAAATTCTGCTGATGATGGTATCTGCCTTAAATCTTATCATGTCGATTCTGAAGGCAATCGGGATATCAGGATAGATAACTGTGATATTATCAGTAGTGCGAGTGCAGTCAAGTTTGGTACTGCTTCTTGGGGAGGAATCCGAGACATTGAGATAAGTCATATTCGAGTCAAAGATACCTATCGCTCAGCGATTGCCATCGAAAGTGTGGATGGAGCTATTATTAATAATGTATATGTGCACGACATTCATGCTGTGAATACAGGTAATCCTATTTTTATAAGATTGGGACAGCGTGCTGGCGATAGAAAGGGAAGTGTCGATCATGTGACCATCAAGAATCTTTATTGCCAAGTGCCATTTGGTAAGCCTGATGAGGCTTATGATTTGCGAGGTCCAGGGCTGGACGTGATTCATAATCCAATACCGAGCAGTATTACGGGGATTCCCGAAAATCGCATAGGTAAGGTTACTCTCGAAAATATAGAGATAGAATATCCTGGTCGTGCTACCAAAGGACAGGCTTATATTCCACTTTGGCGTGTGCAGGATGTACCTGAACAGGTCAAGAAATATCCTGAGTTCTCTATGTTTGGTGAGTTACCTGCGTATGGCTTCTATCTCCGACATGTAGAGAATGTCATTTTCAAGAATGTGAAGATGAAGTTGAAGGAAAGTGATTATCGCCCTGCAATCGTTATGGATGATGTGGAGAATGCTGTGATGAATGAAGTATATCCTAACTCTATCTTTAAGCGTAAATTGTAGTTGAAGAAGTTTTATTAATTAAAACGTATGAAGAGAAGCGTATTCTTAACTATGTTTTTTGCCATTGGCTTCCTGATGACAATGGCACAGGATTATACCCGATATGTAGATCCACGTATCGGAAGTGAGGGATTGGGAAGAACTTTCCCTGGCCCTTGTATGCCTTATGGTATGGCGAAGCCGGGACCGGATGCCGTGACTATGCCGAATGCAGGATGGGCACCGATACCTGAACCTGTCAAGGGATTCTCGCAGATGCATGTCAGCGGAACGGGTGGTGGACAGAAATATGGCAATATCCTGATTCAGCCTTACCTCGACTCTAAGGAAATCATACAGAAACGGGTGGATGAGAAGATTACCTTGGGATATTATGCCTGTACTTTTGAAAATGGAATCCGAACAGAGATTACCGCCTCTGATCGTTGTGCCTTCTATCGGTTGGATTATGGCAAGAAGCAGAAGGGAAAACTCTTGATAGATGTGGCTACTTTCTTAGGAATAGATACGATTCCTGATAAGCGCGAAGCGCAGCAGTATGTGGATTCGTATGTTTCCTGTGATGGAAAATATGCCGTCTCTGGATGGAGTACGGTTCGGGGCGGCTGGAACAATGGCGGCCCTTATACCGTATATTTCTATTTGCAGAGCGATGTTCCTCTATTATATAATAAGGTGAAAGAATCTAAAGCAAAATTGGATGTCACTTTCTTGAAAAGTATTGCCAATCTGAAATTGGGTATTTCGCATATCAGTATCGCCCAAGCCAAGCGGAATATCCCTACCTGTGGTTTCGATGCCCAGTTGAAGCATCTACGAGAAACCTGGAATGGAAAATTGAGGAAGATAGAAATCGCAGGAACTGAAAAACAGAAACGGATGTTCTACACGGGTATCTACCATACGATGCTGATGCCTGTGGATAAGTCGGGGGAAAACCCTCATTTCTCTGATACTCCTTATTATGATGATTACTATGCCATTTGGGATACTTACCGTACATCTATGCCGCTTCTTACTCTGATAGATGAGGATAAGCAGCGGGATATGATCCATTCGCTTTTGAATATTTATAAGCATGATGGCTATATGCCGGATGCCCGGAGTGGTAATTGGAATGGAAGAACCCAGGGAGGAAGCAATGTTGAAATTGTGATAGCCGATGCTTTTGCCAAAGGGATGAAAGGTATCGACTATGAATTGGCACTCAAGGCTATGATCAAGGATGCTGAAGTTCCACCTACTGATGATGATGGTTATTTGGGAAGTGTGCCTGATGAAAAGCATGGTCGTGGTGGATTGAAGGAATACAATACGCTCGGCTATATCCCTTATGGTATCGACAGAGCTGGCAACCGTACGGTGGAATACAGTTATGATGATTGGTGTATCGCTCAGGTGGCGAAAGGGTTAGAACATCAGGACCTGTATCAGAAATATCTCAAGCGCTCTGGTAACTGGCGCAATCTTTGGCGTGGTGATTATGAATGGCAGGGAATGCGTGGCTTCATCATGCCTCGTGATGCAGATGGGAGATGGCTCGACTCTGTGCCTTGGGGAAAATCAAAAGTTTACCATCCCCTGATTCCTTATCGCCCTGATACGAAGGTGGCTCCCTGGTATCTGCCATGGTGGAGTACTTTCTTCTATGAAGCTTTGTCGGCTGAATATAGTCTCAGTATTCCGCATGATGTGCCGGGATTGGTGGAGTTGTGCGGCGGTAAGGAGGCTTTTATCAAGCGCCTTCATACATTCTTTGCCAACAAACATTATAATGTTGCTAACGAACCGAGTTTTATGACTCCTTATCTCTACCATTGGGTGGATAGACCTGATCTGAGTGTAGCACGTATCAGACAGATTGTGAATGACAACTATAACGATACTCCGCTCGGTTTGCCGGGAAATTATGATAGCGGCGCCATGTCTTCCTGGCTTGTCTTCAATATGATGGGGCTTTATCCCGTGGCTGGACAGAATCTCTATCTGGTAGGCTCGCCGCTGATTCCTGAATATACGATTCATCTGGAGAATGGTAAAAAACTGCAAGTGGTAAGGGATGAAAAGATGAAATCCTGGGATAGGAAATTCTTGACTCATGAGTTATTAACAAATGGTGGAAAACTTGTGCTTCCTGGTTTTTCTGCTGTTGATTCTACTGTTGATAACGATGCTAAGATGCTGATTCCTAATCAGAAAGAGTGTTTTCCACGTTGTGAACAAGATGTGGATAACTTGTTGAAAAGTATTCCTTCACAGGGAATTTCTCATTTCGTTTTAAACCGTCAGTATCGCAATTGGGAACTTGGGGCAACTTATCTGAATGGAAACCGTGATACCCTGTATTTGAAATGCAACCAGTCGGTCTATCTGATACCGGAAAGACTGGTGGATGAGGCTACTGGTTTCTCTTGGGACAATCCGCAGAAAGGAAAGAATATCTATGTCTGCAACAAGTCGCAGAATAAAGGTATGCGTGATGGTACCTTCCTGTTTATTTCCAGAAAAGCCTTACAGCAGTTACTTCATTCTGGTACTTTCATCTATAATGATATGACTTGGCGACAGGTGTCAAGGGATGCAAAGACCGTTGTCGTGCGGGCAGATATAGATGGCACAACGATGTGTATTAGTCTTTGTCACCAACTGCCATGGGTGCTTTGGATGAAAAACAATCCTTTAGGTATTGATTGGACCCTCACAGGAAAGCTTTCGGACGGGAAATGATTCTTCCAGAAGAAAATTGTTTCAGATTTGTTCTGATAATAGAATTAATTTTGTAACTTTGTGGAAAAATATAAAAGCCTAATGAAGAAAGTAATATTAGTAATCGGTTTTGTCATGTGTCTCTTGCTGGTACAAGCTCAGACCCGTCGCCAGATGGGTGGGGTGTACTGCGCTTATCCTTTTACTGAGGTAGAGACCGGTAAAACTCTTTCCATCGAGAAATATGAGGATGAGGATAATCTGGTTCTGGAGGGTTACACTCCTTTCTATATAAGTCATTATGGTCGTCATGGCTCCCGCTGGATGCCCCATGATGACCGCTATACCTGGGTGAACCGTCACTTTGAGGATGTGTCCAATCTTACTCCTTTAGGAAAAAAGGTAAGGAAAATCTTATGGCGAGTATGGGATAATGCTCAGGGTAATGGTGGTAAACTGTCGAAATTAGGAGCTCTTCAGCATCGGGGCATTGCCAATCGTATGTATCAACGCTTTCCTCATATTTTTGCTACAGGTAATCGTGTGACGGCACGTTCAAGTGTCGTTGACCGTTGTGCAAAAAGTATGTTGGCTTTTACGGATGAATTGCATCATTTGCAGCCGTCACTAACGATGGATGTAAAGACCGATTCTGCCGATATGGCATGGATTGCCTATACTTCTCCGGAAGAAAAAGCATTGGAAAACAGGACAAAGGTTACGTCAAAGGTTTCTACAGACAGATTCATGCATCTGCTTTTCAAGGATATTTCCAAGATTGATGATCCGATGAAGTTGATGGGGGAGATGCAGGCCATCACTTCCTCTATTCAGGATGTGGGTTTGAATTTCAAATCTTATCCGAAAGATATAGAGGAACAGTTGAATGCCCTTTTTACAGATGAGGAATTCCGTGCTTTCTATGAAGCCAACAATAAGCGTATGACGATCTGTAATGGAGATGATCTCTATAATGAACAGATTCCGATGCGTTCTGCTGTTTCTTTGTGGCATCATATCAGAGAGGATGCTGATAAGGCTTTGGCTTCGGGTAAGCCCTCTGCTGATTTGCGCTTCGGACATGATACCAATCTCTATCGCCTGCTTACTCTTTTGGGGGCTGGTTATGAAAGGGTTTCTGAAGAGACGGGAATGTTTGAAAGTTCCTGCGACCGATATGACTATAATCGCATGGATGTAGTGGTTCCAATGGCTACCAACCTACAGATGATTTTCTATAAGAAGGATGTGCCGGATGAGGCTCAGCCTGAGAAAAATATTGTGGTAAGATTGTTGTATAATGAGGTGAACGAGGCACAAATCAAAGGCATGGAAGATGTGTTCTATGGTTCTGATGTTCCGCCTTATGATAAAAACTATTTTTCCTGGGAAGAATTCAAACAGTATATGGAAAGCCGAATAGACAAGGCAGAACATGTACGTCAGCTCCACGCCCTCAATACGATGGTGGGCACAGCGCAGGCTAATACCAAGACGGCAGGCATGTTTGGTAAGGGAAGTGAGGAACATGGACAAACTCTTCCTGCCGTACTGGTGCCTAACGGACAGAATTCCTGGACTCCTCAGACTCAAGATACGGAGAAAAAGTGTATTGCACCTTATTATTATAAGGATACTGAGTTGCAGGGCTTTCGCAACAGCCATTGGATAGTAGGAGGTTGCACCCAGGATTACGGTTCCTTTACGGTTGCAACTTTGGGTAGAAAGTTGAGGCTGCAGCCAGAGGAACGTGCTACTCCTTTTTCGCATGCAGATGAAATATCTCATCCTCATTACTATGCAATCAACTTGAGAAAAGAACATCTCAAAACCGAACTTACGGCTTTGAGCCATACTGCCATCTTGCGTGTAACACCACAGGAAGACCAAGATGTTCATATCGTCATCAATCCGAATAGTGACGAGGGGGAAGGATACATAGAGATCGATACGCTGAATCATAGAGTTTATGGTTATAATCCTGTGCATCGCATCTACCAAGGATGGGGTGAACCAGCAGGATTCAGTGGGCATTTTGTCTTGGAATACCCTGAAGGACTGGTTGATTTCGGCGTGTTCTCCAAGGAGAGTAAGAAAGGAAAGGGATTGGAGGCTAAAGGTGCCCGCATCGGGGCTTGGCTTACTTTCAAAGGTCAGGCCGAAAAATCGATGGAATTGAGAACCGCCAGTTCGTTTACAGGCAAGGAAAATGCGATTTCCAATTTAGAGAAAGAAGTGGATAACTTGGCAAGTAGTTTTGATGAGATGCGGGAAAGAGCCATCGAAGCATGGTGCGAGCGCTTTCATACGATAGATGTGCAAAGCAAGGATACGGCTAAGGTCAACCAGTTTTATGGAGCCTTCTACCGTGCCTCGTTCCTGCCTCGCCAGATGAGTGATGTGAATGGCGACTACCCACCATTTGCTCATGGAGAGACGAAGCAAGAGAATTCTTTCACTCTTCATTCTTCACTCCCGAAAGCATACGGAGATTTCTCTATGTGGGATATTTATCGTGCCGAACTTCCTCTCTATAATATCATCACGCCAACTTTGTCGGGTGACATGATGCAGTCGCTGGTCAATATGTACAAGGAGGGTGGATGGATGCCTATTTTCCCTTGTTGGAACAGTTATACGGCAGCGATGATTGGCGACCATGCCGGTGTTGCTCTGGCGGATGCTTATGTCAAGGGCATTCGTGGCTTTGATGCGCAGATAGCATACCAGGGGATGCGTAAGAATGCTTTCCAGAGTCCGAAGTCTTTCGAGGAGTATAAGGATGGTATGGGAAGAAGGGCTTTGAAGTCATATCTCAAATATGGATTTATTCCGATGGAGGATAGTGTGAAAGAGGCATTTCATCAGAATGAGCAGACCTCACGTACTTTGGAATATGCTTTTGATGATTTTGTCGTGGCACAGATGGCAAAGTTGTTGGCTGATTCTCTGGAATATCAGAAGAATAAAGGCAATCTTCTGTCCTTGGATAAGAAAATGCTATTGGCTGACTATGAGCAACTGATGCGACGGTCTGAAAACTGGCGTTATGTCATCAATCCAAAGACCGGATGGGCTGATGGTCGTCATCAAAACCGGAAATGGGAAAATAATCTCGATCTGGTGCATCGCAAGAGTTATATTACCGAGGGGGCTACCTGTCACTATACCTGGTATGTGCCTCAGAATGTGGAGGGGCTTTTCCAAGTTATCAACAATAGTGGGCAGAACGTCATCACACGTCTGGACAGAATGTTTGATGAAGGATTGTACTGGCATGGTAATGAACCTTGTCATCAGATAGCCTACCTTTATAATAAAGCAGGTGCTCATTGGAAGACCCAGCAGCGCATTCATCATATTCTGAATACGGAATATAATGATACTCCTGGCGGACTGTCGGGTAATGATGATGCGGGGCAGATGTCGGCTTGGTATATGTTTTCAGCCATCGGGTTCTATCCCGTATGTCCGGCTACACCTTATTATTATATAGGCACGCCAAGTTTTGACAAGGTTACATTCAATTTGGAGAATGGTAGGAAGTTCGAAATTGTTGCCGAGGGAGTCGATGATGAGAATTTCTACATCCTGCAAGTTGACCTGAATGGTAAGTCTGGCTATTATTTGTCTCATGATGATTTGCTGAAAGGTGGAAAACTTTCTTTCAGAATGGGGAATTCTCCTAAATATTAAAATTTAAGAAAATAAGATGATACTGATAGATCCTGTAGGATATTTTATATATGGAATGTGCGTCATGTTCTATTCCATGATGGCATGGTTCTTCTGGCGTAAGGGATCGGATGTTCTCTCGCGTCTTATCAAGGCAATCATGCTCATCTATGTGGTAGAGAGCCTGAAAGATTTGGTAATATATTATTATGTAGATGACATGACGAGCAGGTGGTGGGCTGTGATGACTTCCATGGATATTGTCATAATTCCTTTTTACATCTTTGTGCTGATGGAATTGGTAAAGCCCGGATGGCTTACCTGGCGCAAGGGCATCTTGCATGAGGTGCCGTTCGTCGTGCTGCCTCTCCTCTATATTGTCACAGAACATGCCATCTGGTATTATATCATTGCAGCTTGGGCTGTCTTCTATGGTAGCGCCACGCTGGTTCTTACGTTCTTTTTCATATCCCAATATCATCGGGTACTGAAAGAGCGGTCTTCGTATCAGGATAACATCAATCTTC
>ENA-OPKX01000095-OPKX01000095.1-human-gut-metagenome-genome-assembly--contig:-NODE-95-length-29007-cov-4.915170_pt1 | contig 29007 bp, 28 predicted proteins | sample MGYA00241791_ERZ501709 | MGnify/ENA primary metagenome ERZ501709 (study PRJEB25962, sample SAMEA2042091) | human gut metagenome | biome: human gut; feature: human-associated habitat; material: faeces...
CCACGACGATATTCAATCGTTAAAGCGACAGCCCCTTTTTTAGTGCATCTGAAGGGAATCGAACCCCCGACAACCCGGCTCCGGAAACCGGTGCTCTATCCACTGAGCTACAGATGCCTCCCGCTTATAATATAATAAAATAATAAATTTAGCAAATACAATTTTAAAAAAACATAAAATGTGTTACAATATCAAGACATAAAAGTTTACAGGGTAATAATATGGAAGAAATACGGATTAACAAATATATAAGCAAATCAGGCGTATGTTCAAGAAGAGCAGCCGATAAGTTAATTAATGAGGGCCATGTGACGATTAACGGAGTTGTGGCAGAGACAGGCTCTAAAGTAACCGAAAAAGATATTGTCAGAATAGATGATGACATTATTAATCTTATCAAAGATATCAAAGTATACGCATTTTATAAGCCCGTAGGATATATAAGTTCACTTTCGGATGAACAAGGAACAGGTATTGCTTCTTTTCTGCCGCAGGGAATGGGACTTTTTCCTGTCGGCAGACTTGATAAGGATTCAGAAGGACTCATGTTAATAACCAATGACGGCAATCTTATGAATGAGATACTTAATGCTTCCAATGGCCATGAAAAAGAATACATTGTCACTACCAGACAGAAATTTAATAATGATTTTCTTGTTAAAATGGCAAAAGGAGTCCCGATAACCAACAGGGCAACCGGCAAAAAAATAATTACTGCTCCGTGTAAAACAGAAGCATTGGAAGATAATAGTTTTAAAATAACAATAATTCAGGGACTTAACAGACAGATAAGGCGTATGTGCGGGTATTTTGATATAGATGTTGTCAGCCTTAAAAGAGTCCGAATTATGAATATTATGTTAGGAAATATGAGACCGGGAGAGTTAAAAGAGTTGTCCCAGAGTGAATTAATTAAGCTTCGCAGAATGTTAGAAAAGGTGTAGAATGGATAAATCAGAGAGAATTAAAGAATTAATAGATATACTAAATGAGGCCGGTAAAGTTTATTATTCGGGAACAGACGAGATAATGAGCAATTTTGAATATGACAGATTGTATGATGAGCTTGTTGAGTTGGAGAATGAGACGGGAATCCATATGTCAGGAAGCCCTACTTCAAAAGTCGGTTATGAAACACTTAGTGAACTTCCGAAAGAAAATCATGAGAAGCCTATGTTAAGTCTTGATAAAACCAAGTCGGTAGATACACTTGCAGAATTTGCAGGTGTGCATAAGTGCCTTTTATCATGGAAATTAGACGGACTTACAGTTGTACTTACTTATAACAATGGAGAACTTGTAAAGGCTGTTACAAGAGGAAACGGATATGTAGGCGAAGTAATAACACCTAATGCAAAAGTTTTTAAAAATATTCCTCTTACAATTCCCTATAAAGGAGAACTTATTTTAAGAGGTGAAGCTATAATAACATATTCCGATTTTAACAGAATCAATGACAGTATTATTGACGACGCCGAGAAGTATAAGAATCCAAGAAATCTTTGCAGCGGTTCGGTAAGACAGCTTAATAATGAAATTACAGCAAAACGTAATGTAAAACTCATTGCCTTTGCATTAATTAAAGCTGAAGGAATTAATTTCCATAATTCTGTTGAGGAACAGTTTGAATTTCTTGAAAAACAAGGATTTGAAGTAGTAGAGAGAAAAATTGTGGATGGAACAACAGTACATTCTGCTGTACAATATTTTTCAGATAAAATTAAAGAAAATGATTTTCCTTCCGATGGACTTGTAATGATTTATGACGACATTAATTACGGTTTGTCCCTGGGAACCACAGCCAAATTTCCGCGTAATGCCATAGCTTTCAAATGGAAGGATGAAACAGCACTTACAACACTTCGGGAAATCGAATGGAGTGCCTCAAGGACAGGACTTATTAATCCGGTAGCCATATTTGATCCTGTAGAGCTGGAAGGAACAACCGTTACAAGAGCAAGTGTCCATAATGTAAGTATTGTAAAGGAACTTAAACTTGGGATAGGCGATAAAATAACAGTTTATAAAGCCAATATGATTATTCCCCAGATTGCAGAGAACATTACATCAAGCGGTACTGCCGTCATACCAGATAAATGTCCCGTATGTGGGGAAAACACACAGATAATCGAATCAGCAGGAGCCAGCTTTTTATATTGTGTCAACAAAGATTGCAGTGCGAAACACATAAAACGGTTTGAACATTTCTGCGAAAGAAATGCCCTTAATATAGAAGGCATATCAATGCAGACACTTGATAAATTTATTGAATGTGGTTATATTAAAGAATTTGAAGATATATATCACCTGGACAGATATGAAGAACGTATTGTTTCAATGGATGGTTTTGGAAAAAAATCCTATGATAATATGATAGAGTCAATCAATAATTCAAGAACGGCAATGCTTGCCAACGTGATTTACGGATTAGGAATTGATGGAATAGGACTGGCAGGTGCAAGGCTTATCTGCCGTTATTTTGAAGATGATGTATATAAAGTAATAAATGCAACAAAGGATGAACTGCTTTTGATTGATGGAATAGGAGAAGTTCTGGCAGATTCTTATGTAAAGTATTTTTCGGATGAAAAGAATCGTAAAGAGTTTGAACTGCTTCTTAAGGAACTTCATCTTGTAAAAGAAGAAAGAAATACTAATTCACCTGTTTCAGGCAAAACTTTTGTTATAACAGGAAGCCTTAACCATTACGCAAACAGGGATGAACTTAAAGCTGTGATTGAGCAGAACGGAGGTAAGACAACAGGCTCTGTATCCGCAAAGACAGATTATCTTATAAATAATGATTTGACAAGCAATTCATCAAAGAATAAGAAAGCAAAAGAATTAGGAATACCTGTTATTTCGGAAGATGACTTTATTAAATTCTTAGAATAATGTAATTTCTAAAATTGGAGGAATAAAATGCCAATCAAAACACAAAATAATTTACCGGCAAAGGCAATTCTGGAAAATGAAAATATATTTGTAATGGACGAGGACAGGGCTATATCACAAAATATCCGCCCACTTAAAATAGCAATTTTAAACCTTATGCCACTTAAAGAAGAAACAGAAGTCCAATTGCTGCGAGTGTTATCAAATACACCGTTACAGATAGATATTATTTTATTGCAGACAGCATCATATCAGCCAACACATACCTCACAGTCACACCTTAATATGTTTTATCAGACTTTTGATGATATTAAAGACCAGAAACTTGATGGAATGATAATTACCGGTGCTCCTGTAGAATTTATGGATTTTGAACAGGTTGAGTATTGGGAAGAACTGACCAATATAATGGAGTGGACCAAGACAAATGTTACCTCAACATTCCATATATGCTGGGGTGCCCAGGCAGGCCTATATTATCATTTTGGTGTCAGGAAAATAATACTGCCAAAAAAAGTATCGGGTATTTACAGACACAGGGTTAACAACAGAAAAGTCCAGCTTGTACGAGGTTTTGACGATGTATTTCTTGCACCACATTCAAGAAATACAGAGTCATCACCTGAAGATATAAGAACCCATGAAGAACTGGTTGTTTTAGCAGAATCTGATGAGGTGGGTGACCTTATTGTTATGACAAAGGATGGCAAACAGATATTTGTTCTTGGACATCTTGAATATGACAGGCTTACCCTGGATAAGGAATACAAAAGGGATATGGCTAAAGGACTTAATCCGGAAAAACCATATAATTACTACCCGGATGATAATCCTGATAACAGACCATTACTTACATGGAGAGCAACATCTGACTGCCTTTACAGTAACTGGCTTAACTATTATGTATATCAGACGACACCTTATGACCTGACCAAGATACGATAGAAGTTATAACGGACAAAACTATGATAAAAGAAAACGATATTTACAGTCTTATACATTATGAATACGGACTCCCTTATTCCGGAGATTACAACGGGATGCGATACAGGATAGCGCGAAATCCCCTTGAGAGAGTGTTTGGCAAAAAAGAAAAAGGAGAAGCAACCCTTGAAACCACAGTATGGAAGGGTCCGTTTGCATTTGATACAACAACTGAAGAAAAAATAACAAAAGAATTTCCTTTTACGGAAGAAGGAAGATTAGAACTTGTGGAATGGCTTAACGCTATGTATGAGACTGACAAAGACAAGTGGAAAACAGGTAAAATAAGCAATGTATTGAAATCTTAGACAAGCATCAGATTCGGAGTGATATTATGAAAAAGGTTTTTATCAGCGATTTAAAAGAAGGCATGGTTATAGGCCGTGATACGTTTACATCATCAGGAATCCTTATCGTTCCTGCCAAAGTTACAGTTACTAAATCCATAATTGAACATCTTATGTCATTAGGGTTGACATATGTATTAATTGACGAAAATGCGGTTAAGGAAAACGAACTTAAATTTGATAAACATAAGATTGTTGAATTTAATAAAAAATATACAGCTGCCAAGGATAATCTTAACAATACTTTTGGAAAAGTCCTTGAAGGTAGTCTTATCAAAGACGACGTTGAGAATCTTGTTGATGCAAGCTGGAATATGATGGATGAAAATATTAACACTTATGAAATGCTTGGTATGATATACTCCATGCACCGGTATTCCGATGCTACATATATGCACTGCATGAATGTTGGTGTTATAGCGACCATGATAGGAAAATGGCTTGACTGGAAAGAAGAAGATCTGAAAATATTAAACACCTGTGGCATGTTTCATGATATTGGCAAACTTATGATTGATAAAGCAATACTTGATAAACCGTCAAGACTGACGGACGAGGAATATAAGATTATGAAAACCCACACAGTTAAGGGCTATGAAATTCTTAAACCTATGGGACTTGATAAAAGAATTGTAAATGCTGCACTTTTACATCACGAAAGATGCGATGGATCCGGATATCCTCTTGGTGTTAAGGGAGACAAACTTGATGAGTTTACCAAAATAATTGCGATTGCCGATGTATATGAAGCACTTACCGCCAACAGGGTTTATCGTAAGTCCATGTGCCCGTTTGATGCGATAGCTCATTTTGAAAAAGAAGGATTTGGCTTATATGACACCAAAATTTTACTTGTTTTTATTCATAATATCCTAAATTCATATCTTAATTCACAGGTTAGATTAAGTAATGGAGAAGAAGCGGAGATTGTGCTTATTAACAAGCAGGTGGGAAGTAAACCTGTGTTAATAACAAGCAGTGGCAGAACCATTGATTTATCAAAAGAAAAAGATATAAAAATAACGGAAATAATCTGATAATGAAAAAAATATATAAAGTATCAATATTTGCCGTCATAATACTGATTGCAGCAGTTATTTTATATGAGCTGGTTATTAAAAAGAATGCAGGATATAAAAGCGAAGAAATATCCGCTGCCAATAAAACTTTTACAGAAATTAACGGGAATATCCCTTATTTTACAGAAGAAGAACTTACAACAGAACCATTTGAAAACTATAGTGAACTTGACTCGTTAGATAGGTGTGGTGCTGCTTATGCAAATATATGTAAAGAACTTATGCCCGATACGGAACGCGGAGAAATAGGTATGATTAAACCGTCAGGGTGGCATACGGTAAAATATGACATTATCACAGACGGCAGATATCTTTACAACAGATGTCACCTTATTGCATATTCTTTAGCAGGCGAAAATGCCAATCCGAAGAATCTTATTACGGGAACAAGGTATTTTAACGTAGAGGGAATGTTACCTTTTGAAATAAAGGTTGCCAACTATGTAAAAAATACGGGAAACCATGTGCTGTATCGTGTTACACCTGTTTTTAAAGGAGACAATCTTGTTGCTTCAGGTGTTTTAATGGAGGCATATTCTGTTGAAGATGACGGAAAAGGTATATGCTTCTGCGTATATGTATACAATATCCAGCCCGGCATAGAAATTGATTACAGAACAGGAGAAAGCCATGAAATATAAATATTTATTTTTTGACCTTGACGGGACTCTTACTGACCCTGCAGAGGGCATTACCAATTCAATAATTTATTCCTTGAAAAAATTTAATATTGAAATTAATGACAGGACAACTCTATATAAATTTATAGGACCTCCCCTTGTGGATTCGTTTATGAAATTCTATGGATTTGACGAAAAAAAGGCATGGACAGCAGTTGAATATTACAGGGAATATTTTTCGGTCAGCGGATTATTTGAAAATAAAGTGTATGACGGAATTGAAAATCTTCTTGATACATTGCAAAAACAGGGACATAAGCTTTATGTAGCTACATCCAAACCAAAAGAATATTCGGTGCGTATTCTCGATAAATTCGGGCTCCTTAAGTATTTTGAATATGTTTCAGGCAGCAGTATGGACGAAAAAGACAGCGATAAAGCAACGATAATCAAAAACGCACTTAATGTATCTTTAGCAGATAAAAAAGACGTTCTTATGATCGGTGACAGGTGCTTTGACATAAAAGGAGCAAAAACCAACGGAATTGATTCGCTTGCTGTATTATACGGATACGGAAGCCGTGAAGAAATTACTGATTCAGCACCGGAATATATCGCAGAAACAGTAAATGACATATTTAACTATGTTTAGTATATTTACGGATAGTATTAACGCTTAGGATAGCACTTGTAATCTGGGATATAATCACACCTTTTATATATGCAGCCGGACCGGATTTGGGCACAAGTACAACAATAAACAGCAGCATAATAAGTTCAGAAAATAGATTTATTACAAGTATTTTATAGCTTTTATCAATGGCATTCATAATTGCCTTAAATGTCACGTTTATGAACAAAAAGGGGCACACATAAGACAGCGGTTTTATTATCATACGCATTTTATTTTCTTTAAAAAGTAAACAGGCAATATAAGAGCCTGCAGAATTAAAGAAAATAATACATAATACCCCTAATATAAAGGACATTATAAAAGATTTAATACTGTAATTTAATACGGCTTTTAAAGAATTTTTTTTCTTCGATACCGCTGGCAACAGCATCATTGAAAATGAGTTTACGAACGTTACCGGAAATAATACTACAGGAAGTGCCATACCGGTTATCAGACCGTAAACTGACAAGGCTTCTTTTACTGACATTCCATATAAGACAAACATCATCGGAATAAGAGCGGATTCTATGCTTTGAAGCAGACTTACTAGCACTCTGTTAAAAATAACAGGACCGGAAAGTTTTATTATATTCATATAAATTTTCTTTGATGGTACAAAATAATTCTTTTTTAATTTTTTTCCCACAACAAGTAATAAACATAAAAATACTGAAAAAAGTTCACCTGTTATTGATGCGAGGGCAGCGGTGTAAGCACCTGTGTATTTCTGCGAGAACACAATAACGCCGAGAAAACGCACGGCCTGTTCGGATAATTGTGAAAATGCGGGGAAAAACGTTTTTTCTTTACCCAGATTATATGAATAGAACATGGAATGGATGCATGTAAAAGGAATGGAAAAAGCCAAGGCTTTTAATAATTTTTCACATTCGCTGTTGTTAAGAAAATGTCCGGCAAGAAAACCCGCGGAGGAATATATGGTAATTCCGCAGAGTATTCCGGCAATAACTGAAAGCAGGGTACAGGAAACGGCGTTTTTTACAGCGTATGTGTTATCTTTGCTTCTGTAAAAAGCGGTCAGTTTTGAAATGGTTACTTCCGTTCCTGATATACATACGGCGTGGCAAAGTGTTATTACCGGGATTGCCTGCTGATATGTCCCGATTGCTTCTGAACCTATTTTTTTTGAAAGAAAAACTTTAAATAAAAAACCGAGAAATTTTATTAAAACACCTGCAGTTGTAAGGATTAAGGTTCCTTTGATTAAGACTTTTTTTGACATGTTTTTTTGCCTGCTTTTTAATCATTTTATGACACATCGGCATAATATATAATAAAAACATGAGGAAAAAAATATGATTTATCTTGATAATGCAGCAACAACATTAATGTATCCTGAAGTAAGGGACACAGTAAGTTATTATGAAAAATATTTTTATAATCCGTCATCTCCTTATTCCGCAAGTAAAAAAATAAGAAAAGAACTTGAAAAAGCAAGGACAAAACTGGCAGATATGATAAATGCACAGCCTGAGGAAATTTATTTTACGTCAGGAGGTACGGAATCAGACAACTGGGCATGCAACCATGCCAAGGCAAAAAGGGGCCATATCATTACCACGGCGATAGAACATAAGGCTGTTCTTATGCCGCTTAATGATTATAATAATAAAACAATTATTAAGCCTATGCCTGATGGCGCCGTTAATGTATCTGCAATTGAACAGGCAATAAAAAGAGACACCGTGATGATTTCTGTCATGACTGCCAATAATGAAACGGGAACCTTGCAGCCGGTAGATGAAATAGGAAGACTTGCAAAAGAATATAATATAATATTTCATACAGATGCAGTGCAGGCTTTTGGGCACATTGAAATAGATGTTAAAAAAATTGGTGTTGATATGTTAAGCGCGTCCTCACATAAGTTTCATGGACCAAAAGGCTGTGGATTTTTATATGCGGATAAAAATACGGGCATCAAGCCTTTTATATATGGAGGGGGTCAGGAGAGGGGACAACGCTCCGGCACCGAAAATGTACCGGGGATACTCGGTATGGTAAAGGCAGCAGAAATATCACACCGGATAATGGATGAAAACAATCGTAAACTCCGTAAAATCAATGATTATATGACAGACCGAATATTAAATGAAATCGATGACTGTATATGTAACGGCAATCGTGAAAACAGACTTTCAAACAATATAAATGTAAGTTTTGGCAATATTGACGGAAAAGCACTTCTGGTTCTCCTTGATATGGAGGGAGTATATGTGTCAGGTGCATCGGCATGCAACGGAGGTAAAGAAAAATCATATGTGCTTTCTTCTCTTGGAGTTCCCGAAAAATATGCAGAAGGAACAATAAGAATGACAATGGATTACACAATGAATATGAAACAGGCTGATTATGTGCTTAATGTATTAAAAAAATGTGTAAATTATTTAAGAAAAAAATAAAAAAAATTATTGTTTTTTTGGCAAAAAGTGCTATACTGTATTTAAGAAAAAGAAGATTGTTTTTTTATTTATGGTTGAAGTTGAATATTAGGCAAACCAATCGAAAGATTGGGACGCAAAGCCAAGGGCCTTTCCCTTAACAGGGTGGCAGCCGGTTGCATATCTTTTTGATATTTATTTAAGCATCCGGTAAGGGTGCTTATTTTTATTTATTTAATTGAACAATGGGCAAACCAATCGAAAGATTGGGACGCAAAGCCAAGGACCTTTCCCTTAACAGGGTGGTAGCCGGTTGCACGGAGTATGTTTATTCTGTTTTATGAATATGTTGCCCATTGGTTATAACGGGAGGGTAACATTATGAAGACAAATTTCAAAAGATTATTTAAATTAATCGGAATACTTACAGCAGTTGTCATTGTTACATTAACGGGTATTTATTTTATCCAGACAAGAACAATAGCAAGCAACAGAACATATAAGGCTGTAACTGTTAATGTGGAAGCAGAGAAAACAACGGCTGATTCTACAGAAGCGGTAACAGAAGAACAGCAGACAACAGAGAATACCACTACAGTAGAGGAAACTGTTACAACTACTGAAGAAATAGAAACAGCAACAACGGAAACTGTAACGGAGACAGTAGCAGTACAGACAATTGTAACAGAAGTTGCAACAGAGACCGTTCCTGAGACAGAAATGGTGCCGGAAACAGCAGCTGCAGTAACAGAACCGGTTACGGAAGTTCATAAGACTACGTCACAGGTAAATAACAGTGATTATACCAATGTCGTATTTAAGAATGCGACAGATACATATAAATTCGATACATTAACAGCAGCCAAAGAAGCAGTTAATGTTAAAAGATTATCTGATGAGGCTGCCAGAAGTTTGGCTAAATCCAATGAAACTTTATATGCTTCACAGGTAGAAGAACTTGTTGGACTTATTAATGAATACAGAACAGCCAACGGACTTAATAAAGTTGATTTAACAGCCAATCTTACAGATGCGGCAATGCACAGAGCAGCGGAGAGCGCATATTCGGATTGGAATATGACAGCTTATGAGAATGGCTCAAAGAGACATATCAGACCTAATTTTGAAAAGGCAAGTTCAATTGCCACAGAATATGGTATAACAGGTAATTTTGGAGAGAATTACGGAAGATATTTTGATACACCTGCCGAAATCCTTAACGGATGGAAGAATTCGGACGCACATAATGCGTTACTTCTTAACGGAAGCTATACAAAAGCAGGTATCGGTATAGCAGCAGATTCAGACGGATATCTGTACTGGATTGCAATTTTTAACTAAGCGTTTCATCTTATTCAACCTAAATAAACTATAAACAAAGAGAACCGGATGCCACTCCCGTGCGTCCGGTTTTCTTTATGTATTATTTATAATTTTATAAATGAAGGGGTACGATGTTCAAAAGTTGTAACGTATCTGAAGCCTGTATTTATAAGAATATCTTTTGCTGTTGTAAAAGCATAACCGAGATTCTTTACATAATGAGAATCAGAGCCTAAAGTAACAATTTCACCGCCAAGATCTCGGAATCTTTTTAGTAATGTGATTGTTGGGATAAAGTTAGTTATTCCGCTCGTCAGCGCTCTTGTGTTAAGCTCAATGCCTTTTCCTTTAAAAATAATATTTTTAAAAATCATTTCGGTAATTTCATAAAAATCATTATCAACATATACATATTCTTTATCGGGAATGTAACGCCTTATATAATCAAGATGTCCGTATACGTCATAGTTCTCATATGTTGTTACATTCCTTAAAATTGCTTCAAAGTAAGACATGACAGCTTCCTTTATGCTTTTACCTTCCCAAAATTCTGGATAATAAGGATCGTTTCCGTTAATAATATGTGATGAACCAATTACAAAATCAAAGTCGTTGGACTTTACAAAAGAGGAATTCATTTCCTCAATGAAAGGATTAAGTCCGAGTTCAATACCGATTTTAATTTTAATGCGGTTCTTGTATGAGTCACGGAGAGCGGCAAGGGTATTAAAATACTCTTTTGTATTGATTCTGAAAATAGTCTGTCCGTTTTCCGGCGGATAGTCAAAATCAACATGGTCTGTAAAACATATTTCATTCATTCCAAGTGAAATTGCCTTTTTAATTAATTCTTCCGGTTCTGAATTACAATCGGAAGAAAATTTTGTATGAACATGATAATCACCAATCATAAAGTATCTCCTTAAATATAATAACAACTTTATATTTTAAGGAATGTTTTGGATTTGTCAACAATTGTGATTGAGTATGTGAAAAATATGTGCAACATTAATAATAAAATAAGGGTTGAAATTTTCACGCAAAGAATGTAGAATAATACCAGATTGATTTTTTATTAACAATCCCTATTATTACATTTTTCTTTAGGAGGAAATTTAAAAATGGCAGTAAAAGTTGCAATTAACGGATTTGGCCGTATCGGTCGTCTTGCATTCAGACAGATGTTTGGAGCAGAAGGATATGAAGTAGTAGCAATCAACGATTTAACAAGTCCTAAGATGCTTGCTCATCTTCTTAAGTATGATTCATCACAGGGTAAATATGAAAAGGCTGATACAGTTGTAGCTGGTGAAGATTCAATCACAGTTGATGGAAAGACAATTAAGATTTATAAATTCCCAGATGCTAACAATTGCCCATGGGGTGAACTTGGAGTTGACGTAGTTCTTGAATGTTCAGGTTTCTATACATCTAAGGAAAAAGCACAGGCTCATATCAATGCAGGTGCTCGTAAGGTAGTTATTTCAGCACCAGCCGGAAATGACCTTCCTACAATCGTTTACAATACTAACCACAAGACATTAAAGCCAGAAGATAAGATTATCTCTGCAGCTTCTTGTACAACTAACTGTTTAGCACCTATGGCTGATGCTCTTAACAAGTATGCAGCAATCCAGTCTGGTATCATGGTAACAATCCATGCTTACACAGGTGACCAGATGATCCTTGACGGACCACAGAGAAAGGGTGACCTTAGAAGATCAAGAGCAGGTGCTATTAATATCGTTCCTAACTCAACAGGTGCAGCTAAGGCAATCGGTCTTGTTATTCCTGAATTAAACGGAAAGCTCATCGGATCTGCTCAGCGTGTTCCTACACCAACAGGTTCTACAACAATCCTTACAGCAGTTGTTAAGGGTACAGATGTAACAGTTGATGGAATCAACGCAGCTATGAAGGCAGCTTCTAACGAATCATTCGGTTACAACACAGATGAAATCGTTTCTTCAGATATCGTTGGTATGAGATATGGTTCATTATTCGATGCTACACAGACAATGGTTAGCAAAGTATCTGACGACCTTTACGAAGTACAGGTTGTTTCATGGTATGATAATGAAAATTCATACACAAGCCAGATGGTAAGAACAATTAAGTATTTCTCAGAATTAGCTTAATTTCGGTTATTAAAGACCTATTGAAGGGGTCCGGTCATTTGGACCGGATTCCTTCTTTTTATATTACGGCGGCGTAGGATATTTATAGTGCTTTGCCGTCATGAATAAATAAAATATAATTCAGGAGGAATTAATATTATGCTTAACAAGAAATCTATTGATGATATTAACGTAAAGGGACTCAGGGTTCTTGTAAGATGTGACTTTAACGTACCTTTAAAGGCCGGCGTTATCACAGACGAAAACAGAATTGTGGCAGCTCTTCCAACAATTAAGAAATTAATAAATGACGGTGGAAAAGTAATCCTTTGCTCACATCTTGGTAAAGTTAAGAACGGACCTAACGAAGATGAATCATTAGCACCTGTAGCAAAGAGACTTTCAGAAAAACTTGGTAAAGAAGTAGTTTTTGCTGCTGATGATGAAGTAGTAGGACCTAATGCTAAAGCAGCAGTAGCTGCCATGAAGGACGGAGACGTTGTTCTTCTCCAGAATACAAGATTCAGAAAAGAAGAAACAAAGAACGAAGATAATTTCTCAAAAGAACTTGCTTCTCTTTGCGATGTATATGTAAATGATGCTTTCGGTGCATGCCACAGAGCACATTGCTCAACAGCAGGCATTACAAAGTTTGTTAAGACAAACGTTGTAGGTTACCTTATGCAGAAAGAAATCGAATTCCTTGGTAATGCAGTAAATAACCCTGTAAGACCATTCGTTGCAATTCTTGGTGGAGCTAAGGTTGCTGATAAGCTTAATGTTATCTCTAACCTTCTTGAGAAGTGTGATACACTTATCATCGGTGGCGGTATGGCTTATACATTCTTAAAAGCTAAAGGATACGAAATTGGTAAGTCACTTGTTGACGATACAAAGATTGATTACTGCAAGGAAATGATGGCTAAGGCTGAATCACTTGGTAAGAAGTTATTATTACCTGTTGATGCGGTTACTATCGCAGATTTCCCTAACCCAATCGATGCACCGGTTGAGATTGAAGTATATGATGCAGATAAGATGCCAGCTGACCGTGAAGGCTGTGATATCGGACCTAAGACACAGGCTCTTTTTGCTGACGCAGTTAAGACAGCAAAGACAGTTGTCTGGAACGGACCTATGGGTGTATTTGAGAACCCTACTCTTGCAGCAGGTACAATTGCAGTAGCTAAATCACTTGCTGAAACTTCTGCTACAACAATTATCGGTGGTGGTGATTCTGCTGCCGCAGTTAATACACTTGGATTTGGTGATAAGATGACCCACATCTCAACAGGTGGTGGAGCATCCCTTGAATTCCTTGAAGGAAAAGCTCTTCCTGGAATTGAATCAGCAGATGATAAGTAATATGTAACAAGGAGAGACCCACAAAGTGGGAGGAAACCTTGTTACTCTGTGACCGCCCGCCCGAAGGGCATAAAATGCGGTCACATCCCGTAAAAAGAAAGGATAATGAAAAATGTCTAGAAGAAGAATTATTGCAGGTAACTGGAAGATGAATAAGACTCCAAGTGAAGCTAAGGCTTTAATTGAAGAGTTAAAACCACTTGTAGTTAATCCTGATGTAGATGTTGTATATTGCGTTCCTGCTATTGATCTTACAACAGCAATTGAAGCAACAAAGGGTACTAATGTATCAATCGGTGCCGAGAATATGTATTTTGAAGAAAGTGGTGCATACACAGGAGAAATCTCTCCAAACATGCTCACAGATATCGGTGTAAAATACGTTATAATCGGTCATTCAGAGAGAAGAGAGTATTTTGCAGAAACAGATGCTACAGTTAATAAGAAAGTTATTAAAGCATTTGAACATGGAATTACTCCTATTATCTGTTGTGGTGAGACTCTTGAACAGAGAGAGCAGGGCATCACACTTGACTGGATCAGAATGCAGATTAAGATTGCATTCCAGAATGTAACAGCAGATCAGGCTAAAGAAGCAGTTATCGCTTACGAGCCAATCTGGGCAATCGGAACAGGCAAGACAGCAACAGCAGAACAGGCTGAAGAAGTATGTGCAGGTATCCGTGAAGTAATCGGCGAGATTTATGATGATGCAACAGCAGCAGCTATCAGAATCCAGTACGGCGGATCTATGAATGCTTCTAATGCAGCAGAATTACTTTCAAAGCCTAACATTGACGGCGGTCTTATCGGCGGTGCAAGTTTAAAGGCTGATTTTGGCAAGATTGTCAACGCATAATTATTAACATAATTTAAGGGCAGAATTATCTGCCCTTTTTAAAATAGGAGAAATTGTGAGCAAAAAATTGATATCATGGAACGTTAATGGTTTACGTTCTTGTATGGGAAAAGGATTTATGGATTTTTTTGACAGTGTTGATGCAGATGTTTTCTGCCTTCAGGAAATTAAGCTGTCAGAAGGTCAGATTGAATGGAATAAAGAAAATTATTATTCATATTGGAATTATGCTGAGAAAAAAGGTTATTCCGGTACTGCGGTTTTTTCTAAGGAAAAGCCACTCTCAGTAAAATATGGAATTGGAATAGATGAGCATGACCATGAGGGACGTGTGATTACACTTGAATTTGATAATTTTTATATGGTAACGGTGTATACACCTAATTCCCAGAGAGAATTAACACGCCTTGAGTACAGAATGAAATGGGAAGATGACTTTAGAAATTTCTTAAATGATTTAAGAAAAACCAAACCGGTAGTGGTAACGGGCGATATGAATGTAGCACACAAAGAGATTGACCTTAAGAACCCTAAGACTAACAGAAAAAATGCCGGCTTCACGGATGAAGAACGTCAAAAAATGACTGAATTACTTGATTCAGGCTTTATTGATACCTTCAGATATTTTTATCCTGATGCAGAGCAGAGATACTCATGGTGGTCATATATGTTCAAATCCCGCGAGAAAAATGCAGGATGGAGAATTGATTATTTTCTTGCTTCAAAGGAACTTGAGGATAGACTTATCAGTGCAGAGATTCATGACAAGGTATTAGGTTCTGACCACTGCCCGATTGAGCTTGTAATTGATTTATAAATGTCAAATTAAATGTCGAATTAAGTAAAGGAGCTATTTACATATTATGGAAAATAATGTAAAATAATGTAAAATGATAGTAACGTAAATACGGAAGAGGGTGAGGCTATGCTGATTAAGTGTTGGGGCAATCCATAGAATATTAATTTTAAAAACGAAATAGTTATTTTTGCTTTTTTATTTTTGTTTTATGGAGGAATTATTTATGAATAAAAAAAAGATTTTAATAATATCTTCGTTGGCGGCTGTAATAGCCGCAGCAGTTCTTATTTTAGTTATTTTTAATAATAAAAATAAGATAAAAGTTACTCTTTGCCCTATACAGGAGGTCAAGGAAAAATTTGATGAGGACCTCACAGAGCTAAAAGAGAATAGGTATGATAATTTAATATATAATGATTTTATAACAACATTTCCTGATGTTGAAGCACTTTATGATTTAGAGATAGAGACAGATAATGCCTATCTTAACAGGACGACTCTTGAAAATTTTCATATAATGCAGGATGCAATAAATAAGTTTTTTAAAGAAGATTTTGATAAATCATACATAGATGCTGAATTTATTTTTTCAGATGAAGACGGTGGAACAGAATATATTAATTATAATGATGTAGAGACAAAATGTAAGGAAGATAAATACAATAAATTTCATAATAACAGTACGCGACTGGTATATCTTTTCGGCAATAATACCGCAAATGGCGGATATATGGTCCAGACAAGTGAGATGCTTGTAAATACATGGTTTTCAAAATATGGAATGAATGATATAAGTCCGTTTGAATTTGATGATACATGTTTATATCTTAATGGCGTAAGACAGGGCAACGACTTCAAAGTATCACTAAAAGATGGTGAAGTTAATATTTCGACTCTTGAGAACAAGGTTCTTGTTTTTGTAAATAAAGATTTTCCGCTGCCGGTTTCTGATAACATAAATTATATTATAGGGCAGGCAAAAATATTTAATAAGCCTGATTGTATGGGCATCGGTTTTACAATGAGAAGGGTATATAAAAATGTACCGTTTGAATACGGCTCATTTGCTTCGTCGGGAAATTATAACGATACTTACGAACATGATTCCGGCTCAGTGTTTTATTGTGAAAATGGAGATCCGGATACAATGCTGGCATTTGGGATAACAGATGGAATTATTATGGAGACTGAAGAAATAAGCGAAATTATTGATTTAAAACAGGCTCTTGAAATTGTATCAAAAAAAGTCGGAAAAAATTCGGTATATGATGTTAAAGGCATAGAACTTGTTTATAGAAGTGATATGACTCGTGATGAAAGTAATACAATCGTAGACAGGCTGTCACCTAAATGGAAGATTATCGCAGTTAATAAGAATGATGATAAATTGACTCTTTTTTATGTAGATGCCGTATCGGGAAGACTTACAGAAAGATTTGAATATTATACAAAATAGAAGGGAGTAATTTCTATGAAAAAGAAAACAAAAATGCTTGTTTTGTCTGCTATTGCATTGTTGGTAATAGCGGTAAGTGTTGTTCTGATTATTATAAGTAATAAGCCAAAAGAAGAAGCGACTTTTTATACCATTGATGACGTAAAAGATAAAATGACTTCCGATATTTCTAAAATTCAAAAAGGGAAGTATAAAAATCTTATATGCGATGATTTTAGTGCTTCCCTTGAAGATATAGAAGGCGTTTATAATATTGAAATTCAAAATAATAATGATTATCTTAAAAAGTCATTAGTTGAAAATCTGAAAATCATGGATACGACAATTAACAGATTCTTTAATGAAGAATTTGATAAATCATTCATTGAAGCTGAAATCTATTTTGATGATGAAGAAGGCGGTTCTGAACACATTGGATATAACGATTTAGAAAGTGCTTTATCTGACAGTAAATACAAAGATTACCATAGCAGACATAATGAATCTATGTGGTTATTTGGTAACAATACCTCAGAAGGCGGATATATGGTCCAGATTGATGACGGACTTACAAATGTATGGTTTTCTAAATATGGTCTCAAGGAAATCGAATCAAATGACTATAACAAAGGATATTTGTATCTTATGGGTAAAAGACAGGGTGAAGACTTTGAGGTTACATTATCGGATAAAAGTGTAAAAATATCTGAACTTGAAAATAAATGTCTTGAATATCTTAATAAAGATTTTATATTGCCTGTACCTGAAAATATCAGCTATGAAATCGGAGACGCTTATACGCTTAAGAATGGTGATAAGGATGCTGTGTGTTTTCTTATAAGAAGAGTGTATAAAGGAATACCTTTTGAATGTGGTTCAAATGGTGCCAGTGGTGAATATAATGATAAAGTAAATCATGACCATGGATTGATTTATTATGCAGACAGTAATTCTCCTGATACATTAATGGGTTTCGGAAAGACTGATATAAAGGTAAATGAAATCGAAAAGATAGACAAGATTCTTGACCTTAATAATGCAATGAAGATATTGTCTGACAGAATTGGTACAAATTCAACATACAATGTTAAAGGTGCCGAACTGATATACAGGGAAGAACCGGCAGAAAATAATGATTCCGATTCCGATTGCGTAAAGCTGACTCCTAAGTGGAAGATAGTTACCTTAAATCAGAATGATGATAAATATACATTGTTTTATGTTGATGCAGTTACATGCGAAGTAACGGAAAGATTTGAATATTATTATGAATAAAATGATTTATATTAAACGGACTGTTTTAAATAAAAAATACTGGCTGTCTTCCATGGCAGCCTTGGTTTTATTACTATGTTGTACGATATATATTAATCCCGAAAACGGGCAGAAGTACCTGTTCATTTCTGCTTTTTATGATAATTTTATTATTGAAAGACTGGGAATAATTGACCTTAAATCAATATTTTTAGGCTATGACAAAGGTTACCTCTGGATGTTTGCGTCTATAATAGTAAACTTTCCCTGTCTTATTAACCAGAAAACCGAACGATTTTTAATTTTCAGGACAGGAAAAAACAGATATATTTTTGGTAAATATTTTTCTGATCTTGTTATGTCAGGATTTATGATGGTAATTTCATACTTTTTCTTTTTAATAATTTGCATGGTTTTAGCTAAAAAGAATCTGTTTGACATATATGCAGTGAAAAAATTGGTTTCTGTATTTATATGGGGGATGTATTTGGCAGTTCCCGGACTGATTTTATCAGAATATATCAGAAATAAATATCTTATCCTGTGTATACCATTTGTCATTAATTACTTCATGTGTACTTTTGTCACAAAAATTGTTAAATATGATATATATAAGTATTTTGCACCGGATAGTTTTCAGATCTTATTGCTTACAGAAAGTAAACAGATAATAGTCAGTTGTATAATATTAACCGTTCTTATTATTATAGGTATTGTAAACAGAAAAATTCTATTTGAGAGGAGACTTGATTGTGGACAAAAATAAAATTTTTCGAGTAGCTAAAAATGAATATCTGAAATGGATTACCAATCCTAAAATGATTATTATTTTAGTGATGTTGATTTTTATATATGATTATGTAATTAAAGAGTTTGTTTCGGCTGCCGGGAAAATGGGTGTGAAACTCCAAGCACTTGAAGGATTTATAGGTACCTCAAATTCACGTCTGCTTCTCATGATTATCCCGATTGTTTTCATTGGAATTATGGGAGATTTCCCAAGAGTAGATCATAATGCCATGTTTTATATTTTCAGAGTAGGCAAGATTAACTGGTTTACAGGACAAGTTTTATTTTCAGTTATGGCATCACTTACATATATTGCAGTGATAGCAGGTTTCAACATAATTACGGTTTTAGGAAAATGCTATTTTACGAATAACTGGAGTGATGTTGTAACAAAGTATTATATTTTTGCACCGGATGATACCGGAGGTATTGTTAATAATCTGATAACAGGCAGGCTGTATAATAATATGACTCCTGTTACTGCTTTTTTTAATATTGCAGGATTGATGACATTGTTACTTATTTTAATTTCAATAATTCTCATTATGAGTTTTGTTTTAAAAAACCGGACTCTCGGTATTGGGATTACTGCCGGAATAATATGTATCGGTAACGTAATGACATATATGGAAAACAAAATCAGATGGATATTTCCTACATCCCATTCGGTAATGGAGATACATTTTGATGAAATATACAGAAAACCTATTTTTGACATAAGATTTTCATATTTATATTACATAGCATTGATTTTTATTTTTATAATGGTATCCATATTTAATTTGGACAGACTAGATTTTTCAAGGATTCAGGAATTGGAGGAATAATTTATGATATACGTTAAAGGCGTCTCTCTGAAAATTAAGAAAGACATGATTTTATCGGATATTGATTTACATATAGAAAAGGGCAAAATTACAGGTCTTGTGGGAAGAAACGGCTCAGGAAAAACAATGTTAATGAAGTGTATAACAGGATTTGTTAAGCCAACAGCCGGAGAAATAATCTTTTCAGGCAAAAAAATAGGAGAAGATGTGGATTTTCCGGCAAATACGGGCATAATACTTGAGACACCTTCTTTTGTTCCGTTTTATTCCGGATACAAAAATCTATACGAACTTGCATCTTTAAATCATAAAACAGATAAATCAGGTATCGAGGATATCCTCAAAAAAGTAGGCTTGTATGAAGCCAAGGACAAACTGGTAAAAAAATATAGTCTGGGAATGAGACAAAGGCTTGGTATTGCACAGGCACTTATGGAAAATCCGGATACGCTTATTCTCGATGAACCCATGAACGGACTTGATAATGCCTGTGTAAAAATGATTAGAGAGATTTTGCTTGACCTAAAGAAAGAAGGCAAAACAATCCTGTTAGTCAGCCATAATTTTGAAGATATTAAATGCCTTTGTGATAAAATTTATGAAATAGACCACGGTAAATTGATGCTTCCTGCCGATTGACTTATAAAAATGACTGTGATAACATTGACACGAAAAGCAACTTAGAATAGGAGATTTAAAATGAGTAAAAAACCTACAGTGCTCCTTATCCTTGACGGATATGGATTAAGTGATAAAGTAGAAGGCAATGCTGTTGCCCAGGCAAATACACCGGTAATGGACAAGCTTATGAAAGAATATCCATTTGTAAAAGGTTACGCCAGTGGTATGGCTGTCGGACTTCCTGACGGACAGATGGGTAATTCAGAAGTTGGTCATCTTAATATGGGTGCAGGAAGAATTGTTTATCAGGAATTAACAAGAATTACTAAAGCAATCAAGGACAGCGATTTCTTTGAAAATGAGTCTTTGGTAAAGGCTTGCGATAACTGCAAAGCTAACGATTCAGCACTTCATATATTCGGACTTTTATCTGATGGTGGTGTTCACAGCCATAATACACATCTTTACGGACTTTTAGAGATGGCTAAGAGACAGGGACTTGAGAAAGTTTATGTTCATTGTTTCCTTGACGGAAGAGATACTCCACCACAGTCTGCTAAAGAGTTCACAGAAGAACTTGAAAATGAAATTAAGAAAATCGGTGTCGGCAAGATTGCAACAGTATCAGGACGTTATTATGCAATGGACAGGGATAATAATTATGACCGTGTTGAAAAGGCATACCTTGCAATGACAAAGGGTGAAGGTAATACAGCAGAATCTGCTGTTGCGGGAATCCAGACAAGCTATGATAACGGAGTAAATGATGAATTCGTAGTTCCTTTTGTTGTGATGGAAGACGGACATCCTGTTGCTACAATCAATGACAAAGATTCAGTGGTATTTTTCAATTTCAGACCTGACAGGGCAAGAGAAATAACACATTGCTTCTGCGATGATGATTTTGATAAATTTAACAGAGGACCAAGAAAAGACGTAACGTTTGTATGCTTTACAGAATATGACCCATTAATCCTTAATAAGGATGTTGCATTTAAGAAAGTAGAAGTTACCAATACATTCGGTGAATGGATTGCCAATAACGGAATGAGACAGGCAAGAATTGCTGAAACAGAGAAATATGCCCATGTAACATTCTTCTTTAACGGTGGTGTTGAAACACCTAATAAGGATGAGGACAGAATTCTTGTAAATTCACCTAAATATGTTCCTACTTATGACAAGAAGCCTAGAATGGCAGCATACACAGTAACAGATAAATTAAGCGAAGCAATAACAGCAGTTGATGAAAACGGCGACAGATATTATGATGTTATAATCTGTAATCTTGCTAACCCTGATATGGTTGGTCATACAGCAGTTCTTCCTGCAGTTATAGAGGCAATAGAAGTTGTTGATAAGTGTGTAGGAGAAATTGTTAATCTTGTAAAAGAAGCTGACGGAACCTTGTTTATATGTGCAGACCACGGTAATGCTGAACAGCTTATTGATTACGAGACAGGCGGAGAATTTACTTCCCACACAACCAACCCTGTTCCGTTTATTCTTGTTACCAATAACGATAACTATGGCTTAAAAGAAAATGGATGTCTCGCAGATATCGTTCCAACACTCATTGATTGTATGGGAATGGAACAGCCTGAAGAGATGACAGGTAAGTCATTACTTATCAGAAAGTAAAAATTACTATTGATTAATTAAATTTCTTATGATAAAATAAACCTTGTTATGCGAATTGCATAGCAAGGGTTTATTTTATTTAGGAGGTTTTAACGGTGAGTGTCCTTAAAACAGTAATTACAATTATTTTAGTTATAGTAAGTATTATTTTATCAATAGTAGTTCTCATGCAGGAAGGAAAGCAGGAGGGTCTTGGATCATTAGCCGGAGGAGCTTCTACAGATACATACTGGAGTAAGAACAAGGGTCGTTCCAAGGAAGGAGCACTTAAGAAATTTACTACTGTATTGGCTGTGATTTTCTTTATCCTTGCATTATTACTTAATCTTAAATGGTTAAATTAGTTTTGGATTCTGAGAACTCCCTGGTATACCGGGAGTTCTTTTCGTTTTATGAAATAAGAGGTTAATATGGACGATTACACTTTTGAAAAGAGAAAAAAGGTCATTAATGAATTAATACATGATAAGTATTATACACCTATGAAGGGCAAGGAAATAGCTATGCTTCTCAATGTGAGCAAGGAGAACCGGAATGATTTATATAAAGTTCTTGATGCTCTTGTTCTGGAAGGTAAAATAGGTGTTACATCCAAGGGAAAATACTGCAAAAATGACAAAAACATTCTTACAGGTATTTTCCAGAGTACGGACAGAGGATTTGGTTTTGTTACCGTTGAGGGTGAAGATGAAGATATTTTTATCAGGGAATCCGATACCTGCAATGCATTGCATCAGGACAAGGTACAGCTTGTAATAACCTGTGAAAAGACAGAGGGCAGGCGCAGGGAAGGCAGAATTATACGAATTCTTGAACATGGAATGAACCAGATTGTAGGCATATTCCGGAAGAACGGCGCATATGGTTTCGTTATTCCTGATAACCGCAAGTTTTCCAAAGATATTTTTATACCTAAGGACAAGATACGTTCGGCAGTAACAGGTCACAAGGTTGTGGTTAAAATAAACAGCTTTGGTGACGATACGCATAATCCGGAGGGTGAAGTCATAAGGATATTGGGACATGTTAATGACCCGGGAACAGATATACTTTCTGTTGTTGAATCTTACGAAATTCCTTATGAATACCCTGAGGAAGTAATGAAGGAAATCGAAAAAATACCGGATGAGATTGACGAGACAAAGCTTCCTTTAAGAACTGATTACAGAATGTTACAGACGGTAACTATAGATGGAGAGGATGCAAAGGACCTTGATGACGCAATTTCTTTATCCAAAGAAAATGGCATATATCATCTGGGCGTGCATATAGCCGATGTTGCGGAATATGTCAAAGAAAAAAGTGCTCTGGATAAGGAGGCTCTTAACCGAGGCACAAGTGTATATCTTGTTGACAGGGTTATTCCGATGCTGCCACATAAGCTTAGTAACGGAATATGTTCTCTTAATCAGGGCGTTGACAGATTTGCATTAAGCTGTATGATGGACATTGATTCTACCGGTAAAATTATTGACCATAAAATTTCGGAATCCGTAATTAACGTTGACAGAAGAATGTCATACACAAGTGTTAAGAAAATTCTTACTGATAACGATACAGATACTATAAATGAATATAAAGATTTTGTGCCGATGTTTAAACTTATGGAAGAACTGGCAACAATTTTAAGAAAGAAAAGAAAACAGCGTGGCTCAATTGATTTTGATTTTCCGGAATGTAAGATTGTACTTGATAAAGCAGGAAGGCCTCTTGATATTAAACCATACGAGCGCAATACGGCTACAAAGATAATAGAGGATTTTATGCTCGCAGCCAATGAAACGGTTGCAGAGGATTATTTCTGGCAACAGATTCCGTTTGTTTACAGAACCCATGATACTCCTGATAAGGACAAAATTAACGAACTTGCTGCTTTTATCAATAATTTCGGATATTCGATCAAAGTTTCCAATGATGAAATCCATCCGAAAGAATTGCAGAAGCTCATGGAAAAGATTGAAGGTTCGGAAGAAGAGAATCTTATAAGCCGTCTTACATTAAGGGCTATGAAGCGTGCGGGATATACAGTGGAATGTAAAGGTCATTTCGGACTTGCTGCCAAATATTACACACACTTCACGTCGCCTATAAGAAGATATCCTGATTTACAGATACACAGGATAATTAAAGAAAGCCTTCACGCCGGAATTACCGATAAGAGGATAAAACATTACGAGAATATACTTCCTGACGTAACAAAACATGCCAGTCAGACAGAGCGGAGGGCAGATGATGCTGAACGCGAAGTTGACAAAATGAAAAAAGCAGAGTATATGTCTCTTAGGATAGGGAAGACATTTTCCGGTGTCATATCAGGTGTAACCGCATGGGGACTTTATGTTGAACTTCCTAATACGGTAGAAGGACTTGTCCATGTTAATGAATTAACGGATGATTATTATATCTTTGACCAGAACAGTTATGAATTATATGGCGAGGTTACCCATAAGACATACAAACTTGGCATGAAAGTCAGAGTGAAATGCACAGGTGCAAGTAAAGTTCTTCGCACCGTTGATTTTCAGATAGTAGAGGACGATATATAAATTATGGAAAAGAAAGATAACGGCTTTAAACTTGTAGCCAATAACAAAAAAGCATATTTTGATTACTTTATCGAAGATAAATGGGAAGCCGGTATTGCATTGTACGGTACTGAGGTTAAATCAATCCGTATGGGTAAGGCAAGTATAAAAGAATCTTATATTAAGATTGAAAACGGTGAAGTTTTCATATATAATATGCACATAAGTCCTTATGAAAAGGGTAATATTTTTAACAGAGACCCGGTACGAGTAAGAAAGCTTCTGCTTCATAAGGCGGAAATCAATAAGATTGCCGGTAAAACTGCTGAAAAGGGATATACACTTGTTCCCTTACAGATATATATTAAAGATGGTCTTTGCAAGGTGGAAATCGGTCTTGGCAAAGGTAAGAAATTATATGATAAGCGTGATTCTATTGCTAAAAAAGATGTCCGCAGAGAAAATGAACGCGATTTCAAAATTAAAAATTTATAGACTGATATTCAGTCCCCCGACAGGCGGAATTTTGCCTGTCGTGAAAATAAGGGCCTGTACAGGTTTCGACGGGGGTTTTGAATTCGGAGAAGCAAGTCGTAAGGCAATGCGTCAAATTCCAAATTAAATATAAACGCTGACGATAATAGTTTAGCATTCGCTGCCTAATTGCAGCTGTCGGCTCTGATGCACCTGCACATCAGAATCCCGGCATCGACTTTGCAGGAAACGACTTATACAAAGCTTTGAGTATATGGGCGTATTATGAAGCTACTAAAGGTTTAATTCTGTCTGTCGAAGTGAACCGGAGGGAATGTCAAATAACAGACTAAGCTTGTAGAAGGACGATGGATGGGCTTTCGGACAGGAGTTCGATTCTCCTCAGGTCCACTGGAAAACGGCATTGTATGTTGCTAAAGTGATTTACAGTGCCGTTATTTTTATGTTAAGATATGGATATAAGATTGGCAAAACGGAATTTAGAGAAATGAGGAATAGGTAATGGCAGATAAAAATAATGCTAATATTGGATTTGAAAAACAGATATGGGATGCAGCGTGTGTTTTATGGGGACATATCCCGGCTGCAGAATATAGAAAGATTATAGTTGGACTTATATTTTTAAGATATATTTCAGCCGCTTTTGAAAAAAGATATAAGGAACTTGTAGAAGAAGGCGATGGCTTTGAAGATGATATAGATGCTTATACAATGGAAAATGTTTTTTTTGTACCCAAAGAGGCAAGATGGGAAACTATAGCTGCTGCTGCACATACTTCAGAGATAGGAATAGTAATTGATAATGCAATGAAGGCAATAGAGGCAGATAACAAAAGTCTTAAAGATGTACTTCCTAAGAATTATGCAAGTCCTGATCTGGATAAAAGAGTTTTAGGGGATGTTGTAGATATATTTACCAATAATATTGATATGTCAGATACAGAAGCTAATGAAGATTTATTAGGAAGAACATATGAATATTGTATTGCACAATTCGCTGAAAAAGAAGGTGCAAGCGGAGGTGAATTTTATACTCCTTCAAGTATTGTTAAGACTTTGGTTGAGATTCTCAGACCTTTTGAAAACTGCCGAGTATATGACCCTTGTTGTGGCTCCGGCGGAATGTTTGTCCAGAGTGCTAAGTTTATTAAGGCACATAACGGAAGGCGAGGAGCAATATCCGTATATGGACAGGAAGCGAATGCCGATACATGGAAAATGGCAAAGATGAATATGGCTATAAGAGGAATAGATGCCAACTTTGGACCATATCAGGCTGATACATTTACTAATGATTTACATAAGACATTAAAAGCTGATTTTATCCTTGCTAATCCACCATTTAACTATCATCCATGGAATCAAGAGCGACTTGTAGAAGATATTCGCTGGAAGTATGGATTACCACCTGCCGGAAATGCCAACTATGCGTGGATTCAGCATATGATACACCACCTTGCACCAAATGGAAAAATAGGTTTGGTACTTGCTAACGGAGCATTATCTACACAAACAAGCGGAGAGGGAGAAATTCGTAAAAAAATAATTGAGGATGACAAAATAGAGGGTATTATTGCGATGCCTACACAACTTTTTTACAGCGTAACAATTCCTGTGACTTTATGGTTTATTACAGATAACAAAAAGCAAAAAGGAAAAACCTTGTTTATTGATGCCAGAAATATGGGACATATGGTTGATAGAAAACATAGAGACCTTGATGATGAAAAGGATATTAAATTACTTGCCGATACTTTTCAGGCATTTCAGAATGGTACATTGGAGGAAAAGAAAGGTTTCTGCGCAATTGCAACAATAGAAGATATTGCGAAACAGGATTATATTCTTACACCGGGTAGATATGTTGGTATCGAAGATAAGGAAGATGACGGTGAACCATTTGAAGAAAAGATGACACGCCTTACATCCGAGCTTTCCGATATGTTTGCAAAGTCACATGAGTTGGAAGAAGAAATTCGTAAGAAACTGGGGGCGATTGGGTATAATATATGATAAATATTTTTATAGATACAAATATTTTATTCTCAAAGAATGAAAAATTAGATGAAGTTGGTTTTTTACAAAAATTACAGGAGATTATTGATGACATTGAAGTAAATGACATATATACAGAAGTGAAAATTTTATTGCCACGAATGGTTATTAATGAATTGTTTCAGCAACAATTGGATATATATGAGGATTGGAAAAAACAACTAGAAAAAGTGAAAATGCCAAATTTGAAATTTGATAAGGATTTTTTGTATGAAGAATACTTAACGGAAGCGTTTAAAACAACATTAAAGAGATTGAAAAATGGAATGGTAATCGTTGATGTTGTTGATTTTCCTAAATCAGATAAATTAGATAACATAATATCGAGAGCATTAAAAAAAGAACCTCCTTTTGAGGGAAAAGATAAACATAGTGATAAAGGATTCAAAGATGTAATAATTTGGGAAACCATAAAGGAATTTAAAGAAAAACATATAAATGATATCATTATATTCTATTGTAATGATAATCTGTTAGCAAGCAATGAACTAAAAAAGGAGTTTTATAATGAATTTAGGGATGATATCTACATAGAGCAAAAAGATAAATTGATGGATAGATTGTCATTGTTATGCAAAAAAAGTGAGATAATTAAAACTTTTTCTTCACAGTTAAAGGAAAGAATTCAAAAATGTATGACCCAAAATAACACAAGATTTTATGACTTGTTAATGCAGGACAACATATGGAATGACGGTGATGAAATTACACAGTTTGAGATAATTAATGTTGATATAATTAGTTGCAATGATGTTAAAGTTTGTAATAAAATTTCTTATAATGTTGAGATAGAAATTAAAATGTTATATTTGGAAAATAAAGATAGAGAAAATTATAAACTTTTTGGTGTAAGACAATTTGATATATATTATGATTTTAAAGAGAATGTTTTGTTGACTAAAAGCTATGATGGCTTAACAATGGCTAGAAGCGAGTGGTCTGATTTTGTTAGATTAGAAGATTAAAGTAATAATATTAAAAGGAATATTGTACAATGCATATGAGAAGATGCTTTTTAAGTGATTTAATATATTTAATAGGTGGAGGAACTCCGAAAACGACAGAACCTGAATATTGGAATGGAGATATTCCATGGTTATCGGTAAAAGATTTTAATAACGTAAATAGATATGTATATAGTACGGAAAAATCTATAACTGAAAAAGGATTAAATAACAGTTCAACAAAAATGTTAGAAAAAAATGATATTATTATTTCAGCAAGAGGGACAGTAGGTGAGATTGCGATGTTGTCATGCCCGATGGCATTTAATCAATCTTGCTATGGTATAAAGGGAAAAGAAGGGATTAATCAAACTTTTCTCTATTACTTAATCAAAAATTATATAAACAAATTAAAAATGCTTACACATGGTTCTGTTTTTGATACAATTACAATGAGTACATTTGCAAATATAGAAGTATTAGTTCCTAATATTGATAGTCAAGAGAAAATATCTACTTTGTTGGCACAAATTGATGATAAAATTGAAATTAATAATAAGATAAACAATAATTTACCGCCTCATCTGTGCGTAGCACGAATAGCTGCAACGCAGCTAAGACAGACACCGAAGACGAACGGATGCTTGCATATGGATGACAAGGTGTCTGACAGAGGCGGTAACAAGAAAATACCACAGGTGTTTTCGAGTCGGAGAGCGGCTTAAATCTCGATGTCTGAGACATCAAGTTCACCGGACATCAAACGAGGTAAAAGGGTATCTCTCAAGTCTGCTAAGCGGGTGTTTTCATCTTTTAAGTTGCGGATTTGAGCGAATATTGGTTGAATTAAATCATCAAATGCATTCAAAGCTTCCTTGTTTGGTATGATTGCCGGTACTTTCTTTAGGTTTTGTTGGCTAACCTTTTTCTGAACCGCCCCCGTAACGATTGGTTT
>ENA-OPKX01000110-OPKX01000110.1-human-gut-metagenome-genome-assembly--contig:-NODE-110-length-26891-cov-3.915449_pt1 | contig 26891 bp, 20 predicted proteins | sample MGYA00241791_ERZ501709 | MGnify/ENA primary metagenome ERZ501709 (study PRJEB25962, sample SAMEA2042091) | human gut metagenome | biome: human gut; feature: human-associated habitat; material: faeces...
TAAAAAAATCCCGTAGTCCAGCAGGAAATCCTCAATGTTCTTTCAATTGAAAAGTCGTCCATAGAAGCCATTGTTATTGACTGGAATTCGCACCTAAAAAAGTAATGGTAGTATAAACCATGAAAAGTTTAGGATTTATCAATAATCAACTAAAGTCAAAGAATTACCAATTAAGGTCAATTTATGTCTTTTTGTTTTTAAAAACTGATAAATTAATACAATAGAAGGGCTTACAGGCAATATGCTTCTTGATAGAGGACTGAAAAATGGAAAAGATTGATTTCAACAAAAAATGGGTAGTAACTAGATTAGACAATCCTGAAGATACAAAGGTTGTCGATGTTCCTTATGATGCTATGTTTTATGAAGAAAGAAAACCAGATGCACCTAGTGGTAAGAATTGTTGTTGGGTGGATTGCCATGACTATTCATTTATTAAAGAATTTGAATTGACTGAAGATCAAATTAATGATCATGATTTGATTTTAGAGTTCGAATCCGTATACCATAATGCTGAAGTGTACTTGAATGATGAGAAGATTGCTTCAAGGCCCTATGGATATACTAATTTTTATGTCGATTTAACTGATAAAGTTAAGTTAGGAAAAAATGTTTTGAAAGTTATTGCATATAACAGTGATCAACCCAATCAACGCTGGTATTCTGGCTGTGGATTGATAAGACCTGTTTGGTTATATGTTTTACCTAAGAAACATATTCTTATTAACGGAATAAGAATCACGACTTTAGATTATGAATCTAGAAAGATTAAAGTAGAAATTAAAACTAATGGTTGCGAAAAAGCAAAGGTTCAAATATTGGATGGATCTGATATAAAAGCTGAATCTAACATAGATTTAAACAATGGCAACGGCGAATTGGAATTTGAAGTAACCAATTCAAAGTTATGGGATTTAGATAATCCATATTTGTATACTGCCCATATAGAGACTGAAACAGATTCACAAGATATTAAGTTTGGAATTCGTCAAATCAAATTGGATGGAAATGGATTCTTCTTGAATGGAATAAGAACAATAATGAGCGGTTGCTGTGTACATAGCGATAATCAATTAATTGGTTGTATTACAAATCCATTTGTTGAAGAAAGAAGAGTTCGTATTTTAAAAGATGTTGGATACAATGCTATTAGATGTGCTCATAATCCTTGCTCTAAAGATTTTCTCGATGCCTGTGATAAGCTTGGAATGATCGTTATGGATGAATATGTCGATTGTTGGTACATCCATAAAACAAGACATGACTATGTATCTTATCTAAAAGATTGGTGGAAGGAAGATCTTAAGGATATGGTTGAGAAGGACTATAACCACCCTTCAGTAATGATTTATTCTATCGGAAATGAAGTTAGTGAAACAGCAAAGAAGAAGGGCGTTGAATATGCCAAGATGTTGACTGACGAGTTACATAGTTTAGACTCGACTCGTTATGTCACAGCCGGTGTTAATATTTTATTCAACTACATGGCTAGACTCGGATTTGGATTCTATAACGATAAGAAAGCTGAGCAAGAAGAAAAGAAAAACAAGAAGAAAAAGAAAGCAGTCGGAAGTGAATTCTTCAACAATGTTGTTAATTTCTTCGGTGGGAGATTTTTAAGAGCAGGAGCTAGACTCCATGGTTGTGATAAAGCTACCAAGGATGCTTTTGCAGTAATGGATATGGCTGGATATAACTACGGAATTGCTCGTTATAAGCATGACTTGAAGAAATATCCAAATAGAATCATTGTTGGATCAGAAACATTCTGTGCCGATGAACGTGAATTCTATAAGATGGCAAAAGAGAATCCTAGAATTGTCGGTGATTTCGTTTGGGCTGGAATGGATTATTTAGGCGAGGTCGGTGTTGGAAGCTGGGTACCTAAAGATCACTGTGATGGAATTATGGATGGAAGCTGTGGTTGGATGACAGCCGGATCTGGAAGAGTCGACTTTATTGGAGATGAGACTTGTGAAGCCCTATATACAAAAGCAGCATTAGAGAAAACTCCTATTGAAATCGGTGTAGTTCCTCACAAATATTTAAAGATGAAACATAGTGTTTCTAGTTGGAAGATGTCTATGGCTCTTCATTCTTGGTCATTTGAAGGCGAGGAAGAAAAGACTTGTAGAGTAGAAGTATATTCTATTGGTGAAACTGTTCAACTCTTCTTAAATCAAAAGAAGATTAAGCAAGCAAAAACTAAGAAAAATGGTAGAAACATCTTTAAAGTCAAATATCAACCTGGAGAGTTGAAAGCAGTCAGTTTAGATTCTGATGGGAATAAATTAGGTGAAGTCATATTGAAGTCCGCCTCCAAAGAAAATGCTTTGACTATTAAACCTGAATTAAATGAAATCTCAAAGGATGAATTGGCATTTGTTCGTCTTTCATTCACTGATACAAATGGAGAGATCAAACCTTTAAATGAAGGTGAGATTAAAGTTGAAATTGAAGGTGGAAAATTGATTTCCTTTGGTAGTGCAAATCCTTATTGCAAGGAAGGATACCATAATGATACTAGCAAGACTAATTATGGTGTAACTATGGCTGTAATTAAGCCCAATGGTGACTCTAACATTGTGATTAAAGCATCTGGACTAGGCTTAGAATCAACAAAGACTATTGAAGTTAAGTAAGACTGTTTAGCTAAGCTGAGAAGCTTAGCTTTTTTAGTCTAACAAGTTTCAAAATATGAAAATAAGGAGGTTATTTATGAACAACCAATTTTCAACTACTTTTGGACTTGATACTAATAATTTCAGTGTATATAGAGATAGGCTCATTAAAAAAGAAGTTATTAAATCTAGCTCTTATGGATTTATAGAATTTACATTGCCAAGATTAAATGAATTCTTAAAACTTAAATAATTACTTTTTATTTTTAGTCATTAAATCTGTAGCTAGTTTTCTATCCATCGAGGCATCGATTTGAGGGTACCTCAAATCGTTTCTTTCTATACATTCAAGAAATTCTTTGGAATGAAACTTATCATTAATATCTGGGAATGCGATATGAACAGCTTCAAATTCCTCTAAAGAACATTGATCTAAGAATTTTATTGTTTCTTTTAAATCTTTAGACAAGATTTCTATTATTTCATCTAAGTTTTTATTCCAAGCTTCATTATCGCCTTCGAGATAGAAACCTTTTGATTTTCTGATCAATTCATCTAATTTTCCCTTTTCAAAGGAACTGGATTTATGTTCTTTATATGCAGCTTTAGCTAATGTAACATATTGATTTGCGTTGAAGTTTGAAAATCTGGTATCGCATCTTTCGATAGCATCGATAAATTCTTTTGATTGGAAATGTCTAGATAGGTCCTCGAACAAATCCATAACACCTCTGAATTCGGATCTATTACATGTATCTAGAAATTCAATTGTATCTTGAAGATTCTCTGATAATATCGCTAGTCTTTCAGCATGGTTCTTATTCCAAGAATCATTGTTCCGAGGATCTATTGTCCTGTATTCAGTGATTAAATCACGCAATCTGTTTAAATCTTTTAGCATAATAAATCCTCCCAACTTTAAATATCATACAAGATTAACTGAAGATTATAAAAAATAAAATCTCGGTGGTAAACACCGAGATCTATTTCTTATTTGGTTATAATCTATTTCGAATTATAAACACCGATTTTTAAATCAGTTTCGATAGGTAATGAGCCAGCGTGATGAGATAACATATCATATGGAGAATATAAATCCCCTAATGCTTTATTAGATGTTCCAATCAAATAATAATCTCCTATAAGTTTATTAGTTATTTCATTAGGTTCGGCATATCCAAAAACATGTTCTTTGAGGATTTCTTCTTTTGTATAAAGAGCAAAATCGTTTGAGAAATATTTGTTATATGCTTTAATGAAATCTTGTTCTCTTCCTTCTTTTACTCTAAAAGAAGCAAATCTAGCTTCAAGCCCGACTCTTCCATCAATTAAAGTATCCATAAAATCAGGATAATTTCTTATATCCACCCATTGGCAGATTATGTGTCCATGATCGGCTATCGATAAGAATAAGACATCTTTATTTGCCTCTACAATTCTTTTTACACATTTATCAATTTCTTTTACGGAGTGTCTTACTGCTTCTGAATCTACTCCATAGTTATGTAATGTGTGGTCAGGATCAGTCCAATAGGCATAGATGAACTTTAAAGAAGGATCGTTGATATCTTCTTGAAGTTTTGACATGAATCCATGAATATCGGGATGTCCTTTTGGAGTGTTGAAATTGAATCCGTCGATTCTATCAGTGCAATGAGAGCCTTGAGCTTTGTCAATCAATTCAAAGATACTTTGATATGGTAAATCTCTGGAAGGAACAAAAATAGCAGCTGTATTTAATCCGTGGTTTTTTCCAAAGAATGTATCGACATGCTCATTAGTATCAGGGTTATATAAAGTCCAGCCTAACCATCCTGTTTCAACTGGATATTTTCCAGATAGAACAGCTGTTGTAGCTGCTACAGTAGTAGGTGGATAGACTGTATTTAAATCTAATAAGCCGTGTGAATAAATGAATGGACAGCAGTCTTTAGTCGCTTCTTGAATTTGTTTTCCAAATCCATCGAACAAGAAAAGAACTATCTTTCTTCCTTTGTTCTTTTCTAAAATATCGTCTAAAGGTTTATATGAATCGTGAAATGTTTCTGCGTTGAAATGCTTTAATATCGAGTTTGAAAAATTGACTTGTGATGCATCTTTTGACAATGGACGAATTCTCATTATTTTTTACTCCTTATGAGTTTAGTATATAGTAAAGAAAATAATAATTTGTCCTTTAAAATTGGGTTTGGAATATGATTTATTCAAAATTAGATTCTTCGTAATTAGCCCAATCAAATTCATTTTTTTTTACTAAATAATAATTTTGATTATCTATGTTAAGTCTATATCCTTCTATTTCTTCTGATGAGCAATAGTTTGAAGCTATCTTTTTTTCATCAAGATTAATTTTGAATGATTCGACATAATCTTTATTCAGCTTTATGTTATATGATGAATTTTTAGCAGTGAATTTATAAGTAAGGTTATCAGCTTTACAAAAAATAAAATTAAGCTGAATAAGTATTGTAATCAACATAAACAGTTTAATTATCAGAATAGATTATTAATCCGTCATTCTTATTTTCTTTCCAATATAAGAATATAAAATTGTTAAAATAAATGAAGAGATTTATGCAAGCACTATCAAAAATCGGATAAGTGGTAATTTTGAATAGCTTCTCTAAAAGTAAGTATATTAATAAATGCATTTAGAGGTTTTATATTATGGGAATGAAAAAAAGAAATTCTTTTAATCCAAATATATTTAAAGGTGTTGCACACAGAGGACTGCATGATGATAAGAGATTTGAAAATAGTTTGAGTGCTTTTAAAAATGCAATAGATCATGATTTTTGTTTTGAATTAGATATTCACTTAACTACTGATAATCAATTAGTTGTATGTCATGATTCCAATTTGAAGAGAGTCACAGGAAAAGAAGGAATAATAGAAGAATTAGATAGTAAGACTTTAAGAGAAAATTATAAATTACTTGATGGAGAAGACATTCCTACACTTCAAGAAGTTTTCGATTTAAATAAAGAAAGAGAAACTATTGTTATCGAACTTAAAGTTTATAAAGATAATTGGGTTAATATTGCTAAGAGATTGATGGATTTCTTATCACAGGTCAAAGACACATCTAAAGTGACATTGATCTCTTTTGATCCTAGAGCTTTAGCTCTTTGTAATGGAAAGAAATTTACCAGAGGTTTCTTAGTTTGCAAAGAGAGAAAAGACATGATTATTTTTGGAAAAGTCTTTGAATATTTGGATATCGAAGATTCTTTGCTGGATGATAAAAAGATTATCAAATACAGAAAGAAAGGCGGAATAGTAAATACTTGGACTATAAGAGATGAAGAAGCTTTGAACAAAGTTAAAGGCAAATGTGATTTTGTAACATTTGAAAATGTATCTAAACAATTAGAAGAAGACTTCAAGAAATAATAAAGATAATAGTCTTAGATCTTAATAAGATTATTTTATGAATGTTCGATTGGATTTTAAAAAACATCAATGTCTTAGTGCTCAAGTTATTCGAGTGTCTTCAATGATGTGATCATATTTATCTTTTTTATCTTTGGAATCATCAAAGCACAGACGATTATCAAAGTGGCAAAGCCTAATAATAAGCTATAGATATATGTTCCGGCATTAACTACTGAGATAGATCCAAAATCTAGATATGATGTGATTATATATAATAGTAATACTCCTAAAGGAATGCCTAATACTTCACCGGTCACACCCATAATTATTATTTCTCTAAACACATAGGTGTAGACTTCTTTTGGCTTATATCCTAATACTTCTAGTGTAGATATCTCTCTTACTCTTTCTGAAACGTTGATATTTACTAAGTTATAAATAACTAATATAGCTAATATTACAGCAAAGATTATGATGAATGAAGCAACTGATTTAAATGTTTCCATTATCGCTGATGTATTCTCCCAATTGGATGCTAAATCTAATAATCCAAATCCAGCCATAACCAATGATATAGAACACATCACAGATAGATTCATCGTTATAGTTTTGGACTTAAATCTAAATATATTTCTAAGAGTTGCTTTGTATCTAAAAGGTAATGGCTTCCAAAAGAAATCTATTCTTTCTATAAGTATCTTTTTACCTATGACAGGTGATTTTGGTCTCAAGGAATCAGCCGGTGTTTCATTTATATCTTTATTTATTTTTACTAATGTAATTATCAGTATAACTAATATGATAATTCCAGATCCTAACAGAGCTCCAGATAGATTAAAATCAGCTTTCATTTTAGGAAAATCTATCACGATGGATTGGAATGTAGGATAGAGGATTGAAGGTAGACCAAATAAGCCACCGATTGATCCTATTATTGCTCCGTTTAAAGAACTTAATAAAGAAAAGAAAACATATCTAAATCTAATCGAATGATTCGAATAACCTAAAGTCTTAAAACAAGCACATAATCCTCTTTCTTCATTTATTAATCTTTCTATTGTTATAGAAGAAACTAAAGTTGCTACAACTATGAAGAATGCTGGGAATATAGTACAGATCGTCTGTACTTTATCTATCGTCGAATTTAAATATTGATAACTTACGCTCTCTTCAACAGTCAGTCCAGCGGCTCTTTTTTCAGTCAACATAGTGATTAATTGATTCTTTCTTTTAACTACTTTATTCACATAGTCGTCAGAGAAATAATCTATATCGTCATCATGACTTAATTGAATATAGATATCAGGACCTATGAACAACGTATCTCCTGATATATAACTCATAGCTTTTTTGCTATTCATATAGAAAATATCATGAACATCTTTTTGAGTTGTTTGACTCTTGTCTTTCTCAATTGAATTATTCATTGGATTATGGACTATTCCAACTACAGTGAATGTTGTTGTTCTTTCAGTTCCAATGATAGGAACAGTCGAAGTAATTTCGAATGTGTCTCCAATTTTTCTTTGAGAATTGTCGGGCAATTGTTCGACTGCAACTTCAGTATCTGAAGTGGGTAAATTTCCTTCGACAATACTGATGGGATTTATTTTCATATTTTGATAATCTCTATAGATAATTCTAGTCTCAGTATTATTTATAGTCGTATCATAGAAATAGATTTCTTCCATCCTAGATTCATCTATATCTGGCTGATTCAACAACATGTTTTTTTCTTCTGCTGTAAATCCCAAAGCTACTTTTGATTTTAAGATGATATCTGGAAATTTATTTTTAATCATCTCTTGATTGAAAGAGGCTTTGACTGTCGATCCCAAGGTTCCTAAGCCAGAAATCAAAAGTGTTGAGATTAATATAATGCCAAAAACAGCTAGGAATCTTCCTAGGTTATGCCATATACCTCTCCATAATGATTTCCAGTAAGTTCTTCTCATATTTTTTACCACTCTATTTCTTCGATAGGCTTAGGATTGAAGATTCTGCTTTCACTTTCAATCTTTCCGTTTTTTACTTTGATAACTTTGTCTCCCATATCTTTCAACGCTGAGTTATGTGTTACTAAGATTACAGTCTTTCCTTCCTTTTTGGACATATCGTGAAGTAATCTTAGAATCTCTTTTCCTGTCTTATAATCTAAAGCACCGGTAGGCTCGTCGCAAAGTAGGATTTGTGGGTTCTTAGCTATTGCTCTGGCAATAGATACTCTTTGTTGTTCGCCACCAGATAATGTTGTAGGGAATGCACTAGCTCTTTCTTCCAGCCCGACTTTTTCTAAGATTTCCATAGGATCATAAGCATCCTTACAAATTTCAGATGCTAGTTCTACATTCTCTAATGCGGTGAGATTAGGCATTAAGTTATAGAATTGAAAAACAAATCCTACTTTGTTTCTTCTATACAAAGTCAATTCTTTCTTTCTCATTCCAACTAAGTCTTCACCATCTACCACTAGATTTCCGTCTGTAGCACTATCCATTCCACCTAACAAGTTTAATAGTGTAGTTTTACCAGCACCGCTGGGTCCTAATATGATTGTAAAGGAACCTTTATCGATAGAAAAACTTATTTTGTCTATAGCTTTGACTAAAGTTTCACCAGATCCGAAATATCTGCAAAGATCAGTTGCTTGGACCATTACATTTTTGTTTATCATCCCAGTTCCTCCGACTGAATTAATTTTATTTTCAAAATAAGATTATTTATTAGATTATATCTAAACTAATAAAGAAACCATATAATAAATTTGGTTATAACTAAATTATAAAGAATTTAAGCTTAATATTTTAAAATATTTTTTAAGGCTAAGTTTATTTTGGCTTGCTAAAGGGAGAATTATATGAAAAACATTAAACCTAAGATAATTTCGTTGAGTATATTAGGATTATTACTAACTTCCTGTGGTGAAAGTATAACATCACCAACAGAAAAGCCTAGTGTTCCTTCTTCTACCCCATCAACTCCTTCTGTTAAACCTACGGATTCATCTAAAAAAGATGATGATATCGATGCTAAATGGATAGCCGATACATTTAAGAAGTTAGCGGGTGGTGAGAAATTTGCGGTTTCTTATCTATCAGATAACAAGGAATATACTGATTATTTTGCTAATGATTATGTATACTTTGACGCTGAAGGTGCTGGATATGCACTAATAAAAGATGGAAATAATAAGAAGCCATTTTTATACGAGCTAAATAACGATGGTAGCGTGAAATTAGGATTAGCTCAATCCGAAAGTAATACTACTACCTTAGTTAATTCTACTTATGTTAAATATTTGACAAATGACGATTATTCTGAATCTGATTTCACATCTGATAATGGTGATTTTGTAACTACTAACTCATCTATTATTCACACACTATGTGGTTTATCTGGGTGGGGTAGTTATTATTCTTATTTTAATTCAGTAACTATAATTCCTAATGAAGATGAGATAACTTTTATATTAGGATTGCCTGAGCCTTATGCCAGCAACATATCAGAAGATCTAAGAACAGGAACCATTAGTGGTATAGGATCCGTTTCATTAGATAAAGTTGATGAATTTGTAAATTCATATGAGATTCCATCTCAAAAAATAGATGATTCAATTCTTTCTTTGTTGATGAATACAACATTCGAATCAAAGACTACAGCAACTTTGAAGTATTTATTTAATGGTAGTGAAACTATCATCGGTAATTATTCTCTTCAGTACGATGATAGTCATTTTGATGTCAAACAAAGTTATAGTGGATTTGACAGAGAAAACTATTATGAGAAGAAAGCTATATATGCAGAGGATGGATCACGTAAAGACAGTGTTGCTGAAAGAACTTATGTCGATCACAATAACGTGGTTCAAAAAGCGGAGACGGATAACAAATGGTCTGATATCGTCAAATCGTTAGCATATAGCGTAATCGATACTGAAAAAGATAACATTAGGAAGAACGATGATGGTTCTTTAGTTTATGTCGGTGCCTCAGCGAGTACACTTTTCCAAAGTGTTACCCAATTCTCACCTTTGACTGATTTAGCATATTTAGAATTTAAAACTGATAGTCAGGGAACTATAACAGGAATTGTAGCCACGACTGTTTCTTCGGATTTCTATTCCAATGGAAAAGAAGAAGTTGTCGTATATGATATCGATATTTCATCAAATCCTAGTGAAATAGTAAAGCCTACTGCTTATGCTGATCAAGGAACAGATGGAGCTGATACAGCTAAGATTAAGAAGGCGTTTGATTTCTTTTCTAATCCAACAACTAACTTCTCAATCGATGTCACTGAACATTCATCTGATTTAAACATGTCTTTGAGCTATGAAGGAATTTATGATAAAGATGAAGGAATTTATTACTATCATAGCAATAATGATTTGTCTGGAAGTGGATTCTTTGAGAGAGATAATAGGCTTTATGGGTATGTCACGGACTCCAAGGGTACGGCTAGAGTCGAATCTCCTAGTGTTAGTGGACACCTCAGTGATGTTACAACCTTTCATATCGCGCCAAATTGTTTCTCTATAGATGGAGATATTATAAGAGATAGAGACATAGCGTTGGACAATCCATTAGATTATATGTTCGTCGGTGAAAGTCAGACTGCTAATGGATATGAAGGAACTGGAATTACTATGAAGTTAGATAGTGAAGGAAGACTTTCGACAGTGCAATATTTATCCTATATTGTGAATCCGGTTAATGGAGCCTATTATCCTATTTCAGTCAAGTATACTTATAAATATGGCGATCAAATTAAAGCTGATGATAAAATCAAAGCGGCTTTGGATGGCCTTGATTATGTGAAACCCACAACTTGGTCTGAAGAAACGGCTGTTATCGATGCTCAAGCTAAAGTGTTGTTCGGCGAGGAGTTCGATTTAGATTCTGTTTTCCCTTATGTATATAAAGACTGGCTTACTACTAATTGGAATCCTGATTTAGATAGCACTAACGGAACTATAACGATAAGAGCTTATATAGGAACTGATTTCTCTTCGATCAGTGGTGAAGAGAAGGCAAGTTTCTATACAGAGTTTATTAAAAAGCTTAAAGATGTTGGTTATAGTGAGGTCAGTAATGATTCGACTTCAGGAACAATTGTATTATCTAAGGAAGGAGTTCCATTCACTGTAACAGTAAATACTAAAGACTATGATTTCAAAAAGTCGATCATCATAACTAAAACACAGGAGGATTAATCAATATGAAAAAAATTAAAATTCTATCTTTGTTAGCTGTTGTTACTACTTTAGCTTCTTGTGGTGCAAATCCGTCATTTAATTCTACGACTCCAATGACTCCCAGTACCCCATCAAACAATAATTCGCAAACCACTAAGCCTACATCTGAAAAGCCTGAAAAGAAAAATATGAGCATTTCTGATGCTTATAACTATGTTTATGACTTGGCTTCTAGAGAGTATTTAGCATCACATGAAGATGTCAAAACAACATCAGTCAATAGTTATTCATCTAAAGTAAAGTCTATTTCTTTAGATATTTATAACGATAAAACATCTTATGGAACTGGAACTGTTGTCGAGACTAAAAATTCAACAAGTGAAGTTAGTAAAGAAGACACATTTAAATATAGAGCCAAATCACAAAAAGAGAAGGTGAAAATTGAAGATTCAATCAAAGAACTCAATTTCTTATATATGGTTGAATCATATGAAAATGATTCATTCTACACAAGCGGATTCTCAGATGCCTTAGGGAGATTGGCCGTGGTTAAGAATACTAACGAAGCTACGGACTTAGGTCTTGCTACAGGTCAGTATATTTTGGAAAAGAACTTAGATACTTATGTAACTTCTAATGCCGTAAATTCGGTGTATAAGTTCATCGATGAAAATATCGTCAACAATGAATCCTTGAAGACTTCAAGTTTATCTTTTGAATATTACGATGATAAGGATGGTAATACTACTTATAGTTTCTCAACTGAGTATAAAAATGATAATAGCGATGTTGATGTCAGCACTGGAACTGTAGTCGATATAGATGTTTTGTTTACTGTCAATAATGATGAGAACATGACTTCATTTAAAACATCATATAAAGTAGTAGAAGGGGACACTAGCGGTGATTCGAGCTTAGCTTATATTAAGAATGATATCAATGAAGGAACGATAACATATGGTGAAAAACAAGCTCCATCTACAAAGGCCATAGATGTTAACAATTATTTTATCAATGATGTTACAGATATAGATGTGTTCGATAAAAACACAAATCAACCAACTGCATTGAATAAAGACCAAATTCCTGCTTCTACAACTGCAATTTATGCTAAGCCTAAGACTTATTCACCAGCTACAGCATTAGATGCTGATTTCTCATATTTAATTCCTAAGTCATCTTCTAATACATCTTATGCAACTGTTAATTCTGTTGGAAATGGATTTAACTTAAAGAATGCAAAAGGACAGACTATTACTTTGACCTATGAATGCAATTATAAGAATGAATCAGGAGTCTGGGATTCTAAAGATATTTCAGTAACAATTACAATATCTAAATACGATGATGCTGAATCTATTAAGTTTTCGGAAATTAAAAGCTCTGATCAATCACCAACTAAAGAAGACTCTTATATAAATGAGCTGATTATAGGAAAGACTTATACATTAGATAAAAGCAGAGTTTCAGTCAATCCTTCATCAGCTGATCAAGAAGTAACTATTACTTCATCTGATCCTTCTATTATTAAAGCCGAGAAGAATGCTGATGGTGTCTATGTCTTAACTCCTTTGAAGGAAGGAAGTATAACTTTAACAATTGCCTCTGTACGCAATCCAGAAATTAAAAGAGAAGTAACTTTAAAAGCTTATACACCTATGGCTGCCAGCGAAATATCAACCTATTTCATGGGTAAGACATTTGAATATGTATCTTCTTATGGCTATACGAATGTCATTAAATTTAATTCAACAACTAAATCTGGAACAATATCAGGAACGGGAATTAGTAAGGTTACCAAGTTCAATTGGGAATCCACAAAAGCCGGATATATATCATTATATGATTGTGTTCCTGATGGTAATGATGATTACGAAGATATTGAGGGTAACTTCGGATATTCCAAATCGTTTATTGTGACTGCAGACAAGAACCTTTATGTCGGAAGACCCAATTATTATGATATGCATTATTTTGTTTTAAAGGTATAATTTATGAAGAAAGCATTTTATATTTTGATAGCCGGAATTGGTATTCTTTCTAGCTGTGGAGATGGAACATCTAATTCGTCTACGATTCCTACAGTTCCATCATCTCCTACTCAACCATCCACTAAGCCATCTAGTACTAATTTTGATGAATTGAGCTTAGAAGATAAAATTGATTATCTAACCAATTATTTAAATCCATATAAGGATAAAATAATATCTTATGAAACTGGATATACTGAAAAATTGACATCGATTTCAAATGGTGGAGTAGAATTATATTCTAAAGACACATTTGAAGCGACTAGATATTCGATTACATCTTCACCATTAATAGTTAGAAGTGGAAAAATTGAAAATGATGAAGGAAAATCAGAGGAATATGATATGCAAATGTATCATGATTCTTCTAAGATCTACCACTTATATAATTATCATGGAGACTCCGGTAAAATAAAAGATTCGACAGATTATAAAGGTGACGATTCAAGTCTTACATTTCAGTTTATCGATTCAATTCTTAATGATTTAGATCAACTTATTGGTTTTGAAGGAAATAATACTGAGGTAAATATAGTATTTGAAGAGGATGAAACTATTTATCTCAGCTATGAGGCAATACAATACAATCCAGAAAGTAAATCATCGTATATTTCAACTAAAGCTGAGTGGGAATTTGTTTTTAATGATAATGTCATATCAAAAGTTAAGAATTCTTATGAATCTAAACAAGTAGCTGTTGTGACTCAAAGTGTTCATACGGTTACTGAATTAAGTTTTAAATATGAGGATATACAAGAGTTTGACGGGACATTGTATAACCCAAGTGATTTCAGTCAAATTTATTAAAGAAAGGAAAACAAAATGAAAAAAACAAAAGTTTTATTGCTGTTGTCTATTGTTTCTGCTTTAGGATCATGTGCTCGAAATAACACATCTAATACAGGAAAGCCTACTTATACCCCTTCCAGTATCACGGACAACTCAACTAAAGAGCCAGAGGTTGTAAATGTTGAATCTGTATCTATCACTAATAAGATTAGTACATTAAATTTAGGTGATGATTACGAGATAGCATATGAAGTCCTACCTGCTAATGCAACTAATAAAAAAGTTTCATTTTCATCATCAAAACCAGACGTAGTTAGTGTAGATAGATCTACAGGTAAACTTACAGCTAATTCGTCCGGAACTGCTACCATCACAGTTAAAACTGAAGATGGCGATAAAACTGATTCTTTTGATGTCTTAGTCCCTGTGGCAGTTACTGGAATAAACATTGCTCTAAATGCAAGTAGTGTTTATGTAGGTGATGAAGTTGATTTTACTGTATCAGTTTTACCTGAAGATGCTACAGATAAATCTTATGAATTGACTACCACTACTGTTGATTTATTATCAATCGAAGGTAAGAAAGTAACGGCTATTAAAGAAGGTCATGCTTCTTTGACAGCAAAAGCAGGATCGATTGAAAAGACTATTAACTTTGATGTGAAAAAGCCAATCGAAAGTGTGGAGTTTGATGAGATTAAAACTGTATTGGAAACAGCTTTGATCAAAGAAAAAACTAATTCAAATGGTGGATCATGGAAACACAAGAAGCTCGATTTAACAACTGAAGAAAAACAATATGATTGGACTGTATACACTGATTCAATTCAAAAGAGAATCACTTCTAGTGAAGGTGAATATGTAGACGATTTAACCTTTATTCAAGCTAATTCCGATTCAAAGAATTATTTACATAATATCATCGATACAACCAGTCAAACAGAAGCAAATAATAAAGTAAAAGAAACTAAAAAGAGTGTTGGAAATGGTTTTTCTGATGTTTTGAAGCAGGATCAAGCAAATAATGCTATTTCTATGATTAGTGAAGATACTGATTATTCCGGCTCATCCGTTTATGGAATAAGCCAATATGCATTGAATTATTTGACTGAAACTTCCAGTAAAGGATTGTCTAACGATAACTCTAAAGAGAAAGCTATAGTTAGAAAAATTGATAATTTGGATAACAATTTTGTTTATAAGATTGAATCTAAGTTTGAAGGTGATACTTCATATTACAATGAAATCTCGTTTGAAATAGGGCTTAGTGGAGATAAATTGGTCTCTTTCAAGTTTGATCAAAAAGTTTATAACAGCAATGGATATGATTTCACTGCTCATGCGTTGAAGACTGATGCTACTCCTTATCAAACAGCTGTAGATGATGCTACTTTGAATTATGGAACTAGAGTCGATAGTGATGAGAATAAGTTGGATAAAGATGACTATAAGATTAAAGCATTCACCATTCAATCTATAGGTGATAACAATCAAATAGATTTGAATTACAACGATGGAGTTGCATTTGATTTGAAGACAACTATAACTACTCCAAACAAATATTTAGATGAGTCTTTTACATATCAATCTTCAGATCCTAATGTTATTAGTGTATCAACAATTTCGAAGAAACTCATGGTTAAAGGTGCTGGAACAGCAACCATTACCATGACTTATGAGAATGGTGCATTTGCAACAACCGATATTACAGTTGTATCTCATCCTGTCACTAGTATTAGTATCACTAATACGACTAAAGAATTATATGTCGGTGATACTTTGAATTTGACTGTTCAAGTCAATCCTGATAATGCAAATACTAAAGAATATACAATCGAAGTGACAGAAGGATCCGATGTTGCTACTTTAAGATTAAATTCTGATGGTTCTTATACTTTGGTAGGTAAGAAAGCTGGAACTATTAAAGTTCAAGCTAAGGCTAAAGATAATGATAAATTATCTGAAGTTGTTGAATTTACAGTCAAGGAAAAACCTGCAGCTGATCTTTCTACTGTTAAGGCAAATATTGTAGGTTATGGACCTTATAGTAATAAATATGGAGACATATCATTTGATTTTAAAAATGACGGAACAGCTAAGTTGGAATTTTATAAAGGACGTATTTACACATTAAATTGGGATATTAGTGTCAATTCGGATGGAACATATGAATTATCTATGAAGTCTATCCAACAGCAGGATGGAACTTCTGGAAATGATAGAATTAACAGTGCTAGCAGCGGATACTTCTCTAAGGATTTAAAGAAATTCTATTTAACATATTCATCTGATGGTGGATGGGGATGGGAAGAAGCTACAGCAACTTTAACCGCTGAAAATTATCAATAGTTAAATTAGCAAAATAAAATAATTGAAGTAAAAATAGTGTCTTCTCCAGACACTATTTTATTTTCCATTCTTAATTTATGAAGTTAAAGTGTTTTATTCTTCTATCTTGATTACTGCGTGTGAGTTACCGCTTGAATCTTTAGATACTTCGATTTTCTTTTTGATTCTAGTTTGAAGTAAATCTACATGACTTATTATTCCTACCAAGCAGTTTCCTTGCTCGACAGTTTGATTTGATAAGACACTCATGATGTCATCGAGACTGTTTTTATCCAATGTTCCAAATCCTTCATCGATATACATACAATCTATATTGATTCCTTCTTTAGTTAAAGCGACAGTATCTCTTAATCCTAAAGCTAAGGATAATGCAGCTTTGAAACTCTCACCTCCTGATAAAGTGATGGATTTCCTAGTCTTTCCATCCGGAGCTAGATTTTGATTATCCCTTATGTTGATTTCAAGTCCAGACAATGCTTTTGCACCATATTCTCCAGCATTAGCTTTTACCATTGAGAAATGATTGTTTGTCATTTCTAATAATCTCTTATTAGCGAAGTGTAAGACTCTTTCCAATTGTTTACCTTGAACATAAACTTCTATTGTTTCTTTAACTCCATCGCAATTACCACCACCGAATACTAAGTTAAGATGATTTAGATTGGTAGCTTGTTTTTGAAGCTTTTCAATAATTGGAAATTCAGATTTTAACTGAGATAAGATCGATTCATTAGTCGAATAGAAATTCGAATATTTAGAATACTTACTGTTATTTATATTGAAGTCATTTTGAATTTGATTTTTCTTTGAAATTATTTCTTCAAGAGATAAGTTCAATCGACTTTCATATTCGGTGATTGAATTAGATAATATTTTCTCTTGTCCTTCTAAACTTGTTATTTCAGCAGTGATTTGATTAACATCATTTCTAGTTTTGTTTAATAAGACTTTATAATCGCTAATCTTCTTTTTTAGACAAACAATGTTCTTTTCTACATCTTCTTTAGACTTGTTTCCTATTTTATTTTTGAGCTCCTCGATATATTTAGTATTTTCTAAAATATGAGCTTTAGAACTAGCTAATTCTGATTCTATTCTACTTATTTCTGAAGTTAATTTGTCTTTCTTAAGATTTGAAGCGTCCCTATTTGTTTCTAAAGAAGTCTTATAGCTTTGCATTCTTAATAAGCTCATTTTTCTAGATTCGAAATCTTTTATTTCTTTGGATAATTTATCATTTACTTTTTGATATGATAAATCGATGGATTTGAAATCGGAGTCATATTTCTTTAATTTTGAACTGATAGTTTCAGTCAGTTCTGTGATTTGTTTTTGCTCCGAATCTACTTTAGAATCTGCATATGATGATTCATTTGCTTTTGCATTGTATTCATCTTCTATTTTCTTCATCTCTTCATCAGAAACACTATTTGTGGATAATCTAGTTGGGTTTGGATGAGAAATAGAACCACAGACAGGGCATGGGTAATTCTCTTTTAGTTCTTCAGCTAGATATCCGGCATAATTGTCAAATCTAACTTTGATCATCCTGTCCTTCTCTTGCTCAAGGCTTTCTTTTTTATCTCTAAGTGAATTAGCTTTATCGATTAGTTTGTTTAGATTATCTTTATTTGCTGTCAACTTGGCGATGTCTTCTTTAATTTGTTCTAATTCTTTTTCTTTTTGGAACAGAGGCTTTGATTCTTCATCTATTTTAATGAGTTCTTTAGTAGGATCAGGAGTTAAATTCTTGAGTTCATTGTTTGTATCTTCTAATTGTTTAAGAACAATAGCTAAATCATCTTGTTTTTTCTTCGACTGATTTCTTTGAAAAGAAATAGATGATTCATAATTCTTTCTTTCTTTTTCTTTTGAGGCAAGGTTATCTAAATCGACTAAGTTATTTTTTAAATCTATTAAGTTTTTGTTATCTAATTCTATCTCCTTGTCTTTGCTTTCTAGTTCAGTTAGATTTCTTGAAGACTCTTGTAATTTTGGATTTAAAGAATCGATTTGATTTTTAATGTTTTTTAGCTTTTCTTTATTGTTGATATAATCTTTTGCTTTCTGTTCATTTCCACTCAAGACTTGAAGCTCTTTTTGTTCTTCATCCATAAGAGATTTAGATTCATTTAAATCTTTTTTGTACTTAGCTGTTATTTTTTCTATGAAAGCATAAGCTTCGTCTTGCTTTATATCTGGTGAATTGAAAATGGATTTTTTCTCTTCTACAAGATCTAAATCTTCTTCATCGACTTTAATATTATTATATTGAATATTTACTTTAGCTGATTCACTCTTTAAATCAGCCTGAGCTTTATTTGCTAAGTCGCTCAATCTTGCTTGAAATTTGTTATAGGAATCTGTTCCAAACAATGAGCGATAGATATCTCTTCTCCCTTTGGTATCTTGATTTAATAAATCTTCAAACTTTCCTTGAGGAATTAAGATTGTCTTTTCAAACTGATCTGCATCTAATCCTATGATATCTTTGATTCTTTTGTTTAATGCTTTACCTCCGCTTTCTAATTGCTCAGGTTTTTCTTCATAGGGATCTAAACTTAATACATCGAAGAGATGTGATTCAGTAGATCCTTTTTTATTTATGGTTCTATTGACGTGATAGTATTTTCCTTTCTCTTCAAAGATTAAATCTACTATCGTTTTCATTTTATCTGGTGCGTTAATATTTCTAATATCCTTGTCGACAATGTCGACACAGCCTTTTCCACCACTGTTTAGAAACTCTTTATATAAAGCATAGTAAATGGCTTGGAATATTGTCGATTTTCCAGCACCTGTTTCACCATCTACTAAGAATAATCCTTTATCGCCAAGTTTTGTGAAATCAATTTCAGTTTTATCTAAATATGATTGAAAAGCTTGGATTGTTAATTTAATTGGCTTCATTAGTTTTGTTCTCCTTCTTTGTTGGCTTCTATAAAGATTTCCGCTAATAATTTCTTATTCTCTTCATCTAAGTCTTTATTTGTTTTCTCCCTATAGTATTCACAGATAAAATCTATAGGTCTTTTATCAGCTAAAGATGTATCTAAATTCATCTTTTGCTGCAATGTATCATTTGGAAATTCTATATCCACTATTCTCTTGTAATAAGGAGTTAATTTATTTTTAGCTTCAATAGGAGTTTTATCATCATCCACTATCAAATAAACGTAATCATTTTCATTTGGATTAGTATTAGTTAATTCAGATAGTAGTCCTTCTATTTTTACAAAAGGATGCAAAGGCTTGATAGGATCAAGTTTGACTTCTATATTACCTTTTTCCTTTAAATCTATTATCACTACTGATTTATCAGGGCCGTCGATTTCGGATGTTTTATATTTAAGTAAAGAACCTGAATACCTAATGGTTTCTCTACTTATTTTTTGAGGCTTATGAATATGTCCTAAAGCTACATAATCAAAATTTTGGAATTTATCCAAACTAATAATTCCAACTCCTGCGACATTTTTCTCATCTCCGTTGCTATAAGAAAAATCTTCTTCGGATCCACCAAATTTAAATCCGGCTACAAATTGATGAGCTAGGATGATATTTCTTTGTGAGGTATCTATATTTTCTCTCTTTATGATTTCATCCATAGCTAAATCATAATTTTCCAATCCTTTTTCAAGTTTAAGATTGCTTTTAACAATAAACGGAGTAAAGAATGGTAGCATGTAGAAATTTACTGGGCCATATTCATCGTTTAATGAAACCTTCCTCATTGGAGAATTGAATTCACCTTCTACAAAGTATCCTTTTCCTAGAATGTCTTTGTAAGCAGATAGCCTAATACCTGAATCATGGTTTCCTGATATAGCTATTACTTTTATATTTTTATCTAATAATTGTTTTAAAAAGGAAACATACATTTTGATAGCTTCTTCAGATGGGTTAGGTCTATCAAAAACATCACCGCTAATTAGAACGACCTCAACTCTTTCTCTTATAGCTGTATCGACAACCTGATTTAAGACATATTCAGTGTCTTCTTTTAAATCATAGGTTCCTATATATTTACCTATATGTAAATCTGATGTATGCAGTATTTTCATATTAAGCCTCCTAAGTACATATATATTTTCACTCACAAATCAAGAAAAATAAGAATAATTTTATAAATGGGTATTATTTTTTCACATTCACAAAAAACTAATAATATTATAATTTTTAAATTTTATATGGAATTTATTTCTTAAACAATGCAATATAGGATGATTATTTATATATTTTGTTTTATATTATTAGACCCGGAGACTTTTATAGGTAATGACTAAAAAAGAGAGAAAGGATAGACTTTTGGCCTTAATTAAATCCAAAGGTTATGTTTCCTTAGAAGAAATAGCAAAAGATTTGGATATGTCTGAATCTACGGTAAGACGTGACATCGTAGAGATGGATAAAGAAGGTCTATTGGTAAGAGAAAGAGGCGGAGCATCTAGTATAAAGACAGCAGCTTTCTTTTTAGCAGATCAAAAACTTGTGGTAAGAGAGAGAATGAACGCTGAGAACAAGCTTTTGATAGCTAAGAGAGCAATCAATCTCATCAGGCCTGATTCAACTATTTATATCGATGCTGGTTCTAGCACTTTGACATTAGCTAATAATTTACCTACTGATTTAAGGATTACCGTTGTAACTAATTCTCTTTCTATCGCTAGAACTGTATCAGAGAAAGGAATTAATACTTATTTAATTGGTGGAGCCTTAAAAATCACTACTGATGCTACAGTTGGACCTATGGCAGAGGAAGAAATTTCAAAATTTCATTTCAAGCAAGCCTTTATGGGAGCTAATGCTGTGGATAAATTCTATGGATTCATGACTCCTGATTATGCTGAAGCTAATTTTAAGAAGAAAGCTATTCAAATGGCAGAGGAAACGATATTTTTGATAGATGGATCTAAGTTTAATACAAAATCAGTAGTTACTTTCGCTCCTTTAAAAGGAGCTAAAGTAATCACTGATTTCATAGATACTAAAGAAGAATTCACTGATTTAATTCTTTTGGAGGTAAATCAAAATGACAATTAGAACTTTGACTTTGTCACCCGCTTTGGATTATTCCTTAACAGTTAAGGATAAATTGACTATTGGTGCTATCAATAGAACTACTAAGGAATCATTTGCACCTGGTGGAAAAGGAATAAATGTTTCCATCATTTTGAAGAGATTGGGATATACATCTATCGCTTTGGGTTTTTTGTCTGGGTTTACTGGTGAATATGTAGAAAAGCTTTTAGCAAAAGAAGGGCTTCAAACTGATTTTATTCATATCGCTGGAATAACGCGCATCAATGTTAAGATCGATGGAAAAGTTGAGACTGCAATCAATGGCTCTGGGCCTAACGCTACTGATGATGATTTGGAGAAACTATTTAAAAAGATTGAGCAGAGTGAAAGTGGTGATATCTTAGTCATGAGTGGACAAATCCCCCCTACTCTTCCTAGTAATACTTATGAAAGAATATTGGAAAGAATATCGGATAGAGATGTTATGACGGTAGTCGACTCTACTGGAAGTCTATTGACAGACTCTTTGAAATTCCATCCTTTCTTAATAAAGCCGAATAAGGAAGAGATGTGCGAGATACTTGGAGTGGATGATTTATTTACTGATGGAGAAATAATTACTGGTGCTAGACATCTTCAAGATATGGGTGCTAAAAATGTCCTTGTTTCTTTAGGAAAACAAGGAGCGTTATTAGTCGATGAAGCAGGTAATATTTATAAGAGATCTGCTCCTATAGGACATGTTAAATCAACTGTTGGAGCTGGTGATTCAATGGTTGCTGGATTTTTAAAAGGCTATTTAGAAACACATGACTATGGTGTTGCTCTAGCTTATGGTGTCGCGATAGGATCAGCCACTGCTTTTGCTAGAAACTTAGCTAGCAGAGATAAGATGCTAGCTGCGATAGAAAAGGTCAAGAAATAAAAAAAGCTCAGTCATGTGACTGAGTTTTTTGAATGCTATTTTATCTTTATTCCATCGAGAATTGAGAGTTGTACAAGGAAGCGTAGAATCCATTTTGATTCATCAAAGAATCATGGGTTCCTTGTTCGATGATATTTCCATCTTTCATAACGAGAATCAAATCAGCATTTCTAATTGTGGAGAGACGATGTGCGATGACAAATGATGTTCTTCCTTTGGTCAATCTATCCATAGACTCTTCAATTTTTTCTTCTGTTCTTGTATCGACGTTTGATGTAGCTTCATCCAAGATCAACAATGGAGCATTCTTGATCATAGCTCTGGCGATTGTAATCAACTGACGCTGACCACCGGAAATCGTATTTCCATCTTCAATATAGTAATCTAGTCCTCCTGGCAAGGTTCTGACATAATGGACCAAGTGAGCATCGTGAATGGCCTGTTGAATTTGTTCGTCAGTAACGTTAGGAGTGTTGTAGACCAGATTTTCACGCAGAGTTCCTGCAAAAACCCAAGTGTCTTGCAAGACCATTCCAAAGACATCTCTAACTTCCTTTCTCTGCATATCTTTTGTAGGAATTCCGTCTATAGATATGCTTCCCCCATTGACTTCATAGAATCTCATTAAGAGATTGACCATAGTTGTCTTTCCTGCACCTGTAGGTCCGACTATTGCGACTTTCATTCCAGGCTTTACGCTGGCTGAGAAGTCAGGGATGATGACTCTGGAATCATCGTAAGAGAAGTTGACGTGATTGAATTCGACTGCTCCTTTGACGACTTTTTTTCCATTCTTATTTTTAAATACTGAAGGAAGATTAGAGTCATTTTCTTGCTCTTTAGCCCCTAAGAATTCAAATACTCTGTTTCCAGATGCTACACCCATCTGCATTTGATTCAAAGCTTGTGCTATTTGAGATAGAGGGCTTTGGAACAAATTGATATAAATCATGAATGCAGTGATTGTACCGTAAGTAAATCCGGCAACTTGAGCATTTAAGAGAAGTCCACCGGTAACAAACACAGCAGCATAAGCTACATATGAAATTAATGACATGAAAGGCTGCATGGTACCACCACAAATTTCTGCTAGGAACATAGTTCTTTTCAATTCGTGGTTGCTCTTTTCGAATGCGGCATTAGTCTTATCTTGAGCGTTGAACGCTTTGATGACTAATTGACCATTGTAAGTCTCTTCGACTTCACCTTCAATTTCACCTAACTTCTTTTGTCTTCTTATGAATTGAGGATTTGCTAATATCAAAGCAAAAGCCATGAACGCAATCATCAAAGGTAAAGTACAAAGAACTGTTATGGCCATTTGCCATGAAGTAACAAACATAGCAATTAATGCTCCAATCAAAGTGAATATTGATTGGAACATCATACTGATAGACTGTTGCATAGACTGACCTAATTGATCGATATCGTTAGTTACTACTGAGAGGATATCTCCATATTGACGTGTATCGAAGTAAGAAAGAGGAAGTCTATTTATCTTCTTAGACATAGCTGTTCTCAAATCTTTAGAATAATATTGAGAGACAGAAGTCATGATGAATGAAGCACAATAACTTAACACAGCATTTCCTGCATATAAGCCAATTAAGATTCCACCATAGATTCCTACGTTTTCCATGAAAGCTTTAGAATCTCCAGCATTGATTATTACTCCATTGAATCCTTCTATTGTTGTCTTTGAAGGATTGGAGTAATTCGTGATCAAGTTGGTGAAGTCGGATAGGATGTTAGGAGCAAAGATTGAAAGTAAGACCATTCCGATAATACAAATGAGAGCCACAACAATCCAAGGCATATATTTTGAACCATTGTTCATAATACCTTTGATAGTTGACTTCATCTGTTCTTTTGTCATCTTCTTATCAGCTTTTTGCTGCTTTCTTGTATTATTTATTGCTTTTCTTTCTTTGCGATTCATAATCCAAGTTCCTCCTCTGAAAGCTGAGACAAAGCTATCTCACGATAGATTGGGCAGTTTTGAAGTAACTCTTTATGAGTTCCTTTACCTACAACTTTACCTTCGCTTAATACAATGATTGTATCGGCATCCATAATGGTTCCGATACGTTGAGCAACTATCAATTTAGTAACATCTTTTTGAGACTTAGCCAGGTTATCTCTGACTTGTTTATCTGTCTTGAAATCCAAGGCTGAGAAAGAGTCATCGAAGACGAGGAATTCAGGTTTTGTAGCAATAGCTCTAGCGATACAAAGTCTTTGTCTTTGACCACCTGAGACATTTGTTCCACCACGAGTGATAGGCGAATCGTATCCTTTATCCATCTTTGATATGAATTCGTCAGCACAAGCTATCTTGCAGGCTTGTTCGACATCTTTATCTGATGCATTTGAATTACCAAACTTGATATTGCTCTTTATTGTTCCGGAGAACAACAACCCTTTTTGAGGAACAAATCCGACCAATCCTCTCAATGTGGATTGCTTCATGTTTCTGACATCTACACCATCGATGGTGATCGATCCTTTAGTTACATCGTAGAAACGAGTTACCAAATTTACCAACGTGGATTTACCAGATCCTGTTGATCCTATGAAGGCTATAGTTTGACCTTTCTTTGCAGTGAAAGAGATGTCTTGGAGAATATCAGCTTCGGCATCAGGATAAGCGAATGAAACATGATCAAAGGTGATAGTACCTTCTTCGCCTTTTACCAAAGGTTTTTCAACTTCAGGATCTTTGACTGATACTTCAGTATCTATAACTTCTTGGATTCTTTTTGCACAGACATTTGCTCTAGGAAGCAAGACGAACATCATCATGAGCATCAAGAAGGCCATAACTATTTGTGTGCACAACATAGTGAATGCTTGGACAGTTGCATAGTCGATTTCATTGCCAGCAATCAATCCAGCACCGATCCAATAAACTGCTAATGTTAAACCATTCATGACTAAAGTCATGATAGGTGACATCAAACCTAGCATACGTCCAGTAAAGAGTTGAGTTTTAGTTAAATCTTTATTTGCTTTTTCAAACTTGCTTTCTTGATAATCTTCAGCATTGTAAGCACGAACAACACGTATACCAGTTAAGTTCTCACCGGTGACTGCATTAACTTTATCGATGAACTTCTGCATAATTTTAAATTTAGGCATAACAAATGCCATCAATATGATTATGCAAATGACCAAGAAGACAATTCCAACAGCAGCAGCTATAGTCAATTGCCAGCTTGAAGCTTGGACTTTACAAATTGCCCAAATTGCAGTTACTGGTGCAGCAAAGACCATACGCATTACCAAGAGGTTTGCCATTTGAACTTGTTGTACATCGTTGGTAGCACGTGTGACTAATGAAGCCGTTGAGAATTTGTTGATTTCAGCCAAAGAGAAGTTAGAAATCTTTGTATTCACTTCTGTACGAAGTGTGGTTGCAAAATTGGATGATATATAAGCTGCTAAAACAGCGATGACAAATTGACATCCAGCTGCACCAGTAGCTACTGAAACCATCATTCCACCATTGAACCAGATATCACCTGTAGTAGCATTCTGGATTGATGACCACATTTCAGCAGTTAGCTTTGAAGAATCCATACTTCCTGGGTTTTGTGTCATTATTTGAAGTATCTGCTCAAATTTTATATCTCCTATACTCATTCCAGAAGGAAGTATAGAGGATATTTGATTTTGATAATTCAAATAGATGATAGATTTAGTAATATCTTGAACATAATCGACTAATAACATAGTACACCATACTTGTACTATTGTCAGACCGATGATTAGGAATGTTTGTACCCAATCTATAGGTCTAAATTTCTTATACAATTTCAGCATTCTTATCTACCTCCGAAACTGTGGCAATAAATGCCTTTTTAATTAAATTACACATCAACTCGAAGTCATCTCCACCTAAAGCATCGACCATTTGTCTTATCTTCAAAGTGAAGAATGCCTTAAATCCTGCAGCTTTTTCCTTGCCTTCTTCAGTAAGAACGACTACAGTCTTTCTTTTATCTTTGCTTTCTTTGCTTCGTTCTATAAGACCTTTTTCTTCAAGGTCTTTTAGAGCGTTGCCTATTCTTCCTGTTCCGACATTTAAATATTCGGATAAGGTACCGGGATTAGCACCTTCGGGGTGATTGTTTAGATAAAGGATTATCTTTGGTTCACCTCTACCGAATGATCCGTTGCCGAATGGCCTTGGCTGGTGTTCCCAAAACACACAGGTAACATCAGCGAATAACTTGGTGTAATACTCATCACTCTTTCTACACATTTTTGCCTCACACTATGAGATTTAGAAATCTCATTGTTGAATTATATAGATATGAAAACAAATGTAAATAGCTTATCTCACAATGTGAGCTATACCAAGAAAGAGGCTTATATAGAATTGATTGTCTTATATAATTCCTCTTTTGTTGATAAAAGCCTTTGTCCAGAGTCAGTAAGAGATAAAGGAGTGCATGTAGCTATGAAAAAAGCTAAACTGTTTGATGAGCCCGAATGGGATTATGAATCGGTGAAAGACGTGCTGATGAAATAAAATTAGATAACCTTTGTCAAGCTCTTTTTTGAAGGAATCCCACCAAAAAAAT
>ENA-OPKX01000122-OPKX01000122.1-human-gut-metagenome-genome-assembly--contig:-NODE-122-length-25206-cov-4.829510_pt1 | contig 25206 bp, 19 predicted proteins | sample MGYA00241791_ERZ501709 | MGnify/ENA primary metagenome ERZ501709 (study PRJEB25962, sample SAMEA2042091) | human gut metagenome | biome: human gut; feature: human-associated habitat; material: faeces...
CGCGAGCTGGGTTCAGAACGTCGTGAGACAGTTCGGTCTCTATCTATCGTGGGCGTGGGAGTTTTGCGTGGTGCCGTCACTAGTACGAGAGGACCGTGATGGACAGACCTCCGGTTTACCAGTTGTGCCGCCAGGCGCACCGCTGGGTATCTGAGTCTGGATTGGATAAGCGCTGAAAGCATCTAAGTGCGAAGCCAGCCGCAAGATGAGAACTCCATAGAGGGTCGTCAAAGACGATGACGTTGATAGGATGCAGGTGTAAAGACAGCGATGTCAAAGCCGAGCATTACTAATTGCCCGAACACTTTCTTTAGGAAAGTTCATAGTTTCAACTGTATTTTCAGTTCATTATCTTGTTTTGCTTGTGTGCAAATACGTCATACCCCATTATCAGGTGGTTATTGCGGTGGGGTTCCACCTCTTCCCATTCCGAACAGAGAAGTTAAGCCCACTTGCGCCGATGGTACTGCAATGCAATGCGGGAGAGTAGGTCGCCGCCTCCTTTCAATGAAGAGCCTCAGATTTCGAAAGATTTCTGAGGCTTTTTTGTTTCTTCTTCCCGCGGATCTTTTTCTTCTCGCTGAATATTAGTTTGTCACGCAGATTTCGCAGATGACGCAGATTTTTTCTCATTGATTATTTTTCTCATGGATTTACACGGATTTTCTCTGATTTTCTTCTTTTTCCCTGTCCTTTCTTTATTTCGCAGATTTTAGACCCGTCGGTCTGGGAGGATGACGCAGATTTCTGCTCTCATGAACTCGAAAAGGATTATGCAGATTTTCTCGGATTCTCTTCTTTTTATGGGTATTCTGACGATTTTTATTATTATAATTTTTTATTATGTTTGTTTTTTTGTGATAATTTTGTCTAAATTCCTGTTGTTTAAGCATATATTGTTATTTTTCTTACTTTTTTTTAAGAAAATTGCATTTTTATGCTTTTATTTCTAAAATATTTTTAACTTTGTGGCAATTTCTTGATCAATATTTGTTTTCACATTCTATTGAACAGGAAAGAGAGAGAATTGTATCCCGATAAATCGGATTTTTTTATTTTTAACAACATTAGCGTATGAAATTTGCTACACTATTCGCAGCTGCTATGCTGTTTTGTTCTGTTTCACATGTTTCAGCTCAGACTTCTCAATCTCAAGGAGAATTGAAGTTTGACAATGTCATTATGAAGGGTTATTCCCAGATTGCTACTCCTATGGCTGTTACCTCAGAGGGTAATGTCGTTGTGACAAGTGCTATGATCAATGGTCAGTCTTTAGGTTCTTTTGTTGCTATGTCTTCTCCTAAATTGCCTAACACTCCTACTTGGAAGGTAGATATCAAGAGTGGTAGTACCATCAATGCTATTCTTGCAGATAATGAAGGTGGTGTTTATATTGGTGGTGATTTCAATGAGAAGATTACTTTGGGTGGTATTACATTGACTGGTAAGAAATCTGAAAATGCTGAAAAGACTAATGCCTTTGTTGCACATATCAGCAAGGAAGGAAAGGTTTTAGCTGCTTATGCCTTTGTTTCTACTCCTAATGCCGAAATGGTTGAGAAGTTTGATCAATACTCTCAGGGAGATAAGGTATATTGCAAATTGAATAGTTTGGCTATTGCTGACGGCAAATTGTATGCAGGTTTGATCTTTACCGATGTCTTGTCTAATGCTGCAGGTGATGTCAAGGTTACTTCTGGTACTTGGAATATGAGTAACTATGGAATGGGTGTTGGTTCTGATGCCGATTTCGTAGCAGTGGAATTGGATGCAGAGACCATGCAGGCTAAGGCTTTCCCTGTTGTGTTTGGTGGTAAAGGTAACTATACAGATGCTTCATATATGGGAATTGATGCCAAGTCAGCCAAGATGGCCAGCGATGGTTCAAACCTGTATCTGGTTGCTTCTGTGAATGGATTTTATTCTAAGGCTGCCCTTCAAGTAAATGGCGAGGTGAAAGATGAGCCTTCTTTTAAATACGCAGGTGGTATTAATGCCTTCTATGTAGCAAGCGTTAATTTGAGTAATAACACAAGTTCTGCTAAGGTTTATGATGGTAAGTATGGATGGGTTTCAGGAGCTTCCAGCTTGGTAGAGCCAGGAGTTGCTTCTTTGACTGTCAAGGGCGATGACCTTTATATTGGTGGTAGCTTTTTCCAGACCTTCCCATTCGATACCAACGTTAAAGCTGTAGGTAATACAGATATTTTCTTCGTCAGCTTGAAGAAGAGCGATCTTTCTGTACAGAAGGCCTTGGCTTCTGGTTATAACGAGAAGTCTGTTGGTAATGATAACGAGGAGAAGTTCTCTGGCTTTGCAATCGATGGCACTCAGTTGAGTGTGTATGGTGGCGTAGCAAGCAGAAAAGATGTTTATTCTCCTTCTACTCTTTCTACACCATTGAAGTTTACTGCTGATATGGCTTCTGCTACAGGTTTGATAGCCGGTTCTGCTGAGCAATATACAACAGGTACTGTTCTGTCAGCTGATGGTAAATATACCTACACATCTTTGCTGAATGCAGACCAGACATCCGTTTCTTATCAATACACAGAAAATACATCAAATGGTGTTCAGCAACTTGTAGTTGACAAAGCAGACAAAGACAACGCAGTTTACAATCTTCAGGGTATGAAATTGCGTGCTCCTCAAAAGGGATTGAATATCATTGGTGGCAAGAAGGTGGTTATCAAGTAAGGTAATTATCAAGTAATGCCCCTTTTATATGTTAGAAAAAAATAGATTATTTACCAATACATTATAGTAAATGCAAAAATACTTATTGATGGCTATGATGGCGGCTGGTACTCCTATTGCTCTGCAAGCGCAGGGCAATGGGGTTACCATTGTCGTGAATGATGGTAGCCAAACAGCCAATAGTATCAGTGGTGTCGTTTATTCTGAAGAAGATAACGAGCCACTGATTGGCGTACAGGTACGTATTGTAGGCGCCAATGTAGCAACAATCACGGATGTGAATGGAAAATTCAATTTCCAGTCTGTATCCCTGAAAGGTCAGAAACTCTCCTTCTCTTATGTAGGAATGGAAACCTTGGTTGTCAAGGCAGGCCATAACATGAAGTTGGTGATGAAGAATGACTCGAAGCAGATCAGCGATGTCGTGGTAAATGGTTATTTCACCCGAAAGAAGCAAACCTTTACGGGTGCAGCCAAGACGATTACCAGCGATGACATCCTGTCGATTTCACCAACCAATATCATGCAGAGCTTGGCTACGCTTGATCCAAGTCTTAATATCCAGCAGAATAATGCTGCCGGTTCTAACCCAAATAGTGTGCCAGACCTCGTGATTCGTAGTACTACTTCCTTGGCTACCAATAATGAGGTGGGATTGAATGCCCCTTTGGTTGTGATTGATGGTGTAGAGCAGAGTCTGACGGCTTTGTATGATATAGATATTCATGATATCGAGCGTGTAGATATCCTGAAAGATGCTTCGGCAACTGCACTTTATGGTGAGAATGCCGCCAATGGTGTTATTGTTATCGAGCGTAAGCGTGTGAGCCAGTCTCCAGTCCGTATTCGTTATACCTTTACTCCACAGTTGAGTTTTGCTGACTTGAGCAGTTATGATTACTGTAATGCTGCCCAGAAACTCGAGTTGGAGAAGTTGGCAGGTCTTTATACATCCACGGATGGAAGTTTGGACAAGAGTTATTATGAGAAATTAGCATTGGTAAGCAGCGGTCAGAATACCGACTGGAAATCAAAGCCAATCCGCAACAGTTTCTCTCATGATCATTCGCTCTCCATTTCCGGACGTGGCTCAGGCTTGGATTATAATGTAAACGCCAATTATTCCAATACTCAGGGTGTGATGAAGGATGATGGTCGTAAGCGCTATGGTATGAGTATTTATCTGTCTTATACTGCCGTAGAAGACCTGATTCTTACCTTGCGTGCATCCCATGACCAGTTGAATACTCATGATTCCAAGTATGGAAGTTTCTCTGATTATCTGCGTTGCAATCCTTATGATTCTCCGTATGATGAGTATGGCAATTTGCGTCGTAGTCTCTCTTATGAGATGAACAATCCTCTTTACGAGGCATCATTGAGCAGTTTTGGAAAGTCGGAGACAAGAACCGAGGAGATTTCGCTGGATGCGCGTTACAATATCCTGCCAACCCTTTATCTGACAGGTCAGGTTTCATATACTTCCAGCAAGGGTACTACAGATTCGTTTACCTCACCAGAGTCTAATCTCTATACCAATACGACGGTATTGAAAGAGAAGGGTTCTTATACATTGGGAAATAGCAGTTCTGAGCAATGGGCAGCTAAGTTGATTGGTAACTACATTCATAATTTTGATAAGGACGGAACGATGCTGACCCTCAATCTCGGAGGTGAAATCAAGCGTTCAGACGGCAAATCAAGTACGATGCGTGCAACTGGTTTCTTGAATGATAATCAGAACGACCTGGCATACGCTACTGCTTATCCAACTAATGGCAGTCCTTCTGGTTCAGAGTCTCTTTCTACCAGTGTGGGTGGATTTCTTGCTGCCAACTTTATGTGGAAGAATCGCTATGTAGTAGATGGTTCCTACCGTCTGTCAGGTTCTTCCAAGTTTGGTGCCAACCATCGTTTTGCTCCATTCTGGTCTGTAGGTTTGGGATATAATATTCATAATGAGAAGTTTATCAAGAAATTAGGTTGGATCAATACCATGCGTCTGCGTGGAAGTTATGGTTTTACAGGTAGTGTGAAATTCGATTCTTATCAGGCGGTAACCACCTATAAGTATAACAGTTCTTATTTAGGATATACCGGTGTAGGAGCTATCCCTATGGGTATGGCCAATCCAGATTTGAAGTGGCAGACCACCAAGAAGTTCAACATTGGTCTGACTTCATCATTCTTTGGCGATCGCATGAATGTGAACTTGGATTTCTACAATGAGAAAACCTGTGATATGCTGATAGACAAGTCGTTGCCACCTTCATCGGGTGCCACTTCTGTAAAGGCCAACTTAGGTTCGCAGACCAGTAATGGTTTTGAATTCTCATTATGGGGAAAAATCATCAAGACCAAGGACTGGGAGTGGAACCTCTCTTGGAACGGTCTTCACTCCAAGACCACCATCAATAAGATATCCGAGGCATTGAAGCGTAAGAACGAACAGAATGCGACAGGACAGACTTCATCAGGCGCCGTATCAACCTCTCCATTGGCGCAGTATCGTGAGGGAGAGTCTCCTTCAGCGATTTATGCAGTTCGTTCAGCCGGAATAGACCCAGCTACAGGTAAGGAAATCTTCATCAAGAAGGATGGCAGTTATACTTATAAGTATGATTCCAAGGACCAGGTGTCATGTGGTGATACCAATCCTACTTTGCAAGGTAGCTTCTCTTCTTTATTGAAATATCGTCATTTCTCTCTGAATGCCAGCTTCTCTTACCGTTTCGGAGGCGATATGTACAATTCTACCCGTGCTTCTAAGGTTGAGGGTATCAATCCGAAGTACAATTGTGATGTACGTGCCTTTACCGAGCGATGGAAGCAGCCAGGTGATGTGGTGCCATACTTGAATATCTCAAAGGACGGCGGTAGCTCTGATGTCTATACCGACCGTTTTGTAGAGAAGGACAATGAACTTTGGCTATCCAGTGTTTATCTGCAGTATGATGTGCCAGCTTCTTTCCTGAAGAGTCTGCACATCCAGAAACTCTATGTGGGTATCGGTACGGAGGATCTCTTCCGTCTTACCTCAGCCAAATATGAGCGAGGTACATCGTATCCATACAGCCGCAGTATCAATATGTCGGCAAGTTTGACATTCTAATGAAATCAATGACAAAATAAGACAGATATAATATGTATAAAAAATATTTCAACATACATCATACAAGATGGTGTCTGGCATTGCTGTTTGCTGCTGTCATGTTTACCTCTTGTGACGATTTCCTGGACGTACGTCCGAAATCGGAGAAGGTGGAAGACGATTTGTTCAAGTCTCCCGATGGATTTGAATCTGCCATTTATGGAGTTTATGGTTCCTTGCAAGCAAGTACTGCTCTGTATGGAAAAGACCTGTTGTGGGGACTGACCGACTGTATGGCTCAAGATTTCGATCAGAATAATGTAGATGCAGGTTCCCGTGCTGCAGAACGTTACCAGTATGACAATGACTATCTGAAGAAACGTCTTGCCAACATTTGGGCTGGAGCGTATGTAAGCATCGGATATGCAAACAATGTGCTGAAAAAGCTTGAAGGTCGTTCTAATGACTTGCCTCTCTATAACCTTTATAAGGGCGAGATGCTTGCCGTAAGAGCTTACCTTCATTTTGATCTCTTGCGATTGTTCAGCTCTACCGATATGAGCAAGCAGGGTATTCCTTATACCACCACCTATTCTATTAAGGAGAATGAGTTTAAGAAAGTGGGTGAGGTTTACGAACTGATCTTGAAGGATCTTCAGGAGGCAGAGCAGCTGTTGAGTGAAGAAGCAGATAAGATTCAGTATCCTCGTGACAACAAACAGTACTTTAAGTTCCAGAACTATCGCGAGACCCATTGCAACTATTATGCAGTTTTGGGTATGTTGGCGAAGGTTTATTGGATGAAGGGCGATATGGAAAATGCTGCCAAGTATGCTCAGATGGTGATAGAAAGCAAGAAGTTCCCATTGGCAGAGCCTTCTGAAATCAAGGATTTGTTTGCCGGAAAACTGTCTCCAAAAGAAACCCTTTGGGGAATCTATTCTAATACCTATAATGAGACAGCCAATGGTTATCTCTATAGATATCAGTCTTATACCAGCTATGATCCTTATACCGATGAGTCAGGTTCTACCCATCTGATGCCTTACGATAAGGTTTATGCACAGGATGTAACCGGTATAGATCAGGACTTCCGAAAGAATTGGTTTAAGAAAGGTACTGGTAATGTACGCTGTCTGAAGACTGTCGATTATTATACCATCGAAGAAAACCAGAATGTTCCTGCAGATTGGGTTACCCGCATCTCTGGTATCAACATGCTGCATGTTTCAGAATTGTATCTTATCGCAGCAGAAGCCTTGTTGGAAACAGATTATCCTAAGGCACTTGAGTATTACAATGCCGAAACAGGTTCAAGAGGTTTGCCTGCCTTGAAAGCAGAAACCCGACTGACCAAGGATATGATATTCAATGAGTATCATAAGGAAATGTTCGGCGAAGGACAGGTATGGTACAACATGAAGCGACTCAACAAGGATATCATCTCCAACCTGGACAGCAAGATTATTCCTGCCAGCGAGGATATCTATGTGATACCTATCCCTCAGGATGAGTTCAATTATAGAAACTAATAGAAGCAAAGTTATGAGAAAGAAAATATATATGTTGGCAACTCTTGCTGTGGCTTTGCTCATGGTGAGTTGCGAGGACGACTATAAGCTTTATGATACGAATCAGACCGACTCTGTATTCTTCAATTATCTGAATGAGAAGCAGACTGCCGATTCTGTCATTACCTATAGTTTTGACTATGACATAGCGCAGTCGCATATTATCGACATCCCCGTATCGCTGATGGGTATTCCTAAGGCAGAGGCACGCCGCATCGAACTGGAAGTGGTGAAAGACTCTACAGATATGGTGGAAGGTGTCAACTATACTATCGAACGTGCCGAGATGGCAGCCAATGAGGTGAGTGATACGATCAAAATCAAGCTCTTGCGTGACAAGGATTCTGAGATTTTGACGAAAGAAAAGAAGCTCCGCATTGCCATCGTTGCCAATGGTGAATTGCGTCCTACAGGACAGAATACCTTTACCATCAAGTATTCCGATATTCATCCTGACAGACCGATGTGGTGGGCAACCTTTAATCCGCTCCCAGTTTACACTTACGAGAATGCGCAGTTGTTCTTTAAGTATTTCTATGAACTGGCACCAAAGGCCAATAAGGCTGTATTTGATGAGCTGATTACTAAATACGGAGATTATTTCATCAAGGCGAAGGATATGGAGCAGGGTGGTCCGATGGCATTCTATGATGCCTTCTTGGCAAAGTATGTCCTCATTCCGATGTACAATGACACCAAGGATGTGATAGAATGGCAGGATGTGCCAAGTGTGAACTAACGTGTGTAACCCAAACAAACGATTATGACAATGAATAAAAGACATATTCTCACAACATGGGCTTTGGCAATGTTGTTGTCGCTGGGATTTACTTCCTGTATAGATGACGATACGACCGAGGGTAATGTTTCTTCTCTCCCGTCTTTAACCATCAAGGGGAACGATGCTACGACCATGCCAACTTACAATTTTGACTTGGGTGAAGATATCGTTATTAAACCAGAATTGGGATATAATGGAGATGAGTCTCAACTGACCTACAAATGGCAGATGGGTACTTATACCAATGGTCAGAAAGGTGAACTGAAAGAAGTAAGTACCGAGCGCGATTTGAATGTGAAGGTCAAGGTAGGCGGTTCTTATTATTTCCACTTTACCGTGACAGATGGCAAAGTGGGACAGAGTATGGACTATAAAGTCAACTTGAACCGTACTTTTGAGGAAGGTTATCTGTTGACCTCTTTCGATAGTGATGGCAAGGGAAATCTTACCTTTATCAAGATTCCTACTCCCGAGGAGACTGCTGCGGGCAAGAAAATTGTACCTGTAGAGCATTGCCTGGAATTGATGAACGAAGGCATTTCTGAGGCAGGACTGGTAAAGGCAGTCTGCGGAAGTGTGAACCTATGGGACGGCAAAACCTCGTCTGTTTTGACCCGCATTCTGGTATCTACCAAGGATGAATGCTATTTCCTGGATCCTAACAACTTCACGGTTCTTACAGAAATCAAGTATGCTGATCTCTATCCAGGATTCCAGGCTTCTGAGTTCATGCCAGATAACTATACTCCATACGCTTACGATAAGAATATGAAGAAGTTTGCCCACCTTAATCTGAAGTATATGTTCCCATACGAATATGCTTATTTTAAAGGGGGCGAGTCGGATGATTATATCCTGTTCAAATATATTTCTTATGGCTCTGAGACTTCTCGTACCTTCTATATGGACTATACCCATAATCAGGTGTCAATCTTTTCGGCGTATGCATCTTACTTCGGTGTGGATACTTTCTTCCCAAATCCAGGAAACTTGCTTAACGGGCAGAAATTGATCACAGCCTTTGGAAATGGAGATGGAAGTACTGTTTATGTGATGGCGAAAGGCGATGTGGCTGGAAGTGTCAATCTCTGGACCAATAGCAATAGCTATTATTATATCAATGAGGATGAGTTCACAAGCCAGTCGTTTACTCCAACATCTGAAACTGCGGTTCCTGACCAGGGTGCCCGATTCGTGTATTCTTCCAAGTATGACCGTTATTACTATTCCTTGGGAAACAGTATCTATGTTTATCTGAACAGCAACCAGTTTACTTTGCCAAACAAGAATCAGTTTGCCGTTCAGTATGGTGCTGACGAAGAGGTTACTTTCATGGATATCAACCTCTCTACAGATGAACTTTATGTAGCTACTTACAATAAGACAAGTAAGCGAGGAAGTTTCTATATCTACGATTGCAAGGATGTACGTACAGACAACAGTAGTACGGTGAAGCCTAAGAAGGAATACAAGGACTGCTGTGGTAAGATAACTTACCTGATGTATAAGCCAAGTATTCAAAGTTAATTAATAGGAGTATCGCATGAAGAGTAAAATATTATGTATGAGTTTGCTGTTGCAGGCTATTGTCTGCACAGCTTTTGCTCAGTCACTTCAGGTTACAGGCACATTAAAAGGTAATGTGCCTGCCGACTTGCGACTTTATATCATGCCTGCCGAGCGAATTTGGGATAAGCCAGATTCTATTTCGGTAGTGAATGGTAGTATCCAGACTGAGACCTCTCTTTCTTCTATTCAGGTGTATAAGGTCGTTGGAGTTACGCAGCAGCGCCAAATCATCCTCCCGTTGAGTTTGAAGGAAACTGCTGGTAAGGCTTCGCTCAATCTTACGTTTGCAGCGGGTGGTAATCTGACGGTTGACAAAGCCAATGCTGAAACCTCAGCCTTGATGGCTTTCAATGACTTGTACGTTGGTCGTGCCAAGCAGATGTGGATGGCAGGAAAAACGATGTCGGATACTGATTTGCGCAATTTGATAATGGGCTATACGGCTTCTGCCGACAGTCTTGTCAATGTCTATCATCCTTCTTCTTCCATTGACCAGTATCTTCATTTATGGGCAGCAACTCTCACTTTTGAAGGTATTGAAAATGTGAAGTTTGCTACAGGACGTGAAGTGGCAGGTCTTGGTATTGATCCTAAAGCAGAGAATGAGAAACTCTTGAAGTGTGTAGATTGCGATATGGCTTCGGCTTTTGAGTCGGCACCTCGATTGGCTCTCTCTGTCATTCCGCAAGGCAGTTTGGCAGACAAAATTACTGCCATTGAAAGTCAGGTGAAGAACAAGGGCTTGAAGGTTAGAGTGGAAGATCTGCTGCTGAATAAGTATATCTCTACTTTCAATTATGCAGACAATTATGCTGAGGGCCTTCAGGAGTTGACTTCACTGACCGAGCGTTTCCAGTTGGACACCAAGTACTTAGGCGAATTCAAGGTGCGCAAGTCATCCATTGCAGGAACTCCTTTCCCTGCCGATGTTGTGTTGTCAGATTTGCAAGGTAAGAAGGTTGATTTTGCCAAATATCGTGGCAAGTATGTGTTCATCGATCTTTGGGCATCCTGGTGCATCCCATGTATCAAGGAAATTCCTTATCTCAAACAGTTGGAGAAGGATTTGCAGAACAAGGATGTTGTCTTTCTGTCTATTTCCATCGATACCAATGTGGCAGCCTGGAAGAAAAAAGTGGCAGCCCTTGGACTGGAGGGAGAGTTGCTGAACAATCAAGACAACAAACTCTGTGAATCGCTGAATGTAAGCGGTATTCCTTTCTTCCTCATTTATGATAAGGAGGGCAAACTGTATAAGTATAATGCTTATCGCCCAAGTGATATGCGCCTGAAACCTTTGTTGGAGGGCTTGAAATAATATCTTAGAATCATGCTGCGTCGAAATACAATGAGAGTCATGCTGAATCAGAATAAAATATGGGTAGGGTGTATTGCCCTTTTGTTTTCATCCTCACTTTCCGCTCAGCCGGCAGGATTGAAGGAAAATCTGAAGAACTATTTCCTGCATCAGTTGGAAAAGAAGTCTGATGCGTCTTTGGCTGCTTTTTCTCAGAAGAAAGCCCTGAAGTGGAAAGAGGCTCAGAAGTACCAGACTTTAGTGTGGAAAGCCTGGCAGGAAGCCAATGCACAGTTGGATGAGGAAAAACTGATTCCGCTGCGTTCGCTCTGTCCTAAAAACAAGGGAATGTGGCATTTGCCTGCTTCTTTGGAACCGTCTGCCGTGATGCCTTACTATTGGGGAATCAAGTGGAAACCTCTCACTATTGCCGAGATACAGCAGAATTATCGCAATGGTTTCCAGGGTAATGATGCTGAGTCATCAGATGAGCGCATCGCAGCAGCCCAGCCATTTCCGATGTATCTGTATCTTCATGGTTCAGGACCCAAGGAGGATGAATGGAAATATGGATTGATGTGGGCGCAATATTTCAATGATGCTCCTTCTGTTTATTTCATTCCACAGATTCCTAATGAAGGCGAATATTACCGCTGGTGGCAGAAAGCGAAGTTGTATGCATGGGAGAAACTCTTGCGCCAGTCTTTAGCTTCCGGTCATGTAGATGCCAATCGACTTTATGTGTTTGGTATTTCTGAGGGCGGTTATGGCAGTCAGCGATTAGCATCCTATTATGCCGACTATTGGGCTGGTGTTGGTCCGATGGCAGGTGGAGAACCTTTGAAGAATGCCCCTGTAGAAAACTGTGCCAATCTTGCATTCTCGTTTTTGACGGGTGCTATGGATGAAGGTTTCTATCGCAACAAACTGACGGGTTATACCAAGACGGCCTTCGATTCGTTGCAGGCGAAATATGCTGGCAGACTCATGAATCATAGTGCGGACAGTCTCTTCCGTCATCGTATCGAATTGATACCTAATTGCGGTCATTCCATCGACTATTCTTTGACTACTCCTTGGCTCAAGACCTACAAGCGCAATCCTTATCCTCATACATTTATGTGGGAGGATTATCCGATGGACGGACAGCACCGTCAGGGCTTTTATAATCTCTATGTGATGAAGAGACCGAAGGCTGCAGATGGATTGAAGGATGCAAGTGGAGAAGATAGAGACTATTATGAGATGGATATCCAGGATAACGTAATCAGATTATCCGTCAAGAAGGTAACCTATCAGACGTTAGAGCGTGATCCTGTCTATGGTATAGATTTGAAGTTTACTAAGAGCAACCATCCGGTAATTGGTGGTAAATGGAAGATTTATCTGAATGATCAACTGGTAGATATGAACAGACCGGTAACCGTCTTCATCAATGACAGGAAAGCTTTCGAAGGAAAGCTCGTTCCCCGAATGGAAGATATGATTACCAGTTGTATGGAATATTTTGATCCTTGTCGTGTCTTCCCTGCATCTGTAGATGTGGCATTATAGAAAAGTCTTACAAGGAAAAATAGAAAAATAGGGAAGTTCAAGAATGAGTAGCATGAGAATCATGTACATCCTTGAATTTCCCTATTTTTTTATACTCAGAATTTATTTGCGCTTTCTGTGATTGCGGGTCTTCTGTTTACTTTTACCAGCTTTTTTGTCTTTGGATTTCATATCGCTGGCACCAGCAGATTTGTCCTTGCGTACAGGAGCAGAGTCACCAGCAAGCGTGAAGTCGAGCTGTTTTTTCTCCAGATTGGCCTGTGCCACCTTGATGCGGATAGCATCACCCAAAGAATACTTGTTGTGATGGCGTCGTCCGATGAGGCAGAAATTCTTTTCATCGAAATCATAGTAGTCGTCAGCGATGTCTCTCATCGGAATCATACCCTCGCAATGGTTCTCGTCGATAGTTGCATAGATACCATAGCTGGTAATACCGCTGATGTGGGCATCGAATTCTTCACCAAGCTTGTCGCCCATGAATTCTACCATCTTGTATTTGATACTGTCACGCTCTGCATTCTGTGCTATCTGCTCCATTTCAGAACAATGTTCGCAAAGTTCCTCATAATGCTTCTCATTGGCGCTTCTGCCACCTTCTGCATATTTGGTAAGCAAACGATGAACCATCGTGTCCGGATAACGGCGGATAGGAGATGTAAAGTGGGTGTAATACTCGAAGGCAAGTCCGAAGTGTCCGATGTTGTGAACAGAGTACTTCGCTTTCATCATGGCACGGAGTGCTACCATCTGGATGAGGTTGTTTTCTGGTTTACCTTCACAGTCTGCCATCAGTTTGTTGAGGCTTCTTGCAGTAGCGCCCTTGGTACCTTCTGTTTTCATCTTGTAGCCGAACTTTACTACGAATTCGCGCAGGGTTTCCAACTTCTGTGGGTCTGGATTATCATGGATACGATACGGCAAAGTCTTAGGCTTCTTACCTTTCTTTGCCTTGCCGATGCTCTCTGCCACCGTGCGATTGGCAAGGAGCATGAACTCCTCTACCAGTTTGTTGGCATCCTTTGAGCGCTTATAGTAGCAGCTTACAGGCTTTCCTTTCTCATCTATGTCGAAGTGCAATTCCTCGCGGTCGAACTTCACGGCACCATTCTTGAAACGGGCAGCACGGAGTTTCTTGGCCAATCGGTCAAGTGTGATAAGCTGGAGTGCATTTTCTCCTTGATAAGGGTGCTCCTTGGTTTCTGATGGAGCAGGTTCTCCTGTACCATCCACTACACCATTGGCTTCGAGCAGTTCCTGTACCTCTTCATATTTATAGCGGCGGTCGCTCTTGATGACCGTATGCACAATGCGGTAGTTCTTCACTTCTGCATTATTGTCGAGTTCGAAGATAACGCTATAAGCCAGTTTTTCCTCGTCAGGGCGAAGTGAACAGATGAAGTTGCAGAGACGTTCTGGCAACATCGGGATGGTGCGATCTACGAGATATACAGAGGTAGCTCGTTTTACGGCTTCCTTGTCGATAATGCTTCCTTCTGTCACATAGTGAGAAACGTCGGCGATGTGAACACCCACCTGCCAGTTACCATTCTCCAACTTCTGGATACTGAGTGCATCGTCGAAGTCCTTGGCATCCTTCGGGTCGATAGTACAGGTAAATACCTGTCGGAAGTCCTCACGCTCCTTATAGTCTTGTTCTGTGATTTCGCCCGTAATCTTGTTGGCAGCATCTTCTACATTCTTCGGATATTTGTATGGCAGACCATATTGTGCGAGGATGGAATTCATTTCCACATCATTGTCACCCTTTTGTCCGAGAACATCAACCACTTCGCCGATAGGACTCTTGTTTTCCTCGTCAGGCCATTCGATGATGCGAACGACAGCCTTGTCATCCGTTTTGCCGCCTTTCAGTTTGCGGCGTGGTATGATGATGTTATGGGCAAAGACATCGCCCGGTGTAACCAGGTAGGCAATATCTTTATCCACCTTCAATCTTCCCACGAAGCTATCTTTAGCACGTTCCAGAATCTTATTGACCTGTGCTTCCTTAATATGATTCTTGCGGCGTGCCAGGAAAGTGAATTCCACACGGTCGCCATTGAGCGCGCCCATGGAGTTGCGCTCAGATACGAAGATAGGCTTCTCGCTGCCGTCAGGGATGACGGAGTTCTTGCCGTTGGACTTGCGTACGAACTTGCCCTCCATCACCTGTACGCTTTGATTGAGTCGATATGAATTATCACTTACTTTGGCGAGGTAGTCATCCCAAGCCATCTCTTCCATGATGTCGATAGCGAGCATCTTCAGTGGATGAGTGGTAAGATGGAGCCCTCGAAATATCTCTTTGAAGCTGAGCGTAACGCCCGGCTGATTGGCAAAGAATTCCTGCAACATCTCAGTGAGTTGCGCTTTGTTCATTCTTTTGCCACCTTTTTTTCCTTTTCCCATAATTATAAGAGTTAATAGTTTTCAAAGGCAAAGAAACAAAAAAAAACGCAAATATCAAACTTTCTTGCCATCTTTTTTTCCCTTTTTGGTCAAATATGTCACAAAAAGGACATTTGTTCCGATTTTTTTCATAAGTTAGTAGATAGAAAAAGAATGTATAACATTTTGCCATCTATGTTACAATGTTGTTACAATTTGAAATATCCGTAATGAATATTTCGGAATCAGCAGAAATCTTATTAAATTTGCAAACGAAATGTAACGAGTATTTCCACGTAACAAAACATTTATGAGTACAAGTCAATATCTTGTGATTTTTTTTCAGATTCTCGGTTCTCTGGCATTGCTCATCTACGGTATGAAAGTGATGAGTGAGGCTTTGCAGAAAATGGCAGGATCTCAGTTGCGACACATCTTAGGAGCGATGACAACCAATCGGCTCACGGGTATGCTTACAGGTACATTTATTACCTGTGCCGTGCAGAGTTCTTCTGCTACTACCGTGATGACGGTTTCCTTTGTCAACGCAGGTCTTCTCACCTTGGCTCAAGCCATCTCCGTCATCATGGGTGCCAATATCGGTACCACGCTTACGGCATGGATTATGTCGCTGGGCTATAATGTCGATCTCACGATAGTCGTGTTCCCCGCATTCTTCTTAGGTATCATGCTGATATACAGTAAGAAACGGCGCTATTTCGGCGATTTCCTTTTTGGTATTGCTTTCCTCTTCTTCGCCCTCGTCCTCTTGAGTGGTGCCGGAAAGGATCTCGATCTGGAACACAATCCTTCGGTCATCGATTTCTTCAGTTCTTTTGATACGAAGAGCCATCTTACCATCATCACATTCCTTCTGATAGGTACGGTCATCACCTGTATCGTACAGAGTTCGGCTGCCGTCATGGCTATTACCATCCTGCTCTGTTCTACCGGTGTACTTCCTATCTATCTCGGTATTGCCTTAGTGATGGGCGAGAATATCGGAACGACGGCTACTGCCAATCTCGCAGCATTGGGTGCCAATGCACAGGCTCGACGTGCTGCTTTGGCTCATCTCGTGTTCAATGTGTTTGGTGTCATTTGGGTACTCTGTCTGTTCTATCCTTTCGTCAACTTTGTATGTTCATTGGTAGGATATAATCCGGATGGAAATATGTCGGCAGCTCAGAAAGCTACGTTGCTTCCTATCGTCTTGGCGATGTTCCACACCTGTTTTAATGTGTGTAATACAGCTGTGCTCATCTGGTTTATACCTCAGATAGAGAAGTTGGTTTGCCAACTCATCAAGCCGAAGACAGATAAGGAAGATGAGGATTTCCGCCTGCGTTTCATCCAGACGGGCATCATGAAGACACCGGAACTTTCTGTCTTCGAGGCACAGAAGGAAATCAGCAGTTTTGGTGAGCGCATCCAGCGTATGTTTGGCATGGTAAGAGAACTGTTGGAAATAAAAGATGGCAAGGCTTTTGAAAAGCTCTATGACCGTATCGAAAAATATGAGGGAATCTCAGACAGTATGGAGATTGAGATAGCGAAGTATCTCGACCAGGTGAGCGATGCCCATCTGAGTGATGATACCAAGGCTAAGATTCGTGCCATGCTTCGCGAGATTTCAGAGATAGAGAGTATCGGCGATAGCTGCTTTAATATAGCCAGAAGCATCAAGCGAAAGGTAGATAACAAGGAGGAGTTTACCGAAAAGCAGCATGAGAACATTCATCAGATGTTCCTGCTGGTGGATGAGGCTTTGACGCAGATGAACTTCATGTTCACCCACGACCGTCATACTCTTGATATGAACCGTACGTTTAATATCGAGACAGAAATCAATACATTCCGTTACCAGCTGCGCAATCAGAATATAGAAGATGTGGATAATCATCTCTATACGTATGGTATCGGAACGATGTATATGGATATTATTCAAGAGAGCGAAAAGCTCGGCGACTATGTAGTAAATGTCGCCGAAGCTCGAATGGGAAGGAGATAGGAGATTCTTTCTCCTTCTCCAGTATCTATCTCTCTTTTTCCAGTATTTCTGTAAGCTCTTTCATTCCTTCCGAAGCACCCTTCATGATGTGTTTTATCTGGTAGTACCCGTTGGTATTTACTGCTCCCGGGTCTATCAGATAGATAGGAATGCGGGGCTTGGTATAGGAAATCAGACCTGCAGCAGGATAAACATTGAGTGAAGTTCCGATGATGACGAAAATATCGGCATCCTGTACAGCCTCGGCTGCAGGTTCTATCATCGGTACGCTCTCACCGAAGAAAACGATGAATGGGCGCAGGAGACTGCCGTCGCCAGCTTCCGTTCCCGGTTTTACTTCGCAGTCATCTTCCGGCAATTCTTTGATGTAGCGATTATCATAAGGATTGCGGGAAGAGCAAACCTTTGACAGTTCACCATGCAAGTGGATTACATTCTTGGAACCGGCCTTTTCGTGCAGGTTATCAACATTCTGTGTGATAACTGTCACTTCGAAGTCTTTTTCCAAGTCCTTGATGAGTTTATGCCCCTCGTTTGGTTGGGCGGCATACAGTTTATGTCTAAGCATGTTATAGAAGTTGGTCACTAATGTAGGATCAGCTTCCCAGCCCTCGTGGGTTGCAATCTGTTCTACAGGATAGTTCTCCCACAGGCCATCGTTGCCACGGAAAGTTTTGAAACCGCTTTCCACAGACATGCCGGCACCGGTTAAAAATACGAGTTTCTTCATAATTTTACTATTAACAATGCACAAATTTAGTAATTTTTCTTCAAATAGCATCGTTATCACCAAGAAAAATGTTATCTTTGCACACGTTTTGATACAAATTTAGATTATTAATTAAAAGTTATAGATAATTTTATGGATAAAGTAAGTTACGCTCTGGGTATCGGTATCGGCCGCCAGTTGGCTTCTATGGGAGCTGAAAGTTTGAATATTGATGATTTCGCACAGGCTGTGAAGGATGCTATTGCTGGCAAATTGCAGCTCAGCGAGCAGGAGGCCCAGGAGTTGGTACAGAACTTCTTTGCAGAGCAGGAGGCTAAGGCTCAGGCTGCAGCTGCCGAGAAGGGTAAGGTTGCCAAGGAGGCAGGTGAGAAGTTCCTCGCTGAAAATGGCAAGAAAGATGGTATTATTACTACCAAGAGTGGTTTGCAATATCAGGTGTTGCGCGAGGGTAATGGCAAGGCTCCTAAGGCTACAGACCAGGTGGAGTGCCACTACGAGGGTACGCTCATCGATGGTACTAAGTTCGACAGCTCTTACGACCGTGGTCAGACAGCTACATTCCCATTGAATCAGGTTATCGCTGGTTGGACAGAAGGTCTTCAGCTCATGACCGAGGGTGCTAAGTATCGTTTCTTCATCCCTTACCAGTTGGGTTATGGCGAGCGTGGTGCAGGTGCTTCTATCCCTCCATTCTCTGCTTTGATCTTCGACGTAGAGTTGGTAGCAGTTAAGTAAAGAACAAAGATAATAAACATAAGCAAAATGAAAAAATTATTTTTCGGAGCCATGATGATGGCTTTCGCTGCAGCTACATTCGTAAGCTGTGGCAATTCTACCCCTAAGGCAGACCTCAAAGACGAGGTTGATACCTTGAGTTATGCGATGGGTATGGCACAGACACAGGGTTTGAAGGAATACCTGAGTGATCGTCTGCAGATTGATACTGCTTACATGGACGATTTCATCAAGGGTCTTAACGATGGTGCCAATGCTGGTGATGACAAGAAGAAGGCTGCTTACTATGCAGGTATTCAGATTGGTCAGCAGATTTCCAACCAGATGGTTAAGGGTATCAACCACGAGGTATTTGGTGGTGATTCTACCAAGACTATCTCTTTGAAGAACTTCATGGCTGGTTTCGTTTCTGGTACTACTGGCAAGAAAGGCTTGATGACTATAGAGCAGGCTGCTCGTATAGCACAGGAGAAGATGGTTTCCATCAAGGCTAAGGCTATGGAGAAGCAGTATGGTCCTAACAAGGTGGCTGGTGAGAAGTTCCTCGCTGCTAACAAGAAGAAGCCAGGTGTAGTTACATTGCCTTCTGGTGTTCAGTATAAGGTCATCAAAGAGGGTAACGGTCCTATGCCAAAGGATACTTCTATGGTGAAGGTACAGTATGAGGGTAAGACTATCGATGGCAATGTATTCGATTCTTCTTACAAGCGTGGTGAGCCTGTTTCTCTCCGTGCTAACCAGGTAATCAAGGGTTGGACCGAGGCTTTGGTTCACATGCCTGTAGGTTCTGTTTGGGAGGTTTACATTCCTCAGAACTTGGCTTATGGTGAGCGTGAGCAGGGTCAGATCAAGCCATTCTCTGTTTTGATTTTCAAGATTGAGCTGGTTTCTCTTGGTGAGAAGTAATTGGGATCTAAAATATAGAGACCCGACAGATTTTGTGGGAACTCAGACAATAGAGGACTTAATCAATGAATAAAATAATCATGACAGCACTCGTCCTCGTGGCGAGTGCTTCTTTGTTTACAGCGGGTGCTGCAAACAAGAAAAATAAGAATAAGGGCAAGAAAGTAGCCCCTATCGAGTTGAAAACTTCTGCCGACTCTTTGAGTTATGCTGCAGGTATCAATGCCACTCGTGGCTTGTTGAACTATGTGCAGCAGAGTTATCAGGTAGATACTGCCTACATGGAGAATTTCATCCGTGGTTACAAGGATGCGCTTGCTATGGGCATCAATCCTCAGACCACAGCTTATTCTGCCGGTATGGAGATTGCCAAGTTGGTAGAAAAGCGTGTATATCCTGGCACTAAGGAGGAGTTGAAGGGTACTAACGATTCTATCAGCCATGCTTTGTTCCAGGAGGGTTTTATGGCAGCATTGGCCAATGATACCACATTCTTTACCAGCAAGAAGGCTGAAGATTTCCAGAAGGAGGCTTTGGCAGGTGCTGGTGAGAAATTCCTTGCCGAGAATGCCAAGAAGCCTGGTGTGAAAGTATTGCCAAGTGGTTTGCAGTACAAGGTAATCACAGAGGGTCATGGTGAAGTGCCTAAGGCCAGCGATGAGGTAGAGGTTATCTACGAGGGTCGTCTGATTGACGGTACTGTATTTGATTCTACCAAGAAGCATGGTCAGCAGAGCGATAAGTTCAATGCTGGCAATCTGATCAAGGGTTGGACCGAGGCTTTGACAACTATGCCTGTAGGTAGTAAGTGGCAGATTTATATTCCTCAGGAGTTGGCTTATGGCGCTCGTCAGGCTGGTCAGATTCCTCCATATTCTACATTGGTATTCGATTTGGAATTGGTTAGTATCGTAAAGCCAGAGGTTAAGGAGCCTGCAAAGGAAGAAAAGGCAACTGTAGATACAGACGCAAAGGCTACTACTGCCAAGAAAGCTGTAGCTAAAAGAACTGTTGGTAAGAAAAAAGTTGCCAAGAAGACACGCAAGTAATTAGCACCTTTATATATTAAGGTGTATATCATAAAGAGCCAAGAAGTCTGCTGGAATTAGAAAGCGATTTCTTGGCTTTTTTGTAGCGGGTTTTATTCATTTTATTTGTTGTATTGAATAAAATCAGTACTTTTTTATTCAATAAGGATGGTTTATTGAATATTTTTCTGTGACATCGCAGTATCATATTGAATTTTAAAACGCAAGAATAAGCGATATCATATACTCTTCTTTGTAATAATTTCCTTCCGGATTTTACCTACTTGTTTTTAGTCAATGTAGCGCTCAAGAAATGGATTTCAGCATCTTCTTTTCCTTGTTCATATTTTCAATATTCGTACACAAATAATATTCAGTTGAAAATACAGAAATTTCAGTAAGGAAAATATAAAGAGAATATCACGAATTGCCCTGGCAGGATTCATTTTACGGCACAGAGAATGATCTTGCTATCTCTTAAAGAGTCTGATTCTATCTCTTTGAGTTCCTGTTTCTATCTCTTAGAGATCATGCTCCTTTGGGACTTAATTTCTATGTCATAAAAGCGATTTTTCTGTTAAAATCCGTATAAATACTATCAAAAAGCACGAAAATTGCAAAATAATCGTGCTTTTTGTTGTTTATATCAATAGTTTTTCCTAATTTTGCTATCTGGTATAAGATGATACCATCAAAGATACAATAACATAAAACAACAGAAATGGAGAAAATAGACAATCTTGACAGAAAGATATTGGGTATCTTGTCTAAGAATGCCCGCATTCCTTTCAAGGATGTTGCGGCAGAGTGTGGCGTATCCCGTGCAGCTATCCACCAGCGTGTGCAGCATTTGATGGAGGCAGGATTTATCACGGGTAGTGGATTCGACGTAAACCCTAAGAGCTTGGGATATTCTACCTGTACATACGTGGGTCTGAATCTGGAACGTGGTAATATGTATAAGAAGGTGGTAGAACGCCTTCAGAATATACCGGAAATCGTGGAGTGCCACTTTACTACTGGTTCTTACACCATGCTTCTTAAACTTTATGCGCGCGACAATGAGCAGCTGATGGATTTGCTCAACAATAAGTTGCAGGCTATTCCAGGTGTGGTTTCTACGGAGACCCTGATTTCTCTTGAGCAGAGTATCAAGCGAGAAATTCCTGTTATTTTGGAAGAAGAATAAGTATTCAACGTAAATATAAATGGTAAGGTTGTTTCACATGGGTGTTGCAACTTATGACCGGGGAGAGGCATAGGTTAAGACTTAAGTCGGTCGTGAGTGGTTCCTTTGTGAAACATCCTTTTTTTATGTAAATAAGTAGATGGAAACATTTGATTTGGATTCACACTTGCAAGGTGTATATTCTGTTTTTCCCGAGGCTCCTCATCAGCCGGTAATTGGTATTACCGCCAACTACGAGGGCATAGATGCTACGCTTCGTGACCGATATTATAAACAAGTGATAGCTGCGGGCGGAACTCCTGTTATCATTCCTCCTGTTGCTGATGCTGATGTTATCGTCAATACGCTCCAGCATCTGGACGGATTGATTCTTACTGGTGGCGGCGACCACAACCCTCTCTGGATGGGTGAGGAGCCTTCTCCTAAGCTCCATCATATCAATCGGGAGCGTGATCTTGCTGAGTTCCTCCTGGTTCGCCTGGCTTATAATCGACAGATTCCGATGTTGGGTATCTGTCGTGGCATTCAGACTTTGGCTATAGCTTTAGGGGGAAAGGTGGAGCAGGACATCAGACAGGGAGTGAAGCATTCGCAGGATGCTGAGCGTGAGGAACCTACCCATAGTGTGCAGATAGTGAAGGATTCCACCTTATTTAATATATATAATAGTGAGAAGATTTTTGTCAACTCTTTCCATCATCAGGCTGTGAGTGTGCCGGGAAATAAACTGCGCTGCATCGCCAAATCTACTGATGGCATCATAGAGGCTGTGGAAAGTAGCGAGTACAAGTCTATCCTCGGTGTACAATGGCATCCGGAATGGTTGGAGAAAGACGGACTGAAGATTTTCCAATGGCTTACTGCTCAGGCTGCCGAGTTTTATCAGGCGAAGCAGTTGCATCAGCGCATCCTTATTCTTGATACACATTGCGATACGCCGATGTTCTTCCCGCAGGGTATCTGTTTCGACCATCGCGACTCCCGTATTCTGGTAGATTTGCATAAAATGACCGACGGTCATCAGGATGCAACGACGATGGTGGCTTACCTGCCGCAGCCTAAGTTGGGTGAGACCTTCAGCAGCAAGGTAGATTTTGATGTGGCTGGTCCTACCCAGTATGCCGACCTGATTTTTGACAAGATAGAGGCTATTGTGAGCAAGAACAGCAATTACTTGAGTATCGCCCGTACGCCTGCCGACCTCTATAGCGACAAGCGGAAGGGAAGAAAGAGTATCATGCTCGGTATAGAGAACGGACTGGCGCTTGGACACGACCTTGCCAACGTGAAGCATTTTGCCCAGCGTGGCATCGTCTATATTACGCTCTGCCATAATGGGGATAATGATATTTGCGATAGTGCCCGTGGCTGCAATACTCACAATGGTGTGAGCAGTTTTGGCGAGAAGGTCATCCAGGAGATGAACCGCCTGGGCATCATGGTAGATTTGAGTCATGCTGGCGAGAAGAGCTTCTATGATGCTTTGGAAATCAGCAAGACGCCTATTGTCTGCAGTCATAGTAGCAGTAAGGCGCTCTGTGATGTGCCTCGCAATCTGACCGATGACCAGATGCGTGCGCTTGCTGCCAGAGGAGGTGTAGCCCATACCACACTTTATCACGGTTTCCTTCGCAAAGAGGGTGAGGCTGACATCATGGATGCTATTGCCCATCTGGAACATGCTATCGACATCATGGGTATCGATCATGTGGGTCTTGGTACTGATTTTGATGGTGATGGCGGAATCTGCGGATTAGCCGACTCTTCTGAACTCATCAACTTTACCATCCAGTTGCTCCGTCGCAGGTATAGCGAACAGGATATCGCCAAGATATGGGGTGGCAACTGGCTCAGAGTAATGGCGCAAGTACAGGCTGTTAGGTAAGTGAAGAGTGAAGAATTCAAATGTTACCGGTGAGTTGAAAGGTAATTCTATAGAGAAAAGATAATCATAAAGTTCAAATCTGAAAGTTCAAAATAAATAAGATGACGAAGGAAATGAAAATCATATTAGGTGTTGTGGCTGCTGCGGCTATTGTGGCAGGTGCATATACTTACAAATCTACTCATGGCACAAGTTCGCCTGAGGCACAGGAAGTGGAAGAAGCAGAGAAACTGAATCCAGTAGGTCCAGCTTTCAATGCGGATTCAGCCTTTGCTTATTGTCAGGCTCAATGCGACTTCGGTCCTCGCACGATGAATAGCGAGGCGCACGATCTTTGTGGCGAATGGATTGTAAGGAAGTTCAAGCAGTTCGGATGCGAGGTAGAGGAGCAGAAAGCAGACCTCAAGGGATATGATGGCACGATATTGAAGAATACCAATATCATCGCTCATTATAATCCGAAGGCTACCACCCGTATCCTGCTCTGTGCCCATTGGGACAGTCGTCCTTGGGCAGATAATGATCCCGACAGTACCAACTGGCGCAAGCCTGTGATGGCAGCCAATGATGGTGCAAGTGGTGTGGCAGTCATGCTGGAAATCGCCCGCCAGTTGCAGGCTGACAAAAAGTTGAATCCTGCTATCGGAGTAGATTTTGTATGTTTCGATACAGAGGATTGGGGAACTCCTCAATGGGCTGATGTTCAGGATAGTGGAGATACCTGGGCTTTGGGCGCTCAGTATTGGAGTGAGAATAAGCCAGACGGTTATTCCCCTCGTTATGGAATCCTTCTCGACATGGTAGGTGGACAGGGTGCCAAGTTCTATCGTGAGGGAATGTCTATGCAGTATGCTTCTGCCATTGTCAAGAAGGTTTGGGCAGCAGCCCGTCAGGCTGGTTATGGCAGTTTCTTCCCTAAGAGTGATGGCGGTATGATAACAGATGATCATATCCCGGTAAATGAAAAGGCGAAGATTCCTACGATTGATGTGATAGCCTATTATCCTGACTGCCAGCAGAGCAGTTTTGGTCCTACCTGGCATACGGTAAGTGATGATATGGCTCATTTGGATAAAAATGTTCTGAAGGCTGTGGGTCAGACGATGATTCAGGTGCTTTATACAGAGGAATAGATAGGCACCGCATTTGGGTATAAAAGGAAGTGTTCCTAAGGAAAGTTGTTGCTTTCTTTGGGAACACTTCTTTTTTAGCCCTGTTGAAATCTCTGTTCATAGTCGTTGAATGTCCGTTCAACGTCTTTGAACCGACATTCAACGTCTTTGAACGGCGGTTCAACGACTTTGAACGGAAATTATATCTGCCCTGACTCAACTTGTCTTTCACCATCGGCTCGAAGGTAGGGCTGTCCATATCCACATCCCTGTTTTCCGTTAGGGCCCCGTGACTCGCTTATAGCACCTATTGACTTTTCCTTTCTGTGCTTTTTCCTTTTATTTCTGTTCTAGCATCATCTCGTACTTCTTGGTGAAGGGTGATTTTTTATGTAATACCTGTAGTGAAAGAAGGGAAATATATGATTAAAATGTATTCTTTCTTTATTTTTGGGGGCTTAAAGATTGATTTTCTTGTGTTTTTTCTTTCTTTTCAAAAGTTTTTGTTATTTTTGCAGCGGAATGTCTAGTTGTATGAGACAACTTATGGCATGAAACTTATAAAGTAACAGAATGTTTAATTAAAAAGGAAAAATAAGAAACAGACAGAAACAAACAAGAATGAAACGCTAAGGAAAAGGATGATTCCAAGAATCCCT
>ENA-OPKX01000126-OPKX01000126.1-human-gut-metagenome-genome-assembly--contig:-NODE-126-length-24679-cov-3.952567_pt1 | contig 24679 bp, 14 predicted proteins | sample MGYA00241791_ERZ501709 | MGnify/ENA primary metagenome ERZ501709 (study PRJEB25962, sample SAMEA2042091) | human gut metagenome | biome: human gut; feature: human-associated habitat; material: faeces...
GTAACAAATTTAGTTTAACCATCCTAAAGGTGACAACTTTTTCACGTATAAGACAAACTAGGTAACAAAATCTATCCCATTGTAGCAGCGTTTGCCTTGACTTTTGGATAAAAAGCCATCGTTTTAGCCTTGACTTTTGGATAAAATTAACTGTTGTTTGCCTTGACTTTTGGATAAAAGTTGTATTTTTGCACTGAAAATCAATAAATTACATAAAATGACATATTACAAGCGAAATATAGATAAAAAACTCATGGAGTGGAAGGCTTCTCAAAGAAGAAAGCCGCTGCTGATACGTGGAGCCAGACAAGTAGGAAAATCTTCTGCTGTGCGCCACTTGGGTAAAGAATTCAAGTACTTTGTAGAAATCAATCTGGAGAGTCAGCCATCCATAAGAGGACTCTTTTCAAAGGATATTGATGTGCATAGAACGTGCGAAGGTATAAGTGCCACTACCGGCATTCCAGTAATACCTGGTGAGACACTGCTCTTCATAGACGAGATACAAGTTAGCCAGGAAGCAATCATGTCGCTCCGTTATTTCAAAGAGGATTATCCGGAACTGCATGTCATCGCTGCTGGCTCTTTGTTGGAATTTACCTTAGAGGAACTGCCTTCCTTTGGGGTTGGGAGAATACGCTCACTCTACATGTATCCATTTTCCTTTGATGAATTTCTCATGGCACAGGGACTGGATACCACGGTAAGTTACAAGCAGCAGGCTTCGCCCTCATCTCCGCTTCCTGATGCTGTTCATAATAAACTGGTGGAGCAGTTGAAGACTTTCTATCTGGTGGGTGGTATGCCTGCCGCAGTTACAGAATGGATAGAGACTGACAGTTACCTGGAATGCGCTCATGTTCATAATGATATTCTGGATACCTATCAGGATGATTTTGCCAAGTACAAGTCGCGTGTATCTCCAGCTTTATTGAGAAAGGTATTGCGTTCCGTAGCTTTACAGGCTGGCAGTAAGTTTGTCTATAGGCAGGTGGCCAATGATGTTCATTCTTCAATCATCAAAGATGCACTTCATTTATTGACACTAGCTGGACTCATAAAGCCTGTGACCCATAGTGACGGAAATGGTGTTCCACTTGGAGCTGAAGAGAATGACAGCTACAGGAAATATCTTTTCTTGGATTTGGGATTGATGCAAACCATGTTGGGCACTCCTGCTGCCAATGTACTTTTAGCTTCGGATGTTGATTTTGTCAATAAAGGTGCTGCTTCAGAAATGTTCGCAGGTTTGGAACTCGTCAAAAACCACGACTGTTTCCAGAAGGCAGAAATGTATTATTGGCAGAATTTGTCAAGAGGAACCAATGCAGAGATTGATTATCTGGAAGCCAAGGATGGTATGGTTTTACCGATAGAAGTGAAAGCCACTACCCGAGGTAGCATGCAGAGTTTGTGGCTATTCATGAGAAAGAAAGCTCTTCATCATGCTGTTCGCACATCCCTAGAGAATTTCGGAGAGTTTGAGTATATTGACAAAGAATCCCAGGATGCCATTCGTCATGTAGATGTAATTCCACTTTATGCAATGAGTAATTTGTGCAAACCAAGCGTTGATATGGAGATGAAGGTGGCAACACCATAAAAAAAAATAGGTCTATATGCCACGTTGAAAAGTGGCGTATGACCCTTTTCGCACCAAACGTCAAATACCATCAAGGCATTGTATCTTACCTTTATAACTATAGTAGGTATAGAAACCGCTTTCGTTTCTTCAACTCTCAATGCGATAGTAGACCATTTTAACATTGCTATATGCGTGGTGCTTTTTTGTGATTATTGGATAATGACAGGCGTGGAATCCTTGCTGGAATAAGCGATATTCTGCGGCTTTTGCCCGTTGACTTCTACATCCAGCATCATGATAGAACTGCAACCGTCTAAGTTTGCTGCCGGATCGATGGCTGTGATGCAGGCATCTTTAAGGACGAAGCCCTGCACGTCGCGCATCTTCATCAACTGCTGGCAATTGGCTTTGACACCACTGAAGAGAACATTGCGCAATGGACGTTCAGGCAGCCCAAGAGCAAATACCAGTTGACGGCAGTTTTCTATGATGATATTGTCGATACTAATGGTGTTGAAATCAGGTGTAAAACGGTTGATGGCAGGAGCATTCTTGCTGTTAGGATACCGGCGCGCCAATTCGCCACCCCATTTTATACTGCCCAGCATGTCGCAGTAGAATGCGTAGTCTTTCACGTTTGCACGTACGCGCTCCACTACCAAATTCTCCATGCCTCCTCTGGCTCTTAACGTCTTCACGCGGAAGGCCTAGTCTGTGCCGTCGAACACACATTTTTATAATGATATAAAGAGACTTTTATGTTAAATTATGCATATTGTTTAGTCGATTTAACAAAATAGTCGTATTTTTGCAAAATCAATTAAACAATAAGAGATTATGATACAAAAAGAAGTTATCAGAGATATACTAATATAGAAGTAGATTTTTATATACCTGATGCAGCAATGGCTATACAAGTAAGCTACAATCCCCAAAAATCTACAGAAACTTGGGAAAGAGAATCTACAGCTCTTATCAAACTTTCCAAGGTATTGGATTGTAAGCGTCTCATAATCCTAACTTACGAGTTGGAAGAAGAGATTGTTGTAAAAGACAAGAAAATAGAAGTGATACCTGTATGGAAATGGTTACTTGATTTATAGCTATTATCCAGAACGTTAAGGCAGAAGCTTCAATAACAATATAATAAGAAAGTCCGTGGGGAAACAAATTTCCATGGACTTTTCTGATTTATTATTTTTGTTGAAACCCGCAAATTCTGAAGGAACATGGCATCCCCCGAAGGATTTAGCAACTCCCAAGTGTATGAATCCCACACGATAGGGATTTTCCTTTCAACTTTAGGGATTTATTCCATACCACCTCACAAGAAAAGCATACTTTTGCAAGCGAAACAAAACAACAAGAATGTTTCAGTAAATGATTAGGAACCCTCAAAAACAGTAACGATTATGAAAAGAAATGAACTGATGGCACTGATTGCCACAACGATATTGATGTTTGCCGTATGTATGTCAGCATCGGCTAAAGGAAAGAGAAACGTGGAGCGGGGAATGACCAAACAAGAAGTGATTTCCATCTTGGGAGAGCCGAAACTCACCAGTTTCAATATCTATGGAGACAAATGGGAATACGCCAAAAACAACAATCTGTTTGGAGACTCCAAGTACATCACGGTATTCTTCGACAGATCTGGAAAAGTGGTAGAATACAACACGAGAATCATAGAATCCAACAGCCAGCAGCCGAATGGTCAGCAACCACAGCAACCCCAGCAGCCTCAGCAACCATCACTTTCCCCATACGACGGAGGTTATTATCCTAACGGCGGAATGAACTATGATTATTGTCTGGACGATGCTTCTTTTTCAAAACTATACAACAAGATAAAGAAGACTAACTTTGATGACAACAAGTTCGACTTGATAGAAGTAGCAAGTCTCGGATGCTATTATTCCTGTGCCCAGGTCGTTCGCATCATGAAGATTTTCTCTTTTGACGATAGCAAGATAAAAGTCCTCAGCATGATGGCTCCCCGCATAGTAAATTTGCAGAATGCAACAGATATCTATCGCATATTCACCTTCGATAGCGACAAGGAAAAAGCAGCGAATATCCTACGAAATAGCAGATAATCCCTGCAAGACTTGCATAATCAGGGGAAGTTATGTTAGAAGAGAAGAAACTCTAGGCATAAGTTTCTATAACAAAAAAAAGTCCATGAACAAATGAATGATCATGGACTTATAGCTTAATCTTTCAATAGCTGAGCTTTCAAACGGACTCCATTCATGTTATCTATTTCAAGTACTTTCTGGTCTGAGGTTATACTACCTTCTCCCCAACTACTGCCAAAATCAAGAAAAGCCGCTTTGCCTGCAGGCGTTTCTTTTACTTTCCACTTACCGCCAGATGGATAGTCTTTACCATCAACAAGAGTTTCCATCTCAACAATACTTCTCGTTTGATCATTGCTTGGCTCATGTGTAAATGTACCATCCGATTTCAATGTAATTACGAAGTATAGTTCTATATTTGTACCATGATAATAGTATTTATAGACATATTCAGAAATCTTACAATCTGAAAGTTAGCTGAAGTTTCATGTCCTATCTCCCGTAGAATTGAGCCTTTTTAAGGTCATCTGAACTCTCATATAAGTAATGAAGCTTATGGCACAGTGGCGGGTTATTGGGATTGTCGGTTGTTGGTTGTTGGTAGTATAGTATAATCTAACCAACAACCCACAACCTGAACCGACTAAACCTTACAAAGCTTCGTCTTCCATATTGAATACCTCGTCAATAAAATCCCAATCTTCATCGCCGTCACCGAAATCGGGAAGCAATGTGACGGTCTTGATGTATTGCTTTTTGACGGTCTTGTCGAAGTCTGCATTGGTGGAAGTCTTTGAATTATAGACTCCTGGCGCCAGTTCCGCGGTGAACTTCTCAGGGCGGTTGGCCGTGAAGAAAATGGCAAATCTATTGCTATATGCGTATTTTTTCTCATCAAAACGGAAATACTTCACCGCCACGAGAGATTTGCTTTCGTCATAAAGTTTCAGACGAACTCCACCGACATGGTAATCTTTCGGGCCGAGATGATTCCACAAACCACATACAGCATATTCATAATTTCCATCATAATCCTCCCGTCCTATATTCTGGTACAACTCTGTAATCCTTGAGCATTCTTCTGGTTTGTAGATAGGAAGCTCTTCGAGCTTATAAATTCTCTTCTCATTAGGTTCGGTAACTACTATTGCTGCAGTCCAATTTAGGTCATCAGCTAACATGTCAATAGTGGCATTGATTTCGTATTTCTTGTTCTTTTGCAGTTTTGCGCCCTTGGTGTCGAGTGCGATTATTCTTTCCAGATTACTATTTTCACAAATGAGAAGGCAGAGATCGGTGAATTCATTCTGATTTTCCACAGTGCGTCCTACCTTATCAAACTCCACATAGCCCTTGAGTCTTGTCTTATTTGGAGAATCCGAACTAACCGCCCCTAAAGAGAAATTCTTTATCACAGGAATCTGATAATCATTCTTCTGACTTAGAGTAATCTCTTTGAAATGTGCATCGCCGAAGATGTCTCCGAAAGGAAGTAGCTTCACGACAGTAGGCACATTCTTGTTGACGCCCAGATAATCGAGCTTGGTAGTTACGCCACCTCTGTTTTGAGCCAGGAAGATGTCGAGAGCATGGATATATTCGGTACGATCATTGCCATAGACAGACTGATAGAAAGGCAGAGGCAGACTGATCTTATCAGTTGGACTCGGGTCGCGAAGGTAGCAACCGAGATTATTGTCGTAATTCTTTCTGTTGATATATGAGATGCCCACGCCTTTCTCAAAAACGGAGAATCCAGGAATCGACAATCCCACTACTTTCACGGAGAAAGTATGCCTGCTCTCATCAAGGTCTTTATATCCACTGGTTTCGTATTTGGACGTGGTCTTGGTTCTATTGTCTCTTTCTTTGAAATAAGGCATGATGGCTCCAGACTCAACGCCGATTTCAAATCCATACCATGACTCATTTGTATCAGTGGAGGTCTCCTTATAATTGGCATATCCATCTTTCGTCTCGTACTGGTATGCCAATTCCACTGTAACTATCTTAGGAATAATTGGGATTGGAATAGTAGGAACAGAGATCATCGATGGCGATTCGATAGAAAAAGGTCCTACCCATCTGATTTCTACGGTGCCATTGGCAGAGACGGTTTGCGTAAATGTGGTCTTGACATAAGAATCGAGTCCTAAGCGAAATTCATCCTTGTCGCTGTCAAAGTGGATGTCGAAAGTTTGCTTCACGCGTTGCGACCACATTCTCTCCCATTCGAATATTCCTGTATATTTTATCGGGCTGAAGTGTCCGACGGTACTTGTCTGGGTTATCTTGCTTTCTTTTGTATAGGTGGTGTCGCGGAAAGTCTTTTTCATATCTGTGGCTCTCGTGATGTCAGACGGGGTGTCATCATTTTCCTGATAATTGCTTTTCATGTCAATCTTCAGCACCTTGAACACACGGGTGCCATCGACATTATTGCCGATACACTTGAAGCGGTCGCCATCCTTGAACACGCGCTCTGTCTCTATGGCTATTCCGCCAAACCTATCATCAGCGGCATGATAGACCACGTCGCCCGGATTAGGGAGTAATTCCACTGGCATTGTGCCAGCGAAAGAAATGAGGGAGTCTTTGATCTCAATGAGATAGCCATTGTAGTCGTCATGATTGAGCCATACCACGTTTTCATGAAACTGGTAGGTGGCAGTGCCTGTCTCGTTCTTTATGTGGCGCGGTGCGGTGAAACCGTCACCATTATTTGCAAGGTCTGCATCCTCTTCGTCGATGAATGAGTCGAAGGAGAGAGAGCAGGATGCAAACATACCCACTGTTATCATGATTAGGATGTAATATAGTCTTTTCATAATGAGGAGTTTTTTTATGTTTTTAGGGAACATTGCCCGGTAACGCGGGCAACACAGGGGGGAAGAAATGTGGCGTCAACCGACAACCAACAACCAATGTTTATTCTATTACCAAACTGACGAGATTGGACAGTGTGCCGTGGCTTTGCCCATCAAACGTGACTTGGTAACTGAAGCGCTCAAGCTGATATTTTTGCCGGTCGAAGGCACGGAATTCTATCGTCTCGCCGAGCACTACATCGCGGCGACCAGAGATTCGGAATACGTAATACTGATGTCCGTTCCACTCCATGAGTTTAGGAGTGGCACGCAGTTCATTGCCTACGAAAGCCCCGACGAGTAGCGTTTCGCTTGGTTGCCGTCCGTGGACATTGATATCAGCATATACCACTGTCTCGTTCATATATTCGCCCTGCAGCACACCTTTCCAAGGCTTCATGACCCTTACGAGGCATGTGTCAGCCACTGACTCATCTACAGCCGACCTTGCCACCACCTTGCATACCCCAGCCTTGACAGCCACGAGGGAGTCGCCACTGACTGTAGCAATGGAATCATCGTAACTGTACCACTCCACTCCGACGTTTCCGACATTCACCGGCATGATGAATGCAATGAGGCGGCATGAGTCTCCCGCCATGATGTCGATGGTATCGCGATACAGCGTCATAGTGGGCTTTTCCTGAAGTTCGTCTTCCTCATAGGTGTAGAAATCACCGCACGACCACAGGGCTGTAACTGTGAGTGCGAGGCACACCGCACGGATTGCCATGCGGAGTGATGACGTATTGATGTTGTGTAGCTTCATATCGACAGAATGTGAGTGAGGGGGTTATGGAAATATGGATAATACTTACTGTTTCTTAGGTGCGGTGACCTTGACTATGTTCGACGGCTTACTGGTTCTTCCATCGGAATAGAGCAGTTTCACATAGAATTCGGCTGTCTCACCAGGAGAGAGGACGCGATTGCTATGCAATAGTTCGGAGATATCTTCAGAGATGAGATATTCAAAACTATCCTTGCCTGGCTTACGAACATATATTCCCCAATAGCGTTCACCGTCAGGCTGTGTGCCTTCTACGTCCCAGGCGAGTCGTGTGCGCTGAGCATCTTCATCATATCGTCCTGCGAGATTGAGCGTTACGTCGATGTCAGTGTTGCGATTATTCAGCACTGAAACCACGAGACTTGGTCCGGAACTGATACCTGTGGAATTGAATGACTCCACCACGTATTCATAGCGACGCTTGTTATTGAATGGCGGATTATCATCTATGCGAATGCGGTAATTATCAGCCGCTACGGAGTCGGCATTGAGCGAAGCTATGAGTTCCCAGTCAGGCTGATTCTCCAGACGGCGGAACACATTATGGATGATAGTAGCCTTATCAGCGCCAGCTATCCAGCAGATGTGTACGCCTTCTTTATCCACCACGAGAGTGTCGAGATGGGCAGGAGTAGGAGGAAGGAGGTGAGGACGCTCCACTTGCAGAATCTTGGTATATTGTCCGATGTTGGAAGCATAGTCGGTGGCACGCACTCGGTAATAGATATACTTCTGATTGACATCCACTGCCACGGAGTCGGTGAAGGTGGTGTCGCGCATCTGTTGCGGTGAGATGATGACAAACTGATGAGTGGTGTCATTTGCCACAGCCACTTCATAGAATGCTATGTCGCCACGATCCTCAGGAGCAGGCGACCATGAGAGATGTATTCTGCCATTCTCCTCTACTTCAGCTTTGAAGTTGAGCGGAGGTTCTGGTGCTTTCTTGTCCTCGATGCGAAGCTGTACCGGCATGGAATATCCCATATTGCCTGCCGTATCGACAGCGGCAATGGTGAGCATACCGGTGGAAAGGCGGCTGACATCAATGGAAAGCACGGTGTCGGTAGGAGAGAACATCGTTTCGGAGATACTCTTCCACTGCTTACCAGTATAACGCTCATTATAATAGAGAGGCATAAATCCTATGCAGTCGTCCTCTATTTCGGATTTTTCTATCTCCACATGAGCGGTAATCACCTGGGTAGAGTCAGGGTCTCCTTCACGGGTGATGAGGATCTGGCGTATGTTAGGCGGTGTCGGAGCATCCACATCTCCCACTCTCACCTTATGGGTGGTGGAACTGACGAGCAAATCACCGAAGGCATCATAAGCCAACACGCGGTATTCATACACTCCAGGCTTGTCCACTACGTCGGAATAGCGATTGAGTTCCTCTTTATCGAAACCGAGGTCGAGAGCAGAGGCATACGGACGTACAGTGATGCGCTTCCATTCTTTCTCTCCTTCGAGGCGTCGCTCTATCTCGAATGTAGAGTTGACATTATCCTTCCATTTCAGCACAAGCGAGAGACCCGTGCTGACGGTGTCAGTATAGGTAGGGGCATAATCTACTGGCTTATACTTAGTACATTCCAGATTTATGCTACCAGGAGCGATAGGCAGTCTGCCCAAAGAGTCGCGCTTAGCAGGCTGAAGGATATACTGATAATGCAATCCCTGCTTGACGTCGCGATCGACATATCTCAATCCGATGGCTTGAGCCACGTCGGGACGCCATTCTGCCACCATTTCAGCGAACGCATACTGCGTCTGCTGATCTTCGTATATTTCCAGCATTGCGCCCATCTCTCCGTAGCGTTCACGTGTCTGGTTAGGCTTAACGCCTCCCTCTCCATAAATCATTCCTACAGCCACGAATGCCAGCGAGTCGCTTTCTGGGTATCGAGCACGCAGTTGTTCGAGCGAAAGCGGACGAATACCTTCTGCTATGAGGTCGTCGTGGAGCACGCCACTCTTATCGGTGTAGATACGATAGAGGTTGTAGCCTACGTGGTTGAGGTAGTTCCATGTGACGTAGTCTTCTGGTGCCCATCTCAATACGATGCTGTCGCCGTAGCTTCGTGCAAGCATATTGATGGCGGCAGGGCGCACCATCACTTCCTCGCCGATGACAGAGTCGGACTGTTGCACCGCCTCATTGCCATACTGAGGAAAAGCCACGTTAGCCGTTGCCGTGGAAGATCTGCTCGGTGCGAGAATTGCCGATGCAGACACCGCTATGAAGAGCGATGCTAAGAGTGTAGCTATGACCTTGTTTCTTTTCATATTATGATGTTTTTATGATTTACAAATGAGAGTTACGCTATTACTGTTCGAGACCTTGCCGTCAACGCCTTTTTCTGACGGTCGCCGCGCTCTTCTTCGATCGGGAAGAAGAGGACGACGTTGTCGGGACAGAGCTCTTCCAGGTTGCAGATTTGGTCGTTGACCTTTTCTGCTGGGTTGCAGTGTTGGTCGTTGACTTCCTCTGCTGGGTTGCAGTGTTGATCTCGGTCGTTGACTTCTTCTGCTGGGTGATAGCAGTCGATGACTTCTGTGCTCCGGATCCTGTTGACCTTGGAGAAGATATGGAGTCAGACTTCTTCATCGATGACGATGAACCAGAGGTGGAAGTGGTATCAGCCTTTGATATCTCAGTATTGATAGGACCGGTAACGCGTGTCCGCCTTTCCGTCTCAGCCTTCTTGATATCATTGTCGGTGATGGTTCCGACCTTAATCAGCGTAGATGGAAGTTCCGGAGTGGAGTTTGCCTCCTTCTTCGAACTGTTGCCATTGCCCACATCAATACGAATGTTACCATTCCTGATATCCTCTATGGTCTTCTCCATCTTCATATCTTCTATAACTTGACTGACAGGCTTGGTGTTGTTCATCTTCAAGTCTGTAGAACTCTTAGAAGAAGTGCCTTTAGGAGGATTAGACGTGTTTTTATTGCCACCACCTACGATGACAGGTCTTGGTGAACCAGGCTGAGATTCGACAGAGAAGTTATTGATTTCGCTCACCTTCCTTGGCTCAAATCCCTTGGCATTTCTATCATCCAATGTAGCCAAAACGATATTGATTACCGGGGCGGTAAATGCTCCGAGATTTTCATCTCTGACATCATAGAGCTCTGGATTGACTGAATACTCACCGCTGTTGAGGTCGTAACCATTTACACGATATGCCTGCACCTTGATGTTCTCCAGTTGATTTATGCCTAAACCCTGATTGAATTTGATGAAGCCTGGAGCATCCTCGTCAGCAAGTTTGTTCCAAACCAGTTTCTGGGTCTCTGGCTTAAATCTTCCTTTACTAATCTGATTCTGTCCTTCAAACTCGAATATGTCTGCAGGATCAAGCAAAGGCGTAGTGAGAGCCATCTGATAATAAGGTACGTAAGCCTTACAGTATTCACCACGCTGACTGAATGACGTTGTAGAGCTTTGACTTACCATATTTCCTTCTGATGGCAAGAAACTGATATAAAGTCCGTTGCGCTCATTCAGATATTTAGAGACGAAATCCTTCAGCTTGCCCTTTTCTGTCTTATATCTGCTAAACTGTTTGTTTGCCTCTTGCATCTTATCGGTAAGTTGGCTACTAACTCTTGAAGCAAGACCATACAAATTACCGATATTCCTTGTAGCCTCTGCCACCAGAAGACTGTATCTTTCTTTACTTGTACAGTTCCAAGGATTTATAGCAAACATACGATCGTTTGTCAGCAGTGCGACATTATCCTCTACATTATCCAACTCACGAACTGGGAAATAGTAGGTATCTGGATTGTAGAAGAATACCTTGAAGATGTCCTTCGGACCATTGACCACACGGTCTTCGCTTGCCTGACCATATCTGCCACCATAGTAACCACCGCTACCTGTAGCCAGCAATGACTCTGTGGTGGTGACTCCGATGTTATACTTCTTCAGCTGGGCTTTCCATCCTCCTACGAAAGCATAGTTGCTTATCCAACTGAGATAGAGCAATGGATCCGTTTCCACCAAGTATCTGCCTTTACCATCCTTTGCCATACCTACCGAAGCGTCGGTATATCTCATAGTGCGATACTTCTCAAGCATTTGTCGTTCAAAATCTACAAACTTCCATGTGGCAAACGGCTCTTCATACTGATAAATGGCGCCAATCGCTCTGTTGTCGATACCTCCATACCATGTAGATTCGCTACAAGAGAGAGGCAAGTAGAGCAGATTGATAGTATCGCGCACCTCGTAAGGCACATCCTCTGTCACGGTGTATATACTGGTATTATACATATTTGTATTATTTTCCAGTCCGGTCAAGAGCTTATCCACCTCATTATCGGTAAGTCCATTGGTCTTCCATCTTTTAAGGATGTTAGACGCAGACGATGGAGAACTCATATTCGAACCAGTATTGACTACCTTCGATTTGCCAAGAGTCTGCGTACTGCCACTACCGGTAGTCTGCTTATTACCCTTACCAGCAGTCTTACTGCCCACAGGGTCGTTGTTACGAAGACCACCACTGCCTGATGCGGTAGGATTATATACGCCCTTAGCGCCAGCCTTCTTCAGTATCTGACGTATCTCATTCGTCTGACTGCGCCACATTGTAAGCACTGATACCGAAGGCATAGTTCCTCCGTTAGCCTTGATTACTATGCGAGCAAATGGAGTATTCGTAACCTTCTCCTTCTCCACTTCCTCAGTTCTGGTCATGGTTCTGGTAGTGATATAGTCGAGACTAAGGTCAGCTATCCACTTTCCATTCTCTTTATTTCCTATTCCGAGAGGCTTGGAAGTGATGATATTACTTGTCCTTACGCTGGTTTCCGCTCCAGGATAAGTGAATGTCATATTCTTGATTACAGCGTCCTCAGAGTGGTAGAGCTTGCGAACATTCACCTCCTCTTTGACCGTCGTCACCCTTCCTCCACGACCGTGACGGTAAGTACGGGTTCTTTCCTCTTCGTCCCATACATACTGATTCCATACCAGCTTGTCGGAAGGATTCTTCTTCTTAAACTCTCTTGTCAGAGCTATATTAGGATATACCATATCGATGATATGCGCCTTGATGCGGCCATTCTCAGCGTACTTACTATCATTCTGTAGGTCCTTGTCTGAGATTTGCAACTTATTATGATATGACGGATAAGCCAAAGCTACATAGTCATTCAGATTGAAATTCTCATCCGTAGGGTCAAACTTATCACTTGCCTCGCCAGAGGTGCGGAAGTAGTAATACTTGGTCTGTGACCATGCCTTATGTTTAGCACCTGTCACTTCGCCGTCCTTATTAGTTTCCACAGTATAAGGATCTACCTCCTTACCTGCCTCTATCTGCTTAGCGCATCCTTCCACCTTGAGAACGTAGAAGCGGTTTGGCTTCAATCGGCGGAGGTCGAGAAGATGCTGTGAAGCAGTCTCATCGCCACGATAGAATTCTACGGTCTTCTCCAACTGCGCATTGACATGCAGAGAATCTCTGTATGCAGAAGCAGAGTCGGTGTATGAATATAGGTAAGCTACATACTTGCCATTTTCCTTATTGGAATTACGGAAGATGAATGTGCGAGATGCCAAAGCAGAGATATCATCAGCAGAGATACCATCATTCTCTAAGCGTGCACGCTCATTCTCATCGAGAAGGCGATAATGCTGATTGAGGTTAGCATTACTCTTGAGAGTAGGGCGCTTGCCCAGCTCTGGCGAGATGCGCTGATTATAATCCCATCCCTCACGACGTCGCTCCGAACCAATGCTCATCTCGCTCCACAATATAAAGTTGTCGAGAGGATTGCCGTAGAACATCTGACAGACTTCACCACACTCGAAACTGAATTTACGGTCTATCTTCACCAGTCCGCCAAACATCTTCAGTTTGATGCGAGCCTTGCCCACAGCGTAGTTTGGATTAGGCAGACCACACTTAAACATACCACCGATACCAGCATCCAGCATCTTCCAGTCTGTATTATAGAATCCGAGACGTATGCGCAGGTTGAGCACTGCATAGAGGTAAGCATACATCTGTCCCTCAGCATACCAACCATTATGGCCAGGCTTTGCGCCCCTACCATGATTGAGGTTAGTACACCATCCGCCCTTGAGATGGCGCAGAGAAAGGTCGAAGCCTGCCTGCACTCCCATGTCGGCAAAGATGAGTCCGAGGTCGAACTTGATAAATCCATATACCTGTGCGCCAAGCATCACGCCACCATCCACGGTGCCCATAATATCTTTCACACTGCCCTGACGTGCTCTGTCAGCATCGCCAGCAGAGGCAGACTCCACACCGCCCTTGCTTCCGCCATTGAGGAACTCGCTAATCTCTGTAGGCAAAGGAGGGAGCTGACCATTATTAGGCAGTTCGTTGCCAAGGCAGATGTAAGCATTAGCGCCCACCTTCACTGTAACAATCTTGGCATCAAAGTCGATGAACGTTATCTTACAACGCTTTTTGTAGTCTGGTTCACCTATATATACATGCCACTTAGGCTTTGGCAAATCCTTCTTGTCTGCCCGGAACGTAATCCTGAAGTCGAATGTGATCGAAGACTCCATAGCTTTCACAGCACCCTTAGGCTTCTCAGTATCAGCATCCTTCACGGCAGGTTTATTCCCGCTCTCGGTCTTGTTGTCCGTATTTCCATTAAGACCTGGCAAGGAAGCTTTGAGATTCTTCTCGAAACCATCAAACTGATTGTTGAGTTCCTGCATCTTCTTAGTGAGCTTGTCGAGACCTTCAGTGAGCTTGTCGAGCTTTGTTCCGCCTGTCTCGAATGTCACATTGAGCTGGAAGTATTTGTCCACGTCATCACATTGATAGACAATGCTTGCCTTGGTGTTCACCAGACCTCCTGCGCCCTCGACGTTTCCGTTGAGCATGAATGTAGAGAGATAGCCTGACTTTCCTTCTTCACCCTTCTGATAGATCACGGTCATGTCAAACTTACCAGAGAGTGTTTCCTCCGAGATGGCAGAGATATTGAGACCTGCAATGATACCTGTGATGCCATATTTAGGCACTGCGGCATTCTTAGTGTCAGACAAATCCACCTTGCCATCCTTGCTGCCACCACGTGAACAGTTGAAGAACAGACCGAACTTGATGCCTGTAATCTTCACGGGATCCATGCCGATGCCAGCCTTTGAGTTGAGTTCGCCATAGAAATAGCCCCAAGTGTATTTCTCGCTCGGCTTCGGATTTTTCACTCCTTCATCGTGCTCGAAGCATCCTCCATCCACAGTCACCTTGAAGAGGTCACCCGGCATGGTCACTTCGAGTGCGCCACCAAGACCTTCGTCCTCGCCTTCAGTTCTGATGTCAAATCGTCCATTGAGCTTCACCACGCCGAAGTTAGCTCCTATTGACAGCTCGTCAAGGTTCCAACCCTTATATGAAAGGTCGAGATTCTCGATATCCACACCGGCACTGATGGTGATTCCTGCACTGGCATCAAAGACACCATCGACGATAGATACCTGACCCTTGAGATACAATGATACGCTCTTTGCCGCCAAATCACTGCGGAATTCATAGTCGGCAAGAGTAAACTTAAACGGACCAAGCTTCTTCTGCATAGAAGAGAGCGACCACTGACCGGCATTGAAATAGCATTCCTTACCCAGTTCCATCTCCTTCTTCTCGCAGAATGTTATCTTAGAGTCAGCCACTTCCTGTGCCTTCTGGCGTTTGCTCTCTATGCTGGCAATGGCAGACTTCCACGCTTCACGTCCTTTCGGTGCGAATGGGAAGTTGGCAATGCGCATACCTACAAAGTGGATATCAGGCAGATAAGGCGAAATCTTAGTAGGGCCTTGTATCTCCATCACTCCGCCGAGACACATCTCCACGTGGGTCTGCGTCTTGCCATCGTCCTGATCTTCCGCTTCGAGCAGGAAGTAGGTCTGTGATTTATCTATCTTTGCTTCAGCAAGGAAGAAGTCGAGAGCTAATTCATCAGTCTTTGGCTCCACTTTGAATACATAGGTGTAGCCATTCTTGTTCTTGCTGCCCTTGAGTGTCTTCTGATTATATATGTCGCATCGGTAATCGATGTTCTTGCCGTCATTGTCTTTTCCTCCTAACAATGGCACACCGATACCTCCGGTGAAGTAACAGCCATTGAATGTGCTCTGAACTATATCCATTGACACCTTGTCGATGGAGAAAGCCCATCCGCCAAACTTTCCTGTCACTGCATCGAAAGCATTGTCGATACCGCCCGACAGGGTGACACCGCTCTTATCGAAGAACATATTCTTGATGCTGGCAGAAGTGCGCTTTTCGGAGTCTGCACTGCCGAATGTGAGCGACTTAGGAAACTGCACTCCCACCTCACTGATATATAGTCCCTGCCATGATTCCATCTTATTGGCAGTAAGCGACTTTGACTTGTCATAGGTAGCTGGGAACTTACCCATGATTTCATCATTCTTAGTGGATGAGTGGTCATAGACCATCTTGCCCGGTATGAAAGTCCAACCTGGCAGATCGTCAGCCTCAAAATTATCCATTGCGACCTTTGCAGTCCAGTCATTCCAGTCGCGTACGCCCCATTTCACATATACCTTAGGCAATTCTTCGGTGACTTTTCCATTGCTATCCACCTTCTTGAGATTAGGAACTGTCATCTCCACATCAAGCATAAATGCGGAAAGAGTGTCGTTAGCCCAACTGATGTAACAGCCATCGTCCGGTGCCTTACCGTTGTTAGTGACGGTAATGTCGGAAGGTGACTTGAACGTGAAATCAAACTGTGAGTCCTGCTCGGTGAGAGTGAAGTCTGAAAGCAGGCATATAGCGCCGCCTTCTGGCAGTAATCTCTCCGGACTGATGCAGAGATGCGGTGCTCCGAGCACGAGAACCTCATTCTTGATGTGGCTGCTGTTAGGGAGCATAAAGGTGCCCATGAGGTCCATTGACGCCCATGTAGGAGCAAATGTCACATTGACAATCTGCAGATCCACCGGCACTTTACCTATCTTCTCAGGCAACTTGATAGGCAGGCAGAGATTGTCGAGCTTGCCCTCACTGAGGAAGTCCTTGGCATCGTGATACCATTTGTAATAGTTTCCGATACCCATACTCTTGGCAAACTCACGTCCTCGCTGTGAAGCCTCTTTCTGAAGTTTGTCTGCAAACGGCAGTCTGGTGTCGCCGATGAGATTGTCCAATCCCCATTCTGAGAACAGTCTATCGACCTGTTCACCATTGTGACTATAGTAATTATCATCCTTTCGTCCGCGTACCATTCCGCTATAGACGATGTCATCGGTATTGATGCAGAGGGAATCAAACTCCACTGCAATCATCACCTTCAAGCCCAATGGACGCCATTCCACTCTGCCTCGACCCTTGAAGCCCTGCTTTGACTTGGAGATTTCATCTATCTTGAGCTGGTATTGACCTATGCCCACTACCTTTCCTTTGAAATCGGAAGCCGACTTTTTGGTAGGAATGGTATTGTCGATGGAAATCTGAGCAGAGCACTGGAAGAACTTCTGACTGATGCGGTCGCAGAGAGCGAAATCCACCACGTTGATAGTATCATTGACGAAAGCCACTGATTGCGTGTTAGTTGACGTTGGCTTAACGCGCAGGATGAGGTAATCACCGATATTTACGTCGCCATTGATTGTCTCCCAAGGGATGCTATCTTTCAGTTCCTCTGTAGTGCGGCTGTAAATAGGCTCGCCCTTGAAGTTCTCTTCATTGCTCAATGCAGGGTCTCCACGGAAGATTTGCACGTCATAAGATAGCTTTACGCTGTCCTGACGTGTACCAATACCGCCGACATATCTTGCTCTTTTCCACTCTACAAGGATGTCATTGTTGACAAATATCTTGCGAGCGCCAGCTTCGGAATTGAATGAAGGCGAGAGGATTTCCGGGTTACAGAAATTATATATCGAGTCAGTCAAGGTTCCCTCCTTTGACCCGAAGCCGAACTTCAGCTCCAGGTCACCTTTTGGATCCTTGTCCTTGGAATCATTATCTTTTTCGCCAGTATCCTTATCCTTTCCGCCAGTATCTTTCGATGTATCATCAGCGGTATTCTTATCAGATTTGAGTTTGAAAATCATGAGATCACTGCGTCCTTCATTTGCGACGAGAGTGAATCCCATATTATTCATGCCCACTTGGTTACGCTGTTTAGCCGTAACACGTGCGGCATAGGTGCAGTTCTTGTCCATCATTCTGATGACATTCTGCGGAATGACAGCAGTGGCAGAGGTGAGGTTCTCCTTCTTATAGAGCACGTGTGTCTCATGAGTCCACGCATCTTCCGGGTCCTGTCCAGGGCCTACTTCCACCACTTTGAAGTCGTAATAGAAATACACCGGACGGGCACCAGTCAGCACAGTCTCTGTCCATGCAAACATAGGGTTTAATGGATTGAGCTCAGCCACATTATTTAATGCATCAAGCGACACACCCATAGGGCGTATCGGATTGACAAATTTAGGTGCATCGACCTTATAGCGCACCGTAAACTGGCATGAGTTTTTGCCATTAGTGGTAACGGCATTCACACCGGTGAGCAGTATGTCCGTATTGCCCTCTACGCTCCATTTATATACATTGAGCTGAATACGGTACTCGCCTTCCTCCAATAGTCCGAACTGACCGCTGGCGAATCCACTGGAATAATCATACTGAGTGATGATGTCGGACGCAGCAAGGTGATTAAACATCTGACGCATCTCTGTGAGATTCAGAAGTCTTGTCTCATTGGCAGCGAGAGCCACAGTCGGTGTTTTAGGCATGCGATTGCCTGGCACATATACCATCGGATCGGTGGTATTAGGCAGTTTGGAGAGCGTCATGCCGAAATAGAGAAATGCCTGCTTCGGTGTGGTGTTGGTCACAGTCACGTTGAAGTAGGCTCCCGGATTGCTGATGTACTGTCCTATTTGCGGTGGAAGCACAGGCTGCACGGGTGTGATGTTGACAATGATGTCGTCGGCCGCCATGCTCATGAGAGTGTTCACGAGCAACAATAGCGTGGTGAGGCAATATCGCAGTGTCTTCATATCATGTAATGTTTTGATTTCTATGAGAGTATATATAATAGATGGAAAGGGTCGGAGTTATTTCTTTTTCGACGCTTTCGCTGCCTTTTTCTTCAGTTCGAGCAATGTGAACGTATAGTTATAATTGAAACTGAGGCTAATATCGGTGGCGTTGAGGTTGTCGTGAGTCTTCGACGGATTGACGTCACCATATTTATACATTCCTGCAGTGAATGAGAACATGTGCTCACTGTTTATGGTATAACTTGCTGAGAAGTCCATTCCCATCGAGAGGCTCTTCGACATTTTCTCCACTTCATTGTAGCAAAGCGAGATTGTAGCAGAGAGATTGAGGTTCTTTTCGCTGAGGAAAGACCTGCTCGTGGTGAATGAAGCCACATCGCTGGTGTATCTTGTTCCTGAGCCCTTAGTGTTCTGATGGCTGAGGGAAGTGATGAAATCCATGTCCCAACCTTTTACTCCGAGGTCGTAAGTGAGACCGAGAGCGAGGGATGTATAGTCTCCTGCTCCAGTAGAGAACTTATTGAGGTCTTTATTCTGCGACCAACTCGTAGAGAGTGAAACTGTATGTGCGAGGATTTCATTTTCTGTGGTATATGATGGTGTGAATGTTACAGAGTGCATAATGCGCTTTACCTTTGTGGTATCATTGACGCGCTCTGTGCCATCGCCTTGTGTGGTGAGGTAACCACTGTAGGATGCTGCCATATTGATATGCTCTCCGATGCGTGCAGAAGCATTGGTAGAATAGACATATCCACGAGTGGTGTAAATCTGACGGTTGGTCAGATTGTCTTCTTGTCCTGAGAATGTGGCTGAAAGGGAAATATTCTTAAAGAGATATGTGCCCATTGTCACGCCTATGCTGTGGTAATTGTTTGCTAAATAATTAGTTCCGAGGGTCATATAGTCTGGTTGCACCATGCGGTAGAACACAGAAGTATTGAATATCTGGGAATTAAAATTGAGGCTTACATCTCCTGCAAATCGTGCTAAAGAGGTGTAGCGTGTGTCGAATATCTTGTCGAAGCGCTTTGTCTCGTCAGTAGTCACTTTTTCTGCTCTTCTGTCGGTAGAGAATGCCGACATGGCGATATTGGTGGCAAAAGAGAAATAGCGCTTGAAGGAATAGCTACCTTTGAGTCCGAAGGAGAGGTTCTCCTGCGGTGCAATGCGCTCTCTCCAAGTTGCATCGATAGTGTTGAGACGGTCGTATGCACGTAGCATATAGAGGTCTATTGCTCCACGAGTAGTGTTGTAGCCCACATTAAATCCCCACCCTACTCGCTGATATTGCGGATTACGCGGTGCTGGGTCGTCGGGATTATCATTGATGGCATTACGGAAAATGCCGTAGAAGATACTGGTATGAAACTGACGTCCACGATATTCCAGGTCCTACTCCATTGAATGACATATTCATGATGTAGGGGCTGAAATTGAGGGATGTACGTCCGATGTATCCGCGCCAGTTCTTGTATTGCGGATTAATCTTGAAGTTGATGTGTGGATAATTGAAATCCAGATTATTGTTGGAATAGTAGAACGAGAACGGCATGTTGAATCCATAGAGACTCACATTGAGGTTCAGGTAGAACATATTACTCATAGGAGAAGCGTAGCTATTGCCTGCCGATGAGTGGAAGTAGGTGTTACGCGTTCCTACTGAGCCTGTTATGATCAGGGGATCGCTCTTTGCAATCTCCGATATGGTCTGTGCCTTAGCCGCTTCATTACACAAGCAGAGGGCTGCCAGAGTCGTGATGAGGGTTATATGTAGGGGGCTTTTCATCGCTTCGCTTCTTTGAGTTTGTTAATAAATGGCTGATAGTCCGAAGGGGCTCAACCGTGAACTGGAGATAAAAACAGAGGAAGGGATTTATAGGGAGGCTGAGCCAAAGAGTCTGCCCCAACCTCCCATAAATACGTTATGTTACTATTTCGTAATCTTCTTGGTGATGGTCTTGCCGTCAGTGGTCCTTACCTTCACTATGTATGCACCTGATGGCAGGTGGCTGATATTGGTCTGATTGCGCAATACCACTGCTCCGGCAGGGTTGACCACAAGGATTGAAGCCACGTCAAGACCCTGGATAGAGATCTGTCCGTTGATTATTGCAATAGCAGAACGGTCGATGGTAGCCTCATCGATAGACGTTGTGGCGCCCAATGACATTCTTACTGGATGCTTGACAGAGCCTGCCATTTCTGAGAAGGCAAGGCGCTCATTGACTGTGCGTACCTCGTCGGTCATGTCATCGTGCACGAGGAATGAGATAACCTCATCCTTGTCAGCATGAACAGTGATAAAGCACTTGCCATCCACCATTCTGCCTTCTCCGCGACATTCACCATCCACGAATGCGCCTACGGTGTAATTGCTTGTGGCATACTTGCTGCCGAGGTCGGCAACGATAGTCATATTGTCAGCGAAAGGTGCGCTGTTGTATTTCCAAACCGTTGGCTTGACGAATGTAGCCTTAGCTCCTGCGCTTGCTGGACGCTGTTCGAATTGTCCATCACCTTTATAAGAGACAAGCTTTGTCTCATTGGAAGCATTGTAGAACATATAGCCTTCGCCTGGACGCATTGCAGCAAGGGTGCCACCCCACTTGCCGTCATTGAACTCTGCGAAGCCTTCATCCTTGGAGACGACACGGTCGCCATTCTGGAATGCTCCGTCATCCATACGGAAGTATTCATTAGGAGAGAGAGCCAACTGGCTTTTATATGGTATCCAGTTCCACTTTGGATGATATTCCTTTTCGCCACCACCATTATTGACGGAAGTCACATCCACGATGAAATCTACAGATTTTCCATCCTTGATTCTTACCTTGTAACACTCTTCTGAGTAGAGCATATTAAGATCGCCGAAGTAACCATATTTCGGGTCATTATACATGAGTTGGTATTCACTACGGATTTCCTGCACTGCATCTCCAAACGCATTCTGCATCGTGCCGCTTTCGAGCGTATTGAGGAATGTGCTCCACTTCCATCCTTCCTTCTGGATATAAGACTGACCGATGGTAAACTCACCTTGTCCCATATATTCATTGTTTCCATAGGATACATAGATGGTGCCATGTCCTAAAGCCAATGGATTGAGAGTCCAGGTGAGGTTGTCTTCGCTTGCAGAAGCTATGGTAGCGATCTCCCATCTATCGCCCGGCTGGTCAGAATACTGTGGATTCCATCCTACAGTGACATTGATAAGGCTTGGGTCTATCTTTGCAGTGCTTGGCTCTGGAACGAGCTTCACCTCAACAGGTTTGCCGAGACCAGTTCTTACATCTTCTATAGTAAATCTCTGGAGACCTTGCACCACATTCACCTTGAATGAACCAGAGAGAGGGTTCGTGATATTCTTGAGGACTCCATCCTGGATAATGGTATGCGGCGCACTGTAATTTACATTGACATTTGCCGTACCAAGTTGAACTGGGAGTGCCCTCTCATTAGGCTCATAGAAATTATAATTCAAGTCTAAGACATCCAGATTATCAGACTTAATAGAGAATTCTGTCGCTTTATCTCCAACCCACAGTGGCCAGTTAGGAGAGAATACGATATTTGCCTTTACTTCATCGAAATAATCGGCTTTATCGCCATCGCTCTCTGGCTTAATGAATGATAACTCATTCTTCTTGAATGTCAAAGAATTAACTTCAGGTCTAACGTAAACTGCGAGAAATACATCTCTTAGATTTGGATTGTCTTTAGATTTTACGATAATGTATGCCTCTCCAGGATTGACACCTACGATTTCGCCATTCTTTTCTTCAAGCACAGGCTTATTGTTATTTCCATTATCTATCTTGCATATCACGCTCTTGTCTGTAGCATCCTCTGGCATCACCTTATATGTCAATGGAAGAATATCCTTAAGGCTTTCTCCCACATTTATATATATAAAGTCACCAAATGTCTGAGTGATGCCTGTCACTTTCTTGTGTACGGTAACCTTCAGTTGGATACTTACCTTCTCACCTTTGAGAGTCATGGTGAAGACACCTGGCTTCCTTGGCGTGAACTTTTCTTCCTGGATACCCTGAGAATTTGTTTCCATAGTAGATACCAGAGCCTTCGGGTCACTGCTTGTCCATTTCAGTTCCTCATTGCAATTAGCAGGATTCACCGTATAGCACGTACGCAATGCAGTATTCAGGACAGCAGTATCACCTATTTCCACTGTTATTCCATTCTTGTATTCATCCTTAAGGGTGATGGAGGTGGCTGGCTGGATGACATTGACGAAGAAACAACCTTGACCATTACCATTGTATTTGACATTGACCATGTTAAGTCCAAGGTAGCCACCCTTAACTGGTGCCTTTCCTATGAGTTTGTTATCTTTCACCTCATAGTATTGTTTTGAGTTGGAGAAGTCCCAATTTATAATTGGTATATTGGCGTTCTCCGGTGTGAATTTGACATATTGAGTCAGATCCAGAGACTCGCCTACCTTTACAGATAGAAACTCTTGCGTTAGACTATAATAACGAGGAGCTTCGAAATTCAATTTGAAGAGACTGGACAGTGTTCCTGTCGTTGTCTCATTCTGATAGGTGATAGACTGTGGACCATTGAGTTTATACTCTGTTCCCCAAGGTTCCCTGATGCGGAAAGAAATTGCCTTGCCGTTGTCTGAAGCCGTGCCTTCGATTCGGATAGGGAAATAATAAATGTCATTACTGTGTGTCAATTTTACTTGACCGCGACATTTACCGTCAATAAATGCTCCGAGGTATGTGTCAAGATTCAGATTGACAGGGTTTCCTTTACTGTCAACCACACCGACATACACTACATGAGCAGAATGAGACTCATTGGCTACATATCCCCAGTTGGGTCCGTTTTCTTGTGCGGCTATCCCTAATGCATATAGCATAAAGGTTAGCAATAGGGTTATTTTTGTCTTCATAAAACCAAAAAATAAGAAGGTGAATAATAAATTATTGCATGGTACAAAGATAGTGTTTTTCTTCGGAGAAAGGTGTCCACTTCCCCCACTTAGGTGTCTACTTCCTACAAAAAAGGTGTCTACTTGGTGGGGGAAGTAGACACCTAAGGCGTGATTTTATTGTTTTTTTGCTCTCCAGACAGTTGGGGAGCAACCTTCTTTCTCTTTGAATATACGATAGAGATAGGAGCGTGAAGAGAAGCCACATTCGGCAGAAATGATATCGTTGCAGTAGTCGGGATAGTCGAGCATCATCTTCTTGGCAGCCTCGAAACGTACCTCGGCAAGCCAGATGCGGAAGGTAGAGTTAAGGCATGAAGTGAAGTAGAGTGACAACTCGTTCTTGGAGATGTTCAGCGAGCGTGACAGGGTGAACATGTTTACTGTGGTGTCTTTATACTCCAAATCGGCGCACCACTTGTCGAGCTTCTCCTTGATGGCTGCCTGACGCTCCGGAGAAATTGGCTGTAAGTTCTCTTTACTATCAGCAGACTCTGCATCCTGCCCATCGGAGCTTTCCAAAGATACCCCCCCCACTTTCTATTTCTTCTTCTGTGAGGGCTGCGCTTTCTTCAGCCTCCTTGTCCAAGAGTTCCTCGGTAGGAACGTAATTGTAACCCAAAGCCACGAAACTCAGGTTGAAGAAGAGGACAAAGAGCAGAGCCAACGGTCCTATTATATATAATAAGGTGGTGGAGAGGATGGCAAAAGGCATGACAAGGGCAGAGAAGAACAGGGAGAAGACACTGACTCGGGCATATCGCACGTAGGGCAGCATATCGTTTCCAGTCATCAGCTCTAACATTTTCTTGCGTTTCCGCATCTCAATCATAATCATATAGATGCAATACACCACGTTTGCGCCGAACAATACGAGCATCACGAAGAGCCAGTTGCCGATGTTAAAACTTCCGCTGTTGCTGTAGCCTATGCAGAAAACTGCGATGATGGCGGCATAAAAGCAAGTGCAGACGATGTTCATCTTTAGGCGGTTGGCATGGGTCGCCTCAATGTTGTAGATGCCCATGTTGATAAATGTGAAACAAGGGGTGTAAACCAAGATGTTGAAAATGGCTCCCAAATCATCGTCTTTCGCACGAAAGCCCAAGAGCATCTGCAAGAGATATTGCATAGCCAGTCCTAACATGCCTGCAAGTATCTGCCAGCGCGACCACTCGTAGCGTCGGTTGTTCCACTTCACGTGCAAGCGGGTGATGCCGAGGATAAGGGCATTGATGAGCATGAAGATGAAACATGCAAACTGAAAAAGAAATAATGAATCCATACGCTTCTTATCTTATGTTTACTTTCTTGTATTTTTGATTACTTGCTGTAGGATTATCTGGATTAGTCAT
>ENA-OPKX01000130-OPKX01000130.1-human-gut-metagenome-genome-assembly--contig:-NODE-130-length-24311-cov-3.058913_pt1 | contig 24311 bp, 20 predicted proteins | sample MGYA00241791_ERZ501709 | MGnify/ENA primary metagenome ERZ501709 (study PRJEB25962, sample SAMEA2042091) | human gut metagenome | biome: human gut; feature: human-associated habitat; material: faeces...
GCATCCAGGGTTCCCTTCATGGGATAGGAGTAGATTCTTCCGCCCTTGATTCTGACGAAGGTTTCGGGCGAGAAGCAGACGAAGGGGGTGAGATTCTCTTCTATGTTCTCTTCTTTCAGATGAGCTTTATCTTCTGCTTGAGTTCTCTTTCTTCTGAGCAGCAGTTTATACTTCCCTTTTGCACGATGGAAAATTTCTTCTAATGAAAGATTGCAGCTTACGGGAACCCGGTTGGTGAGATTCGTAAGATAGCTGTTGCCCGCCATAATGTTGCTCTTCACGATGTTGAAGCTTTGCTCGTAATCCTCGTAAAGTGGGGGGTCTATCTGCCAGGTAGTCTCCGAAATCTCTTCCTTCCAAGTCTCTTTCCTGGCATGAGAGAAGTTCCCTTTTCCTTCGAAATCGAAGAGGCATTCTTCGGGATTTATATCTGATAGCTTGCGGATGAAGGCCTCGTCTGCCTGGTAGTTGATGACAAAGAGAAAAGGCTCATCCTGGCTTGCCAATCGGTTGATTTTATCTATGATTTCCTGTTTCATGTCTGCAAAGATACTGCTTTTATTTGGATGGGCAAAAAAATGGTCATAAAAGATTGGTGATAAAAGATTGGTGATAAAAAATCCCGAAACATGGAAAATGCCTCGGGATTTGGTTGATATGCGTTTGTGTTCTTTATTTTAATACGCTTCTCCCTGCTCTATTTCTTCCTGCGTGATGCGCTTGCGGTCGATGGCGCGCCAGGCGAAGACGATGTAGGCGAGCACGAACGGGATGAGGAGGGAAACTATCGCCATGGTGCGGAGCGTGAACTCGCTGCTACAGCTGTTGGCGAGGGTGAGCGAACTCTGAAGGTTGATGTTCGACGGATAGTAGGCGGTGTTGTTCCAGCCGGCTATCAGCAGCAGAACCAGCACGGTGAGCACGGTTCCGATGCCCGTAAACCAGATTCCCTTTCTATACTGCACGCTTCTCGATGACTTGTAAATGCCGAAGAGTACGAGCACTATTCCTATTAATAATAGGGCTGATAGGATTGGCATCTCCAGGAGATTGTGAAGATACTTCATGCTCTCTATCGTAATGCCGGAAGAAGAAGTGCTGAATCCGTCCTTTATCATCAATCTGATGAGGAATGGCAGGAAGAACAATAGGAAGAGCAGGGCATTCCATGGCAACTGGCGGGTGCAGCGCTCCTGAATCTGCTGGTGTTCGATGTTGTTCTTGATGTAGAGCATGCCCAGGATGCGGGCTAACATCAGTACGGCAAGTCCCAGCACCACATTCCATGGGTCGAGTAGGGCATCAAGACCATGACTGGCGTTTGCCCAACGGCTGATGACGGGTTGCAGACTGTTGGTAATATTGCCCTTGTCTATCAGGAAATTGCTGCCGTTGAAGAAGGTGGCTACGGCTCCGCCAAGAAGCAGAGGCCCCACGATGCCGTTGATGATGAGGCAGATTTGAAAGGTCTTTGGTCCAAGAAAATTACCTATCTTGTTCTGGAATTCATAGCTCACGGCTTGAATCACAAACGAGAACAGGATGATCATCCACAGCCAGTAGGCTCCGCCGAAACTGGTGCTGTAGAACAATGGGAACGAGGCAAAGAAGGCTCCGCCGAAGGTGACGAGCGTGGTGAAGGTGAACTCCCATTTTCGTCCCGTAGAGTTGATGATGAGGCGACGCTCTTCTTCCGTTTTTCCCAAACAGAATATCAAGGTGTTGGCTCCCTGTACAAACATGAGAAACACCAGCAGGGCTCCTAATAATGATACGAGGAACCACCAGTATAATTGCAAAAATTCGTATGTCATAATACTTTCGGGTTTTGTTGTTTACTGAAAAACTATCCTATGATTCTTTTCGAAATCTTTCTGAAAAATATGGATTATCAGAGAGATTATTCATATTCCGGTCCTTTCTTGATCTGCTTCACCAGGATGCTGATTTCTACGGCGAGCATGGTGGTGAAGAGTGCCAGGAAGATGAAGAAGGTGGTGGCCACGCTGCCTGCCTCGATGTCGGAGATGGCGGCGCTTACTGGCAGCAGGTCTTGGATGGTCCAAGGCTGGCGACCGATTTCTGCTACTATCCAGCCCGATTCTGAGGCGATGTAAGCCAGCGGAATCATGATGATGGCGGAAATGAGGAACCATCGGTATTGGGCGATTTCCTTCTTATAGACCAAGAATAGGCTGAGGGCGAAGAAGAGGATGAGCAGGCAGCCTACTCCCACCATCAGGCGGAAGGCGTAGAAGCAAATCGGGATGCTCGGCACCAGTTCCTTGGCGTCCTTGATGTAACCATATCCGAAGTATTTCATATTTTCCTTTAAGATAGGTAGCTGGTCTTGCGCCTTGGTTTCGCGATAGGTTTTCAGGGCAACAATCGCCTTCTTGCCTCGGGCTATCTTTTCCTGTACGGATGGTTCCCGGGTGCCATCCTCGTGGGTGTAACCCTTGAGGATATCGTTCACGCCTGGCACGTAGCCATCGGCTGTGCGGGTGGCTAAGAACGAGAGCATGTTGGGGATGGCGATGCGCATGGCTGGCTCCTGCTCGTTTTCGTAATCGGGCTGCAGGAAGGGATGAACGGCTGCTATCGCCGTAAGGCTCTCACCCTTTCCACCATTATATAATGCTTCCATCGCAGCCAGTTTCATTGGCTGCACCTGTGCCACCCGATAGGCGGAATTGTCGCCGGTCATCGCAGCCAGCAGGGTGGCGATGAGTCCTACTCCGGCACCCATCTTGATGCTCGCCTTGGCAAGTTGGGTTTCTCTCTTTTTCAGGAGATACCAGCAGCTTACGGCTACCACGAAGGTGGCTCCGATGATCCAGGATGAGGTGACGGTATGGGTGAACTTGTTGATGGCGAATGGCGAGAGTGCCACATCCAGGAACGAGGTCATCTCGAAGCGCATGGTGTCGGGATTGAATTCTTGTCCCACCGGATATTGCATCCAGGCATTGGCTACGAGAATCCACCAGGCAGAAATGGTGGCTCCAAGTCCTGTGAGCCAGGTGGAGGCAAGGTGGAAGCCCCGGCTCACCTTATCCCAACCGAAGAACATTACGGCTACGAAGGTGCTCTCCATGAAGAATGCCAGGATGCCTTCGATGGCTAGGGGAGCGCCGAACACGTCGCCCACGAACCAGGAGTAGTTGCTCCAGTTGGTGCCGAATTCAAATTCCAGGATGATGCCTGTGGCAACACCCATGGCGAAGTTCACGCCAAAGAGTTTTTGCCAGAAACGGGTTACGTGCTTCCAGAACGGCTTGTTGGTGCGGTAGTAACATGTTTCGGCGATGCCCATGATTACTGCCAGTCCCAGGGTGAGCGGCACGAACAGCCAATGGTAGATGGCCGTGAGTGCGAATTGCGCCCTCGACCAGTCGATGGTGGCTGATGTAATGTCTAATAATAGATTTGTCATCATAGTTGAACGGTTTTAAAATTGTTATTATATAATGTTTTTGTATTTCTTCTGATAATATAGGATTGAAATTCAGAGTCTTATCTGTTCAGAATTTCCTTGGATACGAAGCCTGCCTTGTCTCCGTTTTTTGCATTACTGTTAATATAATTCGGAAAGAAGAAGAGCTTGAGCACCAGGAAGATGATGGCAAGCTTGATGAGGATGATGGTCCAGAGCGTCTTGCCCAGGGTCATCGTCCTGAAGCCATCATAATAGAGATGGAATATTTGGGATAGAAGTCCTTGCTTCATCGGCTTTACATCTGTTGTCATCAGATTCCCATCCATTTTCATCAGATTTTCATTCTTTTCCTTCTTCATACTTACTCCTTCTTTTAAAAATCTGCTGTAAATCTACAATAAAATGATGTAACTACCAAATATTTTCTTGAAAAAGTTACAAAAATGTTATTTTTTGTATCTCATAAAGGGGTGTTTTAAAGAGAAAACTGTATCTTTGCATCTGAATTTATTATCTTTGCATTATCTAAGCATAAGAAAAAGCATGATCTAAGCATAAGAAATTGCAGAAAATGATGCTTTAGAAAATGCATCTGAAAAATAGAATCATCTTAATCTGAATGAATCAGAAGATATTATGAACATAGAATCAATTAGAGAGTATTGCCTCTCACTCCCTCTTGCAACCGAGGCTTTCCCCTTTGATGAGCGGACCTTGGTGTTTCGAATCTTCGACAAGATCTTTGCTTGTGTTGACCTGGAGCGCCCCGAGTGGGTTACGATGAAATGTAATGCCGATTATGCCCTCGAACTTCGGGAGGAGTATTCCGAGATAGAAGGTGCCTGGCATTGGAACAAGAAGTACTGGAACCAGGTGAATCTCTACGGTGGGCTGGAAGATGATTTCATCCAGTCCCTGCTTCGCCATAGCTATTCCGAAGTGGTGAAGAAACTCAAGAAACAGGTGCGGATGGAGCATCCGGAAATCATGGAGGTGGTGGAATAAACAAATGATGAAAAAAGGAAAAAGAAGACTCTGAATTAGCAATAAGAAATGCTGATTCAGAGTCTTCTTGTTAATATATAAGTCCTAATTTTTTTAGTCTTGATTAGGTGTTTGGGGTGTAGGAACTTTATCCAGAACCCTGTATTCCCAATCTTCAATCGTTCTGGTTTCGGTACTGAAACTGATACCTATCTTTACGAGTTTTCTGTCGTCAGCCTCGAAAGGAACCATGTAGCCTTTTTCGTCTATCTGGGCGAGGGCTTCCTTGGCAGGCTTGTTGATTTTTATCTCGAAGACGAAGATGGTGTGGGGCGAGAACATCACGGCATCGGCTCTGCCCCTGCAACTCTTCACCTGCGTGAGAACGGCGATATTCATCATCGAAAGCATGATGTAGAAAACGGTCTCGTAATAATACTCGTTTTTCTGCATATCTGCCAGCACATCCTTTCCGCCTTCCGGGTAGGGAATGGCAGCGAAGTAGGATTTCATCAGCGTCATCGCCTTGTCGATGTTTCCGTAAACCAAGGCTTGATAGAAACGAGCCGCAAAGCCCAGCGAAGTACCATCGCTCAGATTGGTGTAGAGCGGCAGCAGGTTTTCCATCAGTCCGGCTCTTACTTCCTTGTTTGGAATGCCGAGATAGTAACCTTTGGAGAGAGGGTCGTAGCCCTTGATAGTAAGATAACCGCTCTGATAGAGCAGAGGCAGGGCATCCGACATCTTCTCAGTAGGGCGGTCGAAGGAAGACGAGAAGGCAAAGACGTTGTCCAGCTCCGTCACGTCAGTCTTGAATCTCTGCATCTGATTGATGAGATAGGTAGAAGTACCCGATGCAAACCAGTAGTCCTCTATCTCGCCCGATGCCAGGGCACGCATCAGACTGAACGGATTGAAGATGTCTGGGCTGTTTCTTGTGAAATGATAGCCGTCGTAATTCTCCTGGAGCATCCGTGCCATCTCTTCCTTGCTCACCCCATTGTGCTCCGCCATCAGTTCGATGTCCTGGTTCAGGGTGGTTGTGAGTTCCTCTTTAGTAATGCCGCAGATGGCAGCAAATTCTGGGTCCATGGAGATGTTGGCCAGATTGTTGATGGCGCTGAAGATGCTGAGCTGCGAGAACTTGGTGATACCCGTGATGAAGGCGAATCTGATGTATTCATCATTAGCCTTGATTGGGGCATAAAATTCCTGTATGACGGTTCTGATTTCTGATAGCCTGTCCTCATTATGGAGCACATCAAGAAGCGGCGCATCATATTCGTCTATGATAATGATGACCGGCTTGCCTGTTTGCTCTTTTGCCGAAATAATCAAGTTCTTGAATCTGTCTCCGGGAGTTTCACTTTCTGGATTATTTCCCCAGATACTTTCATATTCGGAAAGTTTGTAATTGAATTTGGATTGCAAATCTTTGAGATTGCAATTCTTGAATGTGGACATATCGAAATGCAGGACTGGGTATTCTGTCCAGTCTTTTTCCAATCCCTCAATGGCAAGCCCCTTGAACAGGTCTTTTTCGCCTGCGAAATAGGAATGGAGGGTTGTGCTCAGCAAGGATTTTCCGAACCGGCGGGGACGACTGAGAAATACGTATTTGTACTTCTTGGTCAACTTGTATATCAAGTCAGTCTTATCCACATACACGCATCCTCTCTTGATGATGTCGCTGAATGTCTGTATTCCCACAGGATAAATTCTTTCTACCATAGTCTTTGCATTTTTATTTGTGGCAAAGTTACGAAAAGTTTTTGAATATGGAGTAAATTGCCATAAAAAATGAGGGATAGGGGAATGAAAAATAGGGGCTTTACGGCAGAATAGGGAAAATTATTCATTTTTTCTGCTCTTTGTGTAAAGAGCATTTTCTTTTTTAAAGAATGTGTTTTCATTAATATAGATGCGTTTTCTTTTATAAAGATGTGCCTTTATAAAAATAAAAAGAAAATCCAAGCCGGAGAATGATCTCCAGTTTGGATTTCATCCAGATAGGTGAAGTTGATGTTCAATTACCACTCCACCTTTTCGTTGAGAATCACGCCGTCGGTTGCATCTTCGGCTGTAAAGGTTTCTGCCTTATACTGCACGCAGAGCATCACGAGTGGTTCTGTACCATTGTTGCGAACAGAGCGCTTGCCGGCTGGTGCTACTCTCACCACGCTGCCCTCCTGAATAGGGAATACCTTGCCATCTACCTGGAACTCGCCCTTGCCGCTGAGGAAGAAATACAGTTCCTCGTGGTTCTTGTGGGTGTGGAGGAATCCTGTCTCTGCGCCAGGAGCAAAGCTCTGGAATGAGAACTCACCACCAGTAGCGTTCACGCTCTGACCTCCGAATACCTTTCCAGGAATCTTAATCTCAGGACCCAACTGCAAGGTGTAGTCCTTGATTTCACTCATCTTACCAAAATCTACGGCTGTAAAGTTGGCAGCCTTTGCAATAGTCTTTGTTTCTTTCATCTTGTCTGTTATTTTTAAATGTTTATATTTCTCTTTTTCTTTTTTCTTTCTTTATTTCACTTTTTTCTTTCACTTTATGTTATTTCTTTTTGTGAATTTGTGAATACTTCTGCTTTCAGCTTTCATTTCTGAATTGCGCTGCAAAGATACTGCGAAAAACCGGTTCCTGCAAGAGGGCACTTGGGGGTAAGATGGTAACCGGGAGGTAACTATTGCGTGGGAATGGGAGAAAGAAAAATGAAGCGTTAACTTAGATTAACTTGGTATGTTTGGTATCTTTTCGGATATTAGTTACTTTTGTAGCCTATTGCAGAATATTATAGAGTTTTGCAGAACATTATTGCAGAATATTATAGATTATTGTAGAATATAAAGAAGATAGATTATGGGAAGAATGATAAAAGAAATGGTAGTGCAGGACTGTCCCATCCGTAACGTCCTGGCGCGCGTTTGCGACAAGTGGTCTCTACTGGTAATCTACACCCTGAAATATCATCAGGATGGCCCCCTCCGGTTTAATGCCCTGCGTAAGCAGATTCCGGATATTTCGCAGAAAATGCTTACCAGCACGTTAAAATCGTTGGAGGCTGATGGCTACGTTACCCGCAAGGCTTATGCAGAAGTGCCGCCAAGAGTGGAGTATTCTCTCACACCCCGTGCTGAAACCCTTATTCCTATTATGGATCATCTGATAGAATGGGCGCTGGATAACATGGCTGTGATTCTGAAGGATAGGGATAAGGCAGCAGGCTGATTTCCAAGATGAGTTTTCCGGAAGAATATTCCAAGATGAGTTTTCCGGAAGAATATTCCAAGATGAGTTTTCCGGAAAATCATTCATTTTTTCTGTAGTTGGGGTAATGCGTGTTTTCGGGAATCTTCGTATCTTTGCACCCGGAAATCATGATCATCATATAATCATGAGTATAATCATCATCTAATCATAACTATAAGTATAAAAAATATGTATATAGAGAAAATAAAGTCGCCAGCCGACTTGAAGAAGCTGGATTTGAAGGAGCTGCAGGTGGTGGCTGATGAAACCAGACAGGCTGTGCTAAACCGTGTAAGCAAGCATGGCGGTCATGTGGGACCAAACCTGGGATTCGTGGAGGCTACCGTGGCGCTTCACTACGTTTTTGATGCGCCAAAGGATAAGCTCGTGTTTGACGTAAGCCACCAATGTTATCCGCATAAGGTACTCACCGGACGAGCTGCGGGATTCCTCGGCGATGTGGATGACATGAATGCCATTTCGGGCTATTCTTCTCCTGCCGAATGTCCGGAGTATGACAATTTTGAGGTGGGGCATACTTCCACTTCCGTGAGTCTTGCCACCGGTTTACAGAAGGCGCGCGACGTCATGGGAACCGATGAGAACATCATCGCCATTATCGGCGACGGATCCCTTTCGGGCGGCGAGGCTTTCGAGGGACTGGATGAGGCTTCGGAACTCGGAACGGGCATCATCATCGTGGTGAACGACAACGAAATGTCTATCGCCGAAAATCATGGCGGAATCTATAAGAACCTGCGTGCCCTGCGCCAGAGTAACGGCACCTGCGAGCACAACTGGTTCAAGGCGTGGGGCTTTGAATACAAGTATCTGGAAGAGGGTAACGACATCGAAAAACTCATCCAGGTTTTCGAGAGCGTGAAGAATACGGATAAGCCTACCGTGGTTCACATTCACACAGAAAAAGGTCATGGATTTGCGCCAGCCGTAGCCAATAAGGAGGCTTGGCATTGGGGAATGCCTTTCAATCTGGAAGACGGTTCGCGACCAAGAAGGAATGCCGATGGAACCCTCCCGGAGGTTGCTCCAACAGAGGATTACGGCACCTTATTCTCCGACTGGATGCTGGGCGAGATGAAGCAGGATAAGACCCTCATCGCCGTAACCGCCGGTACTCCTACCGCAGGCGGCTTTACTGCCGATAAGCGCCAACTGGCTGGCAATCAGCATATCGATATGGGAATCGCCGAAGAGCAGGCGGTAGCCATGATTTCGGGAATGGCGAAGGGTGGATTGCATCCGGTATGGACCGTTTACAGTACCTTCATCCAACGTACCTACGACCAGATTGCGCAAGACCTCTGCATCAATTCCAACCCAGCCGTAATCAACGTGGTAGGAGGCGGAGTGAACTCGATGAACGACATCACCCACATCTGCCTTTTCGATATTCCGATGCTCTGCAGCATTCCGGGGCTCATCTATCTGGCTCCAACCACCTGCGAAGAGTATTTCGCCATGCTCCGCTGGAGCATTCTGCAGGATAAGAAACCTGTCGCCATCCGCGTGCCAAGCAATGGCGTGGTTCATACTTCTGAAGCCGTTGATGCTGAGTATGGCTACGAGGCAAAATACAAGGTGATGCACCAGGGCGAGAAGGTGGCAGTCATCGCCGCCGGTTCGTTCTATCAGAAGGGCGAGAATGTAGTCCGCCTGTTGGCTGATAAGGGCATCGATGCTACGCTCATCAATCCCCGTTATCTGAATGAGGTGGATGCCGAGACGCTGGATAGCCTGAAGGCAAACCATCAGTTGGTGGTAACCTTGGAGGATGGCTCGAAGGATGGCGGATTCGGAGAGCGAATCGCCTCTTACTATGGCACTTCAGAAATGAAGGTGATGGTGGGCGGCATCAGAAAGGGACTCTACGACAGATATGATGTGAAGGAGTTGCTTTCGGATAATCGCCTGCTCGATGATCAGATTGTGGAAGACGTTTTGTCAGTAATTTAATGATTAGTAATTAATGATTGGTAATTAATTATTAATGATTAGTTATTAGTTAGTCAGCATAGTTAGTTTTACATAACGAGAAATCCAAGCCGGAGAATCATCTCTAGCTTGGATTTCTTCTGTTTTATCATCGAATGTTTGTCATCATCTCAATCATTATCTCAATCATCATCATCATCGTCATCATCATCATCCCAATCTCTATCGTGCTTCCACTTCTTCTTGTCATGCTTCCACTTCTTGTCGTGCTTGTGATACTTGTGATGCTTGCCCGGCTTTCCTGGTCCGTAAGTTTCATGAGTTCCGCCTGGCCATCCCGGTCTTCCGTAGCTGCACTCAGGGCGAGGGCGGCGCTTGTCGTGTCCCCAGTTATGCTTAGGATACTTGGTGTAAATATGGTGAACATACACATGATTCTCCCAGCCGATAGGGCGATAGAAATAGTATGAGTTCTTGAATCTCTTCCATTGTCTGGCGGTCATCATGCGCTTGAGCTGCTTGTTGCGATAATGCCAGCCGTAGGCATCGATGTCGCGATAGCTTCGGATACCATCCAGGTAGGTGAAGTTGATGTTCAGGAGATTGTTGCGCTGGGCGTTGCTCAATCCCAGTTCCACCACCATCTTATCTGTGATAAAACGGGCTTCAGCCTGAATATTTGTCAGTCTCTGAGCATTCATAGATGTTATCATCATCCATACTGCAACCAATGTCATAATCATTCTTTTCATAACGATCTTCTCTTTTAAGGGTTATTACTGCATTTCTTTTTGTTCTCTTGATTGAAGAGGCTACTTGGTGCCGCTATCAACTTTTGATGGTGCAAAGATAGAGGAAAGGGATGAATGCAGCAAGGGGAAAACCATAATCTGATGTATGATTTTCCCTAAATGCATCGGGGAGATTCCCGTAATAAGATTGTAGTATCTTTTATCGGCTAATTAAAATCCTTGTAACCTCTTTGACATATAATACCTCTACCTTTGCACCCGAATTCTGAACGGTATTGTCTCTATATGGGGAAATACTGATTAGAATATTCAAGTTTATTAGAATATTAATAATTATAGTCAGATAAAAGAAAATGAAAAAGAAAGTTTCGGGTAAGCAGAGCAACATGAATGGCTTTGCTATGATAAAAGGTAGAATGGCTACTGTAGTTTTGGCTTCGGCTTTATTGTTGGGCGGTGGCTTGACTGCTCAGGCGCAAAACGCAGCATTAACCACTTGTTCTCAGAGTGCAGCAACCGCGATTCCGCAGAATCCTAACTGGAAGGCGAATGCTGCTGAATGGCAGAAACTGAAGGGCGAAATCACCCTCTACATGACCAATGATATGGGTCGCAACGGCTACTACGACCAGAAGCCTATCGCCGAACTGATGGGCGAAATGGCGGGCACGGTAGATCCTGAATGTGTACTTGCCGTGGGCGACATCCATCATTTTAATGGCGTGGCTTCCACTCAAGACCCTTTGTGGCTTACCAATTACGAATGGGTCTATTCTCATCCCGACCTGATGCTCAACTGGTTCCCGGTTTGTGGAAACCATGAGTATCGTGGTAATACTCAGGCTTTTATGGAATACGGCAAGGTGAGTCGCCGCTGGATGATGTCAGCCAAATATTACACCAAGGTGTTCGACCACAAAGGAACCACCGTGCGCGTCATCTTCCTCGATACTACACCCCTTATTGATTCTTACCGCAAGAATCCGGAAATCTATCCTGATGCCTGCAAGCAGGATGCTGAGGCTCAGCTCTCCTGGCTCGACGAAACTCTGAAGAATGCCAAGGAAGACTGGGTCATCGTGGTAGGCCATCATCCTATCTATGCCTACACCACGAAGAAGGAGAGCGAGCGTCTCGACATGCAGAAGCGCCTTCTGCCTATCCTCCATAAATATAATAATGTGGCGATTTATGCCTGCGGTCACATCCACAACTTCCAGCACATCCAGAAGAAGGGCGATAATATCGACTACGTAGTCAATTCCTCTTCTTCTCTGGCTCGTCCTGTGAAGCCTATCGATGGTACCGTGTTCTGCAGTCCTGCCGATGGATTTTCTGTATTTACCGTAGATAAGAAGCAGCTGAGAATGGCGATGATTGACAAGGATGGAAAAATCATACACACGGTTACAAAAAGTAAGTGAAGAGTGAAGAACGAAGAGTGAAGAATTCAATAGCGATATAGATGAAAAGATTTTTAATGAGTGCGGCGCTTCTTGCCGCTGCGACTTCCGCCATTCAAGCACATACGCTGGATGGTATTGTCAAGGATAACAAGACGGGCGAACCCCTCATCGGAACCGTAATCCGAGTGAAGGAGTTGCCCAACGTGAGTACCACGTCTGGTCTCGATGGTACTTTCACCCTGCATGAACTGCCTGATAAGGGCAAGGTGACTCTCATCGTTTCATACATGGCCTACAAGACCCGCGAAATGGTGGTAGATGTGGCTAAAGACTTCTCCAAGGATGGAAAAGAGGGAAAGGATGGACACCTGACCATCGCCATGGATGAAGACCTGAAGCAGTTGGGCGAAGTGGTGGTTACCGGTCATCGCGAATACAGAAGCGACCGTAGTGCCGTGGAGACCGTGAAGAATGCGGGCAACGTGCTCAACGTGATGAGCCAGCAGAGCATCCAACTCTCTCCTGACGTCAACGTGGCGAGCGTGCTCCAGCGTGTTTCTGGTGTCACTATGGAGCGTGATGCTTCCGGAGAGGCTTCTTACGCCATACTCCGTGGTATGGATAAGCGATACAACTACACCCTGGTCAACGGCGTGAAGATTCCAAGTCCGGACGACAAAAACCGTTATATCCCATTAAATATCTTCCCAAGCGACCTGATGGATCGCCTGGTGGTATCCAAGTCTCTGACTGCCGATATGGAAGGCGATGCAGCCGGCGGCGTGGTGGACATGGTGATGAAGGATGCTCCTTCCCGTTTCCAGATTCAGGCAAATGCTGCCATCGGAGCGAGTGATTATTTCTGGAAGGAGGGTAGAGATTATCTTACCAGCAACCGTTCCGATTATACCAAGAAGGCGCCTTACGAGGCTTTCGGACCTGAATATAAGGCACAGATGAGCGATTTCAAAAATGGTCCTGTACAGTTGAAGCGCCATTTCGCTCCTGCTCCCAACTTCATCGGAGGTTTGAGTATCGGCAACCGATTCTGGGGCGATCGCCTGGGTGTGATGCTTGCCGGAAGCGTTCAGAATACTTTCCGTGGTACCGAGCGTACTTATAATTCCGTGAAGATGGCTTCGGGTGAGCAGGCGATGTATATCTCCAATCTGCATCATCGCTTCTACAGCATCCACGACCTTACCACGGGTGTTCATGCTAAGTTCGACTTGACTCTGCCTGGACATAAGTTGGAATGGTATAATATGTATGTGCGCACCAATTCCAAGGGCATCAGATACAATAGTGGCATCAATACCGAATACATCGGAGCCGACAGTTATACGCAGGATGATGAAGTCCGCTCTCTCTCAACTACTCAGAGCATCTTCGCCTCCAACCTGAAGGGTACGCATCATCTTACCAAGGATTTTACCCTCGATTGGTCGGGCGTGTTCTCTCAGGCAAAGGAAGAAGATCCGGACAGGACCTATGTCTCTCTGACGAATACCGTGAGCAGGACTGCCGAGAATGGCGGCGATGCCGTTGCGGGTTCTATCTGGGACGATAACAAGAACATTACCAAGACCCTACCTAAGAGTGCCGAGCGCCGATTTCAGCACAACAAGGATACCGACTGGGCGGGTTACATCAACCTCTCTTACGATACCCATTTCGCCAACGATGTGGAGGCGCTCTGGAAGGCGGGTGCGCAGTATCGCAGAAAAGAGCGTAGCAACAGATATTATTCCTACATCTTCAATCCAGCCGACATCTCGCAGACTTTGGATGGCAACGGATTAGACCAGTATGCTACTATCGATTGGGTTTGCAAGACTCCTTATTCTCAGGCTTCGCAGCTCAACTATGATTCCAAGGAGCATATCGGCGGCGCTTACGCTATGGTAACCCTGAAGAGTGAACTGGGCGAACTGAATGCCGGTTTCCGTGCCGAGCATACCAATCAGATTTATACCATGCTCCAGCATTTCCGCAACATGGGACAGACGGGCGAGCAGAGTTACTGGGATTATCTGCCATCTGCATCCATCAAGTGGACACCTACCAAGAAGATGAATGTGCGTCTCTCTTACTACCGCTCCATCAACCGCCCTGGCTTCTACGAGATTGTGCCTTATCAGATTATGGGCGAGGAGTATCAGGAGAAGGGTAATCCAAATCTGAAGCGTGCCCGCATCGACAATATCGACCTGCGCTGGGAGTGGTTCCCAAGCAAGACCGAGCAGATCTTGGCAGGCGTGTTCTATAAGTATCTGAAAGACCCTATCGAGCAGGTGTTCGTAACATCGGATGGCAAGATTGGTGCCGGAACCGATGCCTACTATACGCCGGATAACCTGGGTAATGCCAAGAATATGGGATTTGAGATTGACGTGATCAAGTACATCCGCCACTTCGGAGTGAAGGCGAACTATACCTACACCCATTCTGAAATCACCACCTCGAAGCGTGAGTACAAGGAGGGTAGTGCCGAGTATAAATCGGGTGTAACCCAGACCCGTCCGCTGGTTAACCAGGCTCCTCATACCGCCAACATCTCCTTATTATATAAGGATACGGAGAATGGCTGGAATGCGCAGTTGGCCTCTTCCTTCACGGGCACCAAGCTCGCCCTGGTTTCTCCTTTCAAGGATGCCGACCAGTGGGACAAGGCGATGTTCGGTCTCGACCTGAGTGCCGAGAAGCAATTCAAGAACGGCTTCTCCATCTTCTTCAAGGCAAACAATCTTCTCGATGCCAAGCGCGAGAGATACTTGAAGACTGTGAACAAGAGTAACTTAGAGTATGAGGGGCAGAAGAGCGATAAGACTATCGTGGGTACTTATAAGTACGGTAGAACCTTCCTGCTGGGAGTAAGATACAAACTTTGAAAGGTAAAAAGGTAAAAAAGTAAAAAGGTAAAAAAAAAATGAAAAAGATAAATACTTTCGCTTGCATGCTGATGATGGCAGCAGCGGCTATGTTCTCTACTTCTTGTGAGAACGATAATATCAATCCATACGATTATACTTATAATGGTGGTAATGGAAGCAACGAAAATCAGGGTTCTAACGAAGTTCTGAAAACTGACGTGGCTGAATATCCTGTAGGTTCTCTGGTTTGGAGCAAGGATACTACCCTCTGCGAGAGCGTGGAGATTCCTGTGGGTACTTCGCTCTATATCGAGCCGGGTGTAACCGTTACCTGCAAATCTGAGGTTCAGGTGCCTGTGGAAATCGTAGTATTGGGTAATCTCTATTGTATGGGTACTGCCGAAAAACCGGTAGTCTTTACTTCTGATACCAAGAAGCCGGCTGATTGGGGCGGCATCATCTGCGGATACAATTCTGAGGAGGTGGTACTCAATCATGTGGAAGTGGCTTATGCCGGCGCTACTCCTACCGAGAGTTCAGCTTCTTTCCAGAACAAGCTTTTCAAAACCACCATCGATGGTGGTGTGCCTGCTTTCCATTTCTGTAATGTGAATGGTAAGTTTGTGATGGCTAACTGTTTCTTCCACGACAACTATAACGACCAGACTTACTTTACTGGCGGTAATGGTGTGATTATCAACAATATCTTCGCCGATAGCGGAAATGCTGCTGATGGTGGTGAGGCTATCAACGTGAAGGCTGGTTGCAAACTCGATGTTGCCAACAATATCATCTACAACGCCTGCACCAATGCCTTCAAACTCTCTAATGCAGGCAATAGTGAGACCATTCCGCTTACAGAGATGACCGTTTACAATAATACTATAGTTGATTGCGGATGGCGTCGTGCCAAAAACAAGAAGGGTGGTTCTGTATGGGTAGAGAAGGCTGCCAAACCTATCTTCGTGAACAATCTCATCTACGATTCCCGTTATGGACTGAAGCAGCCAAAGAAGGATGGTGTTGATATGGAGCACAGCCGTCTTACACCAAACTACTACTTTGCATCTACAGAGACAGGAGTAGAGCAGATGGCGAAGGATGCAGCTTTGGCCATCTGGTTTGATACCGATATCAAGAGCAGCGTGGCTGGTCAGCTCAATCCTCTCTTCAAGAGTTTCAAGCAGAGCGAGAAGATGAATATCAATTGCGAGATTGATGATGTAGCCCAGGGTGCTCCTTTGGCATTCGACAAGACCTGGAATTTCGAGTATCAGGATAACAGTCCTGCCCTCTCAGGTAGCGTAACCGATTTTGCCCGCCTCTTCCCACAAGGTCTGCCATTCTTCGGCATGAAGCAGGTGAATTTCCTGGACAAGAATAACGACCAGAACTATTACTTCTCCGCTCCTTTGCCACGTGCAAGATTCGGAGCGTGGAGATAAAACATGAAATGATATTTATTATGATGGAATGTCCTGTATAATAGAAAAATGAACAGATAGAAAAAGTCCTTTAGCGAAACAAGTAAGAACTTGCTGCTAAAGGACTTTTTTAATTTTATAGGACTCCTAAAGCTTTTGCTTTCGATTAATTCTAAACCTTTCTTTTCGAAGCAATTCTAATCCTTTCTTTTCTATTAATTCTAATCTATTAATTCTAATCCTTTCTTTTCGAGATTTCCCTTTTTATATCTCAGTATTCCTTTACTTTACATATTTCAGAATCTCCCGGCTCTTTCTTCCCTCCTTGGCAGGAAGCGGCATGAAGCCTTCTGTGAGTCCTGTTTTCTCGGTCATCGCCTGAAATACAGAAGCGGCATAGTTGGAGAGTTTCAACTTACCCAGTTCTTCCTTGATGGCATCCTCATCATAATCGTCGGCATACAAAAGCGTGTGAAGGTCATCCAGATACTTCTGTGGAATGTTCTTGTGAGGCATTCGGTTCTTGATTTGCAGCACTTGCGAGATGATGGCATCCTGGGTCAGTTGGGCAATAGCCTCTGCCTTGCGGCGCTCAAACTCGTCAAAGGTAAGCGTGTCGGCCTCGCCCCAGTCTTCCATCATCGAAGCTACAGAAGTAAGATGACTGTAACCGAAGTAACGGATGAGGGAAACGTGCTGGTTCCACGCCAATTTTTCCAGGTAGTTTTTTTCTAATGGGGTAGTGGCGATGAGAAGGTCGGCCTTGCTGTACATGCTTTTCTGATAGCATGCTGTCTGCAGGCTGCGCTTCAACCAAGGATTTTTGCAGTTGCGCTCAGAAACATCGCCCAGTGGACAAACGATGTATGGAATGCCCATCTTGCGCGATTTCCTCGCCAGTTGGGCACCCTGCATTGTCCATGCTCCTAAAATCAATACTACATCAGCATCAGTCAACTTGTCCGTGATGTCGAGCTTCTGGCTCATTGCTTCTGTGTATGGCTCATACATCTTCAGCAATTTCTTCTCTTTGGAAATGAACAAATATACTTTCATCGTTTACTTTAATTTTATAACTATAAGTATTTGTATTTTAAGTATTTCGATTATTTTGTCTTGTCTTCAGGTCTCTACTTTCAGCCTTCCGTCTTTTACTTCCTGTTCTAGCCTTCCAGCTCCAAATCTTCCAGTCTTCCAAATTCCAAATCTTCCAGTTTTTCAATTTCAAATCCTTTCTGATTTCAAATCTTTCCAACCTTTCAATTTCAAAGCCTTCTGCCTTTACAGTTTATGGCTGGTGAAATCGTTTTTGTCAGCTCGCCAGTATCTGATTTTGTTGGCAAAATTTCTCCAGATGATTCCATATTCGTAGAATGGCAACTTGATCATAGCCAAGTCTTCATCAAAATGCTTGATGGCCTTGTGGGCGATGAGCATGCGGATGACGAAGAGGAGGATAAGCGAGAATCCTGCGCAACCTGTAAGTATCCAGTCTTGAGCATAAATGCTCCATGCCAAAGCTGCTATAGATGCGAGAAGACTCAGATGAGGCAGCAGGTGGTCGAAGAAGAGGAGGGTGCGCATAGACTTGACTCTGTTGAGCGACTTGAGTGAAGCCTGTAGATAGAGGTGGATGTTGTGCCAGGACTTGTTGGAAGGTTCATCATGGACGAGCCAGGCTTGGCGGCCCAGTTCTACAGCCGTATCGCCACATTCAGCATACTTGTTTACCAGAAAGTCGTATTCGCCTCTGATATATTCCAGGTTGCCCTGATAGCCCTGTCCTTCCATAAAATCGCTCTTGCGGAAGGCCACGTTAGGCATGTGGGTGCGGTAGGCATAGGAATGCTGGGCACGGCGGAGCAGATAGAATGCCCTGTGAATGCTCTCGAAACGGCGGATGCGCTTGGTTTCATCATCAAAAGCTACGTAGCCCAAAACCAGATGGTTGGAGGTGCTGAATTGCTGGGCCATAGCGGCAAGCCATTGGTTGCTTTCCGGTCTGCAAGTAGGTTCTGTCAGAATAATCCACTCGTATTTAGCTGCTTTCACACCCAAGGTAATCTGCAACTTCTTACGGCTCATGTAGCGTGAACTCTCAGGAATATACGTATAGTAGAGGTGAGGATTCTGCGCAGCCGTACGCTTCAGGAAGTCGATGGTATCTACGTCGGTACTTTGGCTTACTACGATAACCTGGTAGTCGGCTGCATACTGCTGATTGAGAAACATCGGCAGATTTCGCTCCAGCTCCGGCAGGTTGTCATGAGCTGTAATGAGAATTGTAACTGGTTCAGCATTTTCTTTTTGAGAAAATTCTGCCTTATTTCCTGATTCCTCATTTCCTTCCGTCTCATTTCCTTCCGTCTCAGGAAAGCGCAACGAGCGCAGGAATGGATTTACCAGCGATCCGAGGATAGCCAATAAAACCACTACTGCGCCTGCTATGATAGTAGTTATACTAATTGTTATCATTTCTTTTCTCGTAATAAGGAAATCATTCCTTTTTATTTTTAAAGATCTTCTGTAATGTAGCCCTTTGGCAACTGGCGGCAGTTGTACTGGCTTGCCATGATTTCACCATAGGCTCCTGCGGAACGAAGGGCTATCAAATCGCCACGATGGGTCTTGTTCAGGTCGATTGCCTTGGCGAAGACATCGCTCGATTCGCAGATAGGTCCTACTACATCGTAAGTTTCTACAGGCTCATCGCTTGAGATATTCTCTATCTTGTGGAAAGCCTGGTAGAGGGCAGGGCGGATGAGATCGGTCATTCCTGCATCGACTATGGCAAACTGCTTGGCGGTTCCCTGCTTGATGTAGAGGGTCTTGGTGATGAGTGAACCCATCTGACCTACTACGGCACGGCCCAACTCGAAGTGAACCTTCTGACCATCACGCAACTTCAATTTCTTGGCATAAGTATCGAAATAATCCTTGAAATCTGGGATTGGCATGCGGTTTGGATGATTGTAGTCAATACCAAGACCACCACCCACATTGATGTTCTTTACTACAATATGATGAGCTTCCAACTGGTTCTGCAATTCGTTGATACGGTTGCAGAGAGCCTCGAAGTCACCCATGTCAAGTATCTGACTGCCAATATGGAAATGCAATCCTAAGAACTGGATGTTATTCATTTTGGAAGCCTCCTCGATGACGCTCTCCATGTCGCGCATAGCAATACCAAATTTGTTTTCAGCCAAGCCCGTGGTAATGTTGGCATGTGTATGGGCGCCAACGTCAGGATTGATGCGGAAGCAAACCTGTGCAATCTTATTCTGCTTCTCGGCAAGTTCGTTGATTACCTCAAGTTCCGGAATGCTTTCTACATTAAAGCAGAAAATTCCTTTCTCCAGTCCGAGGTTGATTTCCCAATCACTCTTACCTACGCCAGCATAAACAATCTTGTTGGCAGGGAAACCTGCGTTGATGGCTGCCTGAATCTCTCCTCCGCTCACACAGTCGGCACCTAATCCAGCCTGGCAGATGACGTTGAGCACCTTAGGGTTGGCATTAGCTTTCACAGCATAATGTACTTCGAAACCTGGGTGCTTGCCTGCCTCCTCGTTGATAGTCTTGAGGGTACGGCGCAACAGGTCTGTGTCGTAATAGTAGAACGGAGTCTGTATCTCCTGAAACTTATCTATCGGAAATGTACCTTTCATTTCGCTTAGTCTTAAATTAATATCTTATTATAGTCAAATTAGAAAATCCAACTGATGGTTAAGTCAGAATATCCAACGAAGAGTGGACAGGAAGCATTGCATGAGAATTCTTCACTCTTCACTCTTCGTTCTTCACTTATTACTTCTCAAACAGAACATTACTCAAGTTCTGCAAAGCCTGCTTCTTATCCTTCTCCTTGATGAGGAATGAGATGTTGTAGTTGCTGCCGCCGTAAGAAATCATGCGTACAGGGATGTTCTTCATCGCATCGGTAGCCATGGTCTCGAAGCCTACGTTGCTCCAGTCGAGGTCGCCTACTACGCAGATAATGCACATGTCTGAATCTACGGTTACAGTACCATATTTCTTCAACTCGTTGACGATGTCGTTGATGTGAGCGTCGTTGTCAATACTCATGCTTACACCTACCTCAGAAGTAGCAATCATGTCGATTGGAGTCTGGTAGCTCTCGAAAATCTCGAATACCTTGCGCAGGAAACCTGTAGCGAGGAGCATGCGGCTACTCTTGATCTTGATGGCTGTAATATTGTCCTTTGCTGCCACAGCCTTGATCTTGCCACGTACGATTACGTTGTCGATGATGGTACCGTCTGCCTTAGGATCCATGGTGTTCTTCAGGCGAACTGGAATACCTGCATACTTGGCTGGCTGAACACAGGTAGGGTGGAGAATTTTGGCTCCGAAGTAAGCCAACTCTGCTGCCTCCTCGAAGTTCAACTGGCGTACTGCCTCTGTGTGCTCTACGACACGAGGGTCGTTGTTGTGCATACCATCGATATCGGTCCAGATCTGAATCTCGTCAGCTGGGAGAGCTGCACCTATGAGAGAAGCTGTGTAGTCGCTACCACCACGCTGGAGATTATCTACCTCGCCGTAAGCGTTGCGGCAGATGAAGCCCTGGGTGATGTAAATCTGATAACCCTCGTTCTGCTCCATGATGGCACCCAATTTCTCCTTGATGTACTGTGGGTCTGGCTCTGCATTCTTATCAGTACGCATAAAGTCTAATGCGCTGAGCAATACTGCCTTTACGCCCTGTTCCTTCAAGTAGTTTACAACCATGTTTGTACTCATGATTTCACCCTGAGCCACGATGCTTTTCTCCTCGAAAGAAGTAAAGAGATCCTTGGTGAAAGAGCGGAGATAATTGAACTCGCCCTGCAGGAATTCGCGTGTAGTTTTCTTCATCTCTTCGGTAGAGTAGAGATCTTCCACGTGCTGCATGTATTTCTTCTCCAAGTTGTTGATTACCTCGTTGGCGCCCTCTGGGTTCTTCTTGTAGAGATAGTCAGAGATCTCAACGAGAGAGTTTGTTGTACCACTCATCGCAGACAATACGATGAAAGTTGGTTCACCTGATTCTGTAACCAATGAGGCTACTCCCTTCATGCGCTCTGGTGAGCCTACGGAAGTACCTCCGAATTTCATTACCTTCATAGTCGTAAATTATTTGAATGTTTAAATTTTTATTTTATTATTTAAAGTTTAATGAGGGTGTAGAATACTTCACTCTTCACTTTTCGTTCTTCACTTAATTTTCCTCTCCGTCTTCCGTGAGGTCGATGCGATTGTATTCCTTTGTCACTTCGCGCAGTTCACCATCCTTGCAGCGGTAAACGATTCCCGGGAATTTGTCGAGCATCGGGATGTTGTGAGTGGTCATGACTACAGCCGTGCCTTGCTGGGTGATTTCCTTCAGCAGGCTCACGATGTTGCTGGCTGTTTCTGGGTCGAGATTACCCGTAGGCTCATCTGCGATGATGATCTTCGGATTGTTGAGCAGGGCTCTTGCGATGGCGATACGCTGCTGTTCTCCACCCGAAAGTTCATGTGGCAACTTGTCTATCTTCTCGATCATGCCCACTTCGTTGAGCACTTCTTCGATTCGTTTGTTTCTTGCCTTCTTGTCTTTCCATCCGGTAGCCTTCAGTACAAACTCGAAGTTCTTGCGTACGGTACGGTCGTGGAGCAACTGGAAATCCTGGAAGATAATACCCAGTTCCTTGCGCAGGGCTGGTATTTCCTTTCGCTTGATGGTCTTGAGGTCTCTGCCCAAAATCTCTGCCTTTTCTGTTTCGCCTTCCACGAGGTCGAGTTCGCAGTAGAGGGTTTTCAGGAGAGAACTCTTTCCTGAACCCACTTTACCGATGAGGTAGGTAAACTCGCCTTCATCCACATGGAAGTTTATTTCCTTGAGCACGCACTTATCAGCCTGGTAAATGCTCACTTTCTGATAGTTTATCAACATCTCTTTTTCTATTTCTGGTTTACATAATGTTTGATGATTCCCCGGCAGAAATTATTTCATTTCTCCCTTGCTCTTGGCTACTCGGCGCTTCTTGTCCCAGTTTGGGTCGTGGCGCATCTGGAGTTCCTTGGCTACATCCTCTATGCGTAAGCCCTTGCTGGTGAGCAATACGATGAGGTGGTAGAGTAGGTCGGAAGATTCATATACGAGTTTCTCATCATTTCCGTTTGTAGCTTCGATGATTGTTTCAACTGCCTCTTCTCCAACCTTTTGCGCCATTTTGTTGATGCCTTTGTTGAAGAGACTGGTCGTGTAACTTCCTTCTGGCATTTCCTCGTGGCGCTTGTTGATGAAGTCCTGAAGTTCTGAGAGGAAGAGGATAGGGTTCAGCTCGTTCTCCTCAGCCCAGCAGGTATCTGTGCCCTTGTGGCAGGTAGGTCCGTCTGGGTGTACCTTAATCAATAAGGTATCGTTGTCGCAGTCGTTCTGAATGCTGACAAGGTTGAGGAAGTTGCCTGATGTTTCACCCTTTGTCCAAAGACAGTTGCGTGAACGGCTCCAGAAAGTAACCTTTTTGGTTTTTATTGTTTTATCGTATGCTTCCTTGTTCATGAATCCCAACATCAAAACGTTCTTGGTGATTGCGTCCTGGATGATGGCAGGAACAAGTCCGTCCATTTTTTCGAAATCTATTTCCATATAATCTTTATATTTTTATCGTATTATAGTTGTTTTATCTTTTATAGTTGTATTGTTGCTTTAATTCTCTTTGAGAGGAAAAGCATCGTCAGTTAGATTCAGAGACTTCCTCGATTCGTCCTTCTTGCGTTTCAGGGACATTCTCGATTCAATTCCTTATTAGATTCTGACATTAATTCCTTCTTCTCTGAGGTATTTCTTGAGATCAGGAATGGCAATCTCGCCAAAGTGGAATACGCTTGCGGCGAGAGCGGCATCAGCTTTTCCCAAAGTGAAGGCATCACGGAAATGCTCCATGTTGCCGGCACCTCCCGAGGCGATGATAGGAATGCTTACCTCATCAGCCAGTCTGGCAAGCGCTTCATTGGCAAATCCCTGTTTCACTCCGTCATGATCCATGCTCGTAAACAGAATTTCACCTGCTCCTCTGTCGGCAACTTCCTTTGCCCAGTCAAACAAGCCCAATTCTACACGTTCTCTGCCTCCTTTAACATAGCAATGCCAACCATCTTCTTCGAGACGGGCGTCGATAGCGCAAACGCAAACCTGTGAGCCATAGTGACTTGTAATCTCGTTGATGAGTTCCGGACGGCGGATGGCAGCACTATTGATGCTGACCTTGTCTGCGCCGGCATTAAGCAGGCGATCCACGTCTTTGAGTTCGTTGATTCCTCCACCTACGGTAAATGGAATGTTGATTTCGGCAGCTACGCGAGTCACCATATCTGTGAAGGTTTTGCGCTCCTCGAAACTTGCTGTTATGTCAAGGAAGACCAGTTCGTCGGCTCCTGCATCGCTATAGGCTTTGCCCAGTTCTACCGGGTCGCCAGCGCTGCGGAGGTTCACGAAATTGGTGCCCTTCACAGTCTCGCCGTTTTTTACGTCGAGGCAAGGGACGATTCGCTTTGCCAAACCTTTATTTATTCTTTGTTCTACCATATTCTTCTTTTTAGCTTTTTCCCGCAGGATTCTATAGTCCCAATTCTTCAACTTTGATTTTGCCCTCATAGAAGGCCTTGCCGAAAACGACGGCAGGAATTCCTGCAACTTCCAAAGCCTTGATGTCTTCGTTGCAACTTACGCCGCCCGAAGCAATCAGATGAAGGTTAGGGTAGGCTGCCATTACCTCTTTATATAGTTCTATGGCAGGCCCCTGCAACGTTCCATCCTTACTGATTTCTGTGCAGAGCACATTCTTTACACCCTTATCAATATATTGTTTCAGGAAAGGTAGGAGGTCTTCTGAGGAATCCTCCTTCCAACCATTGATAGAAATCTTTCCGTTTCTCACGTCTGCACCCAGAATCAGCTTCTCAGCACCATATTTCTCCATCCATTGTATGAAAAGCTCCGGATTGGTTACAGCGATGCTGCCCACGGTAACCATCGAAGCACCTGCAGCAAATGCCTTCTCAATATCCTCCTCGGTTTTGATTCCACCACCGAAATCAACCACGAGGGAAGTACTCGTCGTAATAGCCTTGAGTACGGCATCATTAACGATATGCTTAGACTTGGCACCATCAAGGTCAACCACATGCAGTCGATTGAAGCCCAGACTCTCGAAGTGCTTGGCTACTTCAGC
>ENA-OPKX01000132-OPKX01000132.1-human-gut-metagenome-genome-assembly--contig:-NODE-132-length-24136-cov-4.984428_pt1 | contig 24136 bp, 19 predicted proteins | sample MGYA00241791_ERZ501709 | MGnify/ENA primary metagenome ERZ501709 (study PRJEB25962, sample SAMEA2042091) | human gut metagenome | biome: human gut; feature: human-associated habitat; material: faeces...
TCTTCCATGCCTAAAGTCTTATACACCTTATTATATATATAGGAAGAAACACCTTGGCAGAAGTCATCAACTGAAGCCTCAGCCTTGAGTCTTTCTCTGATAAATTCCGAGATGAGCACCATCGCATAGCGTCCGTTCTTCATGTCGGGCAAAAGATGCGTAGGAGTCTTGCTCGTACTTCCATCAATCACTGCGATGAAATCATCAGTCACGACGATACCATCCTCACAAGCCTCTTGGCTCTTCTTGCCTACTATATTTCTTTCTACTATTTCCATCTCTTTATGTTTTTACATGCAAAATTACAAAGAATTGCTTGAATAAGTCTAATAATTCGCAAGAAAAAGTATATAAAGCCTCATGAAAAAGTCATTAAATCAGCATAAAGTCTATGTTCAACGTCGTTGAACTTAAATTCAACGCTGCTGAACATAAGTTCAACGACGTTGAACATACATTCAGCGACACTAAACTAAGCTTTCATGCCCGAAGAAGATTTACTTACTGGGGGCAGTATGGCATACACTCGCCCTAATGGAGTCAAGGTTATTCCATTGGCTTGCTTAAAAGACTAATAGTGTTTACCTTTAACTATATATGAAAAGGAGAGGCGAGCTTCACAGCCAGCATTCTTGTCCCCGTATTCGTCAAAAGTGTGATTTATCACAAAAAAATCGAATGATATTTGGTGATTACATATAATATTCCTAACTTTGCACTCGACAAAAGTGTGATAAATCACAAAAAAATCGAATAACATGGAGATAAAACGTAATATTCACTTAAACAGAATCATTGCCCGCAAGGGTAATGGCATGATAAAGGTAATAACAGGAATGCGTCGATGTGGCAAATCATACCTTCTCTTCACCTTATTTCATAACTATCTCTTAGAACAAGGAGTAGATGAACAGCATATTATCAAGGTTGATATGGAAGACCGCCGTAATGCCGCTCTAAGAAATCCTGATGCTTTGTTGAACTATATAGATTCAAGGATGACAGACTCTCAACAATATTACATCCTCCTTGATGAAGTACAGTTGGTAGCAGAGTTTGAGGATGTACTCAATAGCTATCTCAAAATCACAAATGCAGACGTTTATGTAACAGGTAGCAATGCAAAATTCCTTTCTAAAGATGTAATTACAGAGTTCAGAGGACGAGGCGACGAAATACGTATCACGCCTTTAAGCTTTCAAGAGTTTATGTCTGCAAAAGAAGGTAATCGTGAAGATTTATTGAATGAATATCTCACGTATGGTGGACTTCCACAAGTGGTCACAATGGATGAAATTGAGCGAAAAGTAGAGTACCTCAAGAACCTTTTTACTCATACCTATATCCGTGACATCAAGGAACGATATGAAATAAAGAAAGATGATGATTTGGAAGAGCTAATCAACTTGGTCGCCTCAAATATTGGCAGCCTAACCAATCCAACAAAGTTGGAAAATTGCTTCAAATCTGTCAAACAAAGCTGTCTTTCAAAAGATACCATCAAGAACTATATAGACTTGATGCAAGATGCTTTTATCATCGAGAAATCCATCAGATTTGACATCAAAGGCAAGAAATACATTGACACACCATCAAAATATTACTTCACAGACTTAGGGTTACGTAACGCCAGACTTAATTTTCGCCAGACAGAATTTACACATCTCTTGGAAAACGCAATATACAATGAATTGCGTCTTAGAGGCTATTCTGTTGATGTGGGACAAATACCAATTTTTACGATTAGAGAGGATGGTAAGCGGCAACGCAGTACATTAGAAGTCGATTTCGTTTGCAATCTGGGCTATAAGAGATGCTACATACAGTCTGCCTATGCCTTGCCAACAGAAGACAAAATGAAACAAGAGTTCAACTCTCTTTTGCGCATAAAAGACAGTTTCAAGAAAATCGTCATCGTAGGAACGCCCACTCCGACTTACCAGAACGAGGAAGGTATCCTTACCATGAACATTTATGATTTCTTGATGAATCCAGACAGTTTGAACATCTAAAATCGAAAAAGAGAGGCGAGCTTCACAGCCAGCCTCTCCTGAGAGATTTATAGAAAATGCCACTCATGGCATTCCTATATCGTTGATTAAAAATATTTGTCTAATCAAATTGTGGGTCTATCAATCGCCATATCCCTCATTCTGCTCCACATTCTTATTAGCATTTCTTTCATACTGAGGAATAGCAGGATAAGCCTTATAATAATCACGGTCGTAGCTCTGAGCTTCTTTTGTAAGCACATCATGCCAACCTTTATCTGCCTCAGAAGTATATCGAACAATCTTCTCGCCACGACGAAGAGCGTCAAAGTATCGCTGTCCTTCACCAACAAGTTCCTTACGACGTTCAATATAAATTCTATCTTTTGTAATCGTACCCTCTGTCACAACCTTTGAAGCATCAGTTGTACGATTAGTAATAATCTTATTAAGATACAATGCAGCCTTATCTTTTGCACCTGTCTCAAAAGCAGCCTCTGCAGCTGTCAAATAAACCTCCGAGAGACGCAACATTGGAACATTAGCATATCGTACGTCGCCATTATAAGGAGGCATTTTATTGATATATACCGCAGTACCATTAAAGATATTGTCTGGATCTTTCTCCGCTGTTAGCAACACCTTGTTTCTAACGTCATTAGGATCAGACTTCAACATATCAGAAAATTTCTTGGTAACGACTAAATCGCCATAACCAGGAGCCGAATTGCCATTCTCACGATATAAATAAGCAATACCTTCACGATCAGTCCAATCAGTATTGTCATTAATAACAAGTTCGAAAATCATTTCGTTACCATGTGCAGCATCGCCTTTATCCCAAGCCTTTGCGTATTGTGCAGAAGTCCAAAGTACATAAGGAGAATGCTCTATGATGTCTTCTGACACAGAAAGAGCTTTTGAATAATTACCCATCGTAAGATATACACGAGAAAGCAAAGCTTTGGCTGCCCAAACATTCAAGTAACCAGGAGTTGCTTCTTCTTCAAGTGCACCAGAGTTGATAGCATCTTCCAAATCCTTCAAGATTTGTGTATAATTATCAGCAACCGTACTACGTGAAGGTTTTGCAGTGGACTCCAAAGATGCCTCTGAAAAAGGAACCCCAAGAGAAGCACCATTATCTTCAGTGTAAGGTTTGCCATAAATGCGAGTCAAATCAAACAAAGCATAAGCTCTCATCACTTTTGCTTCATTCTTATATTGAGCAATTTCTGTAGCTGCACTTTCCGCATCAGAAAGATTGTTTGCCTCCAAAATGCGATTAGCACGACTAATCACAATGTATGGAGACTGCCACACAGCATTGTCTGAAGTAAACTGGTCTGCAGTTTTATACTCCATATAATAATAGAATGCCGCACGATTACTACCATATTTATAATTATATTGCACATCTTCTCCTCTGGTTTCTCCATAGACATTCATTACTCGTCCATAATAATCCGTGAAGCTACTTGTACCCTTAAACGCAGCATACATACCAACATATGCAGTTCGCAAATCCGCACTTGAAGTAATGGCATTATCAGCATCCGCAGAATCAGAAGGTTGCAAATCAAGCCAATCGCCACCACAAGAAGACAGACTGACAGCCATTGTTGCACAAAGTGCTGTCTTATATATTATCTTTGAAAATTTCATATTATATTTCCTCTCTATGTTAGATATAATGTTTAGAAGCCCAAATCGATACCAAATGTAAAGGTACGAAGTGAAGGTGTCTGCAATGTACAAAGACCATTTACTGGCATTTCTGGATCAACCAATAAGTCATTTGACTTCCATGTCAACAGGTTGGATGCAGAGAAATAAACTCTTACCTTATCCAAACCAGCCTTTGCAACAATGTTTCTAGGAACACTGAAGCCAAGCGTCAAGTTCTTCAAACGCAAATAATCCATAGGCATCAACCAACGAGATGAGTGAACAGCGGCACTACCATATTCAAACTTAGGCAATTTAGCTGATGTATCACCAGGACCAGTCCACATATCAGACAACTTATAATACGCAGGGGTAGCACCATTATAAACATATTTACCACCATTACTGTGCATGAATGAAGTATAATCATATGCATCACCTCCTAAGGCATACGTGAAGGTAAAACCTAAGTCGATAAACTTCCAACGTAAGTTGTTTGTCAAACCACCTTCAATACTTGTTTGGTGCTTGCCTATAATCACTTTCTTAGCTTCTGCAGCATTAGTTGTTGTCTTGCGAGCATTTTCTGTTCCATCATTGATATAATACAACTCCTTACCCGTCTGTGGATCTACACCAGCATACTCATAAGCATAGTAGGAATAATAAGGTTGACCCACACGGTGAATCAAGACGCCATCAATAATTTCATTATCAGTGCCATGCAACTTGGATACCTTATTGCTATTATGTCCCATATTTAAGGTTGTTGTCCAATCAAAATCCTTTGTTTTAAAGTTTACAGACTGAACAGTCAATTCGAAGCCCTTATTCTCTAAAGAGCCAATATTCTGAGGAGCCGTTGGCTTATATGTAGAACCATCATAATAACCAGAGATAGCAGAAACAGGAAGATCATAAATCAAATCACTAGTTTTACGAGTGTAATAATCAAATGTCACTGTAATACGATTGATGAACTGCAAGTCAAAACCAAGGTTAAACGCCTTGTTTTTCTCCCATTTCAAGTCAGGATTACCTACTCCAACAATACCCATACCACCTTCTCCATTATACTTAAGACCATACTTATATACATTCATATAAGCATAGTAATCTGATGGCTGCGTACCATTTACTCCATATGACAAACGAATCTTACCATCGTTTAAAACATCTGTAATTGACTTCAAGAAATCCTCATCAGTAAATCTCCAAGAGCCTGAAACAGACCAGAAATTACCCCAACGATTCTTACGAGCCAAACGAGAACTACCATCACGGCGATAACTTACACCCAAATAGTACTTATTATCATAGTTATAATTGACACGTCCCAACCATGAAGTCATACGATAAGACTGCTTCAAACTTTCTGCAGAAGTATTGCTGGCATTTGCAAACTCATACAATTTGCCAGGATAAGTATCACCTGTTATATAATTATAGCTCTGCTTATAGTCTTCTGTTTCAAAGCCCAACAAAGCATCTACATTGTGCTTTCCGAAGCTCTTAATATATGACAACTGAGACTGAGTATTCAACTGAGTATTCTCAAAGATCATACGCTGCATAACTCCTGCTGGTGAGCCATTGTTTGATTCTTTATCCCAAAGGACATCCTCTGTGTTGCCAATATAATCATAAGCTAACTTCTCTGTGAAATTCAAACCATCCCAGATATTATAAGTCAAGCTAAGTGTATTATAACTTCTGGTTACATAGTTACGATCATATGAATGAGCACGCTCAAAGACAGGATTTACTCCAAACATACCACTTCCGTCATTAAGAGAACCATCCTCATTATAAGGAGTAGTAGAAGGACTCTGCCATGCTACATAGTTAGCAATAGTACCATCATAAGAAGTACCCTCATTCGATAAGTTTTGTGTCATCTTAGAGAACAAAGTACTTGCATTAACTGTAAAATGACCAAAAGTATGAGTCACATTAGCATTGCCAGTAAATCTCTCGAGACCTTGGTTATACAATATACCCTGCTGCTTGGTATATGATATAGAAGAATAGAACTTTGTGTTTTGGCTACCACCATTCAGACTTACCTCATAGTTCTGATGGCTACCATTACGGAAAAGAATATCTTTCCAATCAGTCCAACCTGCCTCAGGCTTTGATGCAAATTGATCAATCTTAGAATCTGCAAAAGCTGTGGCATCAGCCTCACTCAACTCTTGATTGTACAAACCATAATTCTTCAAGCCAGTCCAAAGCAAAGCTCGACGATCGTCACCATTCAGTTGTGGACGATAATCTATTGCCATATTAGAAAAGCCCCAATCACTACGGAAATTAATCTTAGTCTTACCTTGACTACCACGTTTTGTTGTAATAACAATCACACCATTAGCAGCACGAGAACCATACAAAGAAGCTGCTGCAGCATCCTTAATAACAGTCATTGACTCAATGTCATTGCTATTAAGAGTTGCCAACACATTGGTACCTGCATCATTATAACTATTAGTAGCTCCAGGCGTATTGAAACCACTCAAATTACCTGACTGTACTGGCACGCCATCAATAACAAACAAAGGTTCATTACCAGCATTGATGGAACCCATACCACGAATACGGATATTATTAACAGCACCAGGAGCACCTGAAGCATTAGATATAGAAACGCCAGGAATGCCACCAGCCAATTTATCCTCAAGCGAAACAGTAGGCACATCCTGTAAAGTTTCGGTACTTAATGTTGAGGCAGAACCTGTAAATGAAGACTTTTTGAAGTTACCATAACCTGTAACCACAACCTCATCCAAAGCCTTGTTATCAGAAGTCAAAACAATCTTCATATTAGAACTTGCTTTGACAGTTTGTGGATTCATACCGATGTATGAAATCTCCAACTTAGCATCAGCAGGAACATTCAAAGAGAAGTTTCCATCGATGTCGGTTACTGTACCAGTCTTAGAACCTATTATCCTGACTGATGCGCCAACTACAGGCTCACCATCATCTGAAGAGGTAACTTTACCAGTAACGGATGTTTGAGCAAAGGCTACTCCACAACTGAGAATTGCCCCCCCATCAACATTGCGATTCTTTTCATCATAATCTCTCTCGTTTTGATAAAATTTATAAATTAACTATAATCGGCTGCAAAATTATAATTTATTTCGGATATTTGCAAATATTTTGTTATAAAAATGCAATTACTTGGCAAAAATATATGTTTTTAGTAAGGAATAGCACATTTCTGCTTATTATTTGTTACGTTTTTCTCCTTATACATACCAAAGTTGTATAAGGAGAAAATGAATCTCATTCGAACAAATCATCCAGCAAAACTTCATCATTTACAATGCCTGAATGTTTGTTCTGCAATACTCCATAGGTGGTAACCATGGTGATGCGGGTGCTGCATCTGGTCATGGTTTCTGCCAGGAAAATAGACATGCGTTCTCTCAATTTCTGCTCATAACCTTTATCAATAGCATACATGCCTGAAGAAAACTTCATTTCACAAAGGTTGATATTATGGTCGGCACGCTCTATCACCAAGTCGATTTGCGTATTCTGTTCGGGTTGCCTGCTACGCCAAGCACTTGCATCATTGAGAATTCTATCTATCCCTAAAGCCTTCTTGATTTCATCCAAATGCAGTAGGCAGAGAAGTTCAAAACTGAAGCCTTGCCAACTTGACACCTGAGGCGTAGATGAAAGATGAGTCCAACGAAGACTGTCTTTCGTATCTATTCCATTCACATATTTATAATAAAATAAGGTATAAAAATCCTTGATGCGATAGATTGCATTGTTCTTGGCATTGCCGTAACGGGCATAAGAAAAGATGAAATCACACTGTTCCAAATCAGACAGAATCTTAGAAAGTGCAGCTCCACCCAATTTAGTTTTCTCGTTGATTTCCTTTCTGGTAAATCCCTCTTTCCGTTCGGTCAGCATCCTGATGACTGCAAGATAGTTGTCTGGACGTTTGAACAAGGTGGAATACAATTCATTATATTCGGTTCGCAGCATGGCATGAGCATCTGCAAAGAAAAGTTCGTCAATATTGCTCAATAGGGAGAGTTTGGGATTGAGCAATGTCAGATAAAAGGGAATACCGCCCAATATCATGTAGCATTGGGCTATCTGATAACGGTTCCATCCAAAATGCTTTTCATCCAGATATTGCTCCATCTCACTCAGTTTAAAAGGACGAAGATAAATTTTTTGGGTAATGCGGTTGAAAAGTCCACCCTGATTATGCAGGAGTTTGTCCACCATCCATGATGTGGCAGATCCGCAAGCCACCAATACAATATCATCACGCATGTTGGCCCATCCATTCCAGAAGTTTTCCAATGCCGATACGAAATCTGATTTAGGTGTATCCATCCAAGGCATTTCGTCAAAAAAAACAACTTTTTTTCCTGGAATGTTGTAAGTTTCTAATAATCTTTGCAAAGCATCAAACGCTTCTGTCCAGTTTTTCAGCTGTGGAACAAAAGTTGAATGAGAATAGCACATCAGTTCTTTAGCAAACTCGGCCAATTGTTGTTCACGTCTCATTTCATGTTTTCCTACAAATGAGAAAGCATAGTTGTCCTTGAAAAAACGTCTTACCAAAAACGTTTTTCCTATACGCCTACGACCATAGACGACTACAAATTCAGAGCGTTCAGACTCCATACAAGCCTGAAGTTTAGCCTGTTCAAGCTTTCTTCCTATCAGTTTATCCATAAGCTAAAAATCTAATAACTTGCCAAAATTACAAAAAATAATCGATTTTGGCAAGTTATCCAATCTAATAACTTGCCAAAATTGAGATTTTTTAAAGGTTTTGGCAAGTTATCGAAGAAAAAAAAAACGTTTACATCACTTTTTATCGAAAAAGCTTGCTTATATTGCACATTTTTCGTAATTTTGCGCACGATTTCAACGGCAAGGTAAGACAGACGGTCTTATACCTTATTATATATAAGAAGGAAAGCCGTTATTATTAAACAAAAGTATTAAGATAACAATGACTCACAATTTGTTAAAAGGCAAGCGTGGCATCATCTTCGGTGCACTCAATGAGGAATCTATCGCTTGGAAAGTAGCCGAAAAGGCTGCTGAGGAAGGTGCAACTATCGCACTCAGTAACACAGCTATGGCCCTTCGCATGGGTACTCTCGACAAGCTCGCTGAACAAATCAACGCCCCTATCATCGCAGCTGATGCGACCAGCGTTGAAGATTTGGAAAAGGTATTCATTGAGGCTCAGGAGAAACTCGGTGGCAAAATCGACTTCGTGCTCCACTCTGTTGCTATGAGCCCTAACGTACGCAAGCACCGTACTTACGATGATCTCGATTACAATTTCCTGAATAAGACTCTGGATATTTCTGCTATCTCTTTCCACAAGATGTTGCAGGTAGCCAAGAAGCTCGACGCCATCAACGAGTGGGGTTCTGTAGTAGCCCTTACCTACGTGGCTTCTCAGCGTACCTTCTTCGGTTACAACGATATGGCTGACGCTAAGAGCATGCTCGAAAGCATCGCCCGCAGTTTCGGTTACATCTACGGACGTGAGAAGCACGTACGTATCAATACCATCTCTCAGAGCCCTACTGCTACTACAGCTGGTAAGGGAATCAAGGACATCGAGAACATGATGGACTTCGCTGATAAGATGTCTCCTCTCGGAAACGCCGTAGCTGAGGATTGCGCTAACTACTGCGTGATGATGTTCTCTGACTTCACCCGCAAGGTAACCATGCAGAACCTCTTCCACGATGGTGGTTTCTCATCAATGGGTATGAGCCTCCGTGCCATGAACCAGTATGCCAAGGATCTGGCTCCTTATGAGGACGCGAACGGTAAGGTTATCTACGGATAATCCAGACCTTTCAGACCATAGACTCATCCTGCACGATAGACATTAGTATATGAATATCAAGGAAAAATATAACCAGATAGACCTCGCCAAGCGTCAGAAACTTGGCGAGGTCGTCCGTTTTGCAATCGTGGGCGGTATTGCTACTGTCCTGCAATACGTCATTTATCTTGCAGCCATGCCGCTGCTGGCAAACCTTATCCCTGCATTGGGAAACAGCGACCACACACTGGCTACTGTTGCCAACACACTGGCTTATATTCTCAGTTTCATCTTCAACTTCATTGCAAGCACCCGCTACACCTTCAAAGTGAAAGCCAATGCCAAGCGAGGGGCTGGCTTCACTTTCTCACATATCGTGAACTACAGTATGCAGACACTCTTCCTCAACCTCTTTGTTGGTTTGGGATTAGCCAAACAGATGGCCATGATTCCTACGCTCTGCATCTGCATACCGGTAAACTTCCTACTGGTAAGATTCTTTCTCAAGAAATAATAGCTATTCATGAAAAAAGTATTCGATATTTTCCGCATCAAGGGAGAGGAAAAATGGTCGGCCATTATAGCGCTGTTCGTTTCCATCGTCCTCAATGCGCTGACCATCATCAAGTACAACAACCAGTTTTCCCAACTCTCGGAAAACTACCACAAACTCTTTGTCAAGGCCTTCCATGTAGCTGGTTTTGACCCACTTACCTATGCGGCAGTTTCGCAGTGGAACACGGAATATAATGTCTATCGCCATCCACTGCTGGCATTTTTCATGTACATTCCCAACCAGATCAACCAGGGACTGATGATGCTGACGGGCTATAACTGCGTGCAATACATCGTGGGAGCTATTCTCGTATTCTGCGCTTTCTACTCCTTCATCTTCCTCTACAGAATATTCAGGGAAGTAATCGGTACAGAGCGCTGGGACGCCAATCTGCTTTCAGCATTCTACTTCTCATTTGCATACGTCATGGTGTCGGTGATGGTGCCCGACCATTTCATCATGTCGATGATGATATTGCTCACCACGCTCTACATCACGGGTGTCTGCATCAAAAAGGGAAGAAAGCTCACTATTTGGCAAACGGTTCTCCTCTTCCTCTTTACGGCAGGAGTTTCGCTCAACAACGGACTGAAGACATATCTCGCCGCCCTCTTTACCAATTGCAAGCACTTCTTCCGCATCAAATACTTCCTCTTAGGAGTCATTCTGCCTTCGGCTGTCATCTGGGGATTTGCACGTTGGGAATACCGCACCTTCGTATGGCCTAAGGAAATGGCACGCAAGGAAATCAAGATGAAGAAAGACAAGGAAGCCCGAGAAAAGCTCATGCAGCAATACAAGGATACTGCCCAGGTAAAAGATTCAGCTGACGTGGCTATTGCCGTGAAGAAAATCGTGAAACAGAAAGCACGCGACAAATATGTAAGAGACCATAAGCAGATATGGAACAAGAACAAGGGAAAACCGATTGCCAAGGGAGAATTCAGCAGTTGGACAGACATCTCGACTTCAAGGAGTGAGACCATGGTGGAAAACTTCTTCGGAGAAGCCATCATGCTGCATCAGGATCATCTACTGGGCGATGTTCTCCGTGACCGACCAGTCATCGTAAAATACAAATCGCCAGTCAACTACGTCGTGGAAGGAATCATCGTTATTCTGTTTATCCTCGGACTCATTGCTGGCAGGAAGTCACGTTTTCTGTGGCTCACGATGATGTTCTTCCTCTTCGATTTTGCTCTACACATCGGTTTGGGATTCGGCATCAATGAGGTTTACATCATGACAGCCCATTATATGTATGCTCTCCCTATCGCTATCGGCTTTCTGGTGGAAAAAGCAGGAACCCGATATCAGGCAGAAGTGGAAAAAGATGGAAACCTGTCTGGAAAAAGGCATTCCGGGAATTGGCAAACATGGGGACTCCGAGGATTGCTCCTCGCCCTCACACTCTATCTATGGATAAGCAACGGCTATCTGCTGGTTAATTATATGATAGGTTAAGGCTGGGAAACGAAAAATGAAGGGGCAAATAAGAATCGCTCCAAGAATGCCCTAAGAAAAAAGGAAAGAATAAGAAGAAAAAGGAAAAAGGGACGAGGAATCCCCAAAAAGAAAATAAAGATGGGTAAAGGAAACTCTCAACTGAAAGTTTCCTTTACCCATTTTATGATTTCCCGATCTTTCAAGTCAAACTTGCGGGCGAAAAGGCGATTGGAATGCAGAAGTTCTTCTTTATCTGCCGATGTCCAGACATAAGGATTGCCCCGTTTCCAGTCTATCAGTCGCATACACCCCTCATATTCATCTGTTTCAGAATACAATGCCTGTCGGAATTCCGGATGATTCCATACTAAGGTCTGCAGGAAGAACTCATCGGGACAGAAAGTGAAATTGAATCGGCTGAGTACAAACGCCTTCTGGCTGACCACATACTCAGCACATTTCTGTGTGATACTTACCCAGTTGGCTCCCTTGGCAAAATCCATTTTCGAGCGGTGAACAAAAGGCATCAGGCAGAGCGAAAGATACTTATTGATGCGCCTGGTAATTCCATTGAACCAGCCCCATCTGGTGCGTGTATAGCGAGTAAGAAGCCAGCATCTCATCATCTTGCGGCGGCAATCCCACTCAAATTCTTCACCACGATTGATGCCCACAAACTCCTTGCCTCTGTGCTCATGGAAGAACTGGTGGATTTCATCCTGCGTCTTGATAGGCAAATCCTGTCCGCTAAGAATATGATAATACTCGTATGATCCATGCTTCAAAGCCTCTTCAAGCAAAGCATATTCAGTTCGAATTTGACTGAGATTACCCCAACGCACATCCACCCGATGTTCCAAAACAAAAAGGCGAGCCTTGGAGGTGGACATAGGATGGTTTGCGAGCATATTCGACTTGAGATCAATATGCAGGAAAATATCGTTGCGCTCATCATCCAACATGGAAACTAACGTCTGCAGAATTTCCAGGTTATTGTGAGCCATTATCAAAAAAGCATGTTTCATCATATTCTATATTATTATTCAGAAATATATTCAATATCATCCTGAAAAATATAATCAATATTATTCAGAAAAACACACGGTATCAACCAGAAATAAATTCTAACTGTACGGTTGAAAAATGTTCCCATATGCTACTGCATCAGCAAAGTAAGTACTACTATCCGCGATGACATAACAACCAGTCTTGACAGTGCGCCTGATACCAATACAATCGCAAAGATACATTAAATCAGAGAGAACACAAAACAAAAACAAGTTTTTTACATAAAATCACACAAAATAAAACCTATCATTTTGAATATTCAAAAAAAACAATTACTTTTGCAAGATAAAGAAATCGTTTCAACAAAAAACATATTCAAGAATAAACAATAATATTCAAGGATGAACAATATATTCAAGATTAAGAAAGAAGAAAGGCTCTTTGCGCTCGTAGCCTTCCTGCTCATTGTTGCCTTCAACGTGCTGATGGTAACCTACCACTATGCAGATTTCAGCAAGAATGGAAATGTAGGTTACTGGACCATCTTTACCAAAAATTTCCAGGTATCGGGGTTCGACCCATATACTTATCTCACACTCTCCAAATGGAAAGTGTATTATACGGAATACAGGCATCCGATGCTTCCCTTCTTTCTCTATCCTTTGACGATGCTCAATGAATGGCTGATGGAACTGACTTCCAGGAATTGCGCCACTACCATCGTGGCTGTGATGATGACTTTCCTGGGCACCTATTCCACGATTTTCATACGAAGGATTTTCAGGGAGATCATGCAACTGAAGGCTGCCGACAGTAATCTGCTCACATTCCTGCTCTTTTCCTTCGCCTACGTTCTGCTGGTTACTTTCGTAGATGATCACTTCGGAATGTCACTCTTTTTCCTGTCGATGACGCTTTATCTGGCAGGTCGCCAGCAACAGCAGCACCGAGGAATGCCCTGGTGGCAATGCGCCCTTCTTTTCTTCTTTACGGCAGGAATCACACTCAGCAATGGAGCCAAAACCTTCCTTGCCGCCCTTTTCACCAACGGCAAGAAACTCTTCCGTCCGAAATATCTGGCGTTAGGAATTATCCTGCCTACACTGCTGATAGGAGCTGCAGGAATTTATCAGAACCGCGCCTTCATTATTCCCAACCGTCAGGAAGGTTTGCGCCTGGTACAAAAAAAAGCTGCCAAGGACAGTACTTTCAGAGCAAAAATGGCACAGAAAGAGGCTCATGATAAGGAAATTGCCGGCAAGAACATTCAGCAGAAAGGCATGCTGAAATGGGCAGACATGTCGGTTTCCCGCTCTGAATCACTGATAGAAAATGTATTCGGCGAATCGCTGATGCTGCACAAGGAACATCTGCTGGAGGATATTCATAGTCATAGACCGATATTCGTTAAATACCAGACTCCTATACCTTATATAATAGAACTGGCAATCGTAGCCCTACTGATTACGGGTCTATGGTTGGGCAGACGTTCCCCATTCCTGTGGCTCACTGGTTCTTGGGTGCTCTGCGATGCTTTCATCCATCTGGTAATGGGATTCGGACTGAATGAAGTTTACATCATGGCAGCCCACTGGGCTTTCATTATCCCTATTGCCATCGGATATATTCTCAAGCAAGGCAAGGAAAAATATACCAAGTTCTTGCGCCCGGCATTGGCAATCTTAGCCATCTTCCTATTCTTCTACAACAGTACACTGATTTTCGACTATCTTACAAGATAGAAAGTAGAAGTGAATCAGGAAAAAAAGAAGATAATATCAATATTCAAAAAGAAGAAAAGCGTATGCTAACGGTCAGTATCCTAACTCCTGTCTATGGAGTAGAAAAATATATCGAACAATGTGCCCGCTCATTGTTCGGGCAGTCGTATGCACAAATCGAATACATATTTGTGGACGACTGTACGCCCGACCGCAGTATCTCCATTCTGGAATCTCTCATCCAAGAATATCCAGAAAGGGCTTCGCAGATACGCATCATCCATCATGAGAAAAATAGGGGCGTGGGAGCGGCAAGACAAAACGCACTCATGGCTGCACACGGCGACTACATCATGTTTGTAGATAGTGACGACTTCCTGCCTGAAAATGCAGTGGAAAAACTGATAGAAAAAACAAAGGGACAGACAGGTCTGACGGAAAATACGCAAGGACAGGCTGACCTGATAGACGGAAGCTACTGTGAATGGAACAGCGGAAAGGCCTCAGAACCTCAAAGACCCTTTACTGAAAATGGAGAGGTGTTCCTCAAAATGCTCATCTGCCAGAACATCATCACAAACCGGTTATGGGGAAGACTCTACAGACGACAGATGATCATGGAACATGAAATCTTCTTTGAAGAAGGAATCAACTATGCGGAAGATCTCTTCTGGAATGCCCAATTTCTCTATCATTCCATTCAGGACAAGAGGACTGCAAACAACGCAAGCCCACAGACAAGAGAAGTTGGAAATCATAAAGTTGGAAACAAAAAAAATGGAAATCACAAGGTCTGCATCAATGATGTAGTCTATTATTATCGTACAGATAATATCAATTCCTACAATCACAACATATCCGAGAAGAATCTTCTTTCGTATTTCAAATCCACCAGACATCTGATAGATTTCTTTGAGAAATATGACACGGCAAATACTTACCGGAGAGCCATTGACATCGGTGTAGTAAATGCTTACCGCTGGGCAAGAAATGCCAAGATCAGTCTGGCTCAAGTAGATAAATCTCTGAACTATATCCCACACAGTCGCATTATCCGGCTCGTCATCCAACTCATCAAATGGGGTATTCCGGCAAACTGCGTCAATCTCCTCTATCTCTCATACAGAAGATTGTTGGGAACGAAATAGGATTTACAGAAATACCAGACAATCAGGAAATAGATTCCGCAGGAAATTCAAATTACGATTTCTTGCGGAATTTACCTTTCGTAAATGCCAGACATTCTTCTAAAATCTGCACTTTCAGCAACTTCATGATGCAGAAATAGATGGCAGCAGAAATTACCAGACGAACCAGAAGCAGGAGATAGATGTTCTCCAGCCAACAAGTAAGCAGGTAGGTTACTCCCATAGTGAATGCCGCACAAAGCATAAAAGGTAAAATATCCTTGGCAACATCCAGAAATCTCAAACCCGTAATGCGCTTAATCATTGCCTGCCACACTACCAGCCAGTCTATAATAAATAAGGTATAGGCAACAACCATCATCTGAATGCCATACTGATGGCAGAAAAGCACCAAAGCTAACAAACCGATGACCTGCCCCAGATTGCACCACATATAGACATCCGACCTGCCACGGCTGATGGCAAGATTCTGGTAAAGCGTATAAACAGGCATAAAAGCTCCGCTTATGCAGAGAATCTGCAGCAGAGGCACACTGGCTATCCATTTCTCATGAATCGTGATGAGGATGAATTCCCGAGAAACCAAAGTAAGACCAAACATCAACGGGAAAGAAAGGAATGCAGTAAAACGTAGCATCTTGCGAAACACCATCATTTCTCTGTTCTGATCATCACGAATAGAAGAAAGTACAGGTTGTGCAATCTGTCCCACCGTATTGGCCACAAACGAGTTGGCCTTCGTATCCCAATTATAGGCCTGAGAATAGTTGCCCACATCATTGATAGGATAAAAACGACCGAAGACAAAAGTAAGCACATTGGTACTCACCGTATTGATGATATTGGTAACCAGGAGTTTGACACTAAATCCGAACATCTTCCTGACAGGTTCGAAATCTATCTGGAAATTAGGACGCCAGCCCGTATAATAATATCTTCCTATATTCAGCACAAGGATAAAAATCACCTGTTGCCAGGCAAGACTCCAATAAGCCATTTGATTGAAAGCCAGCACCAGACCTACAATATTAGAACAGATCAGTGCCATGAAATTCACGATGGTAATTTCCTTGTTCATCATGTTTTTCATCATATAGCCATTCTGGGCAATACCGAAAGAGGAGATGAAGAAACTTAAAAAGACAAAACGGGACAGGGAGGTAAGACAAGGCTGATGAAAGAAATCAGCAATCAATGGCGCACAGAAAAACAACACCACATACATGGTGAGACTTACGAGCACATTAAACCAGAATACGGAATTGTAGTCATTGTGGGTAGGTTGCTTGATGTTGACAAGGGCTTGCGTAAAGCCACTGCTCTGCAAATTACCAGCAATGAGAGTAAAGATGGTAAGAATGCCGATGATTCCATAATCGGCTGGAGTAAGCAATCGGGCCAGGAATATTCCGAAAAGGATATTCAGTATCTGCGTGGAACCACTGTTCATAGCTCCCCAAAACAATCCCTTGGCTGTCTTTTCCTTCAATGTTTCTGCCATTTTTTCTTTTTTATTGCAAAAGTAGCACAAATAGTTTGAAGTTCAAAACTTTTTGCTTACTTTTGCAACCATAAATACAAAAAACATGGAGATAAAAAGCATCAAAAAGGAATGGAATGCCACGATTCTCGACATATTGAAGGCATTCATGGAAATCTGCAAGACTCACAACCTCAGATATTATTGCTGCGCTGGTACTGCCATCGGAGCTGCACGCCATCATGGAATGATTCCGTGGGACGATGACATTGATGTACTGATGCCGCGCCCGGATTACGACCGATTATTAGAGATTGCCAAGAAAGAAGATTTTGGCAAATATGAGGTTGTGACTCCTTATAATAATGAATCCTACCCGCTCTACTTCTCCAAACTTGTCAATCGGGAAACCACTCTCATCGAGGAGAAAGAACGTCCTTGCATCATCGGACTCTATGTGGATATTTTCCCATTGGATGCTACGGATGATGATCTGGAGACAGCAAAAGCCTTGTATCGCAAGTACTCCAAAACCATCAACCGCCTGAACGCAGTCACTACCCACAACACTTTCGGAGAATACCTTTCCCTGCTCCTTCACAAGGAAACCTGGGGACGTTTTGCCATCAAGACCTTAGCGTTTTTCTTCAGAAGCCGATTGCGCCACCGTCTGATCAGCCAAATGGACGAGATGAGTCATCGCTATGATTTCGATACGGCAAAAAATGTACTGGTCAACACCGGTTCGTATCATTATAAGGAAATCTTCCCGAAAGCCTGGCTTGGCAAGGGTAAGGAGTTTCCTTTCGAGGACACCACCGTACTGTTACCAGAGGAAGCCGATAAATACCTGCGCCATTTCTTTGGAGACTACATGCAGTTCCCTCCTGTAGAACAGCGGGTGGAAAAACATCTGCGCTATTATCTCAATATGGAAAAGAGAGAAAGCTGGGACGAAATCAAAAAGAAACTTTCAGCAAAAGAGTAAGGGGGCTTGGACTTATGACACCATCTCACTGCTTAGAAGAAGAATGGCTGCCAGCAGAACACTCCGCCAAAGTATGCTCAAAACCCTGTTCTACATCAAACAAGGGTTTCCAGCCCAAAGCCTTCAGTTTATCAGTATTAAACGTAGCCTTGGTAATAGGAGTTGTATTGCCCTGCAAAGCATCCTCGGGAATATCAAATACGACCTTACGATGCGCCTTTCCAGCAATCAACTCTGCCAATTGACGAATGGAGATATTGGACTCCGAGTGTGCCACATTGTAGGCATTTCCTTTCTCTCCATCCATCAGAAGACGCAAAATAGCATGAGCAGCATCCACAACATAGAGCCAGGAGCGGAATGCCTCACCCTTACTTTTCAGAACAATATCCTCTCCTCTCAATACATTTCTGATGAATTGAGCAAATACACGGTTGTCACTTTCGGTAAATCCAGGACCGTAAGTATGGCTCAAACGGGCAATAACCACATCTGCATGATATTCTTCGACATAAGACATGCACAGAGTTTCAGCCGCACGTTTGGATGAAGGGTAACAGGCACGAACAGAGGCGCAATCCACATATCCGCTGCTCATCTCTGTAAATTCAGAGCCATCACCCTCACCGTAAATTTCGCCAGAAGAAACATACACCATCCTACGCATACCATGTTCCAGTCCATATTCCATCAGATGAGAAACTCCATTGATATTGGCCTTCATAACCTCCACAGGTTTCAGTTTGAAGAAATTAGGGCTGGCATTACTGGCAGCATCAATGATATAATCCACCCTTTCCAATAAGTAACTGCAAGCTTTTTCATTGGTCTGTCCTTCCAGGTTTTCCTGCACCGTCTGCGTCACATCCATCTCAATGAAGGAGAAACAATCATCCTCCCAATAGGCAGCAAACTTCTGTTTTGCCCGATTGCGATTACGTCCAGAAGCAATAACCTGATAGCATTTATCCGGATTTTGCATCAGAACATCCACAATGCAACTTCCTATCAACCCCGTAGCTCCAACAACCAAAATACGGGAACCACGAAGGCGCTCCAGATTTAAGCCGGCAGAAAAGAGTCTCCTTATATCATGATTATAAGGAGAATAATCTGAATTAGGAGAATGACCTGAAAAAGATGAATGTTCTACCATAAACTATTTGTTTACATTTTTTAATCTATTAAATCTACTGACATTAAATCCGTATCAACCCATTGAATCTACAACATCCCATAAAATCTACTTCAACCAAGATTCAGGCTGAACCTTCATCAAAGCCTTCAAGATTTCGAGGTCTTCTATGGTTGTAATCTTGATATTCTTCTCAGAACCAGGAACAACATGCATTTGTCTGCCACCAAGTTCTGCCATCAAGGTACAGGAAGCCACAGAATTGGCAATGCCTTTTGCCATTGCCTCCTCATGTGCAGCAATCAGATTGCCCAAGCGGAAGGTTTGAGGAGTCTGAGTACGGATCAACTTGTCACGTGGAATACTTGTAGTCGATGTAAATCCATCCTCACTCTCCAAGATGGCCTCACGACACTTGATGCCGGTTATTGCATATCCATATTTCTGACAAATAGCGATATTGGAAGAGATAATATCCTGTGAAAGTAGCGGACGAACCGCATCATGTACCAATACCAGGTCATCATCACAGCATCCAGCCTCTTTCAGACCATAAATACCATTATGAATGGATTCCTGACCATTATTACCACCAGGGAAAATCCATTTCAGCTTGGTAATATTAAACTGGTTGGCATAAGACTGCAAAACCGTTTCCCAACCAGCCAGACATACCACGGCAATACCCTGAATATCAGGATGTTTTTGGAAAGCCATCAGCGTATGGATAATAATCGGACAATTATCCACATGCATAAACTGCTTAGGAATGTCCTGACCCATTCTGTTACCAGAACCTCCTGCTATGATAAGTGCATAATTCATAACTTCTATATTTTTATATTATTTTTCAACTATTCTTGCTGGATTTCCCACAACCGTACAACCATCAGGCACATTCTGGAAAACTACGGCTCCAGCTCCAATAGTCACCTGATTACCAATATGAATACCTCCAAAAACCGTAGCTCCCGTATAGATTTTCACATCATCTCCAATGATAGGTCTTCCGCCTTTCCCATTGCCCAACGTCACCATCTGCAGACAATAGAAATTTTTGCCGATAGCCTCTGCATTGAGATACGTAGCATAAGCATGTTCCAGATGAGCACCCTCTCCGATGCGAGGACACCAGATATTCAATGTTCGCTCTGGAGGCAAGAGCCAAGAGATAAAGACCGAACGGTATTCGCCCAAACGGTAATAAAAAAGATTGCGAAAAGAGCGTTCACGTGTACACGCCTTGATAAAATTCAAGACAGAAGGCTTCTTGTCCTGCACTTGGCACAAATCGGCATCTATCTCCTTCTTATGAAGCAGATACAAGGCAATGTGCGGAAGCATTCTCACCGCAGATGCCGACAGGATGATGGTTTGCGTTATTGGATTCATTTCTAATCTAAACTTAAGCGCAAAGGTAACATAATTCTTGTAAAATGCAAAATTATTAACTGCAAAATATGCATTTACAAGCACAAAATGGAGCAAGTTCTTGGTAGAAATACAAAAACATGGGCAAGTTCAGACTTTATTTTCTAAAAAATGTGAACAGAAGATACAATTATCAAAGAAATAGCTTACCTTTACCCTCGATATTTCAACTAAAAACAGAATTCAGATGAAAAAGCAACATTTATCACTCATAACACTTGCCTTAGTAGCCAGCATCATGATGGGATGCAAAGCCAGTTCGACAAAGGCACAGGCTGCTAACGACATCAAGGAAGCACGGGCTGCTGATACACTCGTGGTCAATACAGACAGTTGCATCCTGCAAGAAGGCAAAATAGTACAATGCGCCATCAGCGTTGATTACCCAACTGAGCCCAATGAGCTTTCAAAGAATATCAGAACTATCCTCAACGAAGAATTAGCCAATCTGTATCTTGGCAGCATGAATGGAGATGAGATAGAAAAGCAGGAAAGCTATAAGGGTGATCTTGCCAACGGGAATTTGGTGATTGAAAAATACTGCAAGGACAATTTTGCCTATCTGAAAAGTCAGATGAAAGACCTCAAGGAAGCCGACCCACGTGCCTATGCAAATATGAGCTACGACATCAGGCTGAATAAGGAAGCAGAAACGGACAGTTATGTTACTTATCATTGCCTTTCGTATGCCTATCTTGCTGGTGCTCATGGCTCTACCTTCGAACGCTCATTCAATATCGTAAAGGCTACGGGTAAGAAACTGAGTCAGGTGGTAGATACGGCCAGAGTAAAGGACTTACAGCCGATTTTGCGCAAGGGGGTATTAAGTTACTTGAACCAACAGAGTGGGAATGAAAGTCAAACAGCAAATGAAGAAAAGACAGGAAATGAAGGACAGAATGAAAATGAAGAACAAATAACAGATGCTCAGCTCAACGACTATCTGTTTATAGAAAACGGAATCATTCCTTTGCCTTCTTCCTCCCCATATCTGGCAAAAGACGGAGTACATTTTATCTATCAGCAATATGAAATAGGACCTTATGCTATGGGATTAGTCTCCTTTACAGTTCCTTTAGATAAAATCAAGCCGTATCTGACAGCAGAAGCCCTGAAATTACTCAAATAGAGTTAGATAAAGAAAAAAATCGAGGGCACAACCATCATCATGACGGTCGTGCCCCTCTTCCTTTCCTCATACACAATATATAAAATATCATCAGTTATTGTTTTCCGCCGTCATCGACTTGCGGGAACAATAATCAAAATCTACAGTCTTATCGCCCACAGTAGATTTCCACTTGACAGTAAGTTTCACCTTTTTACCTTGAGTATCCGGCAAAACGTCATTCAAATCGAAAGCTACCAAAGCATCTCCCCAGCGCAACTGAGGGTCACCATTCGTATGATGACGAAGCTCTACCTCGTATGGATTCTGAGGATTTACATGAGCTATCAGATTGATAGAGTGCGGTTTTACATTCCCCCAAAGGGTGCGGAAACGCAGCGTAAGATAACCATCCTCTACAATCGTCACCCAATCACGCACAATATCTACTGCATCATGCCCATACTTGGCATCATTCTCCTCAGGAGTAGCCAGACAAGGTACAGGTTTCTTCGTCAGAATACTGTCTATCCAGTTGACGTTGACCACCGCTCCATACTTATCATCTTTACGGTCGGTCATCGTATAGTTGACCAGTGCACGAACCTCTTTATCCCCAAAAGGTTTCTTACTGATATTGCCAGGAGCCAATGTTGTCTGATCATCCAATTGAAAATAACATCTATCTCCTGTCACCTTCACCGTAACAAGAGCATTCGGAACAGTTCTCAAATAGTAATCATTATCATCGTCCGAGCAGGAACCCAAAGAGACGGCAAGCGTCATCATTCCTATTGCTACAAGAGCCCATTTCTTAAACTTTTTCATATTACTTTTATTTCATTAATTTTTCTCGTATCTGTCTTATAAACCAAATGTTTGGTAAATCTTGCATCATAATACGCAAAAGAAAGTTAAAAGGGTAGTCAGATACATTTTATTTCTGTATATTTGCAATTCAAAACAGTACCAATTTAATAAGGAATAGCACTCCAACATCATAAGGAGCAGCACTCCGGAAGAGAAAAAGATTGTAACAGCATGGCTAAAATATTGATAGTAGAAGACGATTTAGCTTTCGGAACCATGATACAGACATGGCTCAGGAAAAAGGGATTCGAGGTTGAAAGAGCGACTTCGGTGAAATCGGCATTGCATTTTTTTGAAGACAACAGTCACTGGGACTTGGTCTTGTCCGACCTCAGGCTCCCGGATCATGATGGACTCACTCTCCTGCAATGGCTCAAAAAACACGATTACTCCATTCCTTTCATCGTCATGACCAGCTATGCAGAAGTTCAGAATGCTGTTCTCGCCATGAAATCGGGCGCTACTGATTATGTTGCCAAACCTTTCCATCCAGACATCTTATTAGAGAAGATTCAGGAGGCATTGAAAGCAGGTAAACAAGCACAAAATGATGGTAAGAGCGAAGAACGAGCAATCAGACACCAAAATTCCTCATCTGCAGAAAATGAAAGTGCTTCTTCTGTTTCGCAAAGAACAAAGAGCCAGACTAACCGTTCTTCGGCTGGGGTTTCCTCAGAGACCTCTAATAATCAGGATGTTCCGAAATATCTGGAGGGAGAAAGCGAGGCTTCCAGAAAACTGTACGATTTTGTTTCGCTTGTTGCCCCTACTCCTATGTCTGTCCTCATCCTCGGAGCCAGCGGAACCGGAAAGGAATATGTGGCTCACCGTATCCACGATCTGAGTCAACGGGCAGGAAAACCATTCTTTGCGCTCGACTGTGGAGCCATTCCGAAAGACGTAGCTGCATCAGAATTTTTCGGATACACAAAGGGAGCCTTTACCGGTGCTGATCAAGACAAGAAGGGCGCTTTTGAAATGGCTAATGGCGGCACACTCTTCCTGGATGAAATGGGAAACCTGAACTACGAGGTGCAGGTACAGTTGCTCCGTGCTCTTCAGGAACGGAAGATCCGTCCTTTGGGAAGCACCAAGGAAATAGACATTGACATCCGACTCGTATGTGCAACCAATGAAAATCTTGCCCAACGAGTGGCTGAAGGCAATTTCCGTGAAGACCTTTACCATCGCGTCAATGAGTTTACGATCTATATGCCTGAGTTGAAAGACCGCGGAACAGACCTTTTCCTCTTTGCAGACCTCTTTATAAAAAAGGCCAACAAAGAGTTGGGACGCCAGATCTTGGGACTGGACGGGAAAGCCAAGGAAAGAATTGCATCCTACAACTGGCCTGGTAACCTGCGAGAACTCAACAACGTGATGAAACGTGCCACCCTGCTTGCAAAGGGTGACTATATCAGCGTGAATGAACTCGAACAATGCATGAGTCAGATTCTGCCACAAGCCCCTATCACCTTGCATGATGAACAGACAGAACTGCAACGTATAGAAGCGGCCATCAAAGCAGCAGGAGGCAATAAGAGCAAAGCTGCGCAACTGCTTGCTATAGACAGGAAAACTCTCTATAACAAACTCAAGAAATACGGGTTGTAACCTATCTTATGCGTTAAAGAAACAAAAAACAAAGCCCCGCAAACCAAGTTTGCAAGGAATAATTTGGCATGTCTATTTTTTTTGGTTCACTAGTGTCCACTAAAAACGATTAACAATCGTTGTAAGTGGTTGATATACGACA
>ENA-OPKX01000137-OPKX01000137.1-human-gut-metagenome-genome-assembly--contig:-NODE-137-length-22349-cov-4.062349_pt1 | contig 22349 bp, 19 predicted proteins | sample MGYA00241791_ERZ501709 | MGnify/ENA primary metagenome ERZ501709 (study PRJEB25962, sample SAMEA2042091) | human gut metagenome | biome: human gut; feature: human-associated habitat; material: faeces...
AAGCCGTCTGAACCATAGGAAGAGCATGGTTTTTGTCCCAAGCACCGAGTGCAGGATCAGAACCTACTACTGCTAAACGTTCACCCTCACGAAGTTGTGGAGCACGAACAATCAGGCGGATCGTCTTAGCAAAGGAATGCTCCTTCACTTTGCCTAACTGCTGATGGTTGATGCAGTCAGTAAAGGCGCTGCTATAGAAGTATGAATCCTCAGGAATATCATGCCAACGATCATACAAAGTATAATCACTGGCACGCTCAGCCGTACAGTTCAGCTGATGCCTCGCCAATTGCCATTCAGCCTTGGTGCAAAAGCCATCTCTACTTACACTGTAAAAGTAGGAATTGTTCTTAGACTTTGGGGTACCATCCCAATCGAATGACCAGCGAGAACCATCCTCAGTCCCCATTTTATACTGGACCTCCTTCCCATCAACTGTCATATTCAAAACGAGTTCCTCGCCATAGACAGTTTTATAATCTATATTAAAATGAAACACCATAAGATACAAAGGTTATTAATTACGCTGCGAAAGTAATATTTTTTATCGAAAAATCAAACATTTTTTGCACAAAAATTACAAAAAAGGTTGCGCAATCGGTTGCACAACATTTTTTGCAATTTAATACATTTTGCTTAGTTTCTTACTTATTTTTCTTTCTCCTTGATGAAGGAAACAGATAAAGCGCCGCATATCAGCAAGATACCAGCCACTATCATCATGTCACTCTGATGAGAACCCACCAGGCTCAAAACAGCACCACCACAGATGGCAGCTACAATCTGAGGAATGCAAATCGTTCCATTGAAAAGGCCCAGATAAGCACCCATGTGTCCATATCCCTGCAGGGCATTGGTAACAAAAGTGAAAGGCATTGCCAACATGGCTGCCCAACCAGCACCAATCATCAGGAATGAAATAAACTGCAGATATGGGTCATGCAGGAAAGGAATCAGTGCGAAACCGACACCACCAATGACCAGACTGACCGCATAAGCCATCTTGGTATTCTTAAACTGAGGCAGCACAACCGCCCAAAGCACACTACCCACAGCCTGAACAGCAAAGAGGATACCTACCCAGTTGCCAGCCTCCTGGAATGCCTCGGAAGTAGGATCGGTAGTATTCCAAACCGTCTCAGCAATGGCACCTGTAGAATAATTCCATAGATAAAGGAAGCCAGCCCAGCAGAAGAACTGCACGAGACCCACCTTCCAGAAAGTAGCAGGCGCTTTGCGGAGCAAAGTAATCCAATCGGCCTTGTCTTCAGAAGCATCAGCATTTGAATTCTTCACTCTTCGTTCTTCACTCTTCACTTCATTATATTCCGCATACTGCTGGGGGTTCCACTCCTTCACCTTCATCGAAGTATAGATGACGCAGAGAATCAGAATAGCAGCACCGATATAGAATGACCAGATTACGGAATCAGGAACCACACCCTTGTCAGCCACATTCTTGATACCCAAGAAAGTAAAGAGGAATGGGAAAATGTAACCAGCCACAGAACCGGCATTGCAGAGGAAACTCTGGATGGAGTAAGCTTTCGCCTTCTGCTTTTCATTGACCATATCACCCACCAGCATCTTGAAAGGCTGCATCGCCATATTGATACTTGTATCCAAGAACATCAGGGCTATCAAACCGAAAAGCATCGCACCGCTCACCGTCAATCCGAACGAACCGGCATTAGGCAGCAGACACATCACCAATACAGCCACCGAAGCACCAATAAATAAGTAAGGTATTCGACGACCGAAGCGGCACCAGGTTTTATCGCTCAAAGTACCGACGATAGGTTGCACCAGGATTCCCATCAGCGGAGGGAGAATCCAGAAATAACTCAAATTGTGTGGGTCAGCACCCAATGTCGCAAAAATTCGGGATATGTTGGCGCTCTGAAGGGCGTAAGCAATCTGTACCCCGAAGAATCCGAAGCTTAAATTCCAAAGCTTCCAGAAACTCAAATCAGGTTTTTGTGTCATATTATTTTTGTTTTAATTTATATTCATTCAGAAGTTAAGACAACACCCTAAAAGGTGCCAGCAAGAATGCCAATTCAACATTTAACATTCAACATTATCTTGTTGTTCCTCTCACCACCAATCTTGTTCTGACGACTCTCTTCTCCACCTCATCCACAGGAATGGATCCTTCCACCTGTCCAATGAGAATATTGGCGGCCTCCTCTCCCACGGCAACACCCCGCTGCTCCACCGTAGTGAGCATCGGGTCGGAAGCCTTGGCACGGTCACCATTGGTAAATCCGCAGACACTAATTTCTTCCGGCACCTTATACCCCATACGCTTGGCAGTATAGAGAATACCGATAGCCGTATCATCATTGATGGCAAAGAATGCATCCGGACAATCTTCTGTTCCAAGAATCTCTGGTGTGAGCGCCTCAGCCTGTGCACGGTTGTCGCAGATCTTCACCCAGTCCGGATTTTCTTTCAGTCCATGCTTCAGGAGAGCATCCCGATAGCCGTTGTAGCGGTTTTTGGAAATTTCCATATTCATCGGCGACCCATAGAATGCAATTTTCTTGCATCCCGTATCTATCAGATGGGTAACGGCGGTGAAAGCTCCCATGTAGTCATCTACAACCACACGAGAACAATTCACACCTGTACATATTCTATCATAGAATACGAGCGGTACACCATTATCCATCAGTTTCAGAAAATGATCATACTGCTTGGTGTCCTTGGCCTGAGAGACAATAATGCCACACACCTTATTCTTATAGAAGTCTTCACAAATAGCCACTTCCTTATCATACCGTTCGCTACTCTGCGCCACCATCACACGATAGCCGCGTGCACGCGCCTCTTCCTCTATGCCAGAGACAACAGACATAAAGTAATAATGTACGAACTCCGGTACGATGACTCCAATTACCTTCATCGGCTGCACCTTACTATGTCGCAGGGCTTCACCGATCACGTTCGGATAGAAGTTGTGCGCCCTGGCATAAGCCTGGATACGCTCCTTCTGAGCAGCACTGATACGAGGGCTGTTCTTCAACGCTCTACTCACCGTAGCTATGCTACATCCGAGATTGCGCGCGATATCTTTCATTGTTATGGGTACAATTTCTTTCATAATTGTTTTTAGTTACAATGCAAAATTAGACAAATATCCGTTAAGTTGAACCATTTCATTGATGTAAATCAAGAAAAAGCTGTGCAAACGTTTGCACTAAAGAAATAACGGAATTAACTAAAAAATAGTACAACGTATCGAAAAAGAATTTAATTTTGCACTCAGAAAGTCTGAGAATGCCGTAAAAAAGCATGCAAAGAGGATGCAAATCCGCTTTCTGCCACCTTATAAATATAAAGAACCTAACAAACAATGATTTCCTAACGAAACCGTAAGTAAAGGTAAATGTAGTTAAAGTGTGGCCGAGACTAAAAACAATAATAAACATAAACATTTATACATTAACTTAAAAATCAAGCAAATGATGAAGCAGGTAAAATTTAAATTGCCTCTCAGAGCGTTGACCCTCGCAAGTGGTCTGCTCCTGACAGCGAGTTCCTTTGCACAGTCTGGTGCTATTAAGGGACAAGTGAAAGATGCTTCTGGTGAGCCTGTCATGGGTGCTACCATTACTGCTAACGGTAAGACCGTAGGTATTACCGACATGGATGGTAACTTCTCTATCGAGGCAGCTCCTGGTACTAACCTTACATTTACATACCTCGGTATGACTCCACAGACCGTTAAGGCATCTAACGGCATGAACATCACAATGACAGATGACTCTAAGTCTTTGAACGAGGTCGTTGTCATCGGTTATGGTGTAGCAAAAAAGAACGACTTGACAGGTTCTGTTACTGCGATCAAGCCTGATGAGAAAAACCATGGTATCATTACTTCTGCACAGGATATGATCCAGGGTAAGATTGCCGGTGTAAATGTCAACTCATCAACGGGTGCTCCTGGTGATGGTGCACAGATTCGTATCCGTGGTGGTGCTTCTCTTACTGCGAGCAACAACCCATTGATTGTTATCGATGGTATGCCTATGGATAACAATAATACAAAGGGTGTTAACAACCCTCTGTCTCTTGTCAACCCTAATGATATCGAGAGCTTCACAGTATTGAAAGATGCTTCTGCTACAGCCATCTATGGTTCCCGTGGTTCCAATGGTGTCATCATCATTACAACCAAGAAGGGTCGTAGCGGTCAGAAGCCACAGGTTTCTTACAATGGTACACTTTCAGTAAGTACTGTTGCCAAGAAGATGGATGTGATGAATGGTTCCGAATACACAGACTTCATCAAGAACTATTATGGTGAAGATTCTTCTGCCTACAAAGGTTTAGGCTGGAAGAAGTTCAATGAAGATGGAACTCCAGATTATTCTGCCGGCACATACGATACCGACTGGCAGGACGAGATTTACCGTGCAGCTGTCAGCCATGAGCATAATGTCAGCTTGACAGGTGGAATCAGTAAGAATTCTTGGTCTATGCCTTATCGTGTCAGCGTTGGTTACACCGGTCAGGAAGGTATTCTGAAGGGTTCTGACTATAAGCGAGTTACTGCCGGTTTCAACATCAATCCATCATTGTTCGACAAGCACCTTAACATTAATGTCAACGGTAAGTATTCTTACTCAAAAACAAATCCAGGTGGACAGGATGCAGTAGGTGCAGCTATCAACATGGATCCTACCCGCCCAGTAAAGAGCAGTGACGAAACATTCAAGAACTGGGGTGGCTATTGGCAGTGGGCATTACCTACTACTTCATACGACCCTACATTCCCATATAACCGCAACGACGATGCTCCAACAAACCCTGTAGAAAAAGTTGAAAACTACGATTTCTACAAGAGTGCGCATATTCTCTTGGGTAATGTAGAGGCAGACTATAAGATACATGGTTTCGAAGACCTTCATCTTCACGCCAACATAGCTGGAGAATATAGCACTGGTGGAGAGTACAACACCAACAATCCACAATCTACATACGGATTCTACTATGGTGGCAACAGCGAAAATAAGGAGAAGAAGTATAACGTTGTAGCTACTGCCTATGCTCAGTACACCAAGGACTTCAACAAGGCTAACCATTTCGACATCATGGCTGGTTATGAGTATAGCCACATGAAATATTGGGGAGACCAGTGGAGCAAGTCTATGTATCCTTCTACCAACGAAGGTAAGAACGACAAGGGCGAACCTCTTGCAGGAACTGTGAAGTCTTACGATACAAGCAACTGGAAGGGACAGACTTACCTCGTGAGCTGGTATGGACGTGCCAACTATTCTCTGTTGGATCGTTACCTCCTTACATTCACTGCCCGTTATGATGGTTCAAGCCGCTTTGCAGACGGACACCGTTGGGGTTTCTTCCCATCAGCAGCCTTCGCATGGCGTATCAAAGACGAAAAATTCCTGAAAGATGTTGATGCTATCAGCGACTTGAAACTCCGACTTGGTTGGGGTAAGACCGGTCAGCAGGATACAGGTAGAGAGTACTACACCGCTACCTATAAGAAGAGTACAAGTAATCACTTCCTCTATCCAATCGGTGGTATTGCCAACAACCCAGGAACACTCTACCGTCCATTGGCATACAATGACGAATTGACTTGGGAGACGACTACTACATGGAACGTAGGTCTCGACTATGGTATGTTCGACCAGAGACTCACCATCAACCTTGATGGTTATATCCGCAAGACAACCGACTTGCTCAGCACAACAACCATCGCTGCAGGTCAGAACTTTGACAATGCGCTCTTGATGAATGCAGGTACATTGGAAAACAAGGGTTTTGAGGTAGCTATCACAGGTCGTCCTATCCAGACCAAGGACTGGTTTGTAGAATTGAGCGTCAACGCTGCTTACAACAAGAACGAGATTACCGAACTTGCTGGTGGTCGTGATATGATAGAGGCAGGTATGAAGGTAGGTCAGGATCAGGCTATCACCTATCATAAGGTAGGAAAGCCAGCCAACTCATTCTTGGTTTACCAGCAGGTTTACGATGAGAGCGGACGTCCAATCATGGGTTGCTACGTAGATCGTAATGGCGATGGTACAATTGACGAGAACGACAGATACTTCTATAAGAATATCGTGGCTCCTTGGACAGGCGGTTTCAGCTTCAAGGTTGCATACAAGAACTGGGATCTCGGCAGTAATTTCCGTGCAAGCTTCGGAAACTATCTCTACAATGGATACGCTGAGGGTGCAATAAATACGAAAGAAATTTGTAGTGCTAAGGGATATTACAAAAACAGCACAAAGGATATTGTAAATTTGGGCTGGACTTCATACAACTATCCTCTTACCGACTACTTCGTTCAGAATGGTAGCTTCTTGAAGTGCGACAACATCACACTGGGCTATAACTTCAACAATCTGCTGAAGGGTGGCAACTACAAGGGCATCTCTGGCCGTATCTACGCCTCATGCTCTAACGTATTTACTATCACCAAGTATAAAGGTATCGACCCTGAAGTAACATCAGGTAAGGACGACAACATCTATCCTCGTTGCCGCACATTCCTGCTCGGTCTGAACCTTAACTTCTAACATTTTAAAATAGATTTCGATATGAAACTCAATAAATTCAAAATAATTGCCCCAGCAGCAGCTCTTCTGCTTTCAGCAAGCTTGAGCTCTTGCATGGATGACTTGAACAAGGGAAACATTGACCCTACTGTTGATGCCAATCCTAATATTATGGGCTTATACAGCAAGTGCTATGCTGGTCTTATCATGGAGGGTAATGACGGTAATGCCGATTTCACTATCGACGACAATGGTAAGTCAACCCTTCTACGCAACCTGTTCAACTTCAACGAGGTACCTACCGACGAAGCTGTCTGCTGGTGGTCGGATGGCGGTATCGCAGATGTTGCCAACAATAAGTTAGATCCGGGTAATGCTACTCTGAAGAACCTCTACTATCGTCTGATGTCGAACATCTCTTACGAGAATCATTTCTTGAGCCTCGACGCAGCCAAAGAGGATAAAACTAAGTATGCAGAGGTACGTGTACTTCGTGCCTACAGCTATTTCTTGATGCTCGACTTCTTCGGAGACCCGACATTCATTGACAAGATTTCAGCAGAGACACCACGTCAGGCCCACGCTTACAACGAAAAGTTTGAGGAAGGCAAGAGCTACACTCGCGCAGAGCTTCTTCAGATGGGCCGTGAATTCCTGTTCAACTGGGTAAAGGACGAATTGCTGGCAGCAGAGCCAGACTTGCTGGCAGCAAAGCCTGAGACTGACAGCGACCCAGACTATGGTCGCATTGACAAAGGCACATGCTGGTTGCTCTTAAGCCGTCTGTACCTCAATGCTGGTACATACCTCAATAACGATGGTCAGAACAATCAATATTGGGATAAGGCTCTCGAATATGCCGAGAAGGTTATCAATTCAGACTATAAGCTCTTCGATGACAGCAAGATGTCTAATGAGGCTAAGGCTAATGGCTACAAGCCATACGACCTGCTCTTCATGGGCGACAATGGATCGAATGGTGCAAGCTGCGAGGCTCTTCTCCCATTGATGCAAGATGGAGAAAAGACTCAGGGATGGGGTGGTTCTATGTTCTATGTAGCTGCTCTTTGGGATGCTACGATGCAGACTGTTACAGGTAAGGATGCTGCCACTACTGCCAACACATGGTCAGGTATGCGTGTTCGTCCACAATTCGTAGAGAAGTTCTTCACCGATCCAAAAGTTGTTGTAAACAAGTCTGCTTCCGAAATCCGTGCTATGAACGTTGACGACCGTGCTATCCTTTGGGGTAAGGGCAACAGTGACGGCGATCGTACTTTGGAGATTGGTGCTAACGATAAGTTCGTCAAGGGTATTGCAACACCAAAATGGAATAACAACTATTCTAATGGTGGTACTCCTCACGACAGCTATAACGTAGATATAGACTACTTCCTCTTCCGTGTAGCTGAGGCTTACCTCAATGCAGCAGAGGCAGAGATGCACATCAATGGCGAGGGTTCGGCTAAGGCTAAGGGTTATATCGACGCTCTCCGCAATCGTGCCCACGCAGCCGTACGTCCTTCTTACACTCTTAACGATGTTCTTGACGAGCGTTCTCGCGAGCTTTATTGCGAGGGTCTGCGCCGTACCGACTTGATTCGTTTCAATCAGTTTGGTGGAACTCAGGCTACATACAAATGGGAGCTTAAGGGTGGTAGCACTAAAGGTACAACATTCGCTAAGACCAATAACGTATATCCTATCCCATCTTCAGAGATTCTTTCTAACAAGAACCTGACACAGATCGACGGATATAATGAGGTCAAGAACTAAAGTATAAAAGTAAAAATAGAACTATAAAAGTAAACGCAATATGAAGAATAAATATATGATGGGTGCTCTGCTTCTCGGCATCATCAGCTTATTCGCATCATGTTCGGATGACAACGACTCAAACCCAACGCTTATACAGCCTACTGAGTTTACGTTGAATACTCCTGAATATATAAATTCGACTGTTGATTTGGAAAAATCTACTGGTCTTGAGTTCACATGGTCGCAGCCTAAGTACACAGCAGACAATGCTCCTATCAATGCGACATACGAGGTGCAGGTATCTCCAACCAACACCTTCACAGTTTCTACTGATGAAGCTGCTGCAGACGAGAGTGGCGAAAAGGTTCCAGACTACGCTGTTCTTAGCAACACTACACAGAAATGCAACATTTCTGCCTCTGCTGAAGAAATGGACAAGGCATTGGTAAAGATACTTAAATGGACTGAAGGTAATGTTCCTGCCGAGCAGGAGATGTACGTTCGTGTGAACGCTTACATCCTTGAGGGCACAAGCCGTCTGAACCCTGTCGCTTCAAACTCAGTAAAGCTCAAAGTAAAGCCGTACTATATTGAACTGAAGGATGCTGTTCCAACAATGTGGTATCTTGTAGGTAACATGTTCGGCGCTAAGTGGGCTGGCAACAAGAGCATTGGAGAAGACGCACTTCCTATGTTCCTTAAGCCAAACTTCGCTTACGACAAGAAGACTGGTGCTGGTGAGATTGAATACACCAACTACTTCCTTACTGGCGATTACAACGACAAGGCCGAGTGCGACGGAGCTGGTTTCAAGATTCTGCCTCCAGACTTCAACTGGGATTACAGTATGAACGCCATACTCAATAACGAAATCAGCGCTAAAAAAGGCACAATAGAAAATCGTAATGGCGGTGGTGACGGTGGTCATATCGTTGCTTCTGAAGCCGGTTACTACACCATTACAATCAACACTGCTGACAATACAGCCAAGATGGAGAAGTACGAGGGTAATGTAACCAACTATGGTACTATCCAGATTGCAACCTCATTAGACGATTTCGCGAGCGACACTCCAATGCTTCCTTACAACACAGAGGGCGTTGAAAACCACGCTTGGTACTATGTGATGGAAGTTCCTGCCGGACAGACAGTAAGCTTCAAGTTCAAGATTGCTGGTTCTTGGGATACCAACTGGGGATATGGTGCAGCAGATGGCGCTATCAACATGTATGGTAAGTGCGAGGCTAATGGTCATAACATCGGTTTGGCAGAAGGTAAGTATGTCATCTCATTCAACGACATCACAGGTGCATTCAGCATCGTTAAATTGTAAATCACTTAAAGTATAGACAATTATGATTAAGAAAATATTATTGGGAATGACCCTGCTGATGTCTATGGTATCTTGTACCGAGGACTACACAGATTGGGGTAACCCACAGTCAAATCCTCAGGAGGAAGCTGTATCATTCGGCGACGGTAGCGTAACTCCAGTTGATGTCATCAACTTGGCTAACGTTAAGACAGAGAAGGTAAAAGTAGCGAGCATTGTTGCTCCTACTTCTTCCAACGCTGCTTATACACCTAATTATAAGATTAACTTCGACGGTCAGTCATTCGACATTGATGCTGATGGTAACATGGCAACAGCTGAATTGACAAGCTATATCGTAGATAAGTTTGGCAAGCGTCCTACAGAGCGCGACATCGATGCTACTCTTGATGCATGGGTAAGCAATGGAGCAACAGCCGTGAAGATGGCTACTTCAGAGAAGTTCCAGATTAAGGCTATTCCTGAGGCTCCAGTTATAGAAGAAGGTTACTACCTCGTAGGCAATATGTTCACAACCAAAGAGCACGATGGTTGGACTAAAGAAGCCGCAAAGGCATTCAAGCACAGCGATAAGGATGTATATGAGGATCCTGTCTTCACCGTAAGCTTCGAGACAACCAAGGCTGACCAGTACTGGAAGATTATTCCTAAGAAGAACATCGACTCTGGCGACATCTGGGCTGCCGGCGTAGTAGGTCCTAAGGTTGACGGCGACGACAGCATGACTGGTACGCTGACCAACGGTGACGCTAAGGCTGGTAAGATTGCCAAGGCTGGTAAGTATAAGCTCACCATCAACATGATGGACTACTCTTATACCTTAGAGGAGGTTAACTACGATCCATTCATCTACTTCATTGGTAGTACTGATGGTTGGGGTTCTTCAGACCAGAAACTCGCTCTCGTAGACGAGGCAAAGGGCGTATACACTGGTTATGTATATGTAGCCGATCCTAACGGAGCTGGTCTCCAGTTCAAGTTCCAACGTGTAGCTGGAAGCTGGGACAACGAAATCAATGCTCATGCATTCAACACATTCTCGGATGCTGCAACCAACGAAGGTGGAAACTTCGGCGTGAACGCTGGAGAGGGTGTCTACTACTTCGATGTTAATCTTGGAGAAGGCACCATCAAGGCAACTAAGGTTGAGACCATGGGCATCATCGGTGGCTTCAACAATTGGGGTGGCGACGCAGTCATGACTTGGAATGCTGAAGAGTATTGCTTCGAGGCTACCAATGTCGGTGTAACAGCAGATGGTTGGAAGTTCCGCATAAACGGTGGTTGGGACATCAACCTCGGTGGAAGTCTCAACAACCTGACAGCAGGTGGTGACAACATTACAGTAGCAGGCAACACAGTCAAGTTGTATCCTACAAGAAAGACATCTGACAACATCTACTGCACAGTAAAGTAAGCATCTGTTTCATCATAATAAAAATAGTATAACCAATAGGCGACTCTCGAATTCCGGGAGCCGCCTATTTTCTTTTTATCGTCATCCCTACATTTTCCCAAAAAACTTGGAAGTTACGAAGAAAAATCGTATCTTTGTCCCCGACATGTTAGACATACTTGCGAAAGCTCAGAAAAGACTATATAATTATGACTGGACTATGATGTGATTCCCCCTCTCACCAGCCACTTCGCAAAGAAGCGGTCGCTTACTAAATAGCCGTTTGGGGTCTTGCTTACCAGCTGCTTATCCACCAATGCCTTTAATGCCGTCTTCACGCTGCTCGTGGCAGGAAGATGGTGGGTGCTGATGAACTGCTGGCTCAATGGCGAAGATACCAGGCTCTCACTAGCTATAGCCAGCAACAGCATCTGCTGGTTCTCCGTAAGCCAGGCACAATAATTCTGATAAGCCATCGCCTGCTCCTCTATCAACTCCTGAATCACCTCATCCACCAACGACTTCGTTATCCCGTAAGAACCATGCTCGTAAATGCCATGCAATATCGCCTGCACATACCAGGTTACACTGCCCGACTGCTGATAGATATAAGAAAAGACGGATTCGTCTATCACCCTATGCTGAGATGACAACAGACGATTGGCAAACTTACGATAAACCGGTTCTTCGATGCAAGGCAAAGACAACACCAGCGAACTCTGGAAGAAAGGACGATTTGCCGACAGGAACATCTCCTGCATCATGTGCTGCTGACTGCCAGAAAACACGAAATATACATTCGGCAAGAACTGGATATAAGAACGGATCATCGCCTCTACCCCATCCTCCGGATAACTTAATATCTGCTGAAACTCATCTATCGCAATATAGCATCGCTTTCCCGATTGCTTCAAATACTCGAAGATTCGCTTCAAACTCTCCCTTCCCTCGCTCGGCTTCAAATCCAAAGAAAAGGTTGGAATACCGGTTAATTCATCGATCGTCAAGGTAGGTCGCCAACTGCTGAAGAATTCCTGTACCTTTCGGAGAGCAGATTGGGAAACCGTATCCAGTTTGCCGATGATTTCAGAAGCCATCAGTTGCACCATCTGCTCCAGGTTCTTGGTGGCAAAGATGTCGAGATAAAAACACTTCACCCCTTCATATTGCTCCTCCATCTGATGGAAGACATGATGTATCAAGCCCGTCTTGCCCATACGGCGAGGAGCAACAAGCGTGATATTACGCTCGTTATACAGCGTAGAAATCATCTTCTCGGTTTCTTTTTGACGGTCGCAGAAATACTCGGCGCCTTTATAACCATATACTACAAAAGGATTGTTCAATGTTGCCATATTATTGCTTTTATCTTATTGTTTTCGTTACACTTACGACCATTGCGCTTTTTACGCAACGCAAATTACGCAATAAAAAACGAGATAGCCAAATGTTTTCTAGTTTTTTAATAATAATTATCTCCTAAAGCCGTATCTGATGCGCAGACAATGAAAGCAAGAATGCAAACGATTGCACAAATAATTTGATTGATTTACTGCTTATTTACGCATACCTATTGGATTTAATCGTAACTTTGCGGCGGGCAAAGGTAAGCCGAACGAATGGCTAAACTACTACCCCATGAACAAAATAAATGAAACAACTAACTCTTGAATTATGAAGAAAATATTCACTACTCTTGCAGCCGTATTGGCAAGCGTAAATATGTTCGCACAGGGTTGGCCAGCCAACCATAGCGGCGTGATGCTCCAGGGATTCTACTGGGATTCCTACTTCGACTCAAAATGGACCAACCTCGAAGCACAGGCTCCTGAACTGAGTCAGTATTTCAACCTCGTATGGATTCCGCAGAGCGCCAACTGTGGCGGAGATAAATCAATGGGTTACGACGACTTCTACTGGTTTACCAACTACAACAGCTCTTTCGGAAACGAAAAGGAACTCCGCAGCCTCATCAAAACTTTTAAATCCAACGGCATCGGAACCATCGCCGACGTGGTTATCAACCATCGCAAAAATGTATCCAACTGGGTGGATTTCCCTGTGGAAACCTACAAGGGCGTAACTTACGAGATGAAATCCACAGACATCTGCGCCAACGATGACGGAGGCAAAACCAAGAAATGGGCTGACGAAAACGGCTATAAGCTCAGCAGCATTTACGATACCGGCGAAGACTGGGGCGGCATGCGCGACCTTGACCACAACAGCCAAAACGTGCAGACCATCGTAAAGGCTTATCTCGACATGCTCCTCAATGACTTCGGCTACGCTGGATTCCGTTACGACATGGTGAAGGGATACAGCGGCAAATACACGGGCATCTACAACGATGCTACCAAACCTACTTATTCCGTAGGAGAATATTGGGATGGAAACGCATCTGTAGTCAAGAACTGGCTCGAAGCTACCAAGGTTAATGATAAAATCACAAGTGCTGCCTTCGACTTCCCTATCCGCTACGTGGTGCGCGACGCCATCAAAGCCAACTGGTCGGCCGTAAAGACCGATGGTCTGATTAACGACCCGGCTTACAAGCAGTATGCCGTGACCTTCGTAGAGAATCACGATACGGAATACCGCTCAGCCGACGAACGGCAGGATCCTATCCGCAAGGATACCCTGGCTGCCAATGCATACATCCTGGCATCCTGCGGTACCCCATGCGTATTCTACAAGCACTGGATTGACTGCAAGCAGGATATCAAAGCGATGATCAACGCACGTCAACTGGCAGGCATCACCAATACAAGCAATACCTCCTTCAATGCCTACAAAGGCAATGGCTACAACGGCATCATGACCGTAGGCAAGAAAGCTTCGCTCATCGCCATCGTAGGTCCTAACGCCAACCAATTTGCTGCGCCTAATTCATACGCCGAACTTCTAAACGGCTACCACTACCGCTACTTCATGCCCAAGAAGGCTAACCTGGCTTGGGTAGATTTGGCATCAGGCGAATACGAGGGCGTACAGAAGGCAAAGCTCGTGGCTGTAAGCAACGCTGATAATGCACAGCTGGTTTACACCACCGACGGCACCGAACCTACAGCCAGCAGCAAGAAGGCAAAGAGCGGTCAGGAGATTGAGATTCCTTTCGGCGAGACAACCCTGAAGGTGGGCTTGCTGATGAATGGTGCTGTCAGCGGTATTCTTACCCGTAACTATAAGGTAGAAAAGCCTGCAGCCTTCGAGCCATACGATATTACCGTGTATGCCAACGCCGACCAGGTGGGCTGGACCAGCGGTTTCAACTTCTGGGCATGGTGCGACAGTCCTAACGAGAACCTGACCGCTTCGGGTAAATGGCCTGGCGACAAGGTTACCCAGAGCAAAGAAATTGAGGGAAAGAAGTGGTTCTATCAGACTTACAAGATCAAGAGCAAGAGCTACATGGTTTCCTTCGTATTCAGCACAGGTAAAGGTTCTCCACAGACCGTAAATTTTGCAAATATAAATAAGGATACTTACCTGGAGATTCAGAACGAGAAGGATGGTGCGAAGTATAAGATTAAGGATGTTACAGCCAACATGCCATCTACCGGCATCAGCCATCCTATCATCGACAACAACGCCCAGAACGACCCATCCTGGTACACCCTGAGCGGTATGAAGATGATGAAGAAGCCATCACAGGCTGGTATCTATATTCATCAGGGCAAAAAGGTAATTATAAAATAAAGAATCAAACCTGATATTTTAAAGTTACGGCAGAATACAATAAATAGATTTTAGGTTAGGCAAATAATTTTATTAGTTAGTTGGTTTTAGGTTTAAAAGAGGTATTCCCCAAAAGTATTTTCGGGCAATACCTCTTTTGCTATTGTATTAAGATCTGAGCCATTTCATTCGTAAACTTAATTACTGCTCATTCTACTCTGTCTTTCATCTAAATATTTGGAGTAAAAATAGAAAAATCGTAACTTTGCAAAAGGTTTGAATGGGTCATTCAAGCCGAAAAGAAAAGTGGCATTGAAAATCTCTGCGAAAAGGAGTGAGTTTCTCAGATTTAATTTGTATCTTTGCCATGTCATATCAGAGTTTTGCTTGTTTATTTTTGCAACACTAAGATAAGTGAATTCTTCGACATGACAAAAACATGGGCAACTTTTTGTTGCTCAGGAACTTAAAAAGTTTAATTTACAATAGTGTTGCGGAATTAAGGACCACCTCTTCTAAACCAATCGGCATAGAGTAAAATCCATTAATACATATTAATAAATACAATTATGAAAGCTACAAGAATCATCACAACAGTGTTTATTGCGCTTGCCTCACTTGCCGCCAATGCACAGGAAGGAGCATGGAACGGCGAACTAAACATAATGGGAACTAAGTTGCCTTTAGTATTCAACTTCTCTGGCGACGGCTGCACCATGGATTCGCCTTCGCAAGGTGCTAAAGGAATACCAGCCGAGAAGACTATTAAGGACGATGGTACAATAAAGGTTTCGGTTGCGATGATTGGAGCCACATTTGAAGGAAAGATGGAGAATGGCGAAATTAAAGGTACATACACCCAAAATGGTTTCCCCATACCTCTTACACTAAAGCCCGGCAAACTTATAGTTAAACGTCCGCAAACTCCGGTTGCTCCGTTCCCATATAAGGAAGAGAACATAAGCTTCACAAATGCAGGATACACTTTCAACGGTACCCTCACCCTACCACAAAACTATTCTAAGCAGACTCCCGTAGTGCTGATGGTTACTGGTAGCGGACAGCAGAACCGTGACGAAGAACTGTTTGAACATAAACCCTTTGCCGTAATTGCAGATGCATTAGCCCGTCAAGGCATTGCTTCCTTACGTTATGACGACCGTGGTTGGAATGACAAGAATATAGACTTCTACCAATTCACAACAGCCGATTTCCTCCAAGATGCCGCATCTGCCTTACCTTTATTGCGCAAGCGTTTCAACAAGGTTGGAATATTAGGACATAGCGAGGGCGGCACAATAGCCATGATGCTTGCAGCTGAAGGCAAAGCCGACTTCATTGTATCGCTCGCTGGCATGGCTATATCTGGTAAAGAAACTCTCGTGATGCAGAACCGCCAAGCTATGTCTGCCATAAATTTGCCTAAGGATATGGTTGATTCCTACTGCAAAAACATATCAAATATTCTCAACGAGATTGCAAATGGCAAGAAGACAAGTGAGATAACCATCGACGGAGTGCCAGACAACTTAAAGCCTATCCTAAAAAGATCATTAGAGCAAGCCAACTCGCCATACATACGCCATTTCATAACTATAGATGCTGGCAAGCAGTTGTCCAAGATTAAATGCCCAGTGTTGGCACTTAACGGCACAAAAGACACTCAAGTGGACTGCGCCGCCAATACAACTATACTTGAAACAGGACTCTCCAACTGCAAGCACACTATAAAGAAGATTGATGGTGTAAACCATCTGTTCCAGCATTGCTCAACTGGCAGCGTTGTGGAATATCAGCAAATAGAAGAAACTATTGCTCCAGAAGTGCTGGAGACAATAACCAAGTGGATTAACGAACTGTAATAATAATTATAAGTGGGTCGGGCGAAGTGCGCTCGACCCAAACTGTCTATACCTATTAAAAACATTTTTCCTTTTTCATGTAGCAAACCATTCCAACCCTTAGTCTAAAGAGTAAAGGAAATACCAAATAAGACATAAATTATGAAAGAAAACGAACAACAATTCACCGACATTGTTCGTCGCAACCGTAGCACCATATATACCGTGTGGCACTGAACTAATGTTGACAGCCACAATAGTCATGAGCATATGGTTATTAATAGAAATAGGCTTTCATCTCATTGCCATAAATGCCGATACTGGCATGTGGTTTGTGTTCTATGGTGGTGGCACAGGAGCCTTCATTGGTGTAGTTGCTGCATGGTGGATATACCGAAAGATGCAAAAGACCAATGACGAAATGATAAAGCAGATTGAGGAAATCAGCAAAGAATAAATAATCCTTTGTTTCATCATCGAAACAACAATATTCAATAGGCGACTCTCCATTCCGGAGTCGCCTATTTTTCTTTATCATCATCCCTATATTTTTCCCAAAAACCTTGAAAGTTACGAGGAAAAGTCGTAACTTTGCAGAAGAAAAGCTGCACTCGGCAAATTGAAAGCAAGCTTTCTTTGCGCTCGTTTGCATTTTCTTTGCAGATTGAAGCTAACAATCTTCTATATGAAACAAGAAATTGAACAAAAAGAATTAGGCATGAGGAACTTCCAAGATTATCCATCTTTGTTGAGACAAATCAAGCATCGTGTTTCTTTTGCCCAACAGAAAGCCATGTACGCAGCAAACGAAGAGTTGCTCCGTATGAATTGGGACATCGGTGAAATGCTTACCAAAAGCCAAAAGGCTGATGGTTGGGGCAAGAAGACTCTACAGCGCCTAGCTGTAGATCTTAAGAATGAGTATCCTGAAAGGAAAGGATTCTCCGTAAGAAACATGCAGTGCATGATGCAGTTCTATAATGAGTACAACAAGGAGTTGACCATGGTTAAAGTTGGACATTTTTCAATTGCGCAACCGCTGGTTGCGCAATTGAAAAATAATGTAAACACATTACCCATCAAACACTTAAATTGGACTCATAACATAATTTTACTCCAACGAGTTAAAGACCTCAAAGCTCGCTATTGGTATATGGTACAATGCATTAAAGGGCATTGGAGCAAAGACTATCTTGCAGAAACCATCAAACTCGATTATTATGGCAAGCATGGCGCTCTCGCCAATAACTTCGACACAACGCTCCCTGCTACAGAGGCACTAGAGGTTAAATCATTGTTGAAAGACCCTTATATTTTCGACATGCTCACTTTCACCGACCAATATGACGAAAGAGACATCGAGATTGGGCTCATCAAACATATCGAAAAATTCTTGGTCGAAATGGGAGCTGGCTTCGCTTTTATGGGAAGACAATATCACATTGAGGTCTCAGGTGACGACTATTATATCGATATGCTGATGTATAATACCTTTATGCACAGGTATTTAGTTATAGAATTGAAAGCCACAGACTTCATGCCCGAATACATCGGTAAGCTCAATTTCTATTGCTCTGCCATAGATGACACGCTTTGCAGAGAAGGCGACAACAAGACTATCGGCCTGCTTCTCTGCAAGACCAAAGACAGAATAAAAGCAGAATATGCACTTCGTGATATACAGAAGCCAATTGGTGTATCCGACTATGAATTAGGTCAAGCTCTGCCGAAAGATTTTCGCAGCAGCCTTCCTTCCATTGAAGAAATCGAAAAGGGACTCAACGAATGGAATCAAGAATAACATCCAATAGGCGGCTCTCTATTCCGAGAGTCGCCTATTTTTCTTTATCCCCATCCCTACATTTTTCCCTAAAACTTTGGAAGTTACAAGGAAAAGTCGTATCTTTGCGGCAAATTAGAAATAACATTAAAGTAAAGCAATATGGATGTAGCTATAAATAAAATAACAACAACAATAACTGTTCCGCAAGTTGACTTCAACTTATTAAAGGAACTGGCAAAGAAGTTTGGCTGGGTTATTCAAACCGAAAAGAAAAGTGGAATTGAAGAAGCCATGGAAGATGTTAAAGCTGGCAGAGTATATCATGCAAAAGATGCTCACGACTTGATCAAACAGTGCTTACAATGAAATACTCTATTGACTTTACAAACAAATTTAAAAAGTCTCTTCGAAAAGGAGTAAAACGTGGTCTAAATCCAGTTCTCATTGAAAAAGCAGTAGAGAAATTAGCCAATGAGGGTAAACTACCACCATCATATAAATCACATAAACTTCATGGAAACTTTGAAGGTATATGGGAATGCCATATAACCCCTGATTGGTTGATGCTATGGGAACAAAACGACGAAAAACTAACGCTGCTGTTCCTCAACAATGGAACCCATAGCGATTTGTTTTGACAATAATATATTGAACTTTCGTAAGGGAGGAAAAGAATATGGATAGTTTGAAGGCTTATCGTGATATCAAAAATTCTATAGATACGGCTTTAGAACAAGTATCAACGGCCACAGAACTTCCACTGGAGGAAATTCAGAAAATGAGGAAATGAGGAATATCCTTCTCTGCCCAGATATATTTTTCTCCCTGCCCACGCAAGAATTTTTCCGTGGGCAGGGAAAAATAAAAGTGGGTACAGGGACGGAAAAAATGAAACCAAATTCCTCGAAAATTACAGACGGACGAAGAAGCGCTTCTTTGCAACTTAACGATGCGATTCGTTAGAGCTTATAATGTGCTTTCTTTGAGGAATTAGTCTTTCATACAACCGATAGGAACCACAAATACACCATCTTTTCTTCGATAAGCAAAATCGCCTGTTCCCGTGAGTACCATCATGAAGGAAGGCTCATTCATTTTTTCTGTATTAATTTTGCCTGCAAGAGTTAGAAGATTTGCAGCACCCTCGTTGATGAGTTTATCGCCACCTAATTTTACTTCAACAAGTCCATATTTTCCATTGCGCAGATGCACCACGGCATCACATTCCAACCTGTCCTACGTCATGACGATGGTCAACTTCAAATCTGATGGCATCCCAAAGTTTGGGTGCCAGTTGCCATTCATCAATAAGCCTTGGCGTTTCGCCCTCCAATAAAACAGAAGCATCTATCTCTGCCATCTGTAGATTGGTTTCCAATGAGGCAGGATTATCCATATACAGGATACTATTGGCCTGCTGTTCGGCGGTGGTAGTTTTTCCACACCATTTGGGACCTTCTATCAAAATAGCTCCCTTGCTTGCCAATTTCTTTGCCAGCATTTGGTCTGCAATTCTATGTTTGTATTCCATATTTCAAATATTTGTTGATTCGCATGCAAAGATACAACTTTTTTTCAATATTTCCTCAGTTGGCTGGATTTTATTTCCTCAGTTGGCCGAATTTCGTTTCCTCAGTTGGCTGAATTTCGTTTCCTCAGTTGGCTGAATAATACCTCAAAGCGGAAATAGGTGAGCCCAAGATACTATGGATATAAGTCAAAATGTCAGTCATCATGTAGATGTAATTCCACTTTATGCCATGAGCAATTTGAGCAAACGTTTGCACGGTTTATTCACTTGATTTGCATCAATTAATGATACAGGCTAATCAAAATTATCGTAACTTTGCCACCGTAATAACAATACAAACCTACGATAAAAATAGATTAACAAGCAAAAGTATATTAACATGAAGAAATTATATTTCACCCCTCCTCGCCACAATGGCACTTACTCTCGGAGCTTGTTCAAGTAGCAACGACCCTGATATTCCAGAGCCAACTCCTACTCCTACCCCAACTCCTGAGCCTGAGCCTGAGCCAGAACCTGGTCTCACTTCACAAGGTTGGGCAAACGACTATAGCGGTGTGATGCTGCAAGGATTCTCATGGGATTCTTATAATGAGTCACAATGGAAGGTCTTAGCCAACCAAGTTGATGACCTGAAAGGCTACATTGATCTTGTATGGCTTCCACAAAGTGGAAAATGTATCGAAACCACCCAGGTGATGGGCTATATGCCATATTATTATTTCAATCAGAACTCATCATTCGGATCTGAGGCTGAACTCAGAAATCTGATTACCAAGTTTAAAGCCGCTAACATAGGCGCAATAGCTGATGTAGTGGTCAACCACCGTAATACGGATGGCTGGTATAATTTCCCTGCTGAAACATACAAGGGTGTGACTTACCAGATGCAACCTACAGACATCTGCAAGAACGATGATGGTGGAGAAACTGCTACACATGCAGCCAAAGATGGTGTAAGCCTCAGCCAGAACTATGATGAAGGTACAGACTTCGGAGGTTGCCGTGATATTGACCATAAAAGCGAAAATGTGCAGAAGGTAATCAAAGCGTATCTGAAATATCTGAAGGATGATTTAGGTTACACTGGTTTCCGCTATGATATGGTGAAAGGTTTCGATGGCAGCCATGTTGCCGACTATAATGATGCCACAGGTGTAGAATACTCTGTAGGTGAATACTGGGATGGTAACGACAAAATAGAAAGTTGGATAAACAGAACCAACAAGAAGAGCGCAGCCTTCGACTTCCAGTTCCGTTATAACGTACGCGATGCCGTAAACGGAGCGGCTAACGGAAAGGTGACAACATCTTCAGACTGGTCAAAGCTCAACAGTAATGACAATCTTATGCACGATGCCAATTATCGTCGTTATGCGGTTACTTTTGTAGAAAATCATGATACACAGAAACGCTCTGAATCAGAACAGAACGACCCTCTGCGCAAAGATACCATAGCAGCCAATGCCTATATGCTCGCCATGCCAGGCACACCATGTATCTTCCAGCCACACTGGAATGCTTATAAGTCTGAGATAAAGGAGATGATTGCAGCCCGCAAATATGCAGGCATCACTAATATGAGCAATTATGCCAACAAGCAGAGCAAGAAAACTCTTTATGTGAACGAGGTTACTGGTACTAAGCACAAACTTCTTGTGGCTGTAGGTAATGATGCTGATAAATATGCAGGAGAAACAGGCTATACAAAGATTCTTTCTGGTAAACACTATGCCTATTTCCTCTCTAATGATGCAGAAACCTCTTGGACCGACATGCCTTCTGGCTCATACGAGGACGGTTTCAAGACCACACTTACTGCAGTCAGCCAGACAGAGGGAGCTAAATTGGTTTATACCTTGGATGGTTCAGATCCTACTTCGAAGAGCACAACAGTAGAAAGTGGTAAGAAAATCAGCATCAATGGTACTTGTACCTTGAAGGTTGGATTGCTTGTGAATGGTGAAGTAAGAAATATCGCCACACATCAATATACGATTGAGAAGTTCAAGGCATATAAATTTATGGTTTATGTGAATGCCGATGCTGTGAAATGGAATCCATTATACTGCTATACATGGAAGAAAGCAGCATCTGTTGAATGGCCTGGTGAAAAGATGACAGAAACAAAGACCATTGGTGGAAAGACATGGTACTACAAGGAAGTCAGCATTGATAATGCAACCGAGTTGGTGAATATCATATTCAGTAATGGTACAGATAAGCCGCAGACTGTAGATATAACAGGTCTCACCAGTACGGCTTACTTTGAAATCGAAGCATCCAAGGAAGGAAAAAAATATAAAGTGAAGGATGTTACAGCAGAATATAACAAATAGAGTTTAGTTTAGGCATACAATTTTTATTAGTTAGTTGGTTTTGTTTTAGGTTTAAAAGAGGTATTCCCAAAAAGCGTTTTCGGGCAATACCTCTTTTGCTATTTTATAAAGTCTCAGAAACCGCATTAAGCAAGGTTGCCCAAGCCTTGGG
>ENA-OPKX01000138-OPKX01000138.1-human-gut-metagenome-genome-assembly--contig:-NODE-138-length-22269-cov-3.989961_pt1 | contig 22269 bp, 16 predicted proteins | sample MGYA00241791_ERZ501709 | MGnify/ENA primary metagenome ERZ501709 (study PRJEB25962, sample SAMEA2042091) | human gut metagenome | biome: human gut; feature: human-associated habitat; material: faeces...
TCATTGTCACTTCTGTTTGTTCCTAAGTGACAACCTTTTTCAGGGAAGTACATTGATTAAATTACTGATAATTGAGTATCAGGCTTATGTTACTCAAGTAGAACTGGTTCATCGTGACGTAGAGCTCATGGATGGACTGAATTACGTGTTTGTAGGATTGAGACACGCAGGAAAATCGTATCTGATGTATCAGCGCATAGCACAACTGCTGGAACAGGGGCATAAGCGGGAGGAAATCCTGTACTTCAACTTCGAGGATGACCGTATTGACTCCTTGGATGTGACCGACCTTGACCTGATAAAAACCTGTTATGAAGAAATGTATGACAGTCGTCCTATCTTCTTCCTCGACGAGGTTCAGCTGGTAGATAGATGGGAAAAGTTTGCCCGCAGGTTAGCAGATCAGAAATATCAGGTTTACATCACGGGTAGTAATGCCAAGATGTTGAGCAGCGAGATAGCGACAACACTCGGTGGCAGGTACATGATACATGAGGTGTATCCCTATTCCTTTGCCGAATATCTGAAGGCGAGCGGTATTGATGTAAAGGCAAAGAATGCCCTCTATGCTTACGCTAAGGATATTGTAAGACTCTCTAATATCTATTTCCAGCATGGAGGTTTGCCAGAGACTGTGGGGATGAAGGAGCCAAGGTCGTGGATGAGCAATCTCTTCAGTAAAATCTTCTTCGGTGATTTGGTGGCTCGATATAAGATTCGTAACGACTATGCCCTGCGAGTAATGATTCGCAAGATGGCAGAAAGCGTGAAGCAGCCATTATCTTACAGCAGAATAGCCAGTATCGTGAGTAGTACCGGAAAAAACTCAGTACGGATGCCACGATAGATTATGTCGGCTACATGGCTGACACCTGGCTCATTTTGCCGTATGAAAATTTGTTCGGAAAGTTGCAGGACAAGGAATCCAACCGCAAGTATTATTTTACGGACAATGGTTTGCTTCATCTTTTTCTTGTAGATGCAGACACTTCGTTGCTGGAAAACATAGTTGCCGTCACGCTCAGGCGGAAATATGGTGACGGCAGCTATTTCTGGAACAGCCGGAATGTCGAGGTAGATTTTGTGATTCCGGAAGAAGAATTGGCCATACAGGTTTCCTACTCTATGGCAGATCCCGATACTTTCCGGCGGGAGACAGATGGGCTGATCAAGCTTTCTTCTGTCCAGAATGTCAAGCGGATGATTGTTGTGAAAAAGGACGAGGAGGATATTGTAGAGAAGGATGGTTGCCGCATAGAGATAATCCCTCTATGGAAATGGCTGCTGGAATTCTGATAACAGACAAAAAGGCTGAACTTCGGGTGAGGAAGTCCAGCCTTTTGCTTATTTGTGATTTCGGGAAAAGCGAAGACGGCTTTTACTTGAATGCGCCAGCATCTGAATCATAGTTGTTGATGTTCTTCCGGATGTTCTTCTTCTTTCCGGAGAAGAAGTTGTAGCTGACACCCAGCATCAGCATGCGGCGATTATCCTTGATGATGTGCTGTTCCGTCTGGTTCATAATCGGATTGTCGAACGACTGGCTCTCGTACTTGGCAGGCGCAAACATCCACATGCCATAGAGCGAGAAACGCCAGGCTTCCTTCTGATAAAAAGCAGAGAATTCACTCTTAGGCTCATCCGCCTTGCGATAGTCCAAGACTGCCATCTTCGAAGGAATATTTCCCCGGTAAGATGCTCCCCAGTTTCCCTTCCGGAAGTTGATGCCATATTTGAAAGGACTCCACCAGTAGCAATGGCGACCATAGGAATTGCTGATTACCTCCCGTTCAAAACCTCCACCCACCATCAGTTTCAAAACCTCGTTCTTGAACGGCTTGAACTGAAGATAATAGCCTGTGCCATAACGCCAATAGAAACTGCCGTTTTCATAGGTAGAAACTATGCTGCGCTTGTCGTTCACCGTGGTCCAATAATAATAAGGTGTAATTACCTTGTCATTATAGATTCCATAAAGTGCTACTTGCAGGTAGAGCATCGCATCATTATAGGTGTATCTGAATATCGGTCCCCATTCCATCGTAGCCTTTACATTCGGGTTGCCCTGCTTCATCAGTCCGGGGATGACAATCGTCATGTTCTCGCTCAATGTTGAGATGGCGGGGTAATTGGTGCCGCTGGATGATAGCAGCTGCAACGAACCGTTCTTCAGCTTATAAGATAAATACAGCAACGGATGAATATAGTTGTTGTTATAGGTGAGATCCTGATAGCTCTGGGTTCTCCACGTGCTCTTAACGCCTATGCGATAGGTAAACTTGCCGATATGGTTCTGGTATTGGGCATAAACCGTATTGATCTTGATGCATGAAGAATACTTGGATGGCTCATAGCCGGAAAGGATATTGCGCACATTATAGTCGCTCCACTTGTTCCAGGTATATACTCCTGCCGACAGCTCTCCCTGCTCCCATTCTTTGGTATAATCAGCTTCTCCTATCAGGGAGTAGATGTGACTTCTGGAGTGCATGTCGTCATCGGTCAAGATGCTATCCTTGTCGGAAGTCCATTGCCGGTTGAGCATTTGCTGCCTGGTGTTGAAGTAAGAGCCGAGCAAGTCCACATCGAGTGTCTGCTTATGGGCAAACTGCTTGCTGAGATAGAGATCTACTGCTGGTTTCACGTAATCTACAATATCCTTCGTGTTTCCGAATCCATCCTGCCAAGCCTCGTTTCCTTGCGTTGCAACCTTGCTATTTCCCCGGTTGAACTTATGTGACAATTCTGGCGAAAAGGTGACCTGGAAGGTTACGTCATCTGGCTTGCTGTAAGCATACTTCAGGTTGAACTTGTTGTCGGTATAGCCAAAACGTTTGTGTAGATGGTAATCATAGACAGCCTGTTGGTCGTCAAGCGTAAAGGAATACTGGTTGTCTTCTATCCAGTCACGATAGTTTCTCACGTTGATGCTGTAATCGAAGGAAAACTGATGATTGCCCTTGTTGTACTTGAAATACACATTGTCATCGCTAAACCCTGTAGTCAAGGCACTAGACACGTCAAAACCGGTAGTATAACCCGTATCAAGCGGCTTGGTAATGATGTTCATCAAGATGCCCACATCGCCGTATCTGATAGGAGGATCTTCGTAGTATTCCACCTTCTTTATTTTGTTGGCGGCAATAGCCTTCAAGTCGTTCTCGCTCGTCATCGGCACGTTGTTGATGAGAATCTTGATGGATTTGCCGGTCATACTGGATGTCTTGCCGGTCATCGGATCGGTATAGATTCCCGGGAGTGTTCCCAGGAGATCCTGTGAATGGCGTGAGTTCCTGATCTGTTCGTCAGAGAATGTATAAGAGGCATGGTCGCCGTGGTCGATACGCAGCTTGCCCTTTACTTCCACCTTGCCCAGTTGATAGGCATTCGCCTGCATCCTCACATTTCCGATGTGGGCAATAGGTACCAGCTTGCAAATCGTCTTGTAGCCTACGAACGAAACCTTCATGAGGGCCTGCTTCTGCTGGCAGGGGATGACGAAATCGCCATTGGCGTTGCTCACGCCTCCACAGAGAAAGGAGGAATCCTTCGGGTTGAGCAGCTGGATATTGGCGAATTCTACAGGAAGATTGTGATTGTCTATCAGTCTGCCTATCAGCTTGCGCTCGCTCTTGCGTATGCATTCTACCGTGATGAGGCTGTCACCTACGGTCATCTGCATCGGATAGAAACCGATTACCTTGCGGATGGCATCGGGAATATTGGCTGTCTTCACGTTCTGGGTAACTGTGAAATCCTCCAGTTCGTTGTAGATGAAGCTGATTTTGTAGCGCTTGGAAGCCTTGTCGAGGTCGATGAGGACGTCCGACATGCTGCGGTCGTGATAGTTGCGCTGGATGTGCTGTGCGCTCATCGCCAGGGCGAACGTGCACAGCAGGAATATGATGGCTGAAAATCTTCTCATAATGATACTTTTGAACTTTGAGCTTTTAACTTTGAACTTTATGATTATTTGAGAGTCGATAATATTATGCTTACTTTTGATAAGCTTGTTATTTTACAATCAGCTCGTTTTGTTGCAATTCGATGTTTACATTCTCGAATTGGTTCAGTTCTTTTACGATGTTCTCGATGCTCGAATGACTGTTCCATTCGTAATAGAGGCGGAGGGTCTTGTCCTCGTTATTCTCAAACTTCACTTGTAAATCATAATAAGAAGCAATCTCTGAAATCATCTGCTCGAAAGCCACATTCTCGAAAGTCTTGTGAATGGCTGGCTTTTCTGGTTTCGGATGAGTCAGGGAATCCTTTGCTGCTACCTGCTTTGCGGAATCTGATTTTATGACTTCCGGATGAGTATCTGCGGTTACCTGGATTGGTTCCTGGCTGCGCTTGATGTAAGTATGGATTGCGGCAAAGGCAATACCCGAAATCAAGACAAAGCCGGCGATGGATGCTGCCAGTTTACGCCAGGAAGTTATAGGATGGGATGCGCCTGCTTCCTGAGCAATAGGATGGGATTCTTCTTGAACAATAGGATGAGTTGCTTCTTCCTGAAGTTGATGCTCCTGGCTGAATTTCTCCCATTCCTCATCTATATTAGGAGAAGAGTTACCCAGAGAAGAGTCAGAAGAAAGAGCATCATCAGGCGAATGAGAAATAAAAGCCTGAGTGTTTAAATTCTGCTGAAGGAGGGCAGAATCTACTTCCACCATCGTCTGATAGAGTTTTCGGCATTCCTCATCCTGCAATATTTCACGAATCTCCTCATCAGAATACTTCTCCTGATGGTCGATGATATCCAGTATTTTTTCAAACTTGTCCATAATAAATCTGCTAAGGGTTAAACTTTTGCTTTAATTTTCTGATGCCTTGCGCCAGATGCTTATAAACTGCCACTTCGCTGATGCCCAATTCCGTAGCAATCTCCCGATATTTCAGTTTCTGCCGAAAACGGAGATCGAGTACCTTGCGGGTTTGTGGCGTGAGTTCAGTATCCATATAAGCCAAAATTGCCTCGTACTTTTCGGTCTCCTTGTCTATTTCGGCAATCGTCGCTTCCAGGGGAGCTATCGAAGGCGAAGTATCGGCTTTCAGGAGGTGAAGAACACGGTCTTTCATCTTCTTTCGGCTCAACAGGTTGAGGCATTTATGGCGCACACACACCAGAAGATAGCTCCCGGCGTTGGCGAAAGGCAGGGGCGAATTGCTGGCTATTGTCTCGTTATCAAGACCCAGTTGAGTCTTTCCGTCGAGCACATCGGCAAAGACTTCGCTCACCACATCCTTGCTGGCTGCATCATCCTTCAGAAGTACCCTGGCCAATTGGTACATCCTCAGATAATGCTGCCGGAAGAGCTGTTCTATCGTTTCTTTGTTTATTTGCATTACTTTATTTTCTTTTGCCTATATTACAATCGAATTTTAATTTTCCTAACCCTTAGCAGAATATTTTTTAATGCAAATTTTTAAAACGTCAAAATTACCCTATCGGACTTGCTCCTTCTTCAGATGCTTATACAGCCACAGGAAGGCGGGGATGAGGAAGAGATCTGCCATGACCCACGCTACAGGGTCGCCGAAGCAGACACCTGTCCACGCCAGGGCTGGTACCAGCCAGAGACTCACACCACATCTCGCTATCATTTCCATTACGCCACTCAGCATCGAGAGATTGCTGTAACCCAGGCCCTGGATGCTGTAGCGCAGGATGGTGAGCAAGCCCAGACAAGGATAGAAATAGTTGGCTATGCGCATAAACTGGGCAGCGTAAGTCACCACCTCCGCCTCGCCCTTATCCACGAAGAGCATCATCATCTCGTCGGCAAACGGATAGATGAGCAGGAAGGTGAAGACGAAATAAACCAGCATCATCCTGATGGAAGCCCTTACGCCCTGCCCGATTCTATCCAACTTCCTGGCTCCCAGGTTCTGACCGCAATAGGTAGCCATCGCCACTCCGATATTCTCGAATACGCAGGTAAAGAGATATTTGATGCGCATAGAGGCTGTAAATGCAGCCACATAAACCGTTCCCAGAGCGTTGTTGGCACTCTGCAGCATAATAAGACCAATGGCGGTAATGGAGAACTGCAATCCCATCGGAACGCCGTTGTTCAGCAGAATGCTTATCTTCTTATTATCGAATTTTCTTTCTTCTCCCTTCGGAATCAGAATCTGCATTTTCTTCTTGATAAACCAGATACAGAGCAGCACGGAGATTCCCTGTGAAAGCCAAGTGGCAATACCTGCTCCCTCTACGCCTAACCCCATACCGAGAATCAGAATGGCATCAAGAATAATGTTGATAACGGAAGCGGTAATGAGGAAATAGAAAGGCTGTTTCGAGTTGCCCAGGGCGCGGATCTGACCGGAAAGCAGATTGTAGCCTATGGTGAAAGGAATTGCCGCAAACTGCAGCATCAGGAAGATGTAGGCATCATCGAACACCTCCTTCGGCGTATTCACCAGATGCAGAATCTTTCCGCAGAAGATGCAGGAAAGAAAGGTGATGACCACGGCAAACACCACGGCGATGCGGATGCTGTTGCTCACGTAAGCCCGCATCTTGGCATAATCCTTGGCGCCGAAAGCCTGGGCGATAGGGATGGCAAAACCGGCACAGGAGCCGTTGCAGAAGCCCATGATGAGAAACATGATGGAGCTGGATGCGCCTACTGCCGCAAGTGCTCCCACGCCAATCCATCTTCCCACGATGGCGGCATCGATGATGAGATACATCTGCTGAAGAATGTAACCCAAGATAAGTGGAATCGCAAATTTGATGATGGCTCGCAAGGGCGAACCAACAGTCATGTCGTTAGTTGAGTGCATCTCCTATTTTCTGTTTGATTTCTGCCATTTTGTTGCGACGCTCGATGGAGAACGTATCCCCGTGGGCTTCCACATAATCGAAGAGCATGAAAGCCTTGTTCAGGAGCTCATCTCTTGCAGGCTGTCCCACGGTATCAGCCTCGTGATAATAGAGTTCGGCAAGCATGTCCATCTTGGAGAGTCGCTTCTCCTCGTCGGCAATTCCTGCCATCGCCTTCATCACATCCTCGATGGTGGCGATGCTGTAGAAGGCGTAGGGACCTACGTATTGATTGTAGAGCTCCCTGATCTTCTCACGTCTCACCTCCACCTCTTTCTTTTCGAGCATTCTTTCGAGTGCCGCCATAAACTCGCGGATCAACCGCTGGATATAATCTCGTTGTAACATATTTTTTTATTTTGTTGTTATTGTTGCGTTATCTAATAGACTCATTGGTATTGCCATGACTAAGGCAAAGTTCAGGGAGTATTGTGAGAAGAGTTCCTAGAAACTCTCCTCTACCCCGTACAATGGAACATTCTTCATCCACTCTTGCTCCTTGTATGGCGACATGGAGAAGCGGATGGCTCGCAAGTCGGGATGGGCGTCAAAGAAGGCGCGAAGTGACTTGGAACGCAGGTTCTCTTCCGCTTTTACCTCTATCGGAGTTATCACCCCTTGGTGCTGGGCAAGGAAGTCTATCTCCAAGCGAGCGTCTTCCCTACTATAATAATAGGTGTAAATGTCCTGTTGACATAATAGCTGGGTAAGGACGTAGTTTTCCGTGAACGCCCCCTTGCTCTCCGTCATGGCTTTGTTGGAAATGAGCATTTGGGCAGGTTCCATCTCGCTCAGCGCACCCAGGAGTCCGACATCCAGGAGAAACAGCTTGAAGGCATTGAGGTCTTCGTAAAACTTCAAAGGCATTCCAACTTCTCTTACTCGGGAAATGCGATAGGTGAGACCTGCATCCACCAGCCATTGTATTGCCATCTCAAAATCCTTGGCTCGTGCTCCGCTTCTCACCGCTCCATAGATGAACTTCTTGTTTTCCTTGGCAAGCTGGGAAGGGATGGATTGCCAAACCATGCTGATGCGAGTGGCTTCATTTGGGCTGACATGCTTCGACATGTCACTACGATAAATGGTGAGAATGTTGTTCTGAACCTGTCTGACAAGATTTGCATCGTTAGTTGCAAGATAAGTTTTCACAGCCTCAGGCATTCCCCCTACAAAATAATATTCTCTTAATATCTTGATGAGTTTATCATGAAGTAATGTGATGGTCTTCCAGTCTTTACTTTTCAATATGTTCAGCAACTGTTCTTCGTCTTTTGCCATAAGAAACTCTTCGAAAGACATAGGGTAGAGTCGAATGATATCAACCTTTCCCACTGGGGCGGATTCTCCTTGGTGCATGGCAACGCCTAAAAGTGAACCTGCTACAGCCACATGGTATTCTGGTGCATTTTCACAGAAATACTTCAGCGAGGAAAGTCCCTTGTGAAGTTCTTGTATTTCATCCAGAATGATAAGCGTTTTGCCAGGGATTATAGGCTGTTTGCTAATGGCTCCGATAACCATTAGGACTCGCTTCATATCATAATCTTCTGCAAATATGTTGGCAATCTCAGAGTTTCCATCACAGTTGATGTAGGCAACGTGGTCATATTCCTGTTTTCCAAACTCCTGGAGGATATAAGTCTTGCCTACTTGTCTTGCTCCTGATAAGATTAAGGGCTTTCTGTAAAGGCTCTCTTTCCATGCTTTTAATTGTTCTATGATCGTTCTTTTCATCCTTACATACATTTTGAAGTTGTTAATGATGTTAATAACTTGCTGTTATGATGTTTAAACAGCTCTGTCGGTTGCAAAGATACACTTTTTTACACGATCTTCCAAATGTTTACAACACTTTTTTACACGAACTTTCCGCACGAACATACACTTTTTTACACGAACTTTGTCTTATACGTGAAAAAGTTGTCACCTTTTTCCTTTATTCATCATTATTGAGCCCTTCCACATACTCCCACAGTTTCTTGTAGAAAGGATGTTTCGTCATCGTGTCCTTGTTGCCCAGGATGATGAGCTTCATGCGGGCTCTCGTCATCGCCACGTTCATGCGGCGGAGGTCTTTCAGGAATCCGATCTGACCTTCATCATTCGAACGCACCAGGGAGATGAGGATCACATCGCGCTCCTGTCCCTGGAAACCATCTACCGTGTTTACGCTGATGAGACGGCGGTAAGGCTTGAAGAACTCATACTTCTTGATGAGCTTCTTCAGATACTGCACCTGGGCACGGTAAGGCGAAATGATGCCCACGTCGACACTATCACCCAACACACGTTGCTTGCCTATCTTCGTAAAGTATTCAGCTAAGGTCAGGAGGGTAAGTTCAGCTTCCGCCTTGTTAATGCGGCCGTAACTTTCGCCCACAAACTGCTCCTTGTAAAGTGAAGAGTGATGAGTGATGAGTGAAGAATTCTCTTGTCCTTCACTTAATTCCCCTTTGTTTTTGTTAGAAACATCATCAGAAGAGCTATTGAATTCTTCACTCTTCACTCTTCGTTCTTCACTTAATTCCCCCGTATCAATCCACGTTATCGGATGGTCGTAATCGAGAATGCTACGATATTTGATTTGCGGCGCACTCTCCACCTGACCTCCATAAAACCAGTCGCTGGAGAATCGCATGATATCCTCGTTCATGCGGTACTGGATTTTCAGCAGGGTCACTACCTCAGGCTTGTTTTCTGCAATACGCTCCATCAGGGTTTTGCCCAGTCCAGCTCTCAACGCAGCGATACTCTTCACCGTAGGCGGCAACTGACAATGGTCGCCCGCCAGAATCACCCGGCTGGCTCTTCTCATCGGAATCCAGCAAGCTGCCTCAAGCGCCTGTGCAGCCTCGTCGATAAAGAGGGTGCCGAACTTCATGCCTTCCAGCAGACGATGAGCGGAACCCACAAGCGTACAGGCGATGACACGTGCCTCGCCAAAGAGTTCTGCATTAATACGGATTTCTATCTCGGCAGCACGGCTTCTCAGTCTGTCCATCTTCTGATGAAAACTCTCGCTTCCTTTCTTGCGGTTGGAGCGCAATTCGCGGATAGCCTTGCGTATCGCCCAGAGTTGCGGATAGTCAGGATGGCTTTCAAAACGACGCTCATAGGTAAAACCGAGCATCTTGTCGTTGACCCTTGTCGGATTGCCGATACGAAGCACGTTGATGCCTCTATCCACGAGTTTCTCTGAAATCCAATCCACCGCCATATTACTCTGTGCACACACTAATACCTGGCTCTCCCTCATCAGGGTTTCATTAATGGCTTCTACCAGAGTCGTCGTCTTTCCCGTTCCCGGAGGACCATGCACGATGGCCACATCCTTTGCCCAGAGCACCTCGTTCACGGCTTTTTCCTGGGTAGGATTAAGCCAAGGGAACTTCATGGGTTCAAAGGAGAACCTGCCTGCTTTCTGATGAGAATAGAAAAGGTCTCGCAGATAAGCCAGACGGTTATTCTTTGCCTTCATCGTACGGTCGAGCGCTTCAAACATCAGTTTGTAACTCGTTTCATCGAAGGACAACTGCACGCCGATAGATTCTTCTGTCTGCAAGTCGAGCAAGGAAACAGAATCAGGCACATTAATCACCATTCTGTCACCATCCACATAGCTGACCGTACCGGTAAAGGAGAAATATTTAAGTGAAGAGTGATGAGTGAAGAGTGAAGAATTCTCTTGTCCTTCACTTAAATTCCCTTTGTTTTTGTTAGAAACATCATCTGAAGAGCTATTGAATTCTTCACTCTTCACGCTTCGTTCTTCGCTTTTAAAGAACATGACAGGTCGTCCGAACTCAAAATTGTGGTCGATCTCTTCATCGGAGGTACGGAACACCTCTATGGATTTTTGATTGAGCGAATTATAGAAGCTTTTGCCTATACGTAGTGGAAACCAAGCGTCACCACGTTTCACCTTGCGTCGCATGCCGATTTGTTCCGTCAGTTTGCGAAAAGCCTCCTTTTCAGTATAATACTCCAACTGAAGAAGAGTGCGTTGCTGCAATAAAGCCTGTATAGGAGAAGTTTGTTCCATTTTTGATTCTTTACTTTTCAAATAAGTTATATATTTTACTTTTCATACTAAGTTATATATAGAAATAAAACGCATTTTTGTGGGAATTATTATTTGAAAGATTCGGATTTTTATGAAATAAACTTTTAAACTTTATAAAATAAGCAATGGATGTCCATGAGATAAAATGGCTTAACATCAATCGAAACGAATGCGTTAAAGTTGGTTATTTTTATCCCGAGTGTGGCTATTATCAAATCAAAAGTCGTAATTTTGCACTTGAGAGCACAAAAAACGAGAAGGTTATTTCATAAAGTCAAAGAAGCGAGATGAAGAAAACTATCATTCTAAAAAATACAACTATCGGCTATCATTCGAGCGGTCAGAATCGAATTGTAGTCCAAAATATCAACGCCTCTCTGCAAAGTGGCGAACTCACCTGTCTGATAGGTGCGAATGGTACCGGTAAATCAACCTTGCTACGTACACTCTCAGCCTTCCAACCGTCTTTGGAAGGAGACATTCTCTTATCGAAAACTTCAGAATCAGACCATCTCCTATCCGTCAGCATGTTTTCCCAAAAACAACTGGCAAAATCCATCAGCGTAGTTCTAACCGCTCAAATGGACGACATCCATCTGAAGATAGAAGAAATCATCGGCTTGGGGCGCTCTCCTTATTCTAATTTCTGGGGATCACTCTCTCAGGAAGACCAGAAGATAGTGAACGAAGCCATTCATGAAGTAGGAATCCAACACCTCAGAGGTCGCATATTCAATACTTTAAGCGATGGAGAACGCCAGAAAGTAATGATAGCCAAAGCCTTAGCCCAGCAGACCCCCATTATCCTGCTGGACGAACCAACCGCCTTTCTTGACTTTCCAAGCAAGGTGGAAACCCTCCTCATGCTCAAGCGACTGGCCCATCAACTCCAAAAGTCTATCCTCATTTCTACTCATGATGTAGAAATCGCCCTGCAACTGGCAGACAAGATTTGGCTCATGGAGAAACTTTCAGCCAATCAGGAGAAAACAGAAAATCACAACGAAGAAGATCATCATGACAAGATAGAAGCAGGCAATTCCGTCTTATCCGTAGGAACTCCCCAGGAATTGGCAGACAAGGGTGCACTCTCCCACTTCTTAGACACCCCGGAAATAACTTTCGACAAGAGAACCATGAGAATTCATTTTAGGCGAAAATAGTGCAAAAACTGACAAATAAGTGTGTTTTAACGATTAATGAACCCTTTTTAATGATTTCTATACCTATTTTATATAGGATTTTTTATATCTTTGCAACCAGATATTAACAATCAGACGAAACACTAACTTAATAAAATACCGGCAAGCATATCAATGCTCATGGTGAAAACTGCTGCCCAGAAAAAGATGTTCCATGGTGCCGACTATGTGTTCATGGCAGATATGTGGAATCCAAAGCACTTGAGTGACAGCAGACACTTGTGGGTACCTATTTCTTGGGAAAATGATGTTCCGGTGTTGAAAAAACAATAAAAAATACGGTCGCTCTGCTTGTTTCTAACTTAATTTTCATATATTTGCAGTTGCTTAGCTGAGACTACCGGCAACTTTCAACTTACAATTATTAATAACAACAAACAATATACAACTATCTATGAATTATATATTTAAAAGTATCATGATGACGCTCGTCTTGGCGCTGGTTCCTTTCATGGGAATTTCTGCCAAGAAAAAGACTGTACAGCAGAGCGACCGCCAATATTGGTGCTCGCTTGCCTATAAGATGGCGCAGCCTGTGCTCGAAAACATGGCTAAGGGCGAGTTGCAGAAGAATATGCAGACTGAGTTCAGCCCAAGTTTCGACAACCGCAACAAGAAGGTGCTCTATATGGAGTGCTTCGGCAGACTGATGGCAGGTGTGGCTCCATGGCTCACCCTTCCAGATGATGCCACAGCCGAGGGCAAGCAGCGCAAGCAGCTGCGTGAATGGGCGTTGGCTTCCTATAAGAATGCCGTTGACCCTCAGAGTCCTGACTATCTCTGCTGGGGTATCGGCGGTCAGAACCTGGTAGATGCAGCCTACATCGCCGAGAGCTTCCTCCGTGCTTACGATACACTCTGGAAGCCATTGGACGAGGTAACCAAGAAGCGCTATCTCACAGAGTTTGCCAAACTCCGCCACATCGACCCTCCTTACACCAACTGGTTGCTCTTCTCTTCAACCATCGAGAGTTTCATGGCGAAGGCGGGTGGCGATTTCGATGAATATCGCGTCAATTCTGCCTGCCGCAAGGTAGAGGAATGGTATGTAGGTGATGGCTGGTATGCCGATGGTCCTGTATTCGCTTTCGATTATTACAGCAGCTATGTGTTCCATCCTATGTATCTGGAAACTCTCCAGGCGATGGTAGATGCCAAGGTGAATTCCCGTCTCGACTATCAGAAGTACTATGACAGAGAGTTGAAGCGCTGCCAGAAGTACAGCATCGTGCTCGAAAGATTCATCTCTCCTGAGGGAACTTTCCCGGCATTCGGAAGAAGTATTCCTTACCGTATGGCTACGATGCAGCCGCTGGCTCTGATGGCATGGTATCAGACGTTGCCTAAGGATTTGAGCAACGGACAGGTACGTGCTGCCCTCACCAAGGTGCTCCATCGTATGTTCGACCAGCAGAACAACTTCAATGAGAAGGGTTATCTCTCTATCGGTTTCTGTGGAAACAGCCAGAAGAACGTTGCCGACTGGTACACCAATAATGGTTCTCTCTACATGACAACCCTCGCCTTCATGCCTCTCGGCTTGCCTGCCAACCACCCATTTTGGACAGATGCAGCACAGCCTTGGACACAGGTCAAGGCTTGGAGCAACCAGCCTTTCCCTAAGGATCACCAATGGAAGGACGAGATTGTCACCAAGGACAAGTGGTAATTTTATAATTAGAAATGACAAATGAGAAAGACGAAAAAAATGAATAAGATAATGATGATGTTGGCAGCTGCAGCCTTAGCTTTGCCTCTGAGCGCAGCACAGCCAGCAAAGAAGACCGCAAAGGTCAAGAAAATAAATAAGAAAGAAGTGAAGGCTTCCAAGAAATGGGACCACGAACAAGTAGTGGAACTCATCAAGAAGGTAAACACCTACTGGCAGACCAATAATAAGCCTGAGGTTCGTGCCTTCTGGGATAATGCTGCTTATCATACAGGCAATATGGAGGTTTACAAGATGCTCAAAGACCAGAAGATGCTCGATTACTCTATCCGTTGGGCTGAACACAACGACTGGACCGGTGCTACAGAAGCAAACCCAGCCAAGTGGAAGTACAAGCCATACGGCGAGGGTAAGGATCACGTACTCTTCGGAGACTGGCAGATCTGCTTCCAGACCTACATCGACCTCTACAACATCGAGGCTGCCAAGGGCAATGCCGCAGCATCAGAATATATGGTGAAGCGTGCCAAGGAGGTGATGCACTATGAGGCTTACTCTGAGCCAACAGATTACTGGTGGTGGAGCGATGCCCTCTACATGGTGATGCCTGTGATGACCAAGATGTACAAGTTGACGGGCGATACCAAGTATCTCGACAAGCTTTACGATAACCTCCTCACCACCGATGAGATTATGCTCGACAAGGAGACCAACCTCTACTTCCGTGACGGCAAGTATGTCTATCCTAAGCACAAGAGTGCAAACGGAAAGAAAGACTTCTGGGCTCGTGGCGACGGATGGGTTCTTGCCGGTCTGGCAAAGGTGCTCCAGGATATGCCTAAGGACTACAAGCACTACCCGTTCTTCGTAGATAAATTCCAGAAATTAGCTAAGGCTGTGGCAGAAATCCAGCAGCCAGAGGGTTACTGGACCCGTTCTATGATGGACCCAGAACATGCTCCAGGTCCTGAAACCAGCGGTACTGCCTTCTTTACCTATGGTATGCTTTGGGGTGTAAACAACGGATTCTTAGTCAAGAAAGAATACAAGAAGACCATCGAACGCGCCTGGACCTATCTCACAGAGACCGCCGTTCAGCAAGATGGCAAGGTGGGATATGTTCAGCCTATCGGCGAGCGTGCCATCCCAGGACAAACCGTTGATGCTAATTCTCAGGCTAACTTCGGAGTGGGCGCTATGCTCCTCGTAGCTTGCGAATACGACAAGTATCTGGCTACGAAATAAACAACATTTCTAATAATAAAACCAACCTATAATTATGAGACAAAGACTTTTCATTACATTAGGTATGGCAAGTTTGGCAATGGCAACCTTTGGTATGAAGAAACCGAAGGCTGCCATTAAGCCGTTGAATGCGGCGACAGTCCAACAACCAAGCTATACCGAATGGCACGACCTACAGGTGAATGCCATCAATCGTTTTCCATTACACACCAACTTCTTCACCTATTCCCCAGAGGATATGGTATATGAAGAGGGAGGCAAACTGGTGAGCAGAGATCTCGCGCAAGTCAACAAGGCCATGAGCAAGAATTATCTGTCATTGGAAGGAACATGGAAATTCAACTGGGTGGCTAATGCCGACCAGCGTCCTACCGACTTCTACAAGGAAGATATTGATGATTCCAACTGGAAGACCATGAATGTTCCTGGCATCTGGGAGATGAACGGATTCGGTGATCCGGAATATGTGAACATAGGCTTCGGCTGGCGCGGACATTTCGACCAGCAGCCACCAGCAGTTCCTACCAAGGACAACCATGTAGGTTCTTACCGCCGTATCATCGACATCCCTGCCAACTGGGATGGCAAGCAGGTTGTAGCTCATTTCGGTAGCGTAACTTCCAACATCTATCTCTATGTAAACGGCAAGTTTGCCGGTTATGCAGAGGATAGCAAGGTAGCTGCCGAGTTTGACATCACTCCTTATCTGAAGAAGGGCAAGAACCTCATCGCTTTCCAGACATTCCGCTGGTGTGACGGTTCATGGGATGAAGACCAGGACTTCTGGCGCCTGAGTGGTGTGGCTCGTGAATGCTATCTCTTCGCTCGTGATGCAAAATTGCAACTGGAAGATGTGCGCGTGACACCAGACCTCGTCAACAACTACAAGGATGGCGTACTCCATATCTCTGCCAAGGTTAAGGGAACAGGCAAGCTGAACTTCATCCTCTTCGACAAAGAGGGCAAGCAGGTGGCTACAGCTACAGGATTGGCAAAGAACGGAACAGCCAACATTACGATGAACGTAGAGAATCCACACAAGTGGAATGCAGAGACACCTTATTTATATACCCTTCAGGTTTCCCTCTCAAGTGCGCTGAAGAATGGCAACGAGAAATCAGCAAGCATCACGCCAGTAAAGGTAGGTTTCCGCAAGGTGGAAATCAAGAACAAGCAATTCCTCGTGAATGGCCAGCCTGTACTCATCAAGGGTGCCGACCGTCATGAAATCGACCCAGACGGAGGATATGTAGTAAGCTTGGAACGCATGATTCAGGACATCAAGATCATGAAGCGCCTGAACATCAACGCCGTTCGTACCTGCCACTATCCTGATGACCCACGCTGGTATGATCTCTGCGACGAATACGGAATCTACCTCGTAGCAGAAGCCAACCAGGAGAGCCACGGTTTCCAGTATGGCGATGATGCTGCTGCCAAGAAGCCGATGTTTGCCAAGCAGATTATGGAGCGCAACCAGCATAATGTCTCTATCTACTTCAATCATCCTTCTGTTGTGACATGGAGTTTGGGTAATGAGACCGTGATGGGCGACAATTTCCTCCAGGCTTACAAGTGGGTAAAATCACAGGACCAGAGCCGCCCAGTACAGTATGAGCAGGCTCGCCAGGGAGAAGGCACAGACATCTTCTGCCCAATGTATTATTCTGTAAAGAACTGCGAGAATTACTGCAAGAACCCAGATAGCAAGATGCCGCTCATACAATGCGAGTACAACCATACGATGGGTAACTCTGGCGGTAATCTGAAAGAATACTGGGATCTGGTACGCAAATATCCTATCTTCCAAGGTGGTTTCGACTGGGACTTCGTGGATCAGGGCTTGCACCGCAAGGTATTGAAGCCGATGACCATCAAGAATCCTGAGAAGATGAGCAATGAAGAGCTCCGCAAGATAGAATATTGCTATGGTGGCGACTACAACAGTTACGACCCAAGCGACAACAACTTCAACTGCAACGGTATCATCGGTCCAGACCGCCAGCTCAATCCTCATGCCTACGAGGTGGCTTACCAGTACCAGAACATCTGGGCTACCCTGAAGGATGCAGCCAAGGGCGAAGTGAACGTGTATAACGAAAACTTCTTCCGCGATCTGAGCAACTATGCTTTGGCATGGAGTCTCATCGAAGATGGTGTGGAGACACAGAACGGCACCATCGCCGACATCGACGTAGCTCCTCATCAGACCAAGACCTTCACCCTTCCTTACGACCTCACCCAGACAAAGGGCAAGGAGATTTTCCTCAACATCGACTTCCGCCTGAAGAAAGCAGAGCCGCTGATGGAAGCAGGACAGATTGTTGCCTACAACCAGTTGGTAGTAAAGGAGAAAAAGTGCTGCGGGCATTGTTCAGACAAATTGGCTAAGGCTCAGGACGGCAAGAAGGTGAAGACAAAGCTCAACGACAAGAAGAGCGAACAGGACATTACCGTTTCAACAGCCGACCTGACAGTAAAGGTAAACCGCACAACCGGTCTTATCTCTGAATACACCTATCAGGGCAAGTCATTCCTCGGCGAAGGCGGAACCTTGAAGCCAAACTTCTGGCGTGCTCCTACAGATAATGACATGGGTGCAGGAATGCAGAAGAAATTCAAGGCATGGAAGAACCCTAAGTTGGAATTGAGCGGAATTACCGTAGAAAAGAACAAGAAGGCCAATACCTATACCATCTGCGCCAACTACAATATGCCAGAGGTAAAGGGCAAGCTGGAACTGATCTATCAGATTATGCCAAACACAGGTGCTGTCAAGGTTACTGAGAACTTCATCGCTACAGAAGGCGAGAAAGTGAGCGATCTCTTCCGCTTCGGTATGCTGATGCAGTTGCCATACGAAATGGACAAGAGCCAGTACTACGGCCGTGGTCCTATCGAAAACTACTCCGACCGTGAGGACTGCATGAAGATAGGCATCTACAGCAACGATGCAGACAACCAGTACTTCCCTTACGTCCGTCCACAGGAAAGTGGAACCAAGGGCGACATCCGTTGGTGGAAACAGACAGATGCAGCAGGCTTCGGATTCATGGTCAAGAACTGCAAGCCATTCTATGCAAGTGCCCTCCACTTCGATACAGAAGAACTGGATGATGGCGACGAGAAAGATCAGCGCCACAGTTTCAACCTGAAGAAGTCAAAATACACCAATCTCTTCCTCGATGGCGAGCACATGGGTGTAGGCGGCGAGAACTCTTGGGGCGCATGGCCTTTGGAGAAATACCGCATTCATTATGGCGACAAGACTTTCAGTTTTGCCATTATCCCATTGAATAAATAGGAAAGAACCCATGAGATTAAGGCTCATGAGACCCAAAAATAGAGCATTTGAGCAATAATCCAACATATTTAATCAGAAAATCCACCCCATTTGGGGTGGATTTTCTGTATCTTTGCAAACGCATTAAGCAATACAACTTAATTATTCAAGTAAGAATATCACAAAATAAGAATAAACCTAAAAATAAACAACGTAAATATGAGAAAAACGAATATCTTCGCTGCCCTTATGCTGGCAGGCATGACTTCGCTCGGTGCTTCAGCACAGCATCAGTTTGCAGTTCAGGCAAACAAGCCTGGAGTAGAAATCCAGCCAACCATGTATGGCATCTTCTTCGAGGACATCAACTTTGGTGCCGATGGTGGTCTCTATGCAGAGATGGTAGAAAACCGTTCCTTCGAGTTCCCACAGCGCCTGATGGGATGGAACACCTTCGGAAATGTAACCCTCAATGACGTGAAGCCAGCCTTCGACCGCAACCCTCATTATGTAACACTCGAGAGTGCCGGTGCCCGCGAGAAACAGACTGGTCTTGAGAACCGCGGTTTCTTCGGCATGGGCTTGAAGAAGGATATGAAGTACGATTTCACCGTATATGGCCGTCTGCATCTCATCGATGGCAAGCAGGGCAAGATTCGTGTAGAACTCGTCAATTCCAAGAATGATGTCATTGCCAAGCAGGTCATCAACATCACCAATAATAAGTGGCAGAAGCTTACAGCTACCCTGACCTCTCCTCAGACCGATGCCAAGGGTTTGATGCGTGTATATCTGGAGAAAGGTTCTGAGAGCGTAGATCTCGACCACCTCTCTCTCTTCCCAGAGGATAACTGGAATGGTCTCCGTGCCGACCTCGTACAGGATTTGGCCGACCTGAAGCCAGGCATCTTCCGTTTCCCAGGCGGATGTATCGTAGAGGGAACCGACCTCGATACCCGCTATGAGTGGAAGAATTCTGTGGGTGCTCCAGAGAACCGTCCTCTGAACGAGAACCGCTGGAGAGATACCTTCCCACATCGCCTTTTCCCTAACTACTATCAGTCATTGGGCTTGGGCTTCTATGAGTACTTCCTCCTTTCTGAGAAAATTGGTGCAGAGCCATTGCCAATTCTTTCTGTAGGTCTGGCTTGCCAGTATCAGAACGATGATAAGGATCCTAATGCGCATGTAGCAGTCAAGGATCTCCAGAGCTATATCGACGATGCACTCGATCTTATCGAGTTCGCCAATGGTCCTGTTACCTCTAAGTGGGGTAAGCTCCGTGCCGATATGGGCCATCCAGCTCCATTCAATCTGAAGCAGATTGGTATCGGTAACGAGCAGTGGGGACCTATGTATCCTGAGCGTCTGCAGAAGTTCATGGAGCAGATTCATGCCAAGTATCCAAAGATCAAGATTTGTGGTTCATCAGGTCCATCAGCCGACGGCAAGGATTTCGACTACGGTTGGGAGCAGATGCGCAAGTTGGGCGTAGATATGGTGGATGAGCATTACTACAAGAGCCCGGAGTGGTTCCGCACCAATGCCAGCCGTTACGACAAGTACGACCGTAAGGGTCCTAAGGTATTCGCCGGCGAGTATGCAGCCCATGCCAAGCATGATCCAAACTCATGGGAGGCAGCCCTTTCTGAGGCAGCCTTCATGACAGGTTTAGAGCGTAATGCAGACGTGGTTTATCAGGCAACCTATGCCCCACTCTTCGCTCATATAGAAGGCTGGCAATGGCGTCCAGACCTCATCTGGTTCGATAACCTCAGTTCTGTGCGTTCAGCCAACTATTATGTTCAGCAGCTCTACGGCGAGAACAAGGGTACCCATGTGTTGAAGCTTACCGAGAACGGCAAGGCTGTAGCTGGCGAGAATGGTCTCTATGCCACAGCTTGTTTCGACAAGCGCACCAAGAGTTACATCGTGAAGATTGCCAATACCTCTAATGAGGCAAAGGAAATCAACGTAACCTTTAATGGTATCAAGAAGTTGAACCCAGGTAAGGTAACCGTTCTCCATGCCGACGATATTCAGGCAGAAAACAAGATAGACAATAAAAATGTGGTTGTTCCTGTAGTATCAGATGCACAGGTTCAGGGCAATGTGTTGAACGTGAAGATGAAGCCAAACAGCTTTGTTGTATACCGTTTCTAATTGCCGACCTCCAATCTTCAATAAATCCTTAAGGTACAAATAGATAAGTGGATAATGTGAATCCCTTGCGACTCTAGTGGTTGCAAGGGATTTTTTTCTCTCCTAATGCCCTTGAAATTACATGGCAACGCAGGAGTTTCTGTGTCAGGACGTAGGAAAGATTACGTCGCCATGTAGGAAAAAGGCACTTTTATTCCTAATCCTGCTTGTTAGCAGACTATTAACGGCTTCTCAATAGGGATAATGCATAGAGAGGCAGTATGGTGACATGCCTTATGGCGTCATCGTCCTGCTTGTCAATGTAATCAAATGCTCCAAAATTCTCTAAGGAACAACGGAAGGCTTCGGTGAGCTTTTTCTCTCTCATGAATAGCCAGAGACTCTTCATGCCGCCCTGGGTGCCCGATTTGATTTCGATAGGGGTAATCTTCATGTTGTGGATTTCCAGATAGTCTATCTCGGCAACACTCTTCCCCTTCTGCTCCCAATAAAACATCTTCTGGCGCTGGATGCATGGTTTGTAACGCATCATCTCGAGTCCAGCAACCATCTCTGTAACACCTCCCTTATTGACAAGTTCCTGAGGTGTGCCGGCTAAAATAAGTTCTATGAGCTGCTGAGACAGGTCGCCTTCCAGTTGAAGCACAGCTAACAGTAATCCTGGGTCCAGAAAGAGAACCTTCATGCTTTTCTCGTCAGCTTCCGCATCCAGCGGAATACCATTGCCCGAGGTAGCAACCACAGGAGTAACGATTCCTGCAAGTGTCAACAGACGGAGGGCTTCTCTGATTTGTGAACTCTGATAATCTGCTGATATTTGCTTGTATGTCAACTTCTCTCCTGCCTGATGACAGATGCCACGCATCGTTGTGCGCAGTAAATCTGGGTTGACTCTCTTTTTATACTTGCTGAAATCATCTTCGTATGTCAGTATGATGTCTTCCTGGATGTTTCTGCATCGGTTGAAATCGTGTGTCTTGGTCCATGCCAGAACAGATTCCGGCATGCCTCCTACAAGCAGGTAGGTGCGGAAGTATTCCACGAGTTTATCATGGAAGGCTTGATCTAAAGACTGGTTTCCGTATGCTTCATTTCGGAGAAGGATGAGCCCTTCTTCGTGATTGGCATACAGAAATTCATCGAAAGTCATCGGATACATGAAGAGCGAGTGAATCCTTCCTACTCCAAAAGTAGGGAGTTCCTGAAGCGTAAATTCCAGAAGTGATCCTGCGGCTATGACATGCAGCTCAGGATAATCTTCCTTGAAGAAGCGTAGTGCCATGATGGCTTCAGGGCATTCCTGGATTTCGTCGAGGAAGAGAAGCGTCTTACCTGCTTCTACAGGAACATTGATATAACTGCTGATTTTTTTAGCAATCAATCGTACGTCAATATCCCCCCGGAAGAAGGTTTTGATTGCCTTGTTACGTTCGAAGTTTACCTCGGCGAAATATTCGAATTGCTTTCCAAAGTTTTTAACTGCTGATGACTTTCCAACCTGTCGGGCACCACGAAGCAGCAAGGGTTTCCGCATGGAATCTTTCTTCCAGGCGATGAGTTCTGGATCTATGTTTCTATGTATATATTCTGTCATAATCGTAACTCTTTGAATAACAGGTGCAAATATAGCGAAAATACTCAAATCCGAGAAATAAATCGCGTTAAAATACTCAAATCCGAGAAATAATCGGCGGTAAAATACTCAAATCCGAGAAATAATATGCGTGAATCAATCTTTGTCCCAAAGTTTTTTTGTCTTATACGTGAAAAAGTTGTCACCTTTAGGATGGTTAAACTAAATTTGTT
>ENA-OPKX01000153-OPKX01000153.1-human-gut-metagenome-genome-assembly--contig:-NODE-153-length-21491-cov-5.013109_pt1 | contig 21491 bp, 14 predicted proteins | sample MGYA00241791_ERZ501709 | MGnify/ENA primary metagenome ERZ501709 (study PRJEB25962, sample SAMEA2042091) | human gut metagenome | biome: human gut; feature: human-associated habitat; material: faeces...
ATGATGGTACCGATTCATGCGCTACAGTGGTACCGATTCGCCGATACTGTCACAATATTACGCTTTACCTGCTCATTTAGTCTTCTTGTTTCCACTCCGTATAGCTCTGCCAAATCACGGTCGAGCTTCACTTGTTGTCTTCTGGTAACTCGTATCAGAGAAACCTACATTCAACTGGTCGTTATTTACGCCAGCCTCATTCACTTCAGAAGTTTAGGGAAGAGTAGTCTTCGCTTTACTTGAATTGTTTCCTGCCATAATATCTATATTTTGTTAATTGCATCCGCAATAGTACGATTTTCTTTCGAGAACACCAAAGAATTTTGGAAGTATTTCAATTGAGGTTCCAATTTTGCACCTCAATCGAAATACCAGATTTATGACTTATCCAACATCTTAATTTTATAAATCTTACAAAAATAGGAACACTTATTACTACGCATACTTAAATCGTCACTATTTTGCAACAAGTTTCATTTTCTGTATTGTATCACTAGGCTTTAAACTCCAATCTATTTGCTTTACCTCTGCAATAGCTTGCTCATAAGTAAAAACTTTGCGTTTATCTAATTCTGCACTAGCTTCTCCATAGCTTTTCCCTATATAGTTCCCCCATCCATCGAACCACCCTTCATTTCTTTCTGAAATATAATCAGCCTTACTCCTATATTCTATATACTCCTTCATTGTCATATTCCTCAACGTCATATCTTTCAAATCATGATATTCTCGTATATCCATTGGTCGACAAATATATTTATGAATATATATGCACAACTCCCATCCCAATAGCAAACAATAATCTCGCAAAGAATACCCATTATCTACATAAATTGGGCATTTTTTCTGCCAATAATAAGCTTTCATCATTGCAATTCGTTCACCTAAAAACTCTTTTTCAAGTTTACCATGATCCTCCATTGGTTTTGCTACAGGAAACACATTGTTTTTTTCACATTCTATATAGAATTTTAATAGATAGCCATTTCCTATTGTACACACCATTGTGTGTTTTTCCTTATGATTTTGATATAGAAAACTAGATAAAACCTCATATCTTTTATCTGGATAAGCGATCTGCCTATACTCCCCATCTTCCTTTACCAAAACTAATCCATAAGTATTTTCCGCATATTCTCCATATATATCGATACACTTACGTTGAAAATCTATATCATCATCAGACTTTTGTGCACAATTACTCAGAATAGTACTAGCAGAAACAGAACTAGAAAATGACATTTTTTGTGATAAACTCTGATGCGACATTCCCATTGAATCTTCATTGTCATCATCAAACATCATTGGGTCACAATTATCCTCCTCATCAAAATCAGGACAAGGAGGTTCTATACTTTCATCATGAAAATCAGATTGCGAATTTGCCTTGTTTTTATCTCCAAAAACAGTAGCCAATAGCCATATAAGACCAAAAAGGATTGCCGCTCCTACAACCCCACCTACTGGTACACTTCCATCATCCTCTTTGGAAATTTCATCCCACACCCATTGCTGTGCATACATATGGCTATATGTTGTTTGCATAATTATTATGAAACAGCACACCCTCTTACTTAATTGAAAAGATAGATTCATATTTTACCATTTAAAAGTTTATATTTCACACATTTAGACTTTATAATATTTATTGTTAATATGGAGCTCGAGATAATTCAAAACTCCCCACTTTTCCAATAAGGCACAATAAGTATCATTCGTCAAGGCATAATAGTAAATTACCTTCATTTCAGAATTTGACATCTGAGACAAAAGAATCTTTATATAATATTGAGCCCTATCTTTATCGATTTTCCCATCTTCTTGATTTTGATCAATGAATATAACAATCTGTTTTAAATATCGAAAATAGAGCTCCAAGAAAAGCCCTTTAACATTTACAAAACGTGTAAAGCAAATTTTCAATTCTTTTTCTATATGTCCCTTCTCTTTTTGTACATCTTTATAAAGCCCATAAGAAATACCATACGATGCATTGATCAATCTTTGCTGATAATCCTCATCCATTTTTCGCAAAATTCCATCGTCATCATTAAATTCTGCATGGATTCTATCACATTCCAAATCAACAGACTCATCTATTGTCTTATAATCAAGTGTGCCTAAATATTTCAGAGACTCAAACAAACTACACCTCAACAATTGCACCTCCTGGCACACGACAGGGAAACATGAACTTCCTTGATATAGAGTCCTATTCACATTATGCTCATTGCTATCCCATTCTTCACGAAGCAATTTAAATTCTTCTATAATCTTGCGCTTTTGATCTAAAAGATTGAAAAAGGTTGTTTCAAATCTTTCTATATGAAATGAACGGTCTTGATGATTTAATGTAACATATAACAACACTGCATTTAGCAAAGAAGCTATGCCAGCAACAAGACTTCCGTACTGCTCCCAACGACAAAAACAATCATCAGCGACAAGCAAGCCACCAATAATTACAATTGCATTTACACAAATAAACAAAAGAGCTATATAAACAAGAGAGTGTACTGTCATTATATTGCTACTTTTGCCACGAATCTCCAAATGGCGATTAAACTTCAGATTACGGCAAAAATAAAAAAACGTGGGATTCTACCTGTTACCCGTCCCACGAATCGAGGCCTTCGCATTGCACAATGTAGTTGAACGAGCAACGTCGAAGCCCACGCCTATATGAATACACTTCTCCCTATACCAATACTTGGCATATTGCAAGATGCAATACCCCCATACCAGTAAAGGGATGTGGATATAACACATCCCGAGGGCATCTACCGTTGCAATGCTCAAGACTACATTTGAAAGTTGCGAAGTTTCGATTCGTCAAGAACAAAGCGTCAAGTAAACGCCTTTATATTATGTCGTGATACCCTATCCCACTTACCTTTATATTTTCCATCTCGGCAAAAGAAATGCTTTACAAACACCTCCAAATGCCTCGATACGGCGTGAGCGAGAGTGCTATCGGGTGCAAAGATAGTGAAAATAATGATAAGTTGTATGTTTTTCGTGGATTATTTTCATGGTTGCATAAAATATCTTACGTTAAGGCACACTAAAAAGGAAGCCAAAAGTGCAACGCCACGTTGCACTTTTACTCACGATTGAAGCTTGATAATCATTTAAAGTCACAAATTTTGACATCAAATAGCATTATTGATTCTCGCCACAAGTTCCTCTGGATTGAAATCTTCCATCTTAGAAAAAGCAAACCACTTCTTACCAAGGTCTTTGATGGATGCACCTACATGATAAACTATATCATCAATGCAAAGGAAACGGTCGTGGGAGCGACGGAACAAGATAACCTCTATAGGTGGATATTGGCTATTATGACGTTCTATATCAAGACGAAGCTGTCGGTTTATCTGCTGGGTATAGATGCAAGCTGAAACATTCTCACCTCGCTTATCCAACAAGGTCAATACAGATTCATCCACATAATTGTCAATAAGGATAATGTGATGCTTTGCGCTCTTCACAAGTTCAGAAACAAAGGAATAAGCATCATAGATTTGATGATCAAAGAAGATACCTTGCTTCGGTTTGTACACACCCTCGTCCAAGCGTCTGAACACCTCGTCAATTTGCTCGCTTGCCAGACTTTGCTGTTTTTGCATTTCCAACTGATGATACTCTATCGTTTCTAACCTTTTATAAATTGCCATATTATCCTCAATAAAATGGCGCATAGAATTGAAAGCTCGCATGATACGGATATTCACCTCAATTGCAGTTTTTGACCGAAGGACACTACTTAGCATCGCAACCCCATTCTCCGTAAAAGCATAAGGAAGCTTTTTTATATTATGTCCTCGTCCTTCGTTCAAAGTCGCAAATTGCGACTTTGAACACTCCTCTTTAGTCAATTGAAACATAAAATCTTCAGGAAAACGTTCTATATTGCGTTTTACCTGTTCATTCAATCTTCTTGTTTCCACTCCATACAACTCCGCCAAATCACGGTCGAGCATCACTTGCTGCCCTCTGATATCTCGTATCAGAGAACCCACATTCAACTGGTCGTTATTTACGACTGGCTCATTCACTTCTGAAGTTAAGGAAAGAGTAGTCTTCGCTTTACTTGGATTATTTTCTGCCATCATTCTTTTGTATTATTAGTTGTGTCCACAAATATACGACTTTCTTTCGAAAACACCAAGAATTTATATAAGAATTTTGTTTGATGTTCCAAATTGACACCTCTAATATAACAATCTTTGCACCAACAAAAAGACCGCCCACCGCACAAAATAGCCATAACAATCTATCATACAACAAGTTAAGTCTGTGCAGTGTACCACTTTTAGACTGCACTCATACCGCACTGGTCATTTCCTGATTTGGGTTTACAGATTCTTCTCTATCCATGCGGTCTCCGTGCGGAGGCAATCCCACATAGCACTCTATAAACAATTAGACCTCAGCACTTTACGCCAAAAGCGTACGGTGTGAGGTCTAATCTTATATATTCTTCCTATCCGATAAAACATCGAATAAGAGTCCACCTATATCTCAAAAGATATTAGTCAGCCAACTTTGCCTTCAAGAACTCACGGTTCAAGCGGGCGATGTTAGCGATAGACTCGTTCTTAGGACAAACTGCTTCGCAAGCACGAGTGTTTGTACAGTTACCGAATCCGAGCTCATCCATGCGTGCAATCATCTTCTTAGCACGGGCAGCAGCCTCTACACGACCCTGTGGGAGAAGTGCCAACTGGCTAACCTTTGAGCTGACGAAGAGCATAGCAGAACCATTCTTACATGCAGCAACACAAGCACCGCAACCGATACATGTAGCGCAATCCATTGCCTCGTCTGCATTCTCCTTAGAAATCAGGATAGCATTAGCATCCTGAGCCTGACCTGTACGAATGCTGGTATAACCACCTGCCTGGATGATCTTGTCGAATGCTGAACGGTCAACCATACAGTCCTTGATGATAGGGAAACCTGCAGAACGCCAAGGCTCAACGGTGATTACGTCACCATCGTTGAAACGACGCATGTAGAGCTGACATGTTGTAGCACCACGCTCAGTCTTACCATGTGGTGTACCATTAATATAAAGAGAGCACATACCGCAGATACCCTCGCGGCAGTCGTGGTCGAAGACGAAAGGCTCCTGACCTGACTCGATGAGCTCCTCGTTCAAGATGTCGAGCATCTCAAGGAATGAGGTGTCATCTGGGATGTTCTTCATCTCATGTGTATCGAAGTGACCCTGTGCATTAGGACCGTCCTGCTTCCAATACTTAACTGTGAAACTTATATTTCTTGCCATTGTCTTGTTCGCTTTTTAATTCTTGTAATTTCTTGTCTGTACCTTAATTGCCTCATACTCGAGAGGTTCCTTGTTGAGCACTGGAGCAGTTGTATCATTGCCCTGATACTCCCAGCAACCTACGTAGAAGAAGTTCTCGTCATCACGCTTTGCCTCGCCTTCCTCTGTCTGGTACTCCTCACGGAAGTGACCACCACAGCTCTCGTTGCGGTGCAATGCATCGTAAGCGATCAACTCGCCCATCAAGATGAAGTCACGCAAGTGGATAGCCTTATCCAACTCTACGTTCAAGCCTTCCTTCTTGCCAGGGATGAAGAGGTTCTTGTTGAATTCCTCGCGGAGAGCCTTCATCTTCTTCAAGCCTTCCTCAAGACCTTCCTTGGTACGACCCATACCTACGTGCTCCCAAAGGATGTGACCCAACTCCTTGTGGATAGAATCTACAGAGCGCTTGCCCTGGATACCCATCAGGCGGTCGATTTCCTTCTGAACACCTGCCTCTGCCTCTGCGAACTCTGGGAGATCGGTAGAGAGCTTTGGCCACAATGCCTGGTCTGCCAAGTAATTCTGGATAGTGTATGGCAATACGAAGTAACCATCAGCCAAACCCTGCATCAAAGCAGAAGCACCAAGACGGTTAGCACCGTGGTCAGAGAAGTTACACTCACCAATAGCGAAGAGACCAGGGATAGTGGTCATCAACTCGTAGTCAACCCAGATACCACCCATTGTATAGTGGATAGCAGGGAAGATCATCATTGGGTTGTAGTACTTCACACCATTGATTTCCTTAGCCAACTCACCTGGGTTAACGTCGGTAATCTCCTCATACATATCGAAGAGGTTGCCATAACGCTGCAGGATAACGTCGATACCGAGACGGTTGATAGACTCAGAGAAGTCGAGGAATACGGCAAGACCTGTGTTGTTGACACCGAAGCCCTTGTCGCAACGCTCCTTAGCAGCACGAGAAGCCACGTCACGAGGAACCAAGTTACCGAATGCTGGGTAACGGCGCTCCAAGTAGTAGTCGCGGTCTTCCTCAGGAATATCAGAACCCTTCTTTGTACCTGCCTGCAATGCCTTGGCATCCTCAATCTTCTTAGGAACCCAGATACGACCATCGTTACGAAGTGACTCTGACATCAAAGTCAACTTACTCTGGTTTGTACCGTGAACAGGGATACATGTAGGGTGAATCTGAACGTAAGATGGGTTAGCGAAGTCAGCACCCTTGCGGTAGCACTGGATAGCTGCAGTACAGTTACAACCCATAGCGTTTGTAGAGAGGAAGTAAGCGTTGCCATAACCACCGGTAGCGATAACTACGGCGTTGGCAGAGAAACGCTCCAACTTACCTGTGATCAAATTCTTAGCGATGATACCACGAGCGTGACCGTCAACGATCACAACATCCTCCATCTCGTAACGGGTGAAGAGCTTTACCTTGCCTGCCTCAACCATGCGGCTCAAAGAAGAGTAAGCGCCGAGGAGGAGCTGCTGACCTGTCTGACCCTTAGCATAGAAAGTACGAGATACCTGAGCACCACCGAAAGAACGGTTAGCCAACATACCACCATACTCACGAGCGAAAGGAACGCCCTGAGCTACACACTGGTCGATGATGTCGTTGCTCACCTCAGCCAAACGGTAAACGTTAGCCTCACGGGCACGGTAGTCACCACCCTTTACTGTATCGTAGAACAGACGGTAAACAGAGTCGCCGTCATTCTGATAATTCTTAGTTGCATTGATACCACCCTGTGCTGCGATAGAGTGAGCACGACGTGGAGAGTCCTGGATGCAGAAGTTCAAGATGTTGAAGCCCATTTCGCCAAGAGAAGCAGCAGCAGAAGCACCTGCCAAACCTGTACCTACAACGATAATGTCGAGCTTTAACTTATTCTTTGGATTAACCAAACGCTGGTGAGCCTTATAGTTGGTCCATTTCTCAGCAACTGGTCCTTCAGGTATTCTAGAATTTAATGTTTTTGCCATAATCTTTTTTAATACTTAAATGATTACATGAATTAAGCTGCACAGCACAAAGATGGAGCGCAACCGAAAGCGAATGCCAAAACGACAACGATGAAGAGGAGAAGCAGGATGGTAGAGTAAATCATACCAATAGTCTTCCAACGGCAGAACCAAGTCTTACCGTTCCAACCGAGAGTCTGAATAGCACTCCAGAAACCGTGAGTGAGGTGGAACCAAAGAGCTACCAACCAGATGATGTAGAGAACTACGAACACAGGGTTAGCGAAGGTGTCCTGGATGAAAGCGAAGCCGTCTGCTGGGCTGTGACCGAAGCTTGTACCCAAAAGCTCAGCGAACATCATGTTGTACCAGAAGTTGAAGAGGTGAAGCAAAAGACCGAGAACGATGATGATACCGAGAACCAACATGTTCTGACTTGCCCACTCTACCTTCTCTGGCTTTGCTGTTACCTCGTAACGCTGGTTACCACGAGCACGACGGTTCTGTGCTGTCAGAATGAAAGCGTAAACGATGTGACAAACTGCCAAAGCTGCCAAACCTAATGTTGCAACTACGGCGTACCAGTTAGCACCCAACAACTCGCAGATTGTGTTGTAAGCTTCTCCAGAGAAAAGCGCAACCACATTCATGCAACCGTGGAATGTCAAGAATAGAATAAGTGCGATACCAGTTACTGACATCACTACCTTTCTACCAATAGATGAATTGATTAACCACATAAATGATTGATTTTAAAATATTTAACTGTTTGAAACTAAATTATTATTCTACATCTATCTATCACCTGCAAAACATAGATCATGGGGAATCACAATCCTCATTTCTAAGTATAATTGCATAAATTTGCTGCAAAATTACTATAAATTCGTGATTTATCAAAGTATTTTTGCTAAAATTTCAATTTAAATTCTTACTTTTGCCGAAAATTAGAAAAAGTATAGATTATGACATTCAATTATGACGTACTTGTTATCGGTGGCGGACATGCCGGATGTGAGGCTGCTGCAGCCTCTGCCAACATGGGGGCTAAGACCTGCCTGATAACAATGGACATGAACAAGATTGGACAGATGAGTTGCAACCCTGCCATCGGTGGTATTGCAAAAGGACAGATTGTAAGGGAGATTGATGCCTTAGGTGGACAAATGGGAATCGTAACCGACAAGACCGCCATCCAGTTCCGTATGTTAAATATAGGTAAAGGACCTGCCGTATGGAGTCCCCGTGCTCAATGCGACCGAGGAAAGTTCATCTGGGAATGGAGAAGCATCCTCGACCGCACCGACAATCTTGAAATTTGGCAAGATCAGGCTGACGAACTCTTAGTCGAAAACGGAGAAGCAATAGGTGTACGTACCATCTGGGGTGCTGAGTTCCATGCCAAGAGTATCATCATTACTGCAGGCACTTTCCTGAACGGCCTGATGCATGTAGGAAGAAAAATGGTAGAAGGTGGCAGATGTGCAGAACCAGCAGTACACCATTTTACAGAAAGCATCACCCGATGGGGAATCACAGCCGCAAGAATGAAGACTGGAACTCCTGTCCGTATCGATAAGAGAAGCGTACACTTCGAGGATATGGAAGAACAACCTGGTGATAATGATTTCCACCAGTTTTCGTATATGGGCGAACATCGGGTACTTAAACAGCTTCCGTGCTGGACCTGCTACACCAACAAGAACGTGCATGAAATCCTGAAAAGCGGACTTTCTGATTCTCCTTTATATAATGGTCAGATTCAAAGTACTGGTCCAAGATACTGTCCGAGCATTGAAACAAAGCTCGTCACTTTCCCAGACAAGGAACAGCATCCGCTATTTTTGGAACCAGAGGGTGAAGATACCAATGAGATGTACCTGAACGGTTTTTCATCCAGTATGCCAATGGACATACAGTTAAAAGCCCTTCATGAAATTCCAGCTTTAAGAGATGCCAAGATTTACAGACCGGGTTATGCTATTGAGTACGATTACTTCGATCCAACACAACTCAAGCATTCGTTGGAATCAAAAATCATAAAAGGTCTTTTCTTCGCAGGCCAGGTAAATGGAACGACAGGATACGAAGAAGCCGGTGGTCAAGGTACTGTTGCAGGAATCAATGCAGCGCTCCATTGTGTGGGAGACAAGACATTTGAAATGCAAAGAGACGAAAGCTATATCGGCGTTCTTATCGATGACCTCACGACAAAAGGCGTGGACGAGCCATACAGAATGTTCACCTCCAGAGCTGAATACAGAATTCTCCTCCGACAGGATGATGCAGACGCCCGACTGACAGAGAAAGCTTACGAACTGGGAATTGCAAAACGAGACCGTTATGACTGGTGGCAAGAGAAGAAAGAGAATATCGAAAGAATCATCAACTTCTGTGAGAGCTACCCAATCAAAAAGGATAAGATCAATCCAAAACTGGAAGCACTGGGCACCACTCCACTTCGCGCAGGATGCAAACTGATCGATCTCGTGGCACGTCCACATCTCAATCTTCAAAACCTTTCAGAAATTATTCCTGAATTAAAAGAAGTAATGGAATCTCCAGCCAACCGACAGAAAGAAATTTCGGAGGCTGCAGAAATCAAAATGAAGTACAAGGGCTACATCGAAAGAGAACGTCTCATTGCAGACAAAATGCACCGACTGGAGAATATCAAAATCAAAGGCCGATTCAACTATGCAGAGCTTAACGAAATCTCCACAGAGGGCCGACAGAAATTGGAGCATATCAATCCAGAAACTCTTGCTCAGGCAAGTAGAATTCCAGGAGTGTCCCCAAGCGACATCAACGTCCTGCTCGTTTTACTCGGAAGATAGTTTCACGCAACTCTACGCCCTCTATCTTTTTAAAATGTTTCACGTGGAACACAAGCAAAGTAAAGCTTTTGATTTTCAGTCAATTAAGATTGCTTTCATCAAGTGTTTTGTGGTTAAAGAAAAACTTTAATCTCACGTGAAACACTACTTAAAGATACACCGAAAAAGAGGCATAAAACGCTATGGCTTTTCGATAATATCTCAAGTTCGCCTTCAAGCAAAGAGAGCAAAAGAGCATTAAAAATGAGGATATGATCCGAAAGGAAAAAGCATTAAAATAAGTACGCAAAAAACATATAATCAAAAGAATAAAACATATAATTAAGAAGTACAGAACTATGAACAATCAGCTATTATTAGACAATCTGCGTTGCATACCAGATTGGCCAATTAAGGGTGTTAATTTCCGTGATGTTACTACCCTTTTCAAGAATCCTGCTTCGCTAAAAGAAATTAGCGATGAGATGTATGAATTGTATAAAGATAAAGGTATAACCAAGATTGTAGGCATAGAATCACGTGGATTCGTTATGTCTTCCGCATTAGCTATCAGACTTGGCGCAGGTGTTGTTCTTTGCCGCAAACCTGGAAAACTCCCTTGCAAAACCGTACAGGAAAGCTATGCTAAAGAATATGGTATGGACACCATCGAAATCCATGAAGATGCGATCAATGAAAACGATGTTGTCCTACTCCATGACGACTTACTTGCCACTGGCGGAACCATGAAAGCTGCATGCGATCTGGTTAAGAAATTCCATCCTAAAAAGGTTTACGCAAACTTCATTATCGAGTTGGTAAGCGAGAATTTCATCGGCCGCAAGATCTTTGATGAAGACGTTGAAGTTTCAACTCTTCTTCAATTATAGCCTCCTTATGCCAAGCCTATATAAAGAAGCGAAGAATGCTTTTTTAATGTTTCAGTACGCATAAATACAGTTTTGAAACATAAAAAAACGCCCTTTATCATAGTTTCATTATATAGGTTTGGCACCATATTTAATAGTATGTTTTATAGAACACTTCACTGTACGTTTGACAACGCTCATTCGTTTCACGTGAAACAGGACTCAATTAAACTCCTATAAATAAAGGTATTGGAATATGACCAAGCAGGAAAATGAGGAAAGACTCACAAGACTTAAGAATATTGTATTGAGCATGCCGGAGAAGCCTGGCAGCTATCAATATTATGATGAAAACCATACGATTATATACGTAGGAAAAGCCAAAAATCTGAAAAGGCGCGTATCTTCATACTTCCACAAAGAAGTAGATAGATACAAAACAAAAGTACTCGTTTCTAAGATTTTCGACATTTCATATACGGTTGTCAATACGGAAGAAGATGCACTTTTGCTTGAAAATAGCCTTATAAAAAAGTATAATCCCAGATATAATGTTTTGCTGAAAGACGGCAAAACATATCCTTCTATATGTGTGACAAACGAGTATTTTCCTCGCATTTTCAAGACTCGCCATATCAATAAAAAGGTGGGGACTTTCTTTGGACCATACCCCCATATTGGCAGCATGTACGCCGTTCTGGAGGTCATCAAGAAGCTTTACAAGCCAAGAACTTGCCGCTTTCCTATTACTAAAGAAGGCGTAGCTGTCGGTAAATATAAGCCATGTCTGGAGTACCATATTCACAATTGCGGTGCGCCATGTATCAACAAACAAAGCTACGAAGAATACCAGGAGAATATGCGCCAAGCTCGCGAAATCCTTAAAGGAAATACAAGAGAAGTAAGCAAATATCTATATGATATGATGATGAAAAACGCAGAACTTCTGAAGTTTGAAATAGCTGAAGAATACAAGAAAAAGTATCAACTCTTGGATGAATTTGAGGCCAAAAGCGAGGTCGTGAGCCACACAATTACAGACGTAGATGTCTTCACCATCGTGAATGATGACTCCAACAAGAATGCCTTTATCAACTATATTCATGTAAAGAATGGAACTATCAACCAGAGCTTTACCTATGAATATAAACGCAAACTGGAAGAAAGCGACGAGGAACTCTTGATTACAGCTATTCCAGAAATCAGGGAGCGTTTTCATTCCACCGCAAAAGAGATTATCGTTCCTTTCGAGATGGAATGGAAGCTAAAAGATGCTTCATTTTTCGTACCACAGAGAGGCGACAAGAAGCACCTTCTGGAACTCTCTGAAATGAACTGCAAGCAGTATAAGTTCGACCGTCTAAAGCAGGCCGAAAAGCTTAATCCTGAGCAGAAACAAACCCGTTTGATGAAAGAGTTACAGGCGAAATTAAAGCTTCCGAAGTTGCCATATCAGATAGAATGCTTTGATAACTCCAACATTTCCGGTACAGATGCGGTGGCTGGCTGCATCGTATATAAAGGCATGAAACCTTCCAGAAAAGACTACAGGAAATACAATATAAAAACGGTTGTAGGACCCGACGATTATGCCTCCATGCAAGAGGTCGTGAGACGTCGATATAGCCGCATGATGGACGAAGGAACACCCTTACCCGACCTCATTATTACGGATGGAGGTAAAGGTCAGATGGACGTAGTTCATGCAGTTATAGCAGACGAATTACACTTGGACATCCCTATTGCAGGTCTTGCCAAAGACGACCGCCACCGCACCAATGAATTGCTCTACGGTTTCCCGCCCAAAACCATAGCTCTTCCACCTGAAAGTGAGCTTTTCAAGGTTTTGACTCAGATACAGGACGAAGTACATCGATATGCCATTTCCTTCCACAGAGATAAGCGTTCTAAGCACGCTTTACACTCAGAATTGGACGACATCAAAGGCATTGGCCCTAAGGCTAAAGAAGTACTTCTGAGCAAGTTTAAAAGCGTAAAAAAGGTCAAGGAAGCAAGTATAGAAACCCTGACAGAAGTACTCGGACCACATAAAGCGGAAATACTTGTGAAATATTTCACAGAAAAAGACAAGAATATCAAATAAATATCGTATATTTGCATCTGAAATCATTATAGAAACAGAAAGAATTGATATATAAATATAAAAGAATAAGATAACATGAGAATCGTGATACAACGTGTCGCACATGCCTCTGTTACCATTGAAGGCGAAGTAAAATCTGCTATCAAGCAAGGCTATCTCGTCCTCTTGGGTATAGAAGAAAGCGACACTACAGAGGACATTGATTGGCTAGTAAGAAAAGTGATAGGACTGCGTGTTTTTGATGATGAAAACCATGTCATGAATCGTTCTATCATGGACATAAACGGGGAAATCCTGGTTATCAGCCAATTTACCCTTTTCGCCAGCTATAAGAAGGGAAATCGACCAAGTTGGCTGAGAGCTGCCAAACACGAAATCAGCGTTCCTCTCTATGAGGAGTTCTGCAAAAAGCTCTCTGAAGCACTTGGAAAGCCTGTAGGAACAGGCGAATTCGGAGCTGATATGAAGGTTGAATTATTGAATGATGGTCCTGTTACCATCATGATGGACACTCATAATAAGGAATAAAATGACAATAAAAGAAGCACAGGAAGCCGTAGATAAATGGATCAAAGAGTATGGCGTTCGCTATTTCAGCGAACTTACCAATATGGCTTGTCTTACGGAAGAAGTAGGAGAACTGGCTCGTGTCATCGCCCGAACATACGGCGACCAGAGCTTCAAGAAGGGCGAAAAACCTAACCTCGGAGAGGAAATGGCAGACGTTCTCTGGGTTCTCATTTGTCTGGCTAACCAAACGGGAATCGACCTTACTGAAGAACTCAAAAAGAGCTTCGATAAGAAGACCCAAAGGGATTCGGAAAGGCATAAGAACAACCCGAAATTGAAGGGAAATAATACCTGAAATAGAAGGAATCATATAGATAAACTTAACTTTAATAATAAAAAAAGTAACATTAAGTATGAGCAGTATTAAAGAACAGGTTCTTGCACAGCAACAAGGACAATACAGTGAAGCAGACGACAAGTATTTGTCAGTTCTCAAACAGTATAATTGCAACCTTAACGATGAGGAAATTGCAGCAGAAGTAAAGAAACTCCTTGACGAGAAAGTTGCAGAAAACGAGACCATGGAGGTGAAGAAATTCCTCTTTGGAAGCGTTGAATTAACATCTCTCCATACAGAAGATACAGAGGAAAGTATCCTGAAGATGATAGAGAAAGTCAATAAATTCTCCAAGGATTATCCTGATCTTCCTCATGTAGCAACAGTATGCACCTACCCTAACTTTGCTGGTCTTATCAGCCAAAGTCTGGAAGTTGATGGCGTAGAAATCGCTGTCGTAAGCGGCAATTTCCCTTCTTCTCAGACTTTCATCGAGGTAAAGGTAGCAGAAACTGCATTGGCTATTAAAGATGGTGCCACAGAGGTTGACATCGTAATGCCTGTTGGCAAGTTCTTCAGTGAGGATTACGAAGGCCTTTGTTCTGACATCCAGGAACTGAAGGAAACATGCGGCGAGCACAAGATGAAATGTATCTTGGAGACTGGTTGCCTGAAGAACTGCAGCAATATCATGAAGGCTTCTATTCTTGCTATGTACTCAGGTTCTGACTACATCAAGACATCTACTGGCAAGGAGAAAATTTCAGCCACCCCAGAGGCTGCTTACGTGATGTGCCAGGCCATCAAGGCATATTATGAGAAGACCGGTATCCAGATTGGTTTCAAGCCAGCTGGCGGCATCAACACCGTTCACGATGCAATCGTTTACTACACAATTGTAAAAGAAGTTCTTGGTGAGAAGTGGTTAACCAACCAATGGTTCCGCTTGGGAACATCTCGACTTACCAACCTCCTCTTGAGCGAAATCCTTGGCAAGGAAATCAAGTATTTCTAAAAAGGGAGAACTGATTCGTAGATAAAACAAGGTCTTTCAACGGCAAATATAGCCAGTTGAAAGACCTTTATTTTTAGAGACTTATAGTCGTACGACTACTCATTCTATAGACGTACGACTATAACCCCTATGAACGTACGACTATAGACTCTAATGACGTACATCTATAAACTAGATAAATGTACGAGTTTAAACCTTACGTTCGATAACGAAATCAAGATAAGCTTTCAAAGCGTTATAGATGTCCTTATCATCCACATAAGTGTCCAAGAAATTCATGGCTTCGGCATGAAAATCCCACATACGCTTATCTGCGTATTCTATACCTCCATTAGCTTTCGTAAATTCCACCAAGCGAGCAATTTCATCAGGAGTTACTTGATGAGATTTCACCTTACGTGCCAGCTTCATCATCTCCTCGTCACCAGTAGATTTCAGCGCATAGATAACCGGCAAAGTCAACTTACCTTCAGCCATATCATTACCAGTAGGCTTACCTATCTCCTGAGAATCGTAGTAATCAAAAATATCATCACGAATCTGGAAGATAATACCTAAATTCTGGCCAAATCGCTTGGCTTCCTCTATAGCAATCTGCGAAGCATTAGCCGACAAAGCACCAATACCGGCACAAGCCTCAAAAAGAGCTGCCGTTTTCTGCTTAATTACCTGATAATAAATGTCTTCCGATATTTCCTGATTACTGATACTATTCAATTGCAAGATCTCACCATTGGACAAAACACGTCCTAATTCAGCAAGATATCTCACTATTTCTTCAGAATGAGAATAGGAAACATGGAGCAAAGCTGTAGAGAGAATGAAGTCACCTACCAGTACTGCAACCTTATTATTATAAGTAGCATTGACACTTGCCTGACCACGGCGCTCCCCACTTTCATCTACAACATCATCATGTACTAAAGAAGCCGTATGAAGCAGTTCCAAACCGACTGCTGAATGCTGAGTAACCTCAGTAACTTTGCCGAAATTCTTCGCCATCAGCAGGATAAGCATAGGGCGCATACGCTTACCCGCACGCTGTCGAATATGGTCGAGAGCCTGCGAAAGAAGTCCGTCGCTATGCATCAAAGACTTATTAAACAAATCAATAAAATCTGTCAACTCTGCCTCAATAGGCTGTCTGATAAGTGATAAATAATCCATTATGTGATAGTAAAACTACTTAATTTCTGAAATTTGATACAAAATTAATCAATTATTCGTGAAATGTGGCAATTTTTTAGTAATTTTACACCATAAATATGAATATTATGGATAAATTATTCCTTTTAGACGCGTATGCGCTCATTTATCGCTCGTATTACGCCTTTATCAAAGCTCCAAGAATCAATTCCAAGGGGCTCAACACTTCGTGTATCATGGGGTTCTGCAATACCCTCAACGAGATACTTACCAAGGAGAAACCAACTCATATCGCAGTGGCTTTCGACCATGGCAAGACCTTCCGCCATGAGGCTTTTCCTGCCTATAAAGCCCAGCGAGAAGAGACACCGGAAGACATCAAGCTCTCTGTGCCAATCATCAAAAACATACTCGAGGCCTACAACATTCCCATCCTCCAAGTGGATGGTTTTGAGGCTGATGATATCATTGGTACTGTGGCGATTCAAGCTGGAGAGAAAGGTATAGAGACCTACATGCTCACACCGGATAAAGATTATGGTCAGCTGGTAAGGGAGAATGTATATATGTTCCGTCCTCGACATGGAGGCGGATATGAAACCTTGGGTGAAAAGGAAATTGAGGAAAAATACGGAATCGCTTCCCCACTCCAGGTTATTGACCTTTTGGCTCTCATGGGTGACTCGGCAGATAACTTCCCAGGATGTCCTGGTGTCGGAGAGAAAACGGCTGCCAAACTGATCAATGAATTTGGAAGCGTAGAGAACTTGATTGAAAATTCTTCTAAGGTGAAAGGCAAACTTCGCGAAAAGGTTGAAGGTGCTATCGAGGATATCAAAATCTCAAAGTTCCTGGCAACTATCCGGACTGATGTTCCTGTGGAAATTAAAATGGATGATTTGAAGTTGGTTGAACCTGATAAAGAAAAGTTGGACGAAATCTTCTCTGAACTCGAGTTCAAAAGCTTTGCAAACAGGATTCTTAAAAAACCTCAACAAAAGAAAATAAAGCCTACAGGAGAGCTCGATTTATTTGGCGCACAGCAAGACGATGGGCAGGAAGTTCAAAAAAACGCGAGTTTTGAGACCCTTAAAAGTACTCCTCACAAGTATCAACTTATTGAAAATGAGGAAGATGCGAAGAAACTTTGTGATTATTTGATGACATTCGACACTCTCAGTTTAGACACAGAGACCACTTCTACTACTGCAATTGATGCAGAATTGGTAGGTTTGAGCTTTGCCGTCAAAGAAAAAGAGGCTTACTATGTTGCCATTTCTGCAAATCGTGAAGAAGCTTTAAAATTCGTAAACATCTTTAAACCGCTCTATGAAAACCCTCAAATTCTGAAAGTCGGCCAAAATATCAAATACGACTACGAGGTTTTGATGAATTACGGAGTGGAGATAAAAGGCAAGATGTTTGATACGATGATTGCTCACTATCTCATCCAACCAGAGTTATACCACAACATGGATTATCTGGCTGAAGTCTTGCTCAATTACCAGACCATCCATATTGAGGAGTTGATTGGTCCGAAAGGCAGAAACCAGAAATCGATGCGAGATCTTGCTCCATCCGATGTTTATGAATATGCAGCAGAAGATGCAGACATCACATTGCGATTGAAAAATGTACTTGAGCCAAAACTCAAGGAGATCCATTGTGAGGATCTGTTTTGGAATGTCGAAATGCCACTTGTACCCGTTTTGGCCCACATGGAGATGAACGGAGTATGCATTGATACCGATACGCTGAAAGAAACGTCTAATAATTTGACCAACAGATTGGCAGACATAGAGCATCACATCTACGAACTGGCAGGTGAATCGTTCAACATAGCCTCTCCACGTCAGGTAGGTGAAATCCTCTTCGGAAAAATGAAGATTGTGGAGAAACCGAAAAAGACAAAGACGGGACAATATGTGACGAGTGAAGAAGTACTGCAACAGTTGAGAAGCAAGAGTCCGATCATCGATGAGATTCTGAACCACAGGGGTTTAAAGAAACTTCTGAGCACATACGTGGATGCTCTTCCTAAGCTCATCAACCCACGTACCGGACATATACATGCCTCATTCAATCAGGCCATTACTGCCACAGGTCGCCTTTCATCAAGTGATCCAAACCTACAGAATATTCCAGTTCGTGATGATGATGGAAAAGAAATACGCCGCTGCTTTATTCCAGAGCCAGGCTGTCTGTTTTTTTCAGCAGACTACTCCCAGATAGAATTGCGCATTATGGCACACTTGAGCGAAGACAAGAATATGGTAGAAGCCTTCCGTGAAGGTTCCGATATCCATGCCGCAACAGCTGCCAAAATATGGCATGAAGAAATATCGCAAGTTACTGATACTCAGCGCAAAAAGGCAAAGACTGCCAACTTTGGTATCATCTATGGTATCACTACATTCGGTCTGGCGCAGCGCATGAATATAGAAAATAAAGAAGCCAAGCAAATCATTGAGGATTATTTCCGCACCTTCCCTGGCGTAAAGGCCTATATGGAGAAATCAAAGGAAATTGCCCGCGAGAAAGGCTATGCTGAGACTATTTTCCACCGCCGCCGCTCCCTACCAGACATCAATAGCCGCAATGGTACAGTACGCGGTTTTGCCGAGCGCAATGCCATCAATGCCCCTATCCAAGGTTCAGAGGCCGACATCATCAAGGTTGCGATGGTTCGCATCTTCAACCGATTCAAAGCTGAAGGCATCAAGAGCAAAATGATTATCCAGGTACACGATGAGCTCAATTTCTCCGTCTATCCGGAAGAGAAAGAAAAAGTAGAGCAAATCGTGGTAGAGGAAATGCAGAATGCCTATCATCTGAGCGTACCATTAGTAGCCGATGCAGGCTGGGGAAAGAACTGGCTGGAAGCACATTAATGCCAACTCAGAATGACACTAAAACAAGGGAACTTACATTATAAGTTCTAAACATGAATGAAAAAAGAACTTTTGGTAAAAGAAACCTATAAAAAACAGAGGAACTTTGGAATAAGATAACTCCAAAGTTCCTTTTTATATTTCAGAAATTTGTGTAAGCAGGCGTCCTTGCCAACAAGTAAATTTCAGAACCAGCAAACAATAATAGTTTCAAATCATCAGCACCGCGGATTTACAATTTCCTGATTACGGTTTCCAACTGCTCACCCAATCCGATAGTATAACCCTGTGAGAAATAAACCACACGATTGAAAGTATCAGAAATCATAAATATCGGAAGGAGGTTGGCATTCGTAAGTTTCATATTCTCAACGATTTGCTTCCGAATAGAACCCTCCTTGTCTATACCGAATATCAGATTCTTAGGCAGACCCGGGAACTCGGCAATGCGGAACTTTTTAGCTGAAGCTTCATCCTCGAAGAGGAGCACCATAGGACGATTCCACTTTTCGAATACTTGCGCAACCTTAGCGATATCCTTCAAGGCATGATTAGTAGGCTCTTGGCCTACACCCAACAAACCAGTAATGAAATAACCACGACCCGTCTGGCTCAAAAGACTGACTTCCTTACCATCCAAGATGAATTTAGACTCCGAATCAAAGTTTCCCTTAACCGTAATCTCGGTATCAGAAGTACGTAAATACATCTTAACTACATTGGTTTCAGCTTGTTTCACATGAAACAATTGCATTTCTGACAACACCCCGCCATTGGCAAGACGAGTACCCGTTACAAGAGCATAATCCCCCTCATCCAATTCCACTCCATTCTTGAACGTATTACTCCAAGTACACCCCTCTTCAGGATATTCCAGCAGCGAAGTAGAGCCGTCAGGATTGATGCGAGTAAGAGAGAAATGACTATAATACTTAGGATCATCCACCACTCCATTAGGCTGATAATCAAGCTTTAACAAGCCCTTAGGAGAAGACTGTACCTTTGTCTTTTCCATATCAGATGCAGCAGAAGATGCTTTCGCGTCAAAATCGACATCTATCCAGACGTCATTCTGCAAACCCTCCTTCACTCCACCTTGTTTATATTGCAATTTCTTGGTCACAGCATCCACTCTCGCCTCAATTCCAAGACTTCTTGCCACATCCACAAAGAAAATCTTCCGAGAACGCTCATCCGTAAGACGTGATGTCCAAACACCCATAGGAGTCTGGGCGATTTGCAATGCCTTCTTGTCAGGGTTCAGACGGATATTCTCCTTCACCCATTCCACCAGACGAGCTGGATCTTGTCTGAAAACTTGAGCCAAAGATTGCTTTGCTTTAGCTGCATTATTTGCTTTTACAGACTTGGAAGACACATCACGATCATCAGCAACAGAGGTCTTCATCTTTTCAAATTGCTCCTCAAAGAACTGTTTGAAAGGATGAATAATCATCTCGTCCTCCACACGAGGAGACAACTGGTTGCTATGGGCATTGAAATGATCCTCCAGAATATCCATCTGCATATCCCTTAAATCCTTGGCACTCAGCGTACTGAGCAAATCTATAGCCCGACTCAGATTGTCCTGATGAAGCATCAGAAACTTGAGGATAACTTCGTGATTACCCCAAGAACCAACAAGGAAATCCACTAATTTCTGAGCTTTATCAGAAAGCTTTTGAGCATTTTGATAGTCCACTTTTTCTCCCTTTACCATCCAAGTAGGAACCCCATTTCTCGTCAAATACTTCTCCTCAAGCAATCCATTTTTCTGCAATGCCTCCAGAGCCGTCTCCTTAGTATAGAAAGTAGCCAGATAAGCATGGCGGATAGAATCCTCATAAGCGAATCGCTCCAGGTTCTTCGCTCTCGCCTCTGCCGAAACCTCAGGAATATTTGCTTTCTCTGGTGGAGGTACGATATCAAAAGAATCACGGAAACTAACAGAAGAAAAATCAAGAGAACGGTTCATATCCGAAGCTGAAACCTTCCGGTCAAGACGGATGGTCATTTTTCTCGCCTTCTCGCCTTCCTCACCAGGCAGATTTGCCTTACCGAAAGAAGCCTTTACAAAGCCATACTTACCATCCTTCGAAGCCCAAACCATCATATCGCCCTTACCAGCCGAAAGAAAGGTCTTGCCATCCTGGGCCGTATATTTCGTCACGACAGAACAAAACTCTGCATAATTATAGATTTTAAAATCCACTCTTGCACCCTCTACAGGCTTGCCTTCAGCATCAACTACAGAGAAGTCGATACGGGCAGAGGAGCCATAATTGTCTATCAGATTGATTTCTGTATAGTTGGACGTGCGGAGCATTACCTCTTCCGGTCCGTTATAGTCGCCAAACGCCTTCGTATGCATCAGCATGGCTCTCGATGCGGGAGCATTAAACCATGCCAGATTAAGCACAGCCTCAGGTTCGCAAGCGCCTAAGAAGTACCATTTACCGTCAGCCCATGCTTCTACCCAGGCATGATTGTCGTCAGTATGCGCCCAGCGAGGTGTATAAACCTGTCTGTCAGG